>Ga0247806_10000037_pt1 | contig 83690 bp, 78 predicted proteins | sample UWRJL059202B1_FD_179935 | JGI IMG/M metagenome (GOLD analysis project Ga0247806, IMG submission 179935) | Plant litter microbial communities from Arlington Agricultural Research Station in Wisconsin, United States - UWRJ-L059-202B-1 | ecosystem: Environmental > Terrestrial > Plant litter >... | reverse complement strand
CCCGGGTGCTCACCCACCCGGAGTCCGGGGTGATCCTCTCGGTCGATAAGAAGCCGGAGAAGATCACCACGGGCATGCGGAAGGTGTTGCGGATGCGCGACGAGACCTGCCGGTTCCCCGGCTGCTCCCGCCCCGCCGTGACAAGCGACATCGACCACACCCAGGACCGCCAATACGACGGTGCTACCGAGCTGGACAACCTCGCCCACCTCTGCGAAGGCCACCACCGACTCAAACACCTCTCCCAATGGGCGGTGATGCAAGAACCCGGCGGGGTGCTCGTCTGGACCTCACCGGGAAAACGGACCTACCGCACCGACCCGGCCAACCCGATCGGACCACCCCGACCAGCAGCACCGGTCGTCGGACCGCGTCGGAAACACCCCGCGGACGACTCATATCTGACACCCCGGCACATCCCGATACGCCGCCCGTCCCCGCCGGCACCCGAAAACCCGCCGTTCTAAGTCTTGGCCGAGGGTTCTCCTCCCGGGCCGCGGATCAGCCTCCGCCGACGTGGATGCCGGGGCGGCGGGCAGGCTCCGGTTCGGTCTCGCGCAGGATCTCGCGCACCACTGGCGCGGTGTCCCCCTGGCCCAGCAGAAGGTAGCGCAGCAGATGCCCGACCGGACTGCCCTCCGACCATTCGAAGTAGGCCTGTGGGCGGACTCCGGTGGCATCTCGCAGAGCGAGCAGCACCGCGGCGATCGCGTTCGGCGCCGCGGGGCTCCGGGCTCGCAACACCCGGTGCGTGCCGACCTCCACCCCACGCACGTGCAGGGTGTCGCTGAATCCGGAGGGGTCCACAACCTCGATCTCGAGGAACAGCACGTCGGCGAAGCCCGGCACCGGATTCATGCCGCGCTGTTCCTGCTCCTTCTCGGCGTACTCGAGCTCGCTACCGAGTTTGCGCTTGTTCGCCACCACGTTCAGCGCGCCATCGAAGGCGAGAGAATCGGCGATGAACTGCCGCGCCTGCTCGTCGAACTCCACACTCTCCACCCGCAACTCGGTGGTCCGCGACACCCGGGACACCAGTGAGACCAGAATGATGCCGGCAATGAAGAGCGCAGAGATCATGATGCCGTCGGGCTTTTCCACGATGTTCGCGCCGAGGGCGTACAGCAGCACCACACTGAGCACGCCGAAGCCGGCCACCGCCGCGCGCGCCCGGCGGCGGGCGGCCGAGATCGTCACCGCGATGGCGCCCGAGGCCATCATCACCAGGATTCCCGTTGCGTAGGCACCGGCCTGGGCGTCAACGCTCGCCCGGAAGCCGATGGTGATCAGGCTGCTCACGCCCGTGTAGACGAGGACAACGGGCCGCACCGCCCGGCTCCATTCGGGCGCCATGCCGTATCCGGGCAGATAGCGCGGCACGATGTTGATCAGTCCGGCCATCGCGGACGCGCCGGCAAACCACAGGATGAAGATGCTGCTGATGTCGTAGAGGTTGCCGAAGCCGTTGCCCAAGTACTCGTGGGCGAGATAGGACAGGGCGCGGCCGTTCGCCGGACCGCCCTCGTCGAACGCTTCCTCGGGGATGAGGATCGTGGTCACGACGCTGCTGCTGATCAGATAGACGCTCATGATCGACGCCGCGAGAGTGAGCAGCTTGCGGGTGTTGCGGATGCGTGATGCCTGTCGGGCGGCGGCAGTGCGACCCGTGGAAGCGACGAGGGGCATCATGCTCACCCCGGTCTCGAAGCCCGACAGCCCCAGCACGAGCAGCGGGAAGGCCAGCAACACCGGCAGCAGGATGTCGCCGGGACCACCGCCGAACGAACCGACGGCGGCGAGCCACGACGACAGGGCATCCGGCCGGGTGACGACTTCCACGAGGCCGACGGCGATGACGGCACCGTTGAGGATCAGGAACAGGCCCACCAGCGGAATCGCGACAGTGACGGCCTCCCGGAACCCGAGCAGGAACACGCCGCCGAGAACGAGCAGGAAGGCGATGGTCACGGTGACGGCATGGCCGCTGAGCGCCTCCGGTGCCAGCGGATTCTCCAACAGGTGCACCGTCGCATCCGCCGAGGACAGCGTGATGGTGATGATCCACGAGGTCGCGACGAAGCCGAGGAGCACGAGGACAAAAACCTTACCGCGCCAGAACGGAAGGAGACGTTCGAGGATCGCCACCGACCCCTGCCCGTTGGGGCTCTCCACCGCGACCCGCCGGTACATCGGCAGCATCCCGCACAGGGTCAGGATGACGATGAGCACGGTTGCCAGCGGTGACAGCACCGCGGCGGCGACGATCGCGATGCTCGGCAGGTAGGACAGGGTGGAGAAATAGTCAACGCCGGTGAGGCACATCACCTTCCACCAGGAATGGGTCGAGTCCCCCTGCTCCGCGGCCTCAGGGCCGATCGGCTGCACACGATCGCGCATCAGCCAACCGGCGACGCGCCCGGACGGAACCGACGGGGCGAGCGGGCGGGGAACCCGCGCCGGTATCCCGGATGGGTCCGCTCGGTCCACCGTCGCTCCTTCCGCCTCACCGGCCCGGCCCGACGGGCCCGGCGAGGATGCGAGTCCCCCGTTCCGGTTTATCCCTCCGACGCGGCCGCGGCTAGGTGTCCGGGCTCGATGGGGCTACTTCCGGTCGGCCACCGCTTCGATGATCGACCGGGCGAGTGCCTGGGAGGAGGCCGGGTTCTGGCCGGTGTAGAGGTTGCGGTCGATCTCGATGTGCTCACCGAACGACGGGCCTTCCACGAACGCGGCGCCCAGCTCGGTCAGGCGGGCCTGCACGAGCCACTTGGCCTTCGGAGCGAGTCCGCCCAGGGCCTCTTCGGCATCCGTGAAGCCGGTCATCGTGTAGCCCAGGAACGGCCAGGTGCCGTCGGCGGCTACCGAGGCGAGCATCGCGGCCGGAGCGTGGCAGAGCACACCGAGAATCCGACCGGATGCGATGGTGTCGGTCATGATCTGACCGCTCGTGGTGTCGACCGCGAGGTCCTCCATCGGGCCGTGTCCACCCGGGTAGAAGACCACGTCGTAGTCGGCGGCGGTGATGTCGTCGATCGAGGCGGGGCTCTTCAGGGCGGGGATCGCGTCGAGGTAGCGACGCAACTCGGCGGAGCGGTCCTCGCCGCCGGTCGCCCCGGCAGCCAGGCTGCCCTCGTCCACCGTGGGAGCGACACCCTTCGGTGTGGCGACGGTGATCGCCCAGCCTGCCTCGGTGAACAGGCGGTGCGGCTCGGCGAGCTCTTCGGCCCAGTACCCGGTGGGGTGCAGCGAGCCGTCGTTGAGGGTCCAGTGGTCAGCGGCGCTGACGACAAAAAGTACGGAAGTCATGGGTTCTCCAGTCGGAATGGTGGTACGTGAAATCTGTGCGGACCGCGAAATTAGGACGTCTTGACGACCATCTTGCCGGTGTTCTCGCCGCGAAGCATCCCGAGGAAGGCGTCGACCGAGTTCTCGAGGCCGTCGACGACGGTCTCGTCGAACACGATGTCGCCGGCCGTGAACCAGGCGCCCATCTGCTCGGTGAAGGCCGCGAAGTGCTGCAGGTGGTTGCCGATGGTGAAGCCGGTGAGGGTGAGCCCGCGGGTGACGATGTTCATCATGTTGGTCACGCCGGTGGGTGCATCCGTGCGGTTCATCTGCGAGATCGCCCCGCAGAGGGCGGCCCGGCCGCCATCGTTGAACGCGCCGAGTGCGGCACTGAGGTGGTCGCCGCCCACGTTGTCGAAGTACACGTCGATGCCTTCGGGGGCGGCTTCGGCGAGCTGGGCGGCGATGTCGCCGTCCTTGTAGTTGAACGCGGCGTCGAAGCCGTACTTCGAGGTGAGCAGGGCCACCTTCTCGTCGGAGCCAGCCGAGCCGATGACGCGGGCCGCACCCTTGAGGCGAGCGATCTGGCCCACCATGCTGCCCACGGCGCCGGCTGCGCCGGACACGAACACGGTGTCGCCGGCCTTGAACTTGGCGATCTCGAGCAGGCCGATGTAGGCGGTGAGCGCGGTCATCCCGAGCACGCCGAGGTAGGCGGACGGGGCGACGTTCGGAATCTCCGGAACGACACGGAAGCCCGCAGCGTCTTCCTGCACAACGTCGCGCCAGCCGTACTGGTGCACAACGAGGCTGCCGACCGGAACGGAGTCGACGGTGGATTCGACGACGTGCCCGACGGCCCCGCCGCCCATGACCTCGCCGACGACGAACGGTGCGATGTAAGACTTCGCGTCGCTCATCCGTCCGCGCATGTACGGGTCGACGGAGATGTAGTCGTTGACGACGCGCACCTGGCCGGCAGACAGTTCGGGCAGCTCGATGGCCGCGGTCGAGAAGTTGTCGGCGGTCGGCCAGCCGGTGGGCCGGGCGGCGAGCTGGATCTGGGTGCTAACGGTTGTCGTCATGAAGAGTTTCTAACTGTTCGTGGTGGGTGCCGGGGCGCTTGTGGCGCGCACACTTTCTGCACCGATCGATTTACTATAGCTCGGCTATCGGTTATAGTGAAACGAGCGGTACAGAACATTCACAGCATCGCTCACGCACGACCCACGGACCAGGCGGCCGCGGACGGAAGGCAGGCAGATCATGGGACGGCTCCAGACGTTCGACAGCATCACTGTTGTGCAATCCGCCCGCGACGTCTTCTGGGACCTCGGCTATGACGGCGCTTCCCTGGCCGATCTCGAGTCGGCCACCGGCCTCAACCGATCGAGCCTGTACCACGCGTTCGGCAGCAAACGGGGCCTCTTCGACGCCGCCGTCGCCGACTACCGCGACACCGTCATCCGCCCGCGTCTGCGAGCCTTGCAAACGGATGGCGCCGGTCGCGCCGATCTTCTCTTCTACTTCGACGAGCTCCGGGATGCCGTGGGCCGGCTTCCCCTGGACTCCCCCCGACGCGGCTGCCTGCTCGTCAATTGCGCCACCGGGCTGGCCGCGCACGATGAACCCGCCCGCGAGGTGGTCGAGGCGTACCGCACGGAGCTCGCCGGGGCCCTCCGCAACGCGTTGGCCGGGGCGACCGCGGTCGCTGCGGACACGTCCGCTGCCAACACGTCCTCTGCCGACACGTTCTCGGCCGACCGCATCGACGAGCGGGTGCGCACCCTGGCGTCCCTGTCGATGAGCGCCATGCTGCTCGCCCGGGTCAACGCCGCCGAGTCGGCCGCCCTGCTCGCCACCGCAGCCGAGCAGGTCCGGTCCTGGTTCCCCACACCCGAACGCTAACCGTTCCCCGTTCGGACATCTGCGGCCGGTGCGCCGGACGCAGATGTCCGATGGGGCGACAGTTGCGGGTCAGGCGGGTCGGCGCACCGGGTTGGTGAGCACGCCAAGACCCGAGATCTCGATCGCGGCGGTGTCGCCTTCGGTCACCTCGCGGGCCGCGCTGGGCGACCCGGTCAGGATCACATCACCCGGCAACAGGGTGAACGCCTGCGAGACATAGGAGACGATCTCGGCCATGGAGTACCCCAGCAGCGCCACGTCTCCGGTGCCGAATTCAGCGTCGTTGACCCGCCCGGTGATGCGTGCGGCGTCCGGATCAAACTCGGTGTCGATTACCGGGCCGAGCGGGCAGAACGAGTCGAAGCTCTTCGACTTGGCCGCCTGGCCGTCCTGCTGCTGCACGTCGACGGCGGTGACGTCGTTGGCGATGGTGTACCCGAAAATCGCGCCGGGTGCGTCGGCGATGCTGATGTTCTTCGCGATCCGGCCGATCACGATGGCCAGTTCGCCCTCCACCCGCACGTCGTCGGACTGCGCCGGCAGCACGATGGGGTCATTGGGGCCGACCACCGAGGTGTTCGGCTTGAGGAAGAACCGCGGCTCGGGCAGCCCGCCGGGCGCCGCAAGGGCGGCCGCCTTCTCCGCCGCATCCGCGAAGTACGCACCGGCCAGGCCGACGACCTTCGAGCGCGGGATGACCGGTGCGAGCAGGGCCACGTCCACGAGCGGCAGGCGCTGCCCGGTGGGGTTGTAGCCGGCGAACATCGGGTCGCCGGTCAGAACGACGAGTTCGTCGTCGTCGATGATGCCGAACGCGATGGTTCCGGCGTGGCTGTAACGGGCGATCTTCACGCGGTGGCCTCGGTTCCGGTCGTGGCGTCCAGCGCCGTGGCGTCCAGCCGCAGCAGCCAACCGTGCCGGTCGGGCAGGCGGCCGTACTGGATGTCGGTGAGTTCCTGGCGGAGCGCCATGGTGATCTCGCCGGCGGGAGCGTCGGGGTCGCCGATGGTGAAGCCGGCGCCCTTCAGCTGGGCGATGGGGGTGACCACGGCGGCCGTGCCGCAGGCGAACACCTCGGTGATCTCACCGGATGCGACACCGTCGCGCCACTCGTCCACGGTGATGTCACGCTCGACCACGGTCATGCCGCGGTCGCGGGCGAGCTGCATGATGCTGTCCCGGGTCACGCCTTCGAGGATGGTGCCGGTCAGGCGCGGGGTCACGAGGGTGTCGGTGCCGTGCACGAAGAACACGTTCATGCCGCCGAGCTCGTCGATGTGCGTGCCGGTCTCTCCGTCGAGGAAGAGCACCTGGGCGCAACCGTTGTCGTACGCCTCCTGCTGGGGCAGCAGCGACGCGGCGTAGTTGCCGCCGCACTTGGCGGCGCCGGTGCCGCCCCGGCCGGCGCGGGAGTACTCGGTCGACAGCCAGATGCTCACCGGGGCGACGCCGTCGGTGAAGTAGGCGCCGGCCGGGCTGGCGATCACGTAGTAGCCCACCTTGTGCGCGGCCCGCACCCCGAGGAAGCTCTCGTTCGCGATCATGAACGGGCGCAGGTACAGACTGGTCTCCGGGGCATCCGGCACCCAGTCGCCGTCAACGGCGACCATCTGCTTGATCGACTCGATGAAGTCGGCCACCGGCAGCTCGGGCAGGGCCAGGCGACGGGCGGAGCGCTGCAGGCGTTCGGCGTTCTTCTCGGGACGGAAGGTCCAGATGGAACCGTCGGCGTGCCGGTACGCCTTCATGCCTTCGAAGATCTCCTGGCCGTAGTGCAACACAGAGGAGGCGGGGTCGAGCTGCAGCGGGCCGTACGGGGTGACCCGGGCACTGTGCCAGCCCTCCTCGACGGTCCAGTCGATGGTGACCATGTGGTCGGTGAAGTGCTTGCCGAAACCGGGGTCGGAGAGGATCGTCTCGCGCGCCGCCCGGCTGCGGGCGGTCTCGGACGGGGTGAGCTCGAACTCGAGCGGGAAGGTGGTGGTCTGCTGACTCATGGGAAGTCCCTTGGGGTTAGGCGGCGGAATCGGTCAGGCGGGCCACGATGGCATCGCCGACGGCGCTGGTGGATCGTGGATCCGCGGCGTCGATGCCGGTCGAGGTGCGGGCGACGATGTCGGCCGTGACGGCTGCGCTCACCCGGGCCGCCGCATCCGTGAGTCCGAGGTGGCTCAGCAGGAGCGCGACAGAGAGGATCGCCGCCGTCGGATCGGCCACTTGCCGGCCCGCGATGTCTGGAGCCGAACCGTGTACCGGTTCGAACATGCTGGGGAAGCGACCGTCCGGGTTGATATTTCCGGATGCCGCCAGGCCGATGCCGCCGCTGATTGCCGCTGCCAGGTCAGTGAGAATGTCGCCGAAGAGGTTGTCCGTGACGATGACGTCAAATCTACCCGGATTCGTGACGAGAAAGATCGTCGCCGCGTCGACGTGCAGGTAATCGACGGCCACGTCGGGGTATTCCGCGGCAACCTCGGTCACGATGCGCTGCCAGAGGCCGCCCGAGAAGACGAGCACGTTGGTCTTGTGCACCAGCGTGAGTTTCTTGCGGGGACGGTTCTGGGCGGCTTCGAAGGCGTAGCGCACCACCCGCTCCACACCGTATGCGGTGTTCACGGAGACCTCGTTGGCGACCTCGTGCGGGGTGCCCTGACGGATGGCGCCGCCGTTGCCCACGTAGGGGCCCTCGGTGCCTTCGCGCACGACGACGAAGTCGACCTCGCCGGGGGCGCCGAGCGGGCTGGGCACGCCGGGGTACAACACGCTCGGGCGCAGGTTCACGTAGTGGTCGAGCGAGAAGCGCAGTTTGAGCAGCAGGCCGCGTTCGATGTTCGCGTTCTTCAGCCGCGGGTCGCCGGGAACCCCGCCGACGGCGCCGAGAAGAATAGCGTCGTGGGCGCTGATGGCGGCCAAGTCATCGTCGGTGAGTACGTCGCCGGTCTCCAGGAACCGGGTGGCGCCGAGCGAGAAATGGGTGAGGTCAAAAGTGACCGGCTCGGTCGTGGTCGCGGCGTCGAGCACCTTGAGGGCTTCGGCGACGACCTCAGGGCCGATGCCGTCTCCGGCGATGACTGCGAGCTTGACTGAGCGGGACATGCGGCTCCGATTACGGTGAGGCAGCCGGTGGGCTGGCGGAATGGCGTGCTGTGTACGTAGAGATACCCTGCAAATCAACCCTACTGTGCGCGTTCTGCTGTCTATGCTGGAGAACCCTGACTGTGTGCGTCGCCGGCGTGCACATGCCACTTCCCCGAAGAAAGCAGTTCATCATGAGTATCGGATTGGGAATCTTCCTGTTCGTCGTCGGCGCCGTCCTGGTGTGGGCCCTGAACATTCAGGTCGACTGGATCGACGTCGACCTCGTCGGCTACCTGCTGATGGGTGCCGGCTTGCTCGTTTTCATCCTCGGCATCGTCATGGCCACCCGTAAGCGCAGCAGCGTCAGCACCACCCGCAGCGCGGTCGATCCGGTCAGCGGTGAGAGCATCGTCAAGCAGGAGCGCTCGGTCGACGAGATCTGAACCGCCCCGACACCTGCACCTGTTGCAGTACGTAAAAAAGCCCCGGATTCGCATCCGGGGCTTTTTTACGTGTCGGTGGCTACTCGGTGATGTCGATGGCCACCAGAACGTCGGCGGTGATAGCGTCGCGCAGCGATGTGAGCAGCGCGGCGGGCACCGGCGAGTCGACGGTGAGCACGCTGAGTGCTCGGCCGCCTGCCTCGTGCCGGGCGATCTGCATGCCGGCAATGTTGATCTCGGCGTCGCCGAACTCGCGGCCGTACACGGCGACGATTCCGGGGCGGTCGGTGTACAGCATGACGATGAGGTGCTCGGCGAACGGCACCTCGACGTCGTAGCCGTTGACCTCGACGATCTTCTCGATCTGCTTCGGGCCCACCAGGGTGCCGGACACCGAGACCTGCGAGCCATCCGCGAGGGCGCCGCGCAGGGTGATCAGGTTGCGGTATTCCGGCGACTCGGCCTCGGTGATCAGGCGTACGGCCACCCCGCGCTGCTCGGCGAGGAGCGGCGCGTTGACGTAGGAGACGGTCTCGCTGACCACGTTGGTGAAGATGCCCTTGAGGGCGGCGAGCTTGAGCACCGAGACGTCGAACTCGATGATCTCGCCGCGCACCTCGATGTCGACGCTGGTGAGCGGGCTGTGCGCGGCGAGGCCGGAGAAGACCTGGCCGAGCTTCTCCACCAGCGGGATGCCGGGGCGTACCGTGGGGTCGATGACGCCGCCGGCGACGTTGACCGCGTCGGGCACGAGCTCGCCGCTCAACGCGAGGCGCACCGACTTGGCGACGGAGACGCCGGCCTTCTCCTGGGCTTCGTCGGTGGAGGCGCCGAGGTGCGGGGTGCTGATCAGGTTGTCGAGGCCGAGCAGGGGCGAGTCGGTCGGCGGCTCGTTGACGAACACGTCGAGGCCGGCGCCAGCGATGGTGCCGTCGACGAGAGCCGTGTACAGGTCGGCCTCGTCGATCAGTCCGCCACGGGCCACGTTCACGACGTAGGCGGTGGGCTTCATGAGCTTCAGCTGCGGGGCGCTGATCATGCCGGTGGTCTCGGGCGTCTTGGGCATGTGGATGGTTACGAAGTCGGACTGCTCGAGCAATTCGTCCAGGGTGACCGGGTGCACACCCAGCTGCTGCGCGCGAGCCGAGGTGATGTACGGGTCGAACGCGATGATGTTCACGCCGAACGCCTGCAGGCGGGCGGCGACGAGAGCGCCGATGCGGCCGAGGCCGATGATGCCGACGGTCTTTTCGTACAGCTCGATGCCGGTGTACTTGGAGCGCTTCCACTGTCCCTGGGCCAGTGCGCCGTGAGCCGGCGGGATGTGACGGGCCAGGCTGAGGATGTGGCCGACGGTCAGTTCGGCGGCGGAGATGATGTTCGAGGTGGGCGCGTTGACCACCATGACACCGGCCGCGGTTGCTGCCTTGATGTCGACGTTGTCCAGGCCAACCCCGGCGCGAGCGATGACCTTCAGGTGCGGGGCGGCGGCGAGGGCCTCGGCGTCGACCTTGGTCGCGGAGCGGACCAGGATGGCGTTGGCGGTGGCGAGCTCGGCGAGAAGCGCGGCACGGTCGGTTCCGTCGACAGAGCGCACCTCGAAGTCGGGGCCCAGGGCATCGACTGTGGCGGGTGATAGTTCTTCGGCGATGAGTACAACAGGCTTCGACACGAAAACAGTTCCTTAGAAAGCGTCAGGCGAGGGATGCTCGCGCCACGATCATGGGGCGCCAGATACCACAACACTTTACTGGCACCAGAATGGACCGATGAGCCCCGAGTCACTGACCAACGTTCTCACCGTGCTGCGAATCCTGCTGGCAGTCGTCTTCATCATCGCCGGGATCAGCCATTTCGTGCCATCCGTGCAGCGCACGATGGCCGCGATGATCCCGCCACGACTGCGATTCACCGGCTGGCGGTCGCCGCGGAATCTGGTGATCTTCACCGGAGTCTGCGAGATCCTCGGCGGCATCGGGCTGCTCGTGCCGGCCACCCGTGTTACGTCAGGTGTCGCGCTGGCCGTTTTTCTGGTCGCAGTTTTCCCAGCCAACGCGTACGCGGCCCGGCACAAGGAACGTTTCGGCGCCGTGGCCATTCCGCTGATTCCGCGCCTGATCGGGCAGGTGGTGCTGATCGGGCTGGTGGTCGCGGTGAGCCTGCTCGGCTGAGCCGGCTGACCTGAGCCAGCTGACCTGAGCGTGCTCGCCTCGGTTTGCCGGCTGAGACCGTCGACTCAGCCGGCACAGATCAGACGATGAGGCTGCCGGCGCCGAACACGAAGATGTCAAGCGACAGCGCCGAGACCAGGCACAGCCCGGCCAGAAGCAGCAGTGCCTGGGGTCCGGCTTCCCTGCGGCGGCCGAGCCAGAATGCGAGGCCGAAGATCACAACCGGCGCGAGCACCCCGGTGAGCAGCAGTCCCCAGCCGAAGCCGTTGAGGGTGGTGTCCAGGTCCTGGGCGGCGGAGTTGAGGCCGATCAGATTTCCGAGGCCGGACCACGCACTGTAGGCGTAGAACAGGCCGAAGAGGATGGCGATGGTCGCGGACAGCCAGGCCGGCGTTCGGCGGGCGCGGGTGGCCCCCGACGCGCCGGTGGTGCTCAGGGTGTTGTCGGCGTTGCCGGTGACGGTCTTGTCGGTGCTCATCAGAGTCCCCCGGATCCAGCGATGAAGGGCAGCGGGGCCAGCAGGATGGCGCCCAGGATGAGCCAGGTCCAGCGCAGCCGCGGCTTGCCGCGGGTGAGCCAGAACGAGGAGGCGAACCAGACCGCCGGCGCCGCGATGGCCAGCCAGGTTCCCAGGGAGAACATGAACTGTGCCAGCGGGTCGGCCAGGGAGGTCTCGAGACGCCCGACCCCGATGAACCAGCCGATCGTGTACAGCAGATAGACGCCGGCCAGGATGCCCAGGCCGATCAGCGCCGGCGACGACATGGCCGCCTTCTCGGCCGGAGCATCGACGTAACCGCCCGGGGAACCCGTGACGGCCCATCCGGCGGGCAGGTCTTCGGCCGGAGCAGCGGTCGGATTGGTGGACGCCGGGCCGGTGGACGCCGGGCCGGTGACGGACGGACCGGACACGGCCGGCTCGGCCGTTTTGCCGGCGCCGGGGCGGCCGGACTCGAGGGTGGGATCGTCGTCGCCGGCCCAGCCGAGCGCGTCGTCATCCCGTGAAGAAGTCATGTGACCAGCCTATAGAGCCACGGTCCGGCCGCGCCGTCGAATTCCCGGTGCTGTTCTCGATACGTAATATCTTCCCGCCGTGTCGTCGCGCCGGTCAGCGGCTGATCAACACCTTCAGCGCATGGGTCTCGGCGGCGCGGGAGAAGGTGTCGTAGGCATCCAGCACATGATCGAAGTCGAACCGGTGGGTGACCAGGCGATCGGCGGGGATATTGTGCTGCGTCACCAGTTTCAGCAGCATCGGTGTGGTGTTGGTGTTCACCAGGCCCATGCTGATGCTGATGTTCTGGATCCAGAGGTTCTCCACGTGCAACGGCACCGGTTTGCCGTGCACGCCCACGTTCGCCAGGTGCCCGCCCGGCCGCACGATCTCCGTCGCCATCGTGAAGGTCTCCGGCACGCCGACCGCCTCGATGGCCACGTCCACCCCCGCGCCGTCGGTGACGGCGAGCACCTCGTCGCGCCAGTCGGGGCGTCCGGAGACCACGGTGTGGGTGGCTCCGAAGTTCGTGGCCTGCTCGAGCCGGTTCTCGTCGATGTCGACGGCCACGATCGCGCCGGCCCCGTAGAGCCCGGCCGTGGCGATGGCCGCCAGCCCCACCGGGCCGGCGCCGATCACGGCGACGACGTCGCCGGGCGCGACCTGGCCGTACTGCACCCCGATCTCGAAACCGGTGGGCAGGATGTCGGAGAGCATCACGGCTTCCTCATCGGTGACGCTCTCCGGCAACGGGTGCAACGAATTGTCGGCATAGGGCACCCGCACCATTTCGGCCTGGGTGCCGTCGATGAGGTGGCCGAAGATCCAGCCGATCCCCGACCGGCCCTCGTCGCCGAGGCAGTGCGAGTAGAGGCCGACCTTGCAGTTGCTGCAGTGGCCGCAGGATTTGATACACGAGATCAGCACCCGCTGGCCCACCGTGATGGCTTCGACGGAGTCCCCCACCTCGATGACGGTGCCGACGCCTTCGTGACCCAGGATGCGCCCCGGCCGCACCGCGGGCACGTCGCCCTTGAGGATGTGCAGGTCGGTTCCGCAGATGGTGGTGGTGTCGACACGCACGATCGCGTCGGTCGGCCGCAGTATCTCCGGATCCCGAACGTCCCGCCAGGTTTTCAGTCCGGGTCCGCCGTAGACGAGTGCTTTCACGATTCGGTCTCCCTCTCTCGCAGCTGTCGGTGCCGGTCATAGTACGCGCGCACCGCCGTATCCATAGGCCCCGCTCCCCGTGCTTCGCCGCGCTTCGCCGTGCTTCGCCGCGCGGGTCAGCGGCGGCGGATGACGGCGCACACCGCGATGACCCAGCCCAGCACGCCGGCCAGGCAGAGGCGTTCTGCCAGACCGAGCACGCCCGGCGCGACCGTCGCCGCGACGCCCAGCCAGAGCAGACCGGCGAGGGCCACGCCCGTGAGAACGCCGGCGGCGGGGAACACCGCTCGCAGCTCGCTGGTGCGCAGCCACGCGGTGAGCAGCAGGAAGGCGAGCAGCGCCGCGATGAATCCCGTCGCCGCCACCACCAGGTGCGCGGTGCCGAGCGGGGTGACCGGCTCGAGCCCCGGCGCATCCGGCGCGGCGATGTCGGTGGGCAGGAAGGCCAGCGCCGCCGACGCGGCTCCGGCGAGCAGCATCAGGCCGAGCCCGGCGCGCTGCAGCCCTGACCGCGGCGCGAAACGGGCGAGCGCGGCGACGGCGCACACCGTGACCACTCCCCTGGCCAGGAAGTTCAGGTTCATGATCCAGCCGTATGGGCCGACCGCGAGGTTGCTCTCCGCCTCGGAGATCACGTCGTAGTGCGGCGGCAGCAACTGAAGCACCACGTCCACGAGCACGTACAGCACGGCGCCGACGAGGGCGATCGTCGCCAGCAACCGGGTGCCCGGCCGGACGGACCGCCGGGGCGCCAGCTGGGTCTCTCCGGCGTTCATTACGTTCACCTGCGGAAGCCTATCGGGCTGCCGGCGCCGCTCATAGAATTCCGCCATGGCTCCAGACGAGTCGAGCGGCAATCCCTTCGCGCCACCCGGCGCGCCGGCTCCGGCTGCAGGTTGGTACGACGTGAACGGATGCGGGCTGTACGCCGAGGTGCGCGGCGAGGGCCCACGGCTGCTGATCATCGGCGCCGCGAGCGACGACGCCGAGATGTACCGGCCGATCGCCGAGTGGCTCGCTGGGACCGCCGCGACCACGGGGCCTGCCGAGTCCGCACCCGGCTCCGCACACGTCTCCGCACAAGTCTCCGGATTCACCGTGGTGACCTGGGATCCCCGCGGCACCCGGCGGAGCAGCCGGAACGGCTGGCCGTGTGACTCGAGCACCCACGCCGACGATGCCGCCGCCCTGCTCCGCCGCCTCGGGCTGGCTCCGGCCGCCATCTTCGGTTCCAGCGCCGGCGGCATCGTTGCGGTGCGGCTGGCCCTGCGGCATCCGGAACTTGTCCGCCAGGTTCTCGTCTACGAACCCGGCTTCCTCCGCAGCACGAATGCCGGCACCGCCCTGCTGGCCCACGCCACCGATGCAGTGAACGACCACCTCCGGGACCACCCCGACGACTGGGCCGGAGCCCTGACCGCTGTAGCCCGCCTTGCTGCACCGGGCCGGGCCACCAACTCGGATGGAGCCGATGACGACGGGGGCCCGGGCCGGGGGCCGCTCGACGCCCCGCCCGGGCGCGAGTGGTATACCGAACGCGGAGCAGCCCTGGCCGAGAACTTCGTTCGGGACGACCTGCCGTGCACCCGGGAGAGCATCGACCCGGCCGCCCTGCGCGCAACCGACACGGATATCCGCTTCGCATTCGGCACATGCTCGTCAGAGGTATTCCGAGAAATCGCCGAGACGCTCAGCCGCGCCCGCCAACGTGCCGGCACGCCGGACCCCTTACTGCCGGACGCGATCGCCGGAGGCGCCCATCTCCCCTATTTCACGCCGGGGCCGATCGTCGACTACATCCGCGCGCGATGTCTGCCCGAGGTGCCGGTCGCTTAGTTCTCGACTTGCCGCGAAATACCCCTTGAGGCGCTGCGAAGAGGCACTTTCCGGCAAGTCGATGGAGATTCCCTCCGCGACTTGCCGCGAAATACCCCTTGAGGCGCTGCGAAGGGGCACTTTCCAGCAAGTCGATGCGCGGCCCTCGCCGAGTTGCCAGTTGGCGCCCCATAGGGGCGCCCGAAGGGGCCGCAACTGGCAACTCGCCGGCATCCGCCCCAGTGAGTTGCCAGTTGGCGCCCCATAGGGGCGCCCGAAGGGGCCGCAACTGGCAACTCACCCCGATCGGGCGGGCGGGCGCGGGCACAGCGAAGGGGCCGGTCGGATGACCGGCCCCTTCGGGTGAGCTATGAGCTAGCGGGCGGCTTCGCCATCCACGTAGTCGTCGTCGTTCGAGGCGTTCCAGGCGAACAGCTTCCGCAGCTCGCGGCCGGTGGCCTCGATCGGGTGCTCTTCGCCCTTCTTGCGCAGGGCCAGGAACTCGGGTGCTCCGGCGTCCTGGTCGTTGATGAAGCGCTCGGCGAACGCGCCGTTCTGGATGTCGGCGAGAACGGCCTTCATGTTCTCCTTGACGCTCGGGTCGATCACGCGCGGGCCGGAGACGTAGTCGCCGTACTCAGCGGTGTCGGAGACGCTCCAACGCTGCTTGGCGATGCCGCCCTCCCACATCAGGTCGACGATGAGCTTGAGCTCGTGCAGCACCTCGAAGTACGCAACCTGCGGCTGGTAGCCGGCCTCGGTGAGAACCTCGAAGCCGTACTGGATCAGCTGCGACGCGCCACCGCAGAGAACGGCCTGCTCACCGAACAGGTCGGTCTCGGTCTCTTCGGTGAAGGTGGTCTTGATGCCGGCGGCGCGCAGGCCACCGATCGCCTTGGCGTAGCTGAGGGTCAGCGGCCAGGCGTTGCCCGACGCATCCTTCTCGACGGCGACGATGACGGGAACGCCACGGCCGGCCTCGAACTCGCGACGGACGGTGTGCCCAGGTCCCTTGGGGGCGACCATGACCACGTCGACGCCCGCGGGCGCCTCGATGTAACCGAAACGGATGTTGAAGCCGTGACCGAAGACGAGCGCCTTGCCCTCGGCGAGGTTCGGGAGGATGTCGTCCTTATAGAGGTGACGCTGCACCTGGTCGGGGGCGAGCACCACGATCACGTCGGCCCAGGCGGATGCCTCGGCGGCGCTCTTGACGGTGAAGCCCGCTTCCTCGGCCTTGGGCGTGGACTTCGAGCCGTCCTTGAGTCCGATGACGACCTCGACGCCGGAGTCGCGGAGGTTCTGCGCGTGGGCGTGACCCTGCGAGCCGTAGCCGATGACGGCGACCTTCTTGCCCTGGATCAGGGACAGGTCGGCATCTTTGTCGTAGAAGATTTCAGACAATGTGGTGTTCTCCTTGGTTGTTGGTCAGTAATTGAAAGCGGATTAGTTCTTGAAGACGCGTTCGGTGATCGACTTGGATCCCCGGCCGATGGCGAGGAGCCCCGACTGGGCGATCTCCTTGATGCCGTAGGGCTCGACCACGCGCAGGAACGCCTGGATCTTGCCGGAGTCGCCGGTCACCTCGATGACGACGGCATCCGTGGACACGTCGACGACGCGGGCGCGGAACAGCGTGACGGCCTCAAGCACCTGCGAACGGGTGGTGTTATCCGCGCGCACCTTGACGAGCAGGTGCTCACGGTGCACCGACAGTGCCGGGTCGAGCTCGACGATCTTGATGACGTTGATCAGCTTGTTCAGCTGCTTGGTCACCTGCTCGAGCGGGGCGTCTTCGACGTCCACCAGGATCGTGATGCGCGACAGGCCGGGGATCTCGCTGTGACCGACCGCGAGGCTCTCGATGTTGAAACCGCGGCGGGCGAACAGGCCCGCAACCCGGGTCAGCAGGCCCGGTTTGTCCTCGACGAGGAGGCTGAGAACGTGGGTGCTCATGGTTACTCCTCTCCCCAGGTGGGGGCGTGGTCCTTGGCGTACTGCACGGATGAGTTACTGAGGCCCTGCGGCACCATCGGCCACACCATGGCGTCTCGGCTCACGATGAAGTCGATCACCACGGGCCGGTCGTTGGTCGCCAGGGCGAGTTTGATGGCGTCGTCGACCTGGTCGGCGCTGGTGACCCGGATGCCCAGGGCACCGTAGGCATCCGCCATCTTCACGAAGTCGGGCACCATCGCGGTGCCGTGACCGGTGTTGAGGTCGGTGAAGGAGTGCCGGCCGTCGTAGAACAGGGACTGCCACTGGCGCACCATGCCGAGGGACGAGTTGTTGATGATCGCCACCTTGATCGGGATGTTGTTGATGGTGCAGGTGGCGAGCTCCTGGTTGGTCATCTGGAAGCAGCCGTCACCGTCGATGGCCCACACCGTGCGGTCGGGTTCGGCGACCTTGGCGCCCATCGCGGCGGGTACGGAGTACCCCATGGTGCCGGCACCGCCGGAGTTGAGCCAGGAGTTGGGGCGCTCGTACTTGATGAACTGCGCCGCCCACATCTGGTGCTGGCCGACGCCGGCGGCGTAGACGCCCTCCGGTCCGGTGAGCTCGCCGATGCGCTGGATGACGTACTGCGGGGCGAGCAGGCCGTCGGCGGGTTCGGTGTAGCCGAGCGGGAACTGCTTGCGCAGACCGTTCAGGTAGCTCCACCACTCGCTGATATCGGGAGCGGCGTCGGGCGCGAGGCCGGCGGTGCCGTCGCGGTAGGCCGCGGTGAGGTCCGCGATCACGTCCTTGGCGTCACCGACGATGGGCACGTCGGCGGCGCGGATCTTGCCGATCTCGGCCGGATCGACGTCCACGTGCACGATGGTGGCGTGCGGGGCGAACTCGCTCGCCTTACCGGTGACCCGGTCGTCGAACCGGGCGCCGAGGGCGATGATCAGGTCGGATTCCTGCAGTGCGAGCACCGCGGAGACGGTGCCGTGCATGCCGGGCATGCCCAGGTGCTGCTCGTGCGAGTCGGGGAACGCGCCACGGGCCATCAGCGTGGTGACGACGGGCGTGTTGGTGAGCTCGGCGAACTCGAGGAGTTCCGGTGAGGCCTTGGCGCGGATGACACCGCCGCCCACGTACAGCACCGGCTTCTTCGCGCCGGCGAGCAGCGCGGCCGCGGCCTGCACCTGCTTGCCGTGCGCCTTGGTGATCGGCCGGTAGCCGGGCAGGTCGAGCTTGGGCGGCCAGATGAACGGCGCCGAGTTCTGCTGCGCGTCCTTGGTGATGTCCACCAGCACCGGGCCGGGGCGGCCGGTGTTGCAGATCAGGAACGCCGAGGCCAGGGCCGCGGGGATGTCCTCGGGCCGCTTCACCAGGAAGGAGTGCTTGGTGATCGGCATGGTGATGCCGACGATGTCGGCCTCCTGGAAGGCATCCGTGCCCATCAGGGTGCTGAACACCTGACCGGTGATGGCCAGCAGCGGCACCGAGTCCATGTAGGCGTCGGCGATGGCCGTGACCAGGTTGGTCGCGCCGGGGCCGGAGGTGGCGATGGCCACCCCGACCCGGTTGCTCGAGGACGCATAGCCCTCGGCGGCGTGGCCGGCGCCCTGTTCGTGGCGAACGAGGATGTGGCGGATGTCGTCCTGGTTCATCAGCTCGTCGTAGAGCGGGATGACCGCGCCGCCGGGCAGCCCGAAGACGTCGGTGACGCCGAGCAGCTTGAGCGTGCGCAGGATCGCGCCGGAGCCGGTGAGGACCTCGGGCGTTCCGGAGCTGTCGGCCGGGCCCGGAGCGGGAACGGACGGCGTCGGAACGGACGGGGATGGCACGGGATAGGGTTCCGTGGTCATGAGAGGCAATTCCCTTAATCGGTGACGGATGGTGTCAATCAGCCCGTGGTCGCGCCCCGGGCAGCAGACTGCACGAGCTTGGAGTACTTGGCGAGGACGCCACGGGTGTAACGGGGAGGAAGCGGTGCCCAGCCTTCTCGGCGGGCGGTCAGCTCGGCAGGGTCGACCAGTAGGTCAAGCGAGCGAGCTGCGATATCGACCCGTATCAGATCACCATCGCGCACGAAGGCGATGGGACCTGCGTCCACCGCTTCGGGTGCTATATGGCCGATACACAGTCCGGTTGTGCCGCCTGAGAATCGACCATCAGTCAATAGTAGTACATCGGCTCCGAGCCCGGCGCCCTTGATGGCCGCGGTGATCGAGAGCATCTCCCGCATACCCGGGCCGCCCTTGGGGCCCTCGTAGCGGATGACGACAACGTCGCCCTTGAGGATCTCCCCCGCGGTGAGGGCATCCATGGCGGCACGCTCACGTTCGAACACCCGAGCGGGGCCCTCGAAGATGTCGCTGTCGAAGCCGGCGGTCTTCACGACGGCGCCCTCGGGGGCGATGGAGCCCTTGAGGATGGTGATGCCGCCGGAGGCGTGGATCGGGTTGTCCAGGGTGCGCAGCACGGTGCCGTCCAGCTCCGGCGGGTCGATCTCGGCGAGGTTCTCGGCGACGGTCTTGCCGGTGACCGTGAGGCAGTCGCCGTGCAGCAGGCCGGCTTCGAGCAGGGCGCGCATCACGACGGGCACGCCGCCGTGGCGGTCGACGTCGTTCATGACGAACTTGCCGAACGGCTTGAGGTCGCCGATGTGCGGCACGGTGTCGCCGATGCGGTTGAAGTCGTCGAGGGTCAGCTCGACCTCGGCCTCCTGGGCGATGGCGAGCAGGTGCAGCACCACGTTGGTAGAACCGCCGAAGGCCATGGCCACGGCGATGGCGTTCTCGAACGCCTTCTTGGTGAGGATGTCGCGGGTGGTGATGCCCAGGCGCAGCAGGTTCACCACGGCCTCGCCGGAGCGGTGCGCGTAGTAGTCACGGCGGCGGTCGGCGGAGGCGGGCGATGCGGAGCCGGGCAGGCTCATGCCCAGGGCCTCGGCCACGCTGGCCATGGTGTTGGCGGTGTACATGCCGCCGCAGGCACCCTCGCCGGGGGCGAAGGCGCACTCGATGCGCTTGGCGTCTTCAACGCTCATGCGTCCGGCCTTGACGGCGCCGACGGCTTCGAACGAGTCGATGATGGTGATGTCTTTTTCGGTGCCGTCGGAGAGCTTCACCCAGCCCGGCGCGATGGACCCGGCGTAGAGGAACACGCTGGCGAGGTCGAGGCGCGCGGCGGCCATCAGCATGCCGGGCAGCGACTTGTCGCAGCCGGCCAGCAGCACGGAGCCGTCGAGGCGTTCGGCCTGCATGACGACCTCGACGGAGTCGGCGATGACCTCGCGGGAGACGAGGGAGAAGTGCATGCCTTCGTGGCCCATCGAGATGCCGTCGGAGACGGAGATGGTGCCGAACTGCAGCGGGTAACCGCCGCCGGAGTGCACACCTTCCTTGGAGGCCTGCGCGAGGCGGTCAAGGGAGAGGTTGCACGGGGTGATCTCGTTCCACGAGCTCGCGATGCCGATCTGGGGCTTTTCCCAGTCGGCGTCGCCCATCCCGACGGCGCGGAGCATCCCGCGGGAAGTGGTGGCTTCAATGCCATCCGTGACGTCGCGACTGCGGGGTTTCATATCGTACTCAGGCATGCACCGAGTCTAGAACGTCGCGGGCGGGCCGATCGGCACGCCCGCGAGGTTTAGGTGTTTGCACGCAGGGACTGGCGTACTCCCGCCCCGACCGCTCCTACTCCGCGGCGGCGGAGGCGTCGGAGGCTGCCGCGCGGAAGTCGGCCAGAAGCGCGAGCACCTGGGTGACCTCCTTGGGGCTGCGCACCCGGTAACCGGCCAGGGTGGCGCCCGGACCGATCTTGAGGCCCAGGTCGCCCTCGCCCAGAACAGTGAAGGCGTCCTCGTCGGTGACGTCGTCGCCGGCGTAGAGCACCCGGTCGGCGCCGGTGTGCGCGCGGAGTCGTTCGAGCGCGTCACCCTTGGTGCTCGAGCGCACCGAGAATTCCAGCACGTTCTTGCCCTCCCGCACGGTGAGCGACGGCAGCAGCTCGGCGAGCTGGTCGCGGGCCTCACGCTGCACGGCCTGGCCGTCCTGCGCGGTGGCCAGGCGGGTGTGCAGGGCGAGTCCGGCCGGCTTTTGCTCGATCCAGGTGCCGAAGACCGGTCCGGAGATCCGCTCGAGCACGCGGGTGAGGGTGTCGAGCTTCTCGACCTCTTCGGCGACCAGGCCCAGCTCGATACCGTTGGCGTCCAGCTGCACCTCGATGCCGTGCGACCCGGTGAGCAGCACGTCATTCTGCGGTTCGGCCACGTGCTTGAGGCTCACCAGGGCGCGTCCGGAGACGAACGCGACGCGCACACCCGGCTGGTCGAGCAGCCGCTGTACGACGTCATGGGTGCCGTCGACCGCGCGAGCGTCCTCCGGCTCGTCCACGTGCGGCGCCAGGGTGCCGTCGAAGTCCAGGGCCACCAGGATGGTCTCGGCCTGGCTCAGGTCGCGGAGGGCGTTCACGAGGTTCTCCGGCACCCCGCTGGGCACGGCCGCTCCGCCGGTGAGGGTCTGCAGGAAGGCGGCGGACCAGGTGGCCACGTCGTTGTCGAAGACCTTCTTGCGCAGTGCCCGCATCCGCCGGGTGCGCTCCCGCTTAGGCATGGTGATGGCCTTCACGATCGACGCCTTCATGCCGTCGATGTCGTGCGGGTTGATCAGCACGGCCTGCTTGAGTTCGTCGGCGGCACCGGCGAACTCGCTGAGCACGAGCACCCCGTCACCGTCGTGGCGCACGGCCACGTACTCCTTGGCAACCAGGTTCATGCCGTCACGGAGCGCCGTGACGAGCATCACGTCGGCGGCCAGGTACAGCGCCACCATCTCTTCGCGGGGGTAGCCGTGGTGGTGGTAGCTGATGGCCGTGTGGCTGATGGTGGAGTAGTCGCCGTTCACCCGGCCGACGGCGAGTTCGATCTCGTCGCGCAGCTGCATGTAGGTGGCGACCCGCTCGCGGGACGGGCTGGCGACCTGCACCAGGGTGACGTCCTCGACGTTCAGCTGACCGTCGGCGAGCAGCTCACCGAACGCCTTGATGCGGTGGCCGATGCCCTTGGTGTAGTCGAGCCGGTCGACGCCGAGCATGATCGTCTTGGGGTTGCCGAGGTCCTCGCGGATCTGGCGGGCGCGTTCCTGGATGTCGGGACGCTTGGCCATCTCCTCGTACGCTGCGGCGTCGATCGAGATGGGGAAGTGTTTCGCGATGACGCGACGGTGCTGACCGTTCTGGCTGGGCACATCCACGGCCACGCCGCGGGTGGAGTAGCCGAACAGGCGGCGCACAGCGCGGGAGAAGTTACCCGCGTCCGCCAGGCGCTGGAAGCCGATCAGGTCGGCGCCGAGCAGACCGTCGAGGATCTGCTTGCGCCAGGGCAGCTGGGCGAAGATGCCGAAGGGCGGGAACGGGATGTGGTTGAAGAACCCGATCACGAGGTCGGGGCGCGCGTCGCGGAGCATCCGCGGCACCAGCTGCAGCTGGTAGTCGTGCACCCAGACCGTGGCGCCGGGCGCGGCAGCGGCGGCGGCGGCCTTGGCGAACCGGCGGTTGACCTTGACATACGCGTCCCACCACTCGCGGTGGTAGCTCGGCGGCGCGATCACGTCGTGGTAGAGCGGCCACAGGGTGTCGTTGGAGAAGCCCTCATAGTAGAGCTCGAGGTCCTCGGTGCTCAGCCGCACGGGAACGATGGAGATGCCGTCGTTCTCGAACGGTTCGAATTCGCGGTCGGCCACGCCGGGCCAGCCCACCCAGGCGCCGTCGGAGGCGCGCATCATCGGCTCGAGCGCGGTGACCAGGCCACCGGGCGAGGTGCGCCAGCTTTCGGTGCCGTCCTCGCTGACCTCGTAGTCGACGGGAAGCCGGTTGGAGACCACGACGAGGTCGAAGTGACCGGGCGGGACCGAATCGGGGCCGGCCTCGGCGGACGACTGCGGTTCGGGAACCACCGGGGCGGTGACGTCAGCCGTGTTGTCGACTGGGGTGTTGTCGACTGCGGTGGTGTCGGGTGCGGTGGTGTCGGGTGCGGTTTCGATGACTCGTCCGTTCCGGTGCCCGCCCATGCGGGGCACCTGGCTGCAACCTGCAGGTTACCAGCGAAGACTATGCTGACGCCGTGATTCGCATCGGCATGAGCTCCACCTGCGTCTACCCGTTGCCCCTGGAGGATTCCTTCCGGTTGGCGAAGCTGGCCGGCTACGACGGTGTGGAGGTGATGGTCACCCGGGATGAGGCCACCCAGGATGCGTCGGCGCTCGCCGCTCTCTCCGACCGGTACAGCCTGCCGATCCTCTCCATCCACGCCCCGGTGCTGCTTCTCACCCATTTCGTCTGGGGCCGGGATCCGCAGGTGAAGCTGGAGAAGTCCGCAGCGCTCGCCGCCGCGGTGGGTGCGTCGACGGTTGTGGTGCATCCGCCGTTTCGCTGGCAAGCCGGTTATGCGGAGGATTTCCTCGAGATCGTGCGAGAGCTGGGCGCCGCCGGTGGCCCGCAGATCGCGGTGGAGAACATGTTCCCGTGGAAGATCGGGGGCCGCGGTGTCAAGGCCTACTCCCCCGGCTGGGACACCACGTTGATGGACTGCCCCGCCGTCACCCTCGACTTCTCGCACTGCGCGCTGAGCGGCCACGACAGCCTGGCGATGGCGACGGCCCTGGGCGAGCGGCTGCGGCACGTGCACCTCTGCGACGGTTCAGGATCCCTCGACGAGGGCCGGGTGTTCGACGAGCACCTGCTCCCCGGCCGCGGCGCCGAACCGGTGGCCGAGGTGCTCGGACTGCTCGCGGACACCGGCTTCACCGGTGACATCGTCGCGGAGATCAACACCCGGGCCGCCCGCACCGAGCCCGACCGCCTCACGATGCTCACCGAAACTCTCGAGTTCGCACGAAAGCACACCCAACACCCCCGCGAGCCGTGAGTTGGGCCCCGAAAACCGGAGGTTTTCGGGGCCCAACTCACGGCTCGGGGGTGGGTCATGCGGTGAGCGCGAGCACCAGGGTCGCCGTGACGACCGTGACCGGCGCTACCAGCAGACCGAGGAGCAGGTACCGCCGCCAGGAGATCTCCACGCCCAGGCTGCTGAGCCGCTCGTGCCAGAGCAGGGTCGCCAGCGACGCCCACGGGGTGATCAGGGGCCCGGCGTTCACGCCGATCAGCAGCGCCACCATGCGCACCGGCGTGCTCGCCACCGGCTCCAGCGCCAGGTAGGCCGGCAGGTTGTCGATGGCGTTGGCACCGAGCATGCCCGCCCCGGCCAGCCGCAGCAGGCTCACCGGGTCCTCCCCCGACCCGGCCGCGGAATCAAGCAACTCGCCCAGGCCCAGTTCATGCAGTGCCGCCATCACGAGGAACAACCCGGACGCCAGCAGGAGCAGCGGCCACGGCACCAGGCCGAGCCGGAGGGTAGGCCTCTCGAGCACCAGAAACAGCACGACGAGGATCAGGGCGGCCTGCACGGCGGGGATCCACACCGGGATTCCCGATACCAGCGCCGGAATGAGCCCCACCACGACGACCGCGCTGGTGCCGAACAACACCGGGTTGGCCACCCGGCTGGCCGGCTCCACCGTGTAGCCACCCCGCAGCTGGCGCCGGCAGACCAGGTAGATCGCGGTCACCGTCACGAGAATCGCGGCGATTGCCGGCGCCCCCGTGAGCAGGGCGAACTGCACCGGGCTCACCCGCTCACCCAGGAGGGTGCCGAGACGCCCCTGGGCGAGGAGATTGGTGAGGTTGGACACCGGCAGCAGCAGGGACGCCGTGTTCGCCAGCCACACCGTGGTCAGGGCGAACGGCAGCGGGCTCAGGCCGACATGCCGGGCCATCACCACGACGACGGGGGTCAGCAGCACCGCGGTGGTGTCCAAGGACAGGAAGATGGTGCTGAGTACCGCCAGGCAGACGACGAGCATCCACAGCAGCCAGGTTCGACCCCCGGACCACTTCGTGAGCCGCTCCGCCACGAAGGTGAAGACCCCGGCTGCAGCGGCCAGCTCGGCCACCACGGTGATGGCGGCAACGAAGACGAGGATCGGCAGCACCCGGTCGATCAGCTCGACGGTGGCGGGCGCGGGCAGAATTCCCGTGATCACGGCTATGATTCCCGCACAGAGCAACACCGCTCCGATGATCGCCGTGCGCATCACTCTCCTTCGGCAATCGGGACGCCCAGCACGCGGAGAGCCGGCCGACTCGCGTCAACACCGGCCACCCCGGTAGCGTAGAACCAGGAGGAACACATGCGGAAGTTTTTGTTCAATGGCGCCATGATCGGTGTCGTAGCCGGCGGTTGGAACATCTTGCAGGCCACCCGGCACGGTCCGAGGGACTGGCGCCTCGCGCTCACCTGGATCGGCTGGGGTCTGAGCGTGGCCGTCGCCGTCGGAAACGTGGTCAAGGACGCCGACGAGAAGTCGCTGACCAGCCGGTCCTCCACGGACGAGAAGAAGAGCTCGAAGAAATAGGGCGGCGAAATAGGGCGCGCGCAAATGGCGCATCCGCCCCGCGAGTACCCCCTCTGCGGCGTGTCACCTCCGGTCTTCACCGTTTTCACGGCGAAACTGGACTTCTCACGCAGTTAGAAGGAAGGGGCTCACGATGTTCGGTCGTCGACGTCGCACCGCACCCGTAGTCCTGGCACCGGTGGCGCCCGCCCTGCCGGAGCTGAGCAAGGCCCAGGTCTTCGAGCACCTGCAGACCGCGCTGGCCGAGCTGGTCGGTTCGAACGGCACGTGGACCCTCGTTCCGCGCCAGGCCGACGACACCGACACGATCTTCCACGACCTCAAGGCCGCCCAGATCGCCACCACACTCACCGAACTCCTCGCGACCGAGACGATCCGTCTGCGCACCGAGGTGACGGTCGCTCCCGCGAACATCGCCGAGCCGCGCACCGACACTCCCGCCGACGGCATCACCGCCGTGCACACCGGCGCGGTCCTGGTCGCCTCCGGCGCCGAGCCTGCGGCGCTGCCGTGGAACCCCGCACCCATCTCGGTCTGGGCCGAGCAGCACGCGGTCGCCACGACGACGACCCGCACCACGACCTCCCGCCTGGTCGCGTAACACCCCCCGCTCGAAGCCGGTGCTCAGGCATGTGAGGATGACTCCATGGCGCTGAACATCGAAGAGTACGCACTTCTGAGCGACTGCCACTCCGCCGCGCTTGTCGGCCGGGACGGCAGCATCGACTGGCTGTGCCTGCCGCGCTTCGACTCCGCGTCGATGTTCGGCGCCCTGCTCGGCACGGCCGACCACGGCCGGTGGCTGCTCGCCCCGGCCGATCGGACGGCCACCTCCACCCGGTCCTATGTGGGCGAGAGTTTCATCCTCCGCACGGTCTGGACCACGCGCACCGGCTCGGTCGAAGTCACCGAGTTCATGCCGCACGGCGACGGCCGGGCCGACCTGGTGCGCATCGTACGCGGTCTGGCCGGGTCGGTGGAAATGGTCCAGGATCTGCGCTTGCGCTTCGACTACGGCGCCACCATGCCGTGGGTGCGGCAGCTGAGGCACGAGAAGACCCCCGGATTGATCGCGGTGGCCGGCCCCGACGCGGTCGTGGTGCGCGGACCTGCCCTGCACGCCACCGACCACCGGCACGAGGCCCGGTTCACGGTCTCGGTGCACGAGAGCCGCACCGTGCAGCTCACCTGGTACGCCTCGCACCTTCCGCTGCCGCCGGCGCTGGATGTGCCGGCCGTCTACGACAGCACCGCCGACTGGTGGGCCACCTGGGCGGCCCGGTTCGATTCCGACGGGCCCTTCCGGGACGCCGTCGTGCGTTCGTTGCTGGTGCTGCGGGCCCTGACCCACGAGGCCACCGGCGGTATCGTGGCGGCGGCCACCACCTCGCTGCCGGAGTTCGAGGGCGGCAGCCGCAACTGGGACTACCGGTACGTGTGGTTGCGCGACGCGTCGCTGACCCTGTCGGTGCTGCTCTCGCACGGCTACGAGGTCGAAGCCGAGGACTGGCGGCGCTGGCTGCTGCGCGCGATCGCCGGCGACCCGAACGATCTCCAGATCATGTACGGTCTGGCCGGCGAACGGTACCTGCCGGAGCGCGAACTCCCCAGCCTGCCCGGCTACCGGGGCGCAGCCCCGGTGCGGGTGGGTAATGGGGCGGTCGCGCAGTTCCAGTCCGACGTCGTCGGCGAGGTGATGGTGGCCCTGCACGAGGCACGGGGTGCCGGTGTTGACGAGACCGAATTCTCCTGGCCGCTGCAGCTGGCCCTGATGACGTACCTCGAGGCCAACTGGCGCCGCCCCGACCAGGGCATCTGGGAAGTACGCGGACCGGCCCGGGAATTCACCCATTCCCGTGTGATGGTGTGGGCGGCGTTCGACCGGGCGGTGCGCGGAGTCACCGAGTACGGCCTCCCCGGACCCGTCGATCGCTGGCGCAGCATCCGCGACGAGGTGCGCCGGGACATCGAGGAGCGCGGCTTCAACCCGGCACGCGGCGCTTACACCCAGTTCTTCGGCAGCGATGACGTCGATGCGTCCCTGCTGGTGCTTCCGCAGGTGGGGTTCTGCGCCGCCGACGACCCCCGGATGCTCGGCACGGTCGCCGCCATCGAGGCAGACCTGTTGCGGGAGGGGTTGGTGCTGCGTTACGCCAGCCGGGCGTCCCTGGACGGCCTCGAACCCGGCGAACACCCCTTCCTGGCCTGTTCTTTCTGGCTGGTCGAGCAGTACGCGGCGTCCGGTCGCACGGACGACGCACACGCTCTGATGACCCGCCTGGTGGGCCTGGCCAACGACGTCGGCCTGCTGGCCGAGCAGTACGACGTGTCGACCGGGCACCACGCCGGCAACACGCCCCAGGCCCTCACCCACCTGACCCTCGTGCGCGCAGCCGACGCCTTGGTCGCGGCGGCCTCCCGGCACGTCGCGGCCTGACCCGACAGGTCCGTGCGGGTCAGGACGAGCTGGAGCGATTCCGGGTGGCGAGACCGTAGATGAGCAGCACCACGATCGAGCCCAGAATCGCGATCACCCAGGTGCGCAGATCGAAGAACGACCCCATGTCGACGTTGAAGAGCAACCCGGCCAGCCAGCCGCCGAGAAGCGCACCCACCACCCCGAGGAGCAGCGTCACGAACCAGCCGCCGCCCTGATTACCCGGCAGGATCAACTTGGCGATGGCGCCGGCCAATAGGCCGAGAAGGAGAAAGCCGAAGAATCCCATGATGAGCCTTCCAGAACCCGGCTTCGGTGGACTCGCCGGCCGGCTGCCACGATCATAAAACCGTCCCCGTCCGGCCGATAGGAGCCGCTCGCGCCGCGGGAGGGCTGACATGGGGGCGGGAATCAGAATTCCGCGCGATTCTTTGTAGGTATTCCACTGCATCGGCCGGGTGCCGAATTCTAGATTGAAAACCATGACAGCCCGATTCAGCAGCTCCCGCTTTCGCCCGGCCCGCCTCAGCGTGCGCGACCTGGCACAGATCGCCATCTTCGCCGCCCTCATCGCCGCCCTCGGGTTCCCCGGTGCGATCTCCCTGGGCGCCAGCACCGTGCCGATCACCTTCCAGACCCTCGGTGTGATGCTGGCCGGCGCCATCCTCGGCGCCCGCAAGGGTTTCCTGGCGGTTCTGCTGCTGCTCGTGCTGGCGGCCGCCGGCCTGCCGCTTTTGTCGGGCGGCCGAGGCGGTCTGGTCTGGTTCACCACCTCCCCCGCCGCCGGCTACCCGTACGGCTGGTTGCTCGGCGTCGCCGTGATCGGCGCGCTCACCGCCTGGCTCCTGCCGCGGTACCCGTTCTGGCCCGCCCTCGGCGCCACCGCGCTGGGCGGCATCGTCGCCGTCTACCTGATCGGCGTTCCCGTCACGGCCATCAACCTGGGCCTGCCGCTCTGGGCTGCCCTGGTGGACAGCGCGAAGTTCCTGCCCGGCGACCTGGTGAAGGTGGTCGTGACGGTTCTCGTGGCCAAGCAGGTGCACCGGGCGTACCCTGGCCTCATCCCGGTGCGCCGCACCGCCTCCGGTGTCTCGAAGCCACACCCCGCCGCGGACACCCGGACGACGGCGTGACCGCTGCCGGCATCCGTTTCGAGGGCGTGTCGCACGGCTTCGATGACAACCAGGTGCTCAAGGGCATCAACCTGCACCTCACCGAACGCCGCATCGGCATCGTCGGGGCCAACGGCAGCGGCAAATCGACTCTCGCGCGCATGATCAACGGGCTGGTCACCCCCACCAGCGGAACCGTCACCGTGAACGGCCTCGACGTGCGGCGCCAGGCCAAGCTGGTGCGCAGGGAGGTGGGCTTCATTTTCACCAACCCGGACAACCAGATCGTCATGCCCACCGTGCAGGAGGACGTGGCGTTCACCCTGCGCCGCCGGGGTCTGGACGCCGCCGAGATCGCCGCCCGCACGGCCAAGGCGCTGGACCGGTTCGGCCTCACCGCACTGGCCGAGCGCCCCGCGCACCGTCTCTCGGGAGGTCAGAAGCAGCTGCTCGCGTTGGCCGCCGTTCTCGTGGCCGGACCCAGCATCGTCGTGGCCGACGAGCCGACCACCCTCCTGGATGCCCGCAACACCCGGCTCATCACCGGGCTGCTGGTGTCGCTGACGCAGCAGGTGATCGTGGTCACCCACGACCTCGACGTTCTCGAGGGCTTCGACCGGGTGCTCGTGATCGACGAGGGCCGGGTGGTGGCGGATGACGTTCCGGCGGCGGCGCTCACCGCGTACCTGAGCCTGCTGTCATGACCGCAGCCGAACTCATGAGCGGGCCGCGCTCGTGATCGGGCCGCGCTCGTGATCGGGCTGTACCGCCCGGGCACCTCACTGCTGCACCGGGCCCCCGCGCTGGTCAAGCTGGGCCTGCTCGCGGTGGCGATGGTGCTGGTGGGGCTGGTGGCCGACCCGCTCGTGCTCGCCGGCGAGTTCGTCGTCGTGGTCGCCCTGTACGCCGTGGCCCGCATCCCACCGACCGCGGCGTGGCCGCAGATCGGCCCGATCCTGTGGATCCTGGTCTTCGCCGTACCGGTGCAGGTTCTCGTGGCCGGCGGCTCGATGGCGGGCTGGACCACGGCCGGGCTGATGGCGGGCCGGCTGCTGGTGGCGGTGGCCCTCGCGGCCCTCTTCACCCTCACCACCACCGTCACCGCGGTGCTGGAGGCCTTTCAGATACTGCTGCGGCCGTTCCGGCGCTGGGTGGACGCCGACCGGGTGGGGCTGCTGGTCGCCCTGACCATCCGGTGCATTCCCCTGGTGGCGGAGATCGTGCGGGAGGTGCTCGACGCCCGGCGCGCCCGTGGCGCCCAGGGGTCGGTGGTCGCCCTGGCCGTTCCGGTCGTCGTACGCTCGTTGTACGCCGCCGATGCGATCGGAGAGGCACTCGCCGCACGCGGATTGGACGACTGACATTTCCACCCCCGACCCGACCCCCAGGACACCCTCCCGCCTTCGCGGCCGCATCGCGCTCGCCGGCTGGAGCGCCCTCATCGCACTGGTGCTGGGGATCGTGGTCTTTGTCATCTGGACCCAGTTAGTCATGCCCGCCGACCGGGCTGCGGCCCAGGCCGTGTTCGACAATCCGGCCGTCACGGTGACCGACACCCCAGACTCCGTGGTCATCACCCCGGCCGAGGGTGACTCGCCCGCCGGCCTGGTCTTCATCCCCGGTGCGAAGGTCGATCCGTACGCGTACCTCGCCACGCTCTCCGGCACCGTGGAGACGACCGGACTGACGGTGGTCATCACCAAGCCCACGCTCAACCTCGCGTTCTTCGACCAGCGCCCTCTGGCCGCGTTCACGGCCGCGGCCCCCGACGTGTCGTCCTGGTTCGTGGGCGGCCACTCGCTCGGCGGCGTGCGCGCCTGCATGCTGGCGGCAGACACCTCGGCCGAGGTTACCGTGGACGGCCTGGTGCTGTTCGGCAGCTACTGCGCCTCGGCCGTCGACGACGACCTGCCGGTGCTCAGCATCAGCGGCAGCGACGACGGTCTGAGCACCCCGGCAAAGATCGAGGCGACCGCCGACCTGCTGCCCGCAGAGACCACCTTCGTGCAGATCGACGGCGCCAATCACGCCGCCTTCGGCGCCTACGGCGCGCAGCCCGGCGACGGCGTCGCCACGGTTCCGCCGGCCGAATCGGCGCAGGCCATCGAGGACGCGCTCGGCGAGTTCGTCGTGGAGAATTCCACGCTGTCGGAGTAACCCGGCGGATTTCGCAGTCGCACAGCACGGCAGGACCATGTGCTCTTGTCGACATCGGTGGGGCGGTCCACTATGGCCTCTGTCGGCGCCAGAGCCGTCCCGACCAAGGAGGATTCATGCGCGCCCGCGTTGTCTATGACACGAACTACGGCAACACCCGCATCATCGCGGAGGTGATCGCTCGCGAGTTGGGTCGGGAGGCCAGCATCCTCAGTGTCGCCGATGTCACCGAGACCAGCCTGGACGGTGTCGATGTTCTTGTCGTGGGCTGCCCGATCAACGGCTGGCGACCCACCGAGACGATGCAGGCTTTTCTGAAGGGTCTCGCGCCGGGTTCACTGACCGGTGTGCGCGCCGCCGCGTTCGACACCCGGGTCAAGCTCTTCATCCACGGAGATGCCGCCGCCAAGATCTCGAACGCCCTGCAGGGTGCCGGCGCCACCATCGTCGCCAAGCCGCAGGGGTTCATCGTCGCCGGCACCGAGGGGCCGCTGGCGCCGGGCCAGACCGACAAGGCCGGCGCCTGGGCCGCGTTCATCGGCGCTGAGCTGCGCGCCAGCGCCTGAAGCACCCGCCCGCCCACCGAGTTGCCACAAAATGCCCCTTCAGCGCACCGGAAGGGGCACAAAGCGGCAACTCACGGAATTCCATTTCGCGAGTTTCCACAAAATGCCCCTTCAGCGCACGGGAAGGGGCACAAAGCGGCAACTCACGAGTCGTGCGTTTCCTGCGCGGACGCAGAAACGGCCCGTGCCGAGGCACGGACCGTTTCACGGGTGACGGGGATTACGCGGTGAGCGAGTCCACGTACTCCTGGTTGTCTTCGATCCACTTCTGAACGACGGGGCCGTAGTCCTGGCCCTCGTAGTCGACGAACATGGCGGCCTCGAGCGACTGCAGCTTGTCGAGGTCCATCTTGTAGTCACCGATCCACTCGGTGACCTGCGGGAAGTCGGTGGAGAAGTCCTTCTTGCCGTAGGCGTGGATGGTCTCCGCGACGCCGAGGGTGCCTTCGGGGTCTTCGAGGTTCTTCAGGTCGAAGGTTCCGTAGGCCCAGTGCGGCTCCCACAGGGTGACGACGATGTTCTCGCCCGACTTCTGTGCGGCGGTGAGCTCGGTGAGCATCGCGGCGGTGGAGGACGTCTGGTAGTCCATGTCCTCGAGGCCGTAGGTGGGGATCGTGTTGTCGGTGACGGCCTCGGTGAGGCCGGCGCCGGGCTCGATGCCCACGATGCGGTTGCCGAACAGGTCGGCGTTCTCGGCCAGCTCGGTGATCGTGTCGATCGGCGCATCCGCGTTCACGGCGATGGTGTTGGCGGCCTCGTCGTTCCAGGCGCCAATCTCGGAGATGTCGTCGCCGTATTCCTTGAGGTAGGAGGCGTGCGTGTTCGGCAGCCACACGTCGAGGTTGAGGTCGTAGTCACCGGTGGAGAGTCCGGCGTAGACCGGGGCGACGTCGGCGTACTCGAGCTCGACGTTGTAGCCCTTCTCGTCGAGGATGGCCTTCCACAGCTCGGAGGCCGCGATGCCCTCATCCCAGCCGTTGAACACGGCGATGGTGAGGTCCTTGTTGTCGGAGTTGCCGTCGCCGACGGTCTCGGCCTCTGCTGCGGCGCAGCCGGAGAAAGCGAGGAGCCCAGCGGCTCCGAGGGCGATGACGCCCAGTGAACGGTTCTTCATGTGTTCCTTTCGTGCCGCCGGTGCAGGCGGCGATTGGTGCAGGGTCGGTGCAAGTGTTCGCGTGATTACGCGGGGGTGAGCACGCCGGGCCGCTTGGCGGAGTCGTTCGCGACCTCGCTCGGCGTGGGTGCATCGGGGTCCTGGGGGGTGACCCGGTGCTTACGACCGGCGCGGAACCGCCCGATCGGGGTGTTGCCGGTACCGAGCGCCGCGGTGATGCGGTCCAGGAAGATCGCCAGGATCACGACCGACAGGCCGGCTTCGAAGCCCAGCGACACATCGATGCGGTTCAGGCTGGCGACCACCTGCTGGCCGAGGCCACCGGCGCCGACCATGCCCGCGATGACGACCATCGAGAGCGACAGCATGATGACCTGGTTGATACCGGCCATGATGGTGGGCATCGCCAACGGCAGCTGGATCTGACGCAGGATGCGCCACGGCGACGCACCGAAGGCCTGACCGGCCTCGACGACCTCGTGGTCGACGCTGCGGATGCCGAGCTCGGTGAGGCGCACGCCGGGTGCCATGGCGAAGATGATCGTCGCCACGATGCCGGGAACGACACCGACGCGGAAGAGGATCAGCGCGGGGATCAGGTACACGAAGGCCGGCATGGTCTGCATGAAGTCGAGGATGGGCCGGATGATGCCCGACGCCAGGCTGAACTTGGCCGACAGGATGCCCAGCGGCACGCTGAACAGGATCGCCAGGACACTCGCGACGAGTACCAGGGCGAGCGAGTCCATCGCGTTCTCCCACTGGTCGACGCCCACGATCACGAGGAGACCGACGACGGTGCCCACGGCGAACTTCCAGCCGCGGATCATGAGGCCAAGCACGCCGGCAACAATGATGATCACCCAGAACGGCGGGGTGGCCAACGCCAGGTCGACGATGTCGTAGGCGCCGCTGAAGATAGCACGCACGAAGTCGAAGAAGAACCCGAAGGTGTCGGTGATGAAGTCGATGAAGGCATCGGCCCAGCTGCCCAGCGGGATGCGGAAGTCTGTTGCTGCAATCACGGCTGTTGTGGTGCTCACGGCTGTGCTCCTTCCGGCGCGGTCTCGCGCAGGGTTTCGGTGATGATGCTCATCGAGATCGTGGCCGGCGGTTCGATGACCGGCTGCTCGCCCGTGCTGGTGCTGACGTTGCCGAGGGCGGCCAGCAGGGTGACCCGCGGGATGACACCGAGCAGGCGGTTGCGCTCGTCGACGACGGCGATCGGCAGGTCGCTTTCCACGGCCAGTTCGACGAGGTCGACCAGGGCGGTGTCCGCGGTCACCGCGGTGGCCTCGAGGATGATCGAGCGCAGGTCGCCGTCGCCGGTCTTGACCTGCTTGAGCACGTCGCGGTCGCGGACGACCCCGGCGAAGCTGCGGTCGCGGCGCAGGACGAACGTGGCGGACGTCTGCAGGTCGCGCATGGTGCGCAGCGCGGCACGCGGGCCGGCGGACACGGTCACGACGGACCGGACCGGTTCCATCACACTGCCGGCGGTGAGCACCCGGGCCCGGTCGACATCCTGAACGAACTGGGCCACATAGTCGTTGGCCGGGTCGGTGAGGATCTCCTCCGGAGTGCCGATCTGCACGATGCGGCCGTCACGCATGACGGCGATGCGGTCGCCGAGGAACATGGCCTCGTTGAGGTCGTGGGTGATGAAGATGATGGTCTTGCCGAGCTCGGCCTGCAGCTCGATGAGCTGTTCCTGCATCTCGCGGCGGATCAGCGGGTCGAGGGCGGAGAACGCCTCGTCCATCAGCAACACGTCGGTGTCTGCGGCCAGTGCCCGGCCGAGGCCGACGCGCTGCTGCATACCACCGGAGAGTTCGGAGGGCAGGCTGTCTGCCCAGCCGTCCAGGCCGACGAGGCGGATGATGGTGCGCGCCTTCGCGAGGCGCTGATCGCGGGGCATGCCCTGAACTTCGAGGCCGTACGCGACGTTGTCGATCACGGTGCGGTGCGGCAGCAGGGCGAAGTGCTGGAAGACCATCGAGATACTCTGGCGGCGGACGTCGCGCAGCTTGGCGGCCGGGATGCCGGTGATGTTGGTACCGCCGACGCTGACGCTGCCGCTGGTGGCCTCGAGCAGGCCGTTGAGCATCCGGATCAGTGTGGACTTGCCCGAGCCGCTCAGGCCCATCACCACGAAGATCTCGCCGCGCTGAACCTCGAAGGACGCGTCGATGACGGCGGCGGTTCCGAGGTGCGCGAGCTCGTCGCGGCTCGCGCCGCCCTGGAGCTTCTTGACGATGTCGTGGGGCTTGCGACCGAACGCCTTGTAGAGTTTGTCGGCCTTGACGGCGATACCGGGTACGACCGGTGCTGCCGATTCTGCTGTTGTTACCTGCTCCGCCTCGCTGGCGGATGGATCTGCCTTATCGGCGATGATTTCGGTCACGGATTCTCCGGAGCACGCCGAATAGACCGCCGGAGCGGTCGACTACGCGGGGGCTCGCTGTGTCGGACGGGTAGGCCGAGACCGGCCTCGACGCCGCCATGCAGCGTGGGCTGGAGCGGCCATGGGGTCGCGTCCGTCTGGGCCTCACCATACGTTCGCGGTGCCCACGTCTGGCTGGGGGCGGCGCGTTCGCGTCCTGGTGAAGGGTCGTAAGACCGTCATCAACCCTAACACGTCCAGGCTGACCAACTCCCCCGGACAAGGCCATGACCGGCACACGACCCCTAGCACAAGCACTGATCAGCGCCTATTATCAGTGATTCGTAGGGCGTGCTTCCCTCGCGCTCACCCCGTGGCGCGACGGTCGCCGGCCACCTGGAACGCGGCAGGAGGCGTACGTTCACCAGTGCGGACACCGGACTGATCAACAGAGTTCCGAGCTTCCCCAGCGAAAGGACGAGTGCGCGAGATGTACGGCTGGAGCATCGCACGCCGACTCTTCCTCACGCACCTCGTGTTCATCGGCGTACTGACCGTTCTGGTGGGCACGGCAGCCTTCGTCGACGCCAGGGACCGCGGTTATGCGGCGACGACGGACCGTCTGCTCTCGGTGGCGGTGGCGATCGCCGACAACCCGCTCGTGGTGGTCGCCGCCCAGTCCTCCGATCCCACCGCCGCACTGCAGGGCTACACCCGCACGGTGAGCGAGCGCGCCGACATCGACGTCATCTCCGTTCTGAGCCCGGCGGGTGTGCGCTGGACCCATCCCGATCCCGCCCAGATCGGGCAGCGGGACAGGATTGCGGCCGACGCCGCGACGTCGGAACGGTCGTTGACGCTGGTCACCTCGAACGTGGATGGGCCCACAGTGCGAGCGGTGGTGCCGATCCGGGGGCCCGACGACACCGTGGTCGGCCTGGTGGCGGCGGAGGTGCAGACGAGCACCCTGCAGACCGTGTTGGATGCGCGCCTGCCGGCCATCCTGGCGCTGTCACTGACTCTGCTTCTGGCCGGGTCCGTCGCCATCTGGATTCTCGGGCGCTACCTGCGCCGGGTGACACTGGGCTGGGGGCCCCACGTGCTCGCGCGGCACTACCTCAACGGCGATTCGGTGCTGCACTCGGTGCGGGACGGCCTGGTGCTCGTCGACCGCCGGGGCGCCCTCGTGCTGTACAACGACCGGGCCGCCGAGCTGCTGGGAATCCCGCCCCGCCAGGGCGCCCGAGTGGGGTCCACCCCGCCTGACATCGCCGATCTCGACGTACCGGCCGGCCTCGCGGAGCTGTTGGCCAGTGGCCGCTCCGTGCACAACGAGGTGCACCTGACCCGCGACAGGGTGCTCCTGGTGACGCAGGAACCCGCGGTCCCGACCTCGGGCCGGGTGCGCAGCCGGGCCCACCCGTTGGGCACCGTCACCACCATCCGTGACCCCCTCGACTCCGCAGGCGCCGTGGGGCCCGGCGCCGTGGACGACCCCGTGATCGGCGCTCTGCTGGCGGCCAAGATCGCCCAGGCCCGCGCACGCGGCGTTCTGCTGACCGTGTCCGCCACCGGCACCCTCACGGACACCGGGTTGCCGGTGCAGGAGATTGTGACGGTGCTCGTTGACCTGGTGGACTCCGCCATCGACGCGGCCGCGACGGGCGAGGCACCTCGTCGTGTGGAACTGAGCCTGCGGACCGACCCCGAGCCGCCCACCCTGGTCATCGAGGTCTCCACCGGCGGGCCAGGCGGTTCGGTGCACAGCATCACCCTGCCGCTGCCGGCGCCACACCCCGCACCGCACCCCGCACCGCTCGCCGCACCCGACCCGGCGCCCGGCGCGGCAGCCCCTGCTGCACCCCTGATCGCGCCGCGCCCGCCGACGCGGGTGGCTCAGCATCCGGCCGCCGAGGTGGCTCCGCGCACCCCGTGACCGCAGCTGGGGCGGAAGCCTGTGCGGATGCGCGCGCGGATGGACCGACACCGTGAGCCATACTGCTGGAATGGACCTTGGACGCACCGATGCGCCGGCCGCACGCCACACACTGCAGATCCTCAGCCACCTCGGCGCGCAACGCGGCCCCGTGCCGGCGTCCACCATCGCGCAGGCCCTCGGCCTGCCCCGGTCCACGGTGTACCGGCTGCTGGGCGTGCTGACCGAACTCGGTTTCGTCCTGCACTTCCCCGAGGCACGCCGGTACGGCATCGGTCTGGCCGCCTTCGAACTGAGCTCCGGGTTCTCCCGGCAGGAGCCACTGGCCCGGCTCGCTCGGCCGATCCTGGCCGCCCTGGTCGACAAGATCGGCGAGAGCGCCCACCTGGCCGTGCTGCACGGCCGCGACGTGATCTACCTGGTCGAGGAACGGGCCCCGCGCCGGCCGGCCCTGGTGACGGATGTGGGCGTGCGGCTGCCCAGCCATCTCACCGCCAGTGGCCGGGCGCTGTTGGCGACGCTGCCGCTCCCCCAGCTCCGGGCGCTGTTTCCCGACCCGTCGGCGTTTGTGCAGCGCACCGGCGACGGCGCGGCGCTGCCGGACGGCACGGCGCTGCCGGGAAAAGTCGCGTCCAGCTACCGCGAGCTGAGCAGGCTCCTGACCGAGGTGCGCACCCAGGGCTACGCGGCCGAAGACGGCGAGGTCACCGTGGGGCTGGCCTCCGTGGCCGTGGCCGTGCGTGATCACAGCGGCTGGCCGGCCGCCGGGATCGCCGTGACGTTCGCCCGGTCGAGTGTGTCGCCGGAGCGCTGGCCGGAGCTCGCCGCCGAGGTGGAGAGCTCCGCCGTCGAGCTCGGCCGACGCATCAGCGGACGTGCGCGCTGACGGAATGTGTAGATTCTTTTCGAATCCGGTGAACCTTTGGCGCCGCACTCTCGTTGTTCAGAGTGGATGACCACATCCGCCAGACCAACCATGAACGAGGGTGACATGCAAAAGAAGACGAAGATCGGGCTGTTGATAACGGGCGGGGCTGTTGTCGTCGTCGGCGGCGCTGCCCTGGCATTCGGGCCGGCCGTGTACGCCGACTACGCCAACAACAACGCCGACGCCGCTCCCACCATCGCGGCCACCACCCCGAGCCCGTCGGAGTCGGCCCCGGCCACCGAGGTCAACGCCGACGATTTGTCCGGCACCTGGAGCGTGGGCGCTGACTCCTTCGCCGGCTACCGCCTCGATGAGGTGCTGCAGGGCAACGATGTGACCGTGACCGGCCGCACCGACGACGTCACCGGTGACCTCACCGTCGATAAACTCTCCCTCACCGACGCCACGATCACCGTGGACGTGGCGAGCATCGCCACCGACGAAAGCGCGAGAGACGCCTACTTCCGAGACACGGCGATGGAGGTCGGCGAGTTCCCCACCGCCACGTTCACCCTCACCGAGCCGGTCACGCTCGAGGCGCCGGTGGCCGGTGTGGCCCAGACCTTCGACGCCACGGGTGAGCTCACCATGCACGGAGTCGCTCAGCCGGTGACGGTCGAACTGCAGGCCGCGCTCACCGACTCCGGCGGCCAGGTCGTCGGCAGCATCCCGATCACCTTCAGCGACTACGGCGTCGACGCGCCCGACCTGGGCTTCGTCACCGTGGAGGACACCGGGTCCGTCGAGTTCTCGCTGAACGTCGCGCAGAATTGACCCAGCAGGATTGACCCAGCCGTCCTGACCCACCCGAATCGGCCGAGCGACCCGGAGGTGATCGTGCCAGAACCACAAGCGGAGCTTCTGCGGGCGCTGCACGACGCCCACGGGCCGGCCCTTTTCCGCTACGTCGTGCGCCTGACCGGGGACTACGGTTTTGCGCAGGACGTGGTGCAGGAGGCCCTGCTGCGGGCCTGGAAACGGCCGGCCCTGCTCGAACGGGACGACGAGGCCGCGCGGGCCTGGCTGTTCACCGTGGCCCGCAACCTCGTCATCGACGACCGGCGCAGCGCCCGCTACGCCCGGGAGATCAGCACCGATGACCTGCCGGAGACCGCGTCGGCCGATGCCACCGAGGCCGTACTCGACCGGTGGCTGCTCACCGATGCCCTCACCACGCTCTCGCCCGAACACCGCAGCGTGCTGGTGGGCGCCTACTACCTCGGCCGCCCGATCGCTGAGATCGCCCGCCAGGAACAGGTTCCGGAGGGCACCGTGAAATCACGCCTGCACTACGCTCTGCGAGCGATGCGGCTCGCCCTACAGGAAAGAGGGGTCACCGAATGACCTCCAGCCCCGACCGCTTCCGCGAGTGGGACGCGGCCTACGTTCTCGGCGCGCTCAGCGCCGACGACCGACGCGAGTTCGAACGGCACCTGCAGACCTGCCCGGTCTGCGCCGGCGCCGTCGCCGAACTCGCCGGCCTGCCCGGGATCCTCAGCGCCCTGCCCGTCGCCGAGGCGGTGGCCATCGATGAGGCCACCCGGATGACGCCGGGCGCCGCCGCCGCCGACCACCTGCGCACCGCTGCGCACCAGCCGGGACTCGTGCAGCGGCTGGCCGGCGCGGCGGTCAAGCGCACCCGGCGCACCCGCATCCGCTGGACCGTGGGCGCCGCGGCGGCGGCGGCGGTCATCGCCCTCGGCGGCGGGCTGCTCGGCGCCACCCTCACCGGCTCCCCCGCCCTGGAGGCCGGCCCGGTGGCGACCACACCGGAGCCCACGCCCGGCACCGCGGCGCCTGGCACCGTGACCCAGGTCGTGGACATGGAGCCGGTGGAGGCCGACGCGCTCACCGCAGCGCTGACCATCACCAAGACGGACTGGGGCACCCGGTTCGACTGGTCCTGCGTTTACCTGAACGAGTTGTGGAAGGACAACGGCCCGCAGGACTACGACATGGTGATGACCGACCGGTCCGGCACCTCGACGGTGCTGGCGACCTGGACTGCCACGAGCCCGAGCACCGAGAACCTGGCGGCGTCCACCGAGGTGAGTCTCGATCAGATCCAGAGCGTCGAGATCCGGGCGAGCCGCAGCGGGACCCCGCTCGCACACACCGACCTGTAGCCCGGCCCACCCGACGTTCAGCCCGCCCGACGCTCAGCCGGCCAGCGGCAGCAGGGTGCGTTCGGCCTCTGCCCGCACGGCCGCCGACACGGCGTCGAGCAGGGGTGACGACAGGTTCCAGCGCTGCCAGTAGAGCGGCACATCCACCGGATGCTCCGCCGCCAGCTGCACGAGCCGGCCGTCGGCGATCTCGGTCAGGCACTGCTGCTCGGGCAGCACACCCCAGCCCAACCCCAGCAGCACCGCCCGGGCGAAGTCGTTGGAGGCGGGGATGACGTGCCGGGGAGCGAGGCCCGGGCGGGCGCCCTGGGCGCGCAGGAACGCATCCTGCAAGTCGTCGTGGCGGTCGAAGGTGACCACCGGCGCTACCGACAGTGCGCCCAGGCCGGTCGCCAGCCGGCGCCGGACGAAGCCAGGGGCGGCGACGGCGTGGTACCGCATCCGCCCGAGCGGCTCGGTGACGCAGCCCTGGATCGCCTGGCGGCTGGACGTGACCGCGGCCATGACCGCGCCGGAGCGCAGCAGCGAGAGGGTGTGCTCCTGATCCTCGCGGTGCAGGTCGAAGGTGAGGTCGTGGGCCTCGGCCACACCGGTGAGCGCACCGAGGAACCAGGTGGCCATGCTGTCCGCGTTCACAGCGAGCGAGATGGGCAGTCCTCCGCCTGCCGGTCCGCCCTCCTGCAGCGACCGGATGGTGTCGGCCTCGAGAAGCTCCACCTGACGGGCGTAGCGGAGGACAACGCTGCCGGCGTCGGTCAGCGTCACCGGCGTGGTGCGCTGCACCAGCACTCGGCCGGCGGACTGCTCCATGGCCTTGACCCGCTGGGAGATGGCGGACGCCGTGACGTGCAGGCGTCGGGCGGCCTTGTCGAAGGTGCCGTCTTCGATCAGGGCGCGTAGGGTACTGAGCTGGTCGAGGGTGAATCGCTGCATAAGCTCACCTTACGCACCTTGAGAAACTGTAGCTGGACTGTTGAGATGGGTCTGCCTACCGTGGGATCATGACCGCCGAGACCACCCTGCTGCCCGCCCTCCTGGGCCTCCTCACGGGGCTCTCGTTCATCATCGCCATCGGCGCACAGAATGCGTTCGTGCTGCGGGTGGGCATCGAGGGTCGCAACCGGGTGATCGTGCCCGTCATCGTGATCTGCGCCGTGTCGGATGCCGTGCTGATTCTCGCGGGTGTGCTCGGCATGGGGGCACTCGTGAAGACGGCGCCCGCGGTCATGGTGCTGGTGCGTATTCTCGGGGCGGCCTTCCTGATCGGCTATGGCGTCTGGGCGGCGCGACGCGCCATCCGGCCCGGCGCGCTGGTCCTGGACGAACCCGACGACTCCGCGGGCGGCCCGGTCGCGGGGCCCGGCACCGTGGTGCGGAGCCGGGTGGGCGCGCCGGCCCGCACGAGCATCCGGTTGGCGGTCACCACGGTTCTCGCGCTCACGTGGCTCAACCCGCACGTCTACCTGGACACCGTGGTGTTCCTCGGCGCCGTCGCCGCCCAGCAGGACCCCGCCGAACGCTGGTGGTGGGCCGGCGGGGCCATGCTGGGCAGTCTGCTCTGGTTCGCCGGGCTGGGTTTGGGCGCACGGCTGTTGCGCCCGGTCTTCGCCCGCCCGGGTGCCTGGCGGGTGCTCGACGCCATCATCGCCGTGGTCATGTTCACCCTCGGCCTGAAACTGGCGTTCGACCTCTAGCCCCGAACGAGGCGGTTGCGCACCGAAATTGCCCGATCAGGGTCGAAAGCGCTCGGGGAGGGCTAGGTTGTGGGCATGGGGATTTGGGGACGTTCACGATCCATCAGCACTCTCGTTGTCACCGTGGCGCTGGCGGTGGGCGTGTCCGGCTGCGCGGGCTCTCCGCCGGGAGCCGGCTCCGCCTCGACGGCCAGCCCGGCGACAGCCACTGCAGCCGCCCCGACCTCCCGTCCGGTCGCCACGGCGATACCCACTGCCGCTGCACCGGCCACGCCCACAGCGACTCCGGTCGCGGCAGGCGCCACCTGCGACACCGCGCTCACCACCGCCGAATACGACCAGCTCGCCGCCGACGGGCTGACCGTCCGCGACGACACCGCGAACGACAACCTGGATGCGATGGCCGAAGACGGTGGCATCCGCTGCCTCTGGCGCGTACCGAGCAGCGACATCGAGGCCTGGTACGCCCAGTGGCCGAGCGACCAGGCCACCTGGGATGCCCTCCGCGCTGAGCTTGTGAGCGGCGGAGCGACGGAATCCGCCGGCGCTTACCCCGGTGTCGAGCAGTACGAGTACAACTCGGCGCTCACCTACCGGGATGGCACCGTGTACTACGCGAGCCCGGCTCGGCTCTTCGACTCGGTGCTCGCACTGCAGTAGGCCACCCGGTCAGGCGAGGTGAGGGCCGCCCTCGGCATCGGCACCGGGTTCGTCGGCCGCGTAGCTGAGGATGTCCCCCGGCTGACAGCCGAGCACCGTGCAAATGGCGTCCAGGGTCGAGAACCGCACGGCCTTGGCCCGCCCGTTCTTGAGGATCGAGACGTTCGCCACCGCCAGACCGATCGCGGAGGCGAGATCGGTCACCGACATCTTCTTCTTGGCCAACTCCACGTCGAGATTGATCACGATGGCCATCAGATGACCTCGGCGAGCTCACTGCGCAGCTGGATGGCCGTGTGCAACAGGCGACGCATCACCACCACGAGCAGGGCGAGGGCGGCACTGACCCCGGCTGCGGCCGCCGCGGCGAGCGCGAGGGGCCAGCCCGCCGCATCCGAGTCGGCCAGCTGAACCACCCCGGCGGCGATCACCCCGCCGACCGCGAGCACGGCCCCGGCCACCAGAGCGCCGATCGCCGTGTTCACCCAGGTGTCGGCGGAACCGCGTTCGTCGAAGATCCGGTCACCCTGCACCATGTCCACGAGCATCCAGACACACGCCAGCACCACCTCCACACAGAGTGCGCCGGCGATGACAAGCGCCATCAGGATCACGGACAACGGGCCGGCCGGGGCTAGCCCGGCGATGGATCCCGCCGTCGCCTGCGCCGCGAGCGCTGCCGCGAACAACAGCGCCAGCAGCATCCGGAGCGTGAGTAGAACCGATCGAGACACAGGACTCCTTCTCTTCAAGAAAACACTTTTATATCGAAAAACGTGCAATTAGTATCGTTATTCGATACGTTAACGCTCATCAGGTTACAGCACCAGCGTTCGGACGGCCAGCAGGCCGGCCCGGCACGCTCAACACGAGGAGTTCGGATGACTCAGCACAACGCACCATCCACACCGGGATTCGAGATCTGGACGGCATACTTCGAGGCGAACCTCGCCCGCCACGACAGGTTGGACGCGCTGATCCCGTGGGACTCGGTCTCCCCGTTGCCGCCGGAAGACCTGGCCGCGATCGCCCGGTCGCTGCAACGGTTCGAACTCGGTGAGAGCGGCGACGGCAGAGGGCTGCTCTCGAAGGCCCGCGGGCGCAATGACCACGGCTACGACTGGGCGCTGCGCTTGTTCGTGACCGAGGAGCAGAAGCACTCCGCGCTGTTCCGGGCCGCACTGCTGCGCTTCGGCACCGAGCCGCTCAGCGCGCACTGGACCGACGGCGCCTTCGTCGCGCTCCGGCGCATGCTGGGCCTCCGCACCGAGGTGACCCTGTTCCTCATCGTGGAGACCGTGGCGATGGAGTACTTCGCCGCGCTCAGCCGCTGCGCGGACCCGGTTGTGCAGGGGGTGGCGCGGCGCATCCTCACCGACGAGGTGGAGCACGTGCGGTTCCAGATCGACCAGCTCCGGCTGGGTTTCGAAGACACACCACGACCGGGCCGCCTGCTCGCCGCGTCGGCAGCGTGGATGCTGGCGCTCGGCACCGCCACCGTGCTGGCCATCGATCACGGGTCGGCCCTGCGCGCGTGCGGCCTGTCGCCGGCGGTCTTCTGGCACCGGGCGCTGCGCCACTTCGGCCGGGCGTTGCCGCTGGCGTTCCGGCTGAACGGGGAGGCCGCGTCCTTCGGGCCGAGTGTGCAGCCCAGCAGCGACCGGCTCGGCCGGGTGGGCCGGGTGCCTGCCCGGGTGCCTGCCCTGGCCCACGTCGCCGCGGTCCAGGCGGCCCCGGTCTAGCGAACGCGGCCGGCCGCATCCGCAGCACAACTGTTGCCGAAGCGGACTTCTGCGTCCGGTGTGCCGGACGCAGATGCCCGCACGGGCAACAGTTGGGCGGCGCGTGGGCGGGTTCAGCAGGCGCGGGCGCGGCGGTACGCTTGCCCCGTGCTCACCAAGGACCTGATCCGCCTCTATCCCGAGCTGTACCACGTGGCAGCGGATGGGGCGTGGCCGGCCATCGAGCGGCACGGGCTGCTCTCGACGGCCGCGCTCGTCACCCGCTGGGGTGTGCGGCAGGGAGCGCCGCAGGCCGCGATCCTCACCAAGCGGCGCGGGGAGTCCATCGAACTGACCCATCCCGAGTACGGCACCGCGGTCATCCGGCATCAGAAGGCCATCCACGAGTCGTCGTTGGCCGGGGCCCTCGAAGACCTGTCGCCCAGCGAGTGGTACACGATGCTCAACGACCGGGTGTTCTTCTTCGTGCAGAAGCACCGGCTGGACGAGCTCCTCACCGCGCGGTTGTACCGAGACGACGCGCACACCGTCATCACGGTGGACACCCGCAGCCTGGTGGCCGCGCACGAGGACGACATCGAGCTGACCCGGGTGAACACCGGGTTCGCGCAGCGGTTCAGCGCCGAGCCCCGCGGACGTGACAGTTTCCAGAGCATCGCCGAGTTCGCGCATCCGACTCGAGCGCACGCGACGACCAAGGTCACGGATGTGGCCGAGCTCGCGGTGTACCGCGGGGTGCGCGACATCACAAAGCACGTGAAGCGTGTCGAGCGCGTGCGCGACGGCACGGTGCTCGAGCGCTTCGTCTAGACGACGGGATGTGCCGGTTGCTCGCCCGCACGCGCCGGTCGAGCGTGTCGAGACCCGAGACCCGAGACCCGAGACCCCGTGACGAGCCTGCGTGACGCTGCCGCGGCATCCACAGGCCGTCTCACCAGGTCTCGACAGGCTCGACCAGCGACGTGGTCGCGACCCACACGAAGGCTCGACCAGCGACGTGGTCGCGACCCACACGAAGGCTCGACCAGCGACGCGGTCGCGCCCCACACGAAGACTCGACCAGCGACGCGGTCGCGCCCCACACGAAGACTCGACCAGCGACGTGGTTGCGGCGGGCTCTAGGCGGCGGGGACTACCGACGGCTCGAGGCCGTTGCGGCGGGCGACCTCGCCGAGCCACGAGGCGCTGGGCTTGGGGGTGCGGGCGAAGGTCTGCTTGTCCCAGGCGATCAGGCCGAAGGTGGGCTTGAAGCCGGAGGCCCACTCGTAGTTGTCCAGCGCCGACCAGTGCAGGTAACCGAGCAGGTCGATACCGTCGTCAATGCAGGCGTGCAGGCCCTCCAGCGCACCCTGGGTGTAGGCGATGCGCCGGGTGTCGTCCGCGGTGGCGATGCCGTTCTCGGTGACCATCACGGGCACGTGGTCGGTGAGTTCCCACGCGGCACGCACGCCGATGCCGGCCGCCGGCGGGAAGAATTCCCAGCCGGTGAGAGTGGTCTCCACGTTCTCGGCGACCGGGCGGGGGCCCTCGGGCCCGATGAAGGTGCGGGTGTACGCCTGCACCCCCACGAAGTCGTCTCCCTTCACGTTCTCCAGGTACCAGTCCTCGCGCGGGTGGCCGTACTCCACCAGCTTCTCCTGGGCGCCCTCCTCCTCCACGGCTACGAAGGCCTGGGTGGCGATGGTCCAGCCGGTCTTGAGCCCCGGCACCTGCGAGAGCACCTCGCGGGAGCGCTGGTGCGAGAGCAGCAGCGCATCCGCCACCTGCAGGTCGGGGTCGGGCAGGCCGTGCGCCACCAGGTTGGCGGCGTCTTCTCCACCGGCGAGCATGGCGGCGATGTTGGGTTCGTTGATGGTGCAGACGTAGTTGACACCCTCAGCCACGACGGGCAGGGCGAGTTCGGTGTACCGGGCGAACAGGTCGGCGGCATCCGGCGCACGCCAGAACCCGTCGTTCTCGAACCAGCGCGGCACGGTGAAGTGCATCAGCGTCACGATCGGCTCGATGCCGAACTCGTGGCAGGTGTCGACCATGCGGCGGTAGTGGTCGACCGCCGAGCGGGAGGTGAAGCCGCGCTCGGGTTCGATCCGGGCCCACTCGATGCTGAAGCGATAGGTGTCCAGGCCCAGGTCGGCGAGCAGTTTGATGTCTTCGCGGTAGCGGTGGAAGCTGTCGGCGGCGTCACCGGAGGGTTCGACCATGGTCGTGTCCGGCGCGTGTTCCTTGGGCCACCAGTTGCTGTTGACGTTGTTGCCCTCGATCTGGTGGGCTGCGGTGGCGGCGCCCCACAGGAAGCCGTTCGGGAAAGTGAGCATGGAAGAATCTCCTTGGGTTGCGGGTAGTGCGAGGTGTGAAAAAGAGAACGAATCAGCTGGTGGAAGCCCAGAAGTCGTCGAGCACCGCGGCCGTGAAGCCGGGGTTGTCGAGGTTGGGCAGGTGGCCGGCGTTCGGGATCACCCGGTACCGGGCGCCGAGCTGCTCGGCCATGAGCCGTTGGGCGGGGATGGGCCAGGCGTCGTCGGTGTCGCCGTGCGCCACCAGTGTGGGCACCCGGGTCGCACGCACGTCGTCGGAGGTGTCGACGGCGGTTTGCAGGATCAGCGCACCGCCGAGGTAGTTGTCCACCGACGAAGCGGCACAGCGGTCCCGGGTGAACTCATCGTCAGGTGTGAGCACGGTGCCCGCCGGGTGGTCTCGTGACCAGATGGCGAGCGTGCCGAGCTCGGCCACCAGCGCGGCGTCGGCCTCGTGCGAACGGGGCCGGCCGCCGGGGCCGGAGCAGAGCATGGTGAGGTCGGTGAACAGCGCAGGGCTCCGAAGCAGCGCGGCCCGGGCGACGAGCCCGCCGAGGCTGTGGCCCAGCAGGTGCACCGGTCCGCCGTGGCCGATGGCGTGGGCCACGTCCACCGCGTCGGCCGCGAAGTCGTCGAGCCGGTAATTCTGCACCCCCACCGGGGCGGCGGAGTCGGCCTGGCCGCGCTGGCTGTAGCTCACGACCTCCCAACCGTGTTCGGCGATGAGCGGCAGAAGCAACCGGAAGTCCTCTTTGGAACCGGTGAAACCGGGTACCAGCAGGGCGACCCCGCGGCTCTCCCCCGCGGGCGACACCCGGAATGCGGTGAGCGGCCCGGCCGCGGTGTCGACGGTGAAGTGCACAAACTCCGAGCCCAGACCGAGCCCGCCGAACGGAGCGATCACGCGACGTCCTTCCGCGGGTTGGGAATCGCGTCGAGGAGGCGGATCGTGTAGTCGTGCTGTGGGTTCTGCAGCACCGCGGCGGTGTTACCGGTCTCGACCACGGCGCCCTGGTTGAGCACCATGATGTTGTCGGTCACCACCCGGGCGGAGAGCAGGTCGTGGGTGATGTAGAGCAGGCTCACTCCCCACTGTTCGCGCAGGTCCTCCAGCAGCGCGAGCACCCCGGCGCGCAGCGACACGTCGAGCATCGAGACGGGTTCGTCGGCGATGATCACCTGCGGGTCGCTGGCCAGGGCCCGGGCGATCACCACACGCTGGCGCTGTCCGCCGGAGAGCTGGTGCGGCAGCTTGGCCGCGAACTCCTCCACCGGGTTGAGCCCCACGATGTCGAGCAGTTCCAGCACCCGGCGGCGGGCCTCGGTGCCGGTGAGGCCGGTGAAGTTGATCACCGGCCGGGTCAGCGCGTACTCCACCGTGTGCAGCGGGTTCAGCGCCGAATAGGGATCCTGGAAGACCATCTGCACATCGCGGTGCAGCGACCGGAAGTGCCGGCGACCGAGCGTGCCCACGTTGAGGTCGCCGAAGCGGATGCTGCCGCTGGTGGGCTTCTCCACCGCGGTGATGAGCTTGGCGATGGTGGACTTGCCGCTGCCGGAGGCCCCCACGAGGGCCAGCGCCGCACCGGGTTCGAGGGTGAACGACACGTTGTCCACGGCCCGCACCGGGGCTTCGCCGCGGCGCGGAGCCGGGTAGACCTTCGACACGTTCTCCACGATCATGGCGTGCTGGTCGGTGCGCCGGGTGCGCGGTGACACCGTCGGTGTGTGCGTGGCCCCGTCGGCCCCGGCGGTGCCGTCCGTCGTGCGCTGCTGCCGGTCGGCGAAACCGGGCAGCTCCACCACCTCGGCGCGCGGGTCGGCGTAGTGCGAGAGCAGCATCCGGGTGTAGTCGGCCTGCGGGTTCTCCAGGATCTGCCGGGCCGGCGCGTCCTCGACGATGCGGCCCTCGTGCATCACCATGACCCGCTGGGCGGATTCGAGCACGATGCCCAGGTCGTGGCTGATCAGGATGGCGGTGAAGTTCTCGGCCTTCTGCAGCTCGATGATGGTGTTCATCACGGCGTGCTGCACGAGCACATCCAGCGCCGTGGTCGGCTCGTCGAAGACCATCAGCTCGGGTTCGAGCGAGAGCGCCAGCGCGATCGACACCCGCTGGCGCATGCCGCCGGAGAGCTCGCCGGGGAACCGGTCGAGCACCTGCGGGGTCAGTTCGACCTTGCCGATCAGCTCGGCGGCGCGGGCGCTCCAGCGGGAGCGCTCGACGTGGCCGTGGGCGCGGAAGATGTCGATGAAGTGGTTGCGGATGCTGCGCACCGGGTTCAGGGCATTCATGCCGGACTGCAGCACCATGGCGATGCCGCCGTGGCGTTGCTCGCGCAGCTGTTCGGCATCCAGGCTGGCGATGTCCTTGCCGCCGAAGAGGATGCGGCCCTTTTCGATGTGCGCCGGCGGCTTGGACAGGCCGGTCAGCGCGAAACCGAGCGTGGACTTGCCCGAGCCGGACTCCCCCACCAGGCCGACGAACTCACCGTGGGCCAGCCGGAAGGAGACGTTCTGCACCGCGTGGGTGGCGGCGGCGCCGTAGCCGTAGTGCACCGACAGGTCGTGCACCTCGAGCAGGGTGGTGTTCGTGGCCGGCGCGGTCTGGCTGAACGGAGACGGGGTCATTTCTTGGTTCCTTCCCGGAGGCGGGGATTGCTGATGCCGTCGACGCCGAAGTTGATCAGGGTGAGGGAGGTGGCCAGCAGGGCGATGCAGAGGCCGGGGGCGAACAGGAGCGCCCACTGCCCGGTGAGGAGGGCGTTGGAGTTCTGCGCCCAGAAGAGCATCGTGCCCCAGCTCACCACGGTGGAGTCGCCGAGCCCGAGGAACTCCAGGCCGGCTTCGGCGAGGATCGCCGCGGTGGCCGCGCCGAAGAAGTTACCGACGATGAGCGAGGTCATGTTCGGCAGGATCTCGCGGAACACGATGCGGAACGGCCGTTCCCCGCTGAAGACGGCGGCGGTGATGAAGTCGCGGGAGCGCAGCGACTGGGTCTGGCTGCGCAACACTCGCGCGCCCCACGCCCATCCGGTGATCACCACGACGATGATGATCATGCCGATGCCACCGCCGGAGAGGTAGGCCGCGATCACGATCATCAGCGGCAGGCCAGGGATGACGAGGAACAGGTTGACGATGAAGTTGATCACGTCGGCGCCGAACCCGCGCACGTACCCCCAGCTCAGGCCGATGAGCACGGCGATGACGGTGGAGAGCAGGCCCGCGATGAGGCCGACGAAGATGCTGATCTGGGCGCCGTAGAGCAGCTGGCTCAGCACGTCTTCACCGGCGGCGGTGGTGCCCAGCCAGTGCGCGGCGCTGGGGTCGGCGCTGCGTTCGAAGCCGGTCTCGCTGGCTCCGTACGGCGCGATGAGCGGGGCGAAGACCGCCAGCAGCACGAAGACGGCCAGCATGACCAGGCCGATGCGGGCCTTGCCGTTCGACCAGATCGTGGAGGCGACGCGGGCGACGACCTTCCAGGCGGAGGGCGCCTCACCGGCCGGGGTGACCGGGGCGCGCAGGATGGCGGTGGTGGGTGGCAGTGAGGTGGTCATCGTCGGGTCCTCGGGTCCAGCACGCCGTACAAAATGTCGACGAGGAAGTTGGCGATGAGCACACTCACGGTGATCATCAGGAAGAGTGCCTGCATCAACGGGTAGTCCTGGTTGGTGACGGCGTTGAAGAGCAGGTAGCCGATGCCCGGGTAGCCGAAAACCTGCTCCACCAGGATCGAGCCGCCGACGACCCCGCCGAGGGCCAGGCCGAAGGAGGTGAGGTTGGGCAGGATGGCGTTGCGCGCGGCGTAGCGGAGGGCGATGGTGCGGGGCTTGAGCCCGTTGGCCTCGGCGAAGGTCACGTAGTCGTCGCCGAGGGTCGAGATCATGGTGTTGCGCATCCCCAGGATCCAGCCGCCGAGCGAGGTGATCAGGATCGTGAGCGCCGGCAGCACCCCGTGGTAGAGCGCGTCACCGAAGAACTCGAACGAGAGGTTCGGGGTGGCGGTGGGGCCGTATGCACCAGAGGTGGGGAACAGCCGCAGCACGTAACCGGCGAAGAAGAGCAGCAGCAGCGCGGTCCAGAAGTACGGGAAGGCACTCATGAACGAGCCCACCAGGGTGGGCACGCTGTCGAGCCAGGTGCCGCGCTTCCAGGCGGCGAGCACACCGAGCAGGGTACCCAGGATGAACGCGACCACGGTGACCAGGCCCACCAGCACGAGCGTGTAGGGCAGCGCGGCCGAGACCAGCTCCCCCACGCTCTGCGGGTAGAAGGTGTACGAGATGCCGAAGTCCAGCGTCACCACCTGGTGCAGGTAGGCGAGGTACTGCTCGAAGATGTTGCCGGTGGGCACGCCGAGCTGGGCTTCGATGGCGGCCTTGGTGGCCTCGGAGACCGGGCCGTTCTGGGCCAGCTTGGCCAGCGCGGCATCCGCCGGCGTGCCGGGCATCAGCCGCGGCAGCAGGAAGTTGACCGTCACGGCGGCCCACAGGGTGAGGGCGAACAGGCCGATTTTGCGGCCGACGTAGCCGAGCGCCGCCAGCGCCGGGCTGGGCTCGCGCGCGGCATCCGTGGGGCTCGTGCCCGCGGGCGCGACGCCGTCGACGCCGCGCGGCGCCGCTTGGGTGCTAGTCATCATTGACCTTCTTCAGATTGGTGAGAACAAGAAGCGGGGTGGACTCATAGGTCTTCGGCGACGCGTACGGGTCGTCCGCGCTCGGCCAGCCGGTGAACTTCGCGTTGCTGAACAGGCCCCAGGAGCCGCCGTAGTAGAGGCTGATCGACGGGATCTGGTCGTAGACGACCTCCTGCAGTTGGTCGGCCAGGTCGGCCTGCACCGCTGGGTCGAGCGCCACCTTGTACTCGGCGAGCATCTCGTCGACGGCCGGGTCGCTGAAGCGCTCGAAGTTGTTGCTGGCCTCCTCGCCGACGGGCTTGACCCATTCGCTGGAGAGCAGGTTGTTGAAGTCGCGGAAGGTGTTTCCGGTTCCTCCCGTGGCGCCCATGGCGAAGTCGTACTCGCCGTTGCGGAGCGCCAGGGTGTACGCGGCGGGCTGCGGGGACTCGACCTTCACGTCCACGCCGATGGCGCCCCACTGCTTCTGCACCTCCTGCACGCCCTTGAGCCAGTCGTTGTAGCCGGCCGCGGTGGTGATGGTGAGGCTGAGCTGGGTGCCGGATGCGTCGACCAGCTTGCCGCCCTGCTGCGTGTAGCCGGCGGCGGCGAAGTAGTCCAGCGCCTGGGCGGTGTCCTGCGTGATCAGGCCGGAGTCGGGGATGTCCGGGTTGAGCACGTCCTCCTGGTTGGGCAGCAGGATGTTGGTCTGCCCGGCCGGGTCCATGTACCCCTCGGCGGCGGCGTCACCGACGGCGGCACGGTCCAGGGCCGTGGAGAGGCCCAGCCGCACGTTGACGTCGTTGTACGGCGCCTTGGTGAGGTTGGGGAACAGGGCGATGGTGCCGCCCGGCGGGAACCAGTAGGTGTTCTGGTTGCCGGCATCCACCCAGGCGCCCTCGACATCGCTGATGAAGGAGTAGGCCCAGTCGTAACCCTTGGTGGCGACGTCGAGCTGGGTGTTGGTGGCCGGCAGGATCAGGTGTTCGGCGGCGACGGTGTCGGCCTGCCAGTAGTCCTGGAACTTGTCGACGGTGTACTGCTGCGGGGCGAAGTTGCCCAGCGTGTACGGGCCGGTGCCCACCGGGTCGGGGTTCCGCCAGGTGGTGGGGTCCTCCACGTCTGCCCAGATGTGCTCCGGCACGATCAGCGTGGTCGAGGCGATCAGCTGCGCGGCCGGCACGTCGGGAGCGGTCAGGTGCACCGTGACGGTGTCCTCGCCCACGTCGAACGTGTCGATGTAGCTCCAGATGCCCTGCAGGTCGAGGGACGGGTTGTCCTTGAGTAGCTGGAAGGTGAAGCCCACGTCCTCGGCGGTGAAGTCTTCACCGTCGGACCAGGTGACGCCCTCGCGGATGTCGAAGACGATCGTGGACGGGTCGGGCTGCGTGTAGCCGGTGGACAGCCACGGGTGCTCTTCGGCATTGAGGTTGTCGAGCACGATCAGCGGCTCGTACATGTAGAACGCGGCGACCCGTTTGTTGATCATGAACGGGTTGAAGTTCTTCTCGAACAGCGGTGAACCGTTGTCGGCCGCGATCAACATGGTGTCGTCGGGAATGGACGGGTCCGGCGCGCTCTGGATCTGAATGCTGCACGCGGCCAGGGTGGTGGCGGCGATGGCCAGGGCCACGGCAGCGAGCGAGCGGCGCCGGCGTGACCGGCGCGCGGGCCCCGAGCGGGGCCGAGATCGAGTGGGTTGCATCATTACTACCGGGCTTTCTCAGTCATCGTTGAGCTGATCGCGCCGCGGGACGGGATGGCGGCGCGTGATCTGGTTCGAGTGTATGCGCATACATTGGCTGAATGCAAGCAACCCCGCGGTTTTGCTGCGGCCGTGTTCTCAGCCGCAGTGCTCAGATGCGAGGACAGCTCTCGCGCAGCACGACCTCCACGGGCAGCGTGAAAGCCTGCGGAGGCAGGGTCGGGTCGTCGAGCCGAGCCGTGATGGCGTGCACGGCGGCGCGCCCCAGTTCCACCATCGGTTGGTGAACGGTGGTGAGCCTGGGCCTGGAGTGCCGGCCGGCCGTGATGCCGTCGAACCCGGTGACGAGCACGTCCTCGGGCACCCGGATGCCGCGTCGCTCGAGAACGTCGAGAATTCCCAGGGCGGTCTCGTCGTTGGAGCAGAGGATGGCCCGGGGCCGTTCGTCGGCCAGGATGCGTGTCGCGGTCGCCCGGCCCCCTTCCCGAGTGAAGTCGCTGCGCAGGATGCGCACCGAGCTCTCGGCCAGACCCGAGTCGGCCAGGGCGTCGCGGAAGCCTGCGAGCCTCTCGGCGTCGTCCGGGGAATCGGCCGGGCCCGCGACGTACACGACGTCCCGCACGCCGTGGTCCTGCAGCACGTAGTTGGCCAGAGTGCGCATACCGGGCCCGTTGCTCGCACTCACATGGTCGAAGTCGTCGGCACGTTGGGCGCCGGCCAGGATCACCACCGGGATCCGCCGGGCCACGTAGGCGAGGAGCTCATCGGGCACGGTGCGGGCGAGGACGGCGAGGCCGTCGACCCGGCCGGCGATGTCGGTGACCAGGGCTTCGCGGCTCGAACCGCGCCCGGCCGCCACCATCAGGGCGAACCCCCGGCGCCAGGCCTCGATCTCGGCACCGCGCAGCACCTCGTCGAAGTAGAGGTTCTCCGCCTCGTCGGGGGCCTCCGGGTCGTCCTCCACGATGGGAACGGTGTCGCCGCGGGCCGCATCGACGGGCTGGTCGGGCACGGTCTCGTCGTGGCCGGGGAAGAACAGACCGATGACGTTGGTGCGCCGGGCCGCCAGACCGCGGGCCGCGGCGCTCGGCACGTACCCGAGCTCGGACACGGCGGCCAGCACCCGTTCCCTGGTGTGCTCGCGCACCGCCGAGGGTGAGCGCAGCACCCGGGACACGGTGGCGATGGAGACGCCCGACCGCTCGGCGACGTCGTAGACCGTCGGTGTCTTCGCCACGTCGCCTCCTCCTTCGTCCCCGGTGCCGCCGAGCAGCAGCGGGCCTGCCGCAGCGCGGCGCGGCGCCGCCGCGGTCGCGGTGGTGTTCTGCCATCGTACGGCGGCCCCGGCGTGGACCCGCGCCCGACCGGCCCTTTCTGTTGCCGAAGCGGGGACCAGTTGCGGGTCAGACGCCGGCCCGGGCCACCAGTCGGCCGGTGCGCACGGCCTCGAGGAAAGCCGCGTAGTCCGACTCGTTCTGATCGGCGTACCGCTCCGAGAAGTCGGTGACCGCCTTGTCGAACCGGTCGGTTGTGCCCAGGTACGCGGCGATCGCCACGGGGTCACCCGACCGGGCGTGCGCGCGGGCGAGGGTCCAGCCGCAGGCGTGCGCGTAGAACGTCATGCCCGCCGGCACCATCGCCTCGATCACCGCCGATCCCTTCATGTCGCGCAGCTGACGCCAGTACAGGTACCGGTTCTCCTGCACTCCCCTGGTCCAGCCCAGGAAGATGTCGCTGGCGGCCTGCATCATCCGTTGCCCCTGCACCACCCGCTCCCCCGGCTCGTATTCGCTGGCCGGCAGGTGATCTTCCAGAACGGATGCGGTGGCCTCCTTCACCTGCAGGAACAGGGGGTCCTGCTCGTCCCGCCCGTCGAGCAGGGCGATGAACGCGCGGGTGCCCACGCTGCCGACGCCGACGACCTTGTGCGCCACGTCCACCACCTCGAATCGCTCCAGAAGCCGCCGACGATCGTCGGGCAGTGCGGCACGGTAGGCCTCGAGCTGCTGCTGGATCGCCGCCTGCGTCTCCTCGGCGCTCATGCCGAACACGGACCCGAAGTCCCGCACCGGGATGACAATGGGCGGCTGGCTCACGATCCGGTAGCGGCCGTCGACCTTCTCGGCGAGCTTGGCGAGGGCCTGCAGGCTGTCCCGGGATCTGGCCTTGGCGGTGCCCTTGATCGCGTTCTTCTCGAGGCGCTTGACGGCCTTCCGGGCGCTCTTGCCTTTCTGGGTGGAGCGGACCGTGTCCATGGCCGTGATCAGGTCTTGTTCACTCAAGCGGGCGTACCAGATGTCGAGGGTGCCCATCGCGGCGAACTGCGCCATCGCCTCCCGGTAGGACTGCGCGGCGCGGAGGGTGATGGCACGAACCTCCTCGGCGGTGAAGCCGTTGTTGCGCGCGGCGATGGTGAAGCTCGCGCTCATCCGCAGCACGTCGTATTCGAACGGGCCCGGCAGGGTTTCGTCGAAGTCGTTGAGGTCGAACAGGAGGGTACGCTCCGGAGACGCATAGACGCCGAAGTTCGACAGGTGCGCGTCGCCGCAGAGCTGCACGATCAGCCCGGCCCGTGGGGTGTCCTTGAGGTCCGCCGCCATGATCTTGGCGGCGCCGCGGTAGAACGTGAACGGCGAGGCCATCATGCGGCCGTGCCGCACCGGCACCAGCTCCGCCTCCCTGGTGCGGTTCTGCTCCTCGAGCAATCCGACCGGGTCCGGGCGGTCGGCCGCCGGAGTCCAGCCGCGGTGGCTGGACACCGTCGCGTTCTGACGCGCGGCCCGGCCCGCGGCAGCCCGCTGAGCCACACTCGGGTGCGCGACCAGGTGGGGTTCTGCACGGTTCTTCGACTGCTCGTTCATGATGGCGGCCTCTCTCGGGCGACGCTGCCCGATCGAAGGTCCACCATTGTCCCGACCGGGGCGCCTGTCAATGCCGCCTGTCAATGCCGCCGGTCGGTCCCGCCGGTCGGTGCCGCCCGGCTATCGCCTCATTCCCGGCGCTGCCAGGCCACCACGTTCTGCTCCTGCGCACCGAGGCCGTCGATGCCCAGGCGGATGGTGTCGCCGGCGGCCAGGTACGGGAACCGGCCGGACATCGCCACACCTTCCGGGGTGCCGGTGTTGAGCAGGTCGCCGGGTTCGAGAACCGTGAACTGGGACAGGTGCCAGATGAGGTACGCCACCGAGAACACCATGTCGGCCGTTCGGGAATTCTGACGCTGGTCGCCGTTCACGCTCGACCAGATCCGGAGGGCCTGCGGGTCGACCTCGTCGGCCGGCACGAGGCCCGGCCCGAGCGGGTTGAACCCGGGTGCGATCTTGCCCTTGGACCACTGCCCACCCGAGAGGTCCTTCTGCCAGACGCGCTCGGAGACGTCATGACTGACCACGTACCCGGCGACACAGTCCAGGGCATCCTCCACCGAGTCGAGGTAGCTGGCCCGCTTGCCGATGACCACGCCCAGTTCGACCTCCCAGTCCACCTGCGTGGCGTCCTTCGGCAGCATGAGGTCGTCGAAGCCGCCGACCACGGTGTTGGGGTGTTTGAAGAACACGATCGGCGTCGTGGGTGCCGCTTGTCCGGACTCGGCGGCATGGGCGGCATAGTTCTGCCCGATGCACAGCACGGCCATGGGCCGTGCGATCGGCGCGCCCCGGCGGAGTTCCTCGGCGTTCGGGAGCACCGGGAGCGTGCCTTGCGCGGCGTCCCGCGCTCGACGGATGCCGTCCGCCGCCAGGAAGTCGCCGTCGATGTCACTGGTGAGTGAGGTGAGGTCGTACACGACCCCGTCCACCTCGATCGCGGGCGTTTCGTGTCCGAGCGGTCCGAGTCGAAGAAGCGTGGTCATGGGTCTCCCAACCGTGGTGCCGACAGTGCGGCTACTACGACGCTACACAGCCGAACGGGCCCGGTTGCGAAATGAGTCGCGACCGGGCCCGTTCGGGAGCGTGACCCAGGAATCAATCAGTCACGGTAGTCGTGCATCCGGTGGTGTCCCCGCCAGGAGACGTTCACGACCGACAGCTTCCCGGGCTCCGGCGGCGCGTTCTCGGGGAAGACCGCGGCGTTGTGGGTCAGGTAGACCTTCCCATCCCGCAGTTCGATCGCCGCCGGCGACACCACGGGGAAGGATGCCACAGCCGTACCGGCGAACGACGGAATCACCGAGACCTGACCCGTTCCGCCGGCGCCGCCGAACATCTCGGCGACGATGATGGTTCCGGTTCTGTCATCGATCGCCAACCCGGTGGCGCCGACCAGCCCGGTGGCGACGGTGACGACCTCGCCGGTGTTCGGGTTGACTTTCACGACGCTGCCGCGCGCTCCCAGGCTGGGGTCCTCCGGACCGCCGGGGAGTGACGTCACGTACAACCAGCCGTTCGGGCCGACCTCGACATCGGTGGGAACGGGCTCGAACGCGTAGTTCACACCCTCCGCGCACGCCGGGTAACCGTACTGCGCCAGCATCTCCAGGGTTGCCGGCACCGGCGTGGCCGGCGGCAGGACGGCGACGGTGGAAATGGCACCGTCCCGTCCCACCCGAAGAATGTCGTTCCCGCCGGCGTCGGCGACGTAGATCCCGTGCCTGGTCGCGGTGGACGCGTACACGTGAGTGTCAATGACGCCCGTGTAGGAGGCCGGTGGAGACGTCTCCGGCCCGAAAGGTGGCGTGGGTGGCTCCGGGAACTGGGCCGCACAGTCTGCGGGGAGGCCGATGAACCCGTAGGTGTTATTCCGATCCGGGTTCTCCGTCGCCTCCCACTCGCCGAGGTCGGCGAGCTGTGTCGAGGTTCCGTCGCGGCCCAGTTTCATCAGGGCGAACTGGCCGACCGACTGGTCGCCCTGCGCATAGTAGACCTCACCGCGGCGGGTGGAGACGGCTCCGATCTCCAGCCCCGGAGCCTCGGCGATGACCGTCTGCTCGCCGGAGCGCGTGATCCGCGTCAGGGCGCCCACGAAGTTCTGGGACACATAGGAGGTGCCGTCGTTGTCCACCGCGAGGCTCAGCGGCGTCTGGAGATCCTCCGCGATGGTCTTGATCTTGCCGAAGGAGAAGTTGGATCCTGCTGACGCCGGCGCGGCGACTGCAACGCTGGCGAGAACGGTCGCACAGGCGGCCGCGACGAAGGTTCGTGTTTTCATCTGTAGCTCCTTACTCAGGAGGTCTCGGGCACGACGGGAATCGCCGCATCCTTCCACCATTGCGCGACGTCGTACCGTTGTCGAGGTTTTCTCATTCGATCGACGTGGTGTCACACACACAGAAAAGCACCGGGCGGTGCAGAGAATTCTCTGACCGCCCGGTGCCGGGATCGCGCGCTGGTGCGGGTGTTACTTGGCGGTGACCGTGATCAGCGGGCTGCCGACCTCGACCTGGCCGGATGCGGCCTGGTCGATCGAGCCGAACTTCTTCGGGTTGGTCACCAGCACCGGGGTGACCAGCGAGTAACCGGCCGCCTCGATGACGGCACGGTCGAAGGTCACCAGCGGGGTGCCCGCCTCGACCTTGTCGCCGGCCTTGACCTTGACGTCGAAGCCCTTGCCGGCCAGGTTCACGGTGTCGATACCCACGTGGATGAGCATTTCGATGCCGCCCTCCAGCATGAGTCCGAAGGCGTGCCCGGTCGGCTGTGCGACGAGAACCTTGCCGGCGGTGGGAGCGTAGACGGTGTCCCCGGTCGGGTCCACCCCCACGCCGAGTCCGACAATGCCCTTGCTGAACACGGGGTCCGGCACGTCGGCCAGAGGAACGACGACACCGGCGACCGGCGAACCGATCGTGGCCAGGACGGTGGCGACCATGGTCGCCGTGCCGGCGCCGGACACGGCGGGGGCGGCGTCCGTGGCGGTCATCGCTGCAACGGGTGCGGCGACTGGTGCAGCTACGGGCGCCACAGACGAGGCCTTCTTGGCTTCGATCGCCTGATCTTCGGCGAGCTGAGCGGCCGCTTCGGCCTTCTGCTCGGGCGAGAGGTAGCCGGAGAGGATCACGAGGATCATCGCGGTGAAGAAGGATGCGGCAACGGCAACCGCGTACAGCGGGATGTTGTTGAACGCGGGGATGGTGAGCAGCGACGTGAACACGAACGCGTTGGTCGTGACGCCACCGCCGATACCGATGATGACACCACCGACAAGGCAACCGACGAGCATGCGCGGGTAGATGCGCTTGAACCGCAGGTGGATGCCGTACAGCGACGGCTCGGAGATACCACCGAGCAGGCCGGCGGCGAGTGCACCGGTGGCGGTCTGCTTCATCTGGCTGTTCTTGGCGCGGATGGCGAGGAAGAGAACGCCGGCGGTCGCACCGAAGCAGGCGAAGTTCCAGGCGCCCATCGGGCCCTGGATGAAGTCATAGCCGAGGGACTGGATGTTCAGCAGCATCACGGCGTTCAGCGGCCAGTGCAGGCCCAGCGGAACCATGAACGGGTAGGCCAGCGGGATGACGATCGCGAAGATGAGTGGCGAGAAGTCGTTGATGGACTTGAGGAACTCGCCGATGGCCGCGCCGCCGAAGACGCCGATCGGGCCGATGAGGAAGGCCGTGACGGGGATCATCACGAGCATGCTCAGGAACGGCACGAAGATCAGCTGCACACTACCCGGAATGATCTTCTTCAGGCCCTTGGTGAGGAGGCCGAGAGCGGCCGCCATCAGGAGCGGCGGGAAGACCTGCGAGCTGTAGTCGGTGACGGTCAGCGGCAGGCCGAAGATCGAGACGATGGCGGCCTTGCCGTCGAAGACGGTCTGGGCGCCGTCGGAGGCGGCCAGGGCGGAGAAGCCCGGCAGCATGACGACGGCCATGATGCCGAAGCCCACCCACGGGTCGGCGCCGAGGCGCTTGGAGGCGTTGTAGGCGACCATGAGGGGCAGGAAGACGAAGACGCCCTGCCACATCAGGTTGATGAAGGCCCAGCCGGGTTCGAGAGTCACACCCGGAGCGTTCCAGGCGGGGATGACACCGAGGGTGGCCATCAGCGCCATGAAGGTAATGAAGAGCGAGGCACCGAGCAGGGCGCCCAGGATCGGGCGGAACGAGTCGGAGAGGACCTCGAAGAAGGTGTCCAGGCCGGCGAACTTGCCGCGGGGTCCCTTGGCACGTTCCTTGGCCTTGATGTCATCGGCGCTTTCGCCGGTGCCGATGTTCTTCATCGAGTCAAGCGCGAGGATCTCGTTGTACACGGTCTCCACGGCGCCGCCGATGACAACCTGGAAGCGGTCGCCGCTCTGCGGCACGGCGCCCAGGACGGCGGGAATCGCCTCGACCTCTGCCTGGTCGATGACCGATGCGTCCTTGAGCGTGAAGCGCAAGCGAGTCGCACAGTGGGTGAGGGCGACAACGTTCCCCGCACCTCCGATGCTGTGGATAATGTCTCCAGCGGGTGTTGACGCCACCTGGGTCTCCTTCGGGTGTTGATGCCAAGCGAGTGTGCCCGCTTGGAAACAGCTCAACGCAGACCAGACCGGTCGGCTGAGAATCGTCTGTTAAGTTTTACAGACCGGTTGTAATGTACATGGTCGTTGCGCCCGCGGCTGGTGCCATTGGTCCCGCAGGATCGAGTTCACAACCGTTCCAGCCGGTCACGCGCCAAAAAATGAGGCATCGCTCATTTTTTCGCGGCGACGGCCGCGGCGCGGAGTCCTCCAGTCACGCGAACGGTCTCGCGGGTTCCACGATCGACCCCTCGGCGGGAATTCCCGATGTCGCGCTGACGACGGTTCCGGCCGCGCGGGATTCTTCACGATATGACGCGAAGGAGATCGGCAGGCCCCTGGACTTCGTGAGGTCGAGGCTGTCCATCGCCTGCAGGTGCAGGTGCGGCTGGGTGGAATTGCCGGAGTTCCCGCACTGGGCGACGGGCTGGCCGGCGGTAACGGCCTCACCGACGCCGACCCGGATCGACCCGGCGCGCAGATGCACCAGTGCGACGAATCCGGCTCGGCCGTCGAGGTCGATGATGACGTGATTGCCGGCGATCGCGGCGATCCCCGTTCGCACCCTGGCCGCCTGGCCCAGAACGTACGGCAGCAGAGCGAGCTGGGATCGGCGGGCCTCATGGTCGGCCTCGCCGTCGTGCACGGCCCGAACGATTCCATTCGACGGAGCGAGAACGGTGCGACCGAAGCCGACAAAACGCTGTGGCGGTTCGGTGCCGAACAGGGTGCCCCAGTCGCGGCGCACCGCCGTGCGGCCGTGGTCGTCGACCCCGACGAAGTCGATGGCGTACCGCTCGCCGAACAGGTCGGTGCCGTGGCTCGGCACCCGCCGGGCAGGACTGTTCTGCACCAGCCAGCGGCCCGAGAATGGCAGAGCGAGCAGGACCGGATCGGCCGCGAGGCCCGGCGCCCGGCGTGACGTCATGGCGCCAATCTAGGCAGCCTCGTTCGGGCCGGCAACCGCGGGCACAGAGAAAGCCCGGTCGCGCGTGCGCGACCGGGCTCCTCTGACGACAGCCGGCAGTGGTGACTGCGAGCCGATTCGGGTCAGCTCGCGACGGACTCGCGCTTCGGCAGCACCCAGCCCGGCCGCACGAAGTGGCAGGTGTACCCGTTGGGGTAGTTCTGCAGGTAGTCCTGGTGCTCGGCCTCGGCGAGCCAGAAGTCGCCGAGGGGCTCGACCTCGGTCACGACCGGGCCGGGCCAGATACCGGATGCGTCGACATCCGCGATGGTGTCGCGCGCGACACGTTCCTGCTCGGCATCGGCGAAGAAGATCGCCGAGCGGTAGCTGCGGCCGCGGTCGTTGCCCTGGCGGTCCTTGGTGGACGGGTCGTGAATCTGGAAGAAGAACTCCAGCAGCGCGCGGAAGCTGGTCTGCTCCGGGTCGAAGGTGATCTCGATGGCCTCGGCGTGGTCGCCGTGGTTGCGGTAGGTCGCGTTCGGGGTGTCACCACCGGTGTAACCCACCCGGGTGGAGATGACGCCCGTCTGCTTGCGCACGAGCTCCTCGACGCCCCAGAAACAGCCGCCTGCCAGTGTTGCCTTCTCAGTCGTTCCGCTCATCGTGTGGCCTCCTCGCTTGTGAATAGGGCGCGGAAATCTCCGTAACCCTCTTTTTCCAGATCATCGACCGCGATGAAACGCAGTGCGGCCGAGTTTATGCAATAACGGAGCCCGCCGTGCTCCGCAGGGCCATCGTCGAAGACGTGCCCCAGGTGGCTGTCGCCGTTGGCGGAGCGCACCTCGGTGCGCACCATCCACAATTTGCGGTCCCGTTTGAGCACCACGTTGGCGGGATCGATCGGAACCGTGAAGCTCGGCCAGCCCGACCGGCTGTCGTACTTGTCGGTGGAGGCGAACAACGGCTCCCCCGACACGATGTCGACGTAGATGCCGGCGTCCTTGGTGTCCCAGTAGCGGTTGCGGAAGGCAGGCTCGGTCGCCGCCTCCTGGGTGACCCGGTATTGCAGGGGCGTGAGGCTTGACACAGCCTCATCCGTTTTGCGGTAGTCGGTCGACATGCGCTTCTCCCTCTGACGTGTCGCTGCTGGCTGCAACGATCAACACGATGGGCACAACGCCTGGGCGCGGCGTGCTGTTCCGGCACGCACTCCACACACAGCCGCCTCACAGCTTGTCGGGCGCCGACGCATGTCGGCGCCCGCATGGAGGCCTAGACGGTCTCGGCCTCGATCGGGATGACGACCTCGTGGCCCTCGGAGCTGACCGTGACCGTGATGGTGCCGGGTCCGGTCGGGCGGATGATCGCGAGCGCGCGCCCGTCGAAGGTGTCGCGCGTGGTCGCGTCGAAGCGTTCGGCGGTCGTGGGGGTGCCGCTGCCGAGCCCGGCGAGCACGCCGGCGCCGGCCACAGCCACCTGCACGGCGCGGTCGGCGCCGGTGACGAGCACACCGGCGGTGTCGCGCAGCTCGATCGCGACGTAGGCCAGGTCGGTGTCGTCGGCGCGGATCGAGGCGCGGTCGACGGATGCGGTGAGCTGCGTCTGGCCGGCCGCCGACGTCAGTGCGGTGCGCCCGGTCTCGGTGCCCGCCCGGTAGCCGACGGCCGTGAGGACACCCGGACGGTAGACGGTCTCGAGCGTGGCCAGCAGCGGGCGCACTCCCCCGACGGCGCCGCGGGCGACCTCGGTGCCGTCGTGCAACAGCGCGACCTCGTCGGCATCCGCGTAGATCTCCACGGTCACCGGGGCGCCCTCGAAGCCGGGCCAGGTCCACGACGAGACCGAATCGCTCCAGGCCCACGGGGACTGCATCGTCACGGTCTGCCCGTGTCGCTCGGGGCGGAGCACCGCGAGGTACGGCTCGGTGCGGAGGCCGAAGACGATCTCGCGGTAGAACGACACCGGCCGGCGGTGACCGGTGATGTCGAGGTCCCCGCTCCACGCGGTGAGGTAGGGGTACTCACGTTCGAGCGCCGCGACGGCCTCGGGGTCTTCCGCGTACGCCGTCGCCCCGATGCCGACCTCGCCCAGGTAGTCCCAGCCGGTCCAGGTGAAGTCACCGATGACGTTGGGGTTGGCCTTCACGAGCGGCCAGAGGCTGCCGATCTGGGTCGGGAAGGTTTCGGAGCCGACGAGGACCCGGTGCGGGAACAGTTCCGCATCCGTGCTGTAACGGCCCTCGGCGTAGTTGAGGCCGAGCACGTCGAGCACCGAACTGGATTCAGCGGTGCGGCGGGTGACCGCATCCGAGGTGCTCAGCGCGTTCATGCCGCCGCCCATGTCGCCCATGAGCTCGTTGAGGCCCTGGTTGTCGGCGAGGATGCTGGCCAGCTCGTCGATCACCGCGAGGAACGCGTTCACACCGTTGGTGACCGGGCGCGTCGGGTCGAGCGCGCGCACGTGCTCGGCCAGGTCCCGGGCCCACGCCGCGCCGTGCGGGGTACCGACCTCGATGATCTCGTTGCCGATCGAGTACATGATCACGCTGGGGTGGTTGACGTCCTTGGCGACCATCGACTCGAGGTCGGCGGCCCACCACTGCGGAAACTCGGCGGCGTAGTCGTAGTTGGTCTTGCCGCGGGTCCACATGTCGAACGCTTCGTCGATCACGAGCATGCCGAGACGGTCGCAGGCGTCGAGCATCGACGGTGACGCGGGGTTGTGCGCGGCGCGGATGGCGTTGAAACCGGCGTCCTTGAGCAGCTGGATGCGGCGTTCCTCGGCGCGCGCGATGGAGGCGGAGCCGAGCGGGCCGTTGTCGCTGTGCACGCAGGCGCCGCGCAGCAGCACCTCGTGCCCGTTGATGCGCAGACCCTTCTTCGGATCGACGGTGACGGTACGGATGCCGACGGCGGTGACGACGCCCGGGGTGCCGTCCCCGAGGCGGGTGTGCGCGGAATACAGTGCGGGGTGCTCCACGCTCCACAGCTCGGGCTGCTGAACATACAGCCGCTGGCGCACCACGCTGGTGCGTCCGGGGGCCAGGGTGACCGGGGTCTCATCACCCTCGACAACGGAGCCGTCCGGAGAGGTGAGACCGGTCGTGACGTCGACCTGCGCGGTGGTCATGCCGAGGTTGGTGACGGTTGTGGCGACCTCGAGAACCGCCTGGTCCTCTTCCACCCGCACCGTCGTGACCCGAACGCCATCCGGCACGATGTGCACGGCCTCATCGACGTGCAGCAGCACCGGCCGGTGCAGCCCGGCGCCGGCGTACCAGCGGGAATCCTCGCCGCTTCTCACCTCGATGCGCAACGTGTTGGTGGCGCCGAAGCGGAGGTACGGGGTGAGGTCGACGAAGAACCGGGCGAAGCCGTCGGCGCGGTTTCCGGCGAATTCGTCGTTGAGGAACACCATGGCGCGACGGTAAGCGCCCTGGATCTCCAGGCGCACGACCTTGCCGGCCCAGTCCGACGGCACGTCGAACTCCTTGAGGTAGCTGTAGGCGCCCGCGGGGGCGTACGCCGCGCCACCCTTGCTGGGCGCCTCCGGCGAGCGTTCGGCGTCGCGGAGGGCGTCGTGCGGAAGCCGCACCGGTGTGGCGGCGACGGCGTCGTCGCCCGCGGCGGCAAACGGGCCGAGGGGGGTGCGGTAGGACCAGCCGTCGGTGAAAGACGTTGTTGTCATGGGGACTCCGATCAGGGGTGGTGCCGGGTGGTCGTGCGAGGTCGGGAGTGCGGTCAGCGCACTTTTTTGATGGGAACGATGAGCGCTGCCGCGATAGCGAGCATGACGAACGCTGCGATAAACGTTGCCTGATATCCGTTGGTGGACGCAACCAGAACGCTGGTCACCACCGGGCCGAGGATCTGGCCGCCGGAGTTGGCCATGTTGAGCAGGCCGAGGTCCTTCGCCGCGGTGGCCGCATCCGGCAGCACCTCGATGTTCAGGGCCTGGTCCACCGAGGTGAAGGTGGCGTTGCCGACGCCGGAGAGGATCGCGAAGGCGATCATGCCCCAGGCGAAGGGGGCGAAGAGCGGGAACAGCACCCCGACGGCGATGAGCAGTGCCGCGCCGATGACGAACGGCTTACGGCGGCCGACCCTGTCGGAGAGCGGGCCGGCGATGAAGCCGAACAGGATCGACGCCCCCAGGGTGATCGTGGCGCTGATGGCGATCAGGCCGGCGGCCCCGCCGGTGTCCAGACCGATGTAGTCGGTGAGGATGTACAGCTGGTAGTTCGTGATGGAGAACATGCCGGCCTGCAGGAAGAACTTGCCGCCGAGTGCGAAGTAGAAGTCACGGGCTCCCCTGCGCGGGAAGGAGAAGCTGTTCAGCAGTACCTTGGCGGAGAGGGTCTCGCGCGGCTGATCGCGGTTGGAACGGTTCGGCATCAGCACGGCAAAGACCACGCCGGAGGCGAGGGTGGCGATCGCGAAGACGATCAGTCCGTCACCGGGGGCGCCGACGAATCGGGAGCCGATGATGGTGCTCAGCGAGGCGCCGACGGTGAGGGACACCCCGTAGATGGCCGACACCGTACCGCGGTATTTCACGGGAACACTGTCGGCGATCACGGCCACCATCGGGGCGATGATCGAGTTGAGGAAGAGCATGTAGAAGCCCCACCACAGGATGAGCGCGGTCGGCGTCGCTGCGGTGCTCAGGCCGTAGAGGCCCACGGCGGTAGCGACGGCCCCGATGCCGACCCAGGGGGTACGCGCACCGAACCGGGACCGGGTGAGGTCACTCAGCGCACCGAACACGATGTTCGCGATCAGCGACAGCGCCGCGCCGAGGATGCCGAGCACACCGACCAGCTGCACCTTCTGATCCGGGGCGACCTGCTCCACGGCGGCCGGCAACAGCACGGCGATGCTGCCGATGTACGGGCCGATCCAGAGGATCCCCGCGATGAAGAGCGCGACCGCGATCCGCCAGTTGAACTTGGAGAGTGACGTGCGTCCGACCACCACGTTCGTGGTGGTCAGCGTGTCGTTGTGTGGATCGACGTTGAAAACCGACGACCGGGGCTGCTGTGACATCTTCGTCCTTCACGTAAGCTAAACTGTTTCGTAAGTTTCACTGAACAAAAGTACGCTAACCGCCTTCGGTGCCTGATTCCAAACTCATCGAGGGGAAACTGTTTCCCTGCCCGTCGGGGAAATCGGCCATTGGAGGCCCATGAGAATCCCGCGCCGCGTCACACTCAACGACATCGCCGGCGCTGCCGGGGTCTCCAAGGCGACGGTGTCGAAGGTGCTCAACCACCGCGGCGGCACCTCGGATGACACCCGCCAGCGGGTCGAGGCGGTGATGCGCGAGCTCGGTTACATCGCCATCACCCGCGAGCGGGCGCCCGCCGACAATCGAACGGTGACGGTGGTCTTCGACGACCTCGTCGCCCTGTACTCGCTGGGCGTTCTGGGCGGCCTGGTCGACGGCGCACAGGCGCTCGATGTCGACCTCGTCACCAACGTCACGGCATCCCGCCGCGGCACCGACGTCGTGCTGGACCGTGCCTGGGTGCGCCGGCTGGCGGCGAAAGGGCACTCCGGCCTCATCGTGGTCACGACGTCGGTCGACGCGGCCCTCGTGGCGGCGTGCGCACAGTACGACGTGCCGCTGGTTGCCGTCGACGCCCCGAACCTGGTCGATGCCTCGGTGGTGAGCATCGGCTCGAATCACTGGGCCGGCGGCATGGATGCCACCCGGCACCTGCTCGAGCTCGGGCACCGGCGCATCGGGTTCCTCGGCGGGGACGCCGCCGTTCCCGGCCTCCGGGAACGGCTGGCGGGTTACCGGGAGTCGTTGGCCGCGGCGGGTGTGGACTTCGACCCCGAGCTGGTCTCCGAGACCGGCATGGCCACGGCAGCGGCGGCCGTACCCGCGATGCTCGACCTCGCGGACCCGCCGACGGCGTTCTTCGTCACCAACGACGGCGATGCGATGTCCGTGGTACGTGCCGTGCACCTGGCCGGCCGGCGGGTGCCGGACGACGTGAGCGTGGTGGGCTACGACGACACCTACTCCTTCGTGCCGTCGGTGACCCACCTCACCACCGTGCACACGCCCATGCACGAAATCGGCACACTCGCGATCGAGACCGTCATCGGCATGAGCGAGGGCAGGCGGCCGATCTCCTCCCGGCTGCAGCTGGCGACGAATCTTGTGGTGCGGGAGTCGTCCATCGCGCCGCGCTCACGTTAACCCTGCGTTAAGCATCACCACATTCGGCCGATTCTGCCGCGCTGCCCGGTGGAGTACGACAGGATGACAGCATGGAATCCACAGCAGTGCCGCTCCTACGCGTTCGCGACCTCGCCGTCTCGTTCACCACCAACGGTGGCGAAGTCCAGGCCGTGCGGGGGGTCACCTTCGACATTCCCGCCGGGGCGACGCTCGCGATCGTCGGCGAGTCGGGCTCGGGTAAGTCCACAACGGCGATGGCCATCATCGGGCTGCTCTCGGGCAACGGCCGGGTGACGGCCGGCAGCATCCAGTTCAACGGGACCGAACTGGTGGGGATGCCCGAGTCCGGCATGCGGAAGATCCGCGGCGGCTCGATCGGGCTGGTCCCGCAGGACCCGATGTCCAACCTCAACCCGGTCTCCAAGATCGGCACCCAGGTTGCGGAGACGCTGCTGGTGCACGGCAAGGCCACCCGTCGTAATGTCACCGAGCGGGTCATCGAGTCCCTCACCGCCGCGGGCCTTCCGGATGCCGCGGCCCGGGCCAAACAGTATCCGCACGAGTTCTCCGGCGGCATGCGCCAGCGCGCGCTGATCGCCATCGGGTTGGCCTGCTCCCCCAAACTCCTGATCGCCGACGAGCCGACCAGCGCCCTGGACGTCACCGTGCAGCGCACCATCCTCGACCAGATCGACACCATGACGGCCGAGCTGGGCACGAGTGTGCTGCTGATCACCCACGACCTCGGGCTGGCCGCCGAGCGCGCGTCCCACCTCGTGGTGATGAACAAGGGTGAGGTCGTCGAGACCGGGCCGGCGGCGCAGCTGCTCGCCAACCCGCAGCACGAGTACACCAAGGCCCTCGTGGCCGCGGCTCCGAGTGTGGCCGCCGCCCGGGCCCAGCCCGGCGCCCTCCGCCTGGCGGTTCCGCTCCTGGTGCGCGATCGCGACCAGGCACCGGATGTCGCCGCCGAATCGTCCCCGGCAAACATCATCGAGGTACGCAACCTCAGCAAGGTCTACCCGGTGCGGGGCAAGCGCGAGCCGTTCGTCGCCGTCGACGACGTGTCCTTCGACATCCCGCGCGGTCAGACCGTGGCCGTGGTGGGCGAGTCCGGGTCGGGAAAAACCACCACGGCTCGGATGATGCTTCGCGTCGTCGACCCCACCAGCGGGTCCATCAACTTCAACGGTCAGGATGTCGCCAAGCTCGACAAGCGTCAGCTTCGGGACTTCCGCCAGCGGGTTCAGCCGATCTTCCAGGACCCGTACTCGTCGCTGAACCCGTCCTTCACCATCGGACGCGTCGTCGAAGAACCGCTCAAGGCCTACAAACGCGGCTCGGAGACCGAGCGACGAGCACGGGTGCGGGAACTGATGGACCAGGTGTCCCTCTCCCCCACGCTGCTGCGCCGGTACCCCGGGGAGCTCTCCGGCGGCCAGCGCCAGCGGGTCGCGATCGCCCGGGCGCTCGCGCTCAACCCCGACCTCATCGTCTGCGACGAACCCGTCTCGGCCCTCGACGTCCTGGTGCAGGCGCAGATCCTGAAGCTCCTGGGCGACCTGCAGGAGCAGCTGGGCTTGAGCTACCTCTTCATCTCCCACGACCTGGCCGTGGTGCGCCAGATCAGCGACCTGGTGTGCGTGATGAAGGACGGCGCGATCGTGGAGACCGCGAAGTCGGAGCAGCTCTTCAGCACCCCCGAGCATCCCTACACCCGCCGCCTGCTGGCATCGATCCCCGGCAACGAGCTGAAGATCGCCTAGCCGAGCCGGCACGCCCGCAAAAGAGGAGATAGTGAGTTTTCACGGATGCTGTGGGAAATCGCGTCCTAGAAAACTCACTATCTCCTTCTAAACGGCTGTCTGTTACTTGCGCCCGCGGGGGTCGAGGGACTCGCGCAGGGCCTCACCGAACAGGGTGAAACCGAGGGCCGTGATGGCGATGCAGATGCCGGGCAGGAACGCGAGCTGCGGAGCGATGGCGAGTTCGTTCTGCGCGTAGGTGAGCATCCGCCCCCACTCGGCCGTCTGCGGCCGGCCGCCGCCGAGACCGAGGAACGACAACGCCGCGGCATCGATGACCGCCGTGGCGAGGCTGAGGGTGCCCTGCACCACAACGGGGCCCAGGCTGTTGGGCAGCACGTGGGTCATCGTGATGGTGCGTCGACTGAGGCCCAGGGTCTGCGCGGAGAGCACGTAGTCGGCGCTGCGCTGCTGCAGCATCGACGAGCGCAGCAGCCGGGCGAAGATCGGCACCTGGCTGGCGCCGATGGCGATCATGATGGCCGCGGACCCCTGCCCGAGCACCGCGGCGATGCTCACGGCCAGCAACAGGTTGGGGATCGAGAGCAGGATGTCGATGAAGCGCATCAGCACGTTGTCGACCCAGCCGCCGAACGCCGCGGAGATGATGCCGATGAGCATTCCGCCGGCCAGGCCGAGCGCGGTGGAGACGAGCCCGATGATAAGGGACGCCCGAGCACCCCAGATCAGTTTGGAGAGCACATCTCCGCCGAACCGGTCCAGGCCCAGCGGGTAGCCCGACAGCACGCCGATGCCGGGAATGAAGGTGGGCCGGATCTCCCCGCGCCCGGGCAGCGCGTCGCCGCCGTAGGGCGCAAGCAAGGGGGCGAAGATCGCGACGAGGACGAAGACCGAGACGATGATCGTGCCGGCGATGGCCTGCGGGTTCCGCCGGAGGCGCCGGAGGGCGTCACCCCACAGGCTTGAACCCTGGTCGGCACGCGCACCCGAGGGCTCGGGAACGGGGCTTGCGGCAGACGACGGGGGAAGGACAGTACTCACTGGACACGCACCCTGGGATCGATGATGCTGTAGCTGAGGTCGACGATGAGGTTGATGATCGCGTAGAGCACCGCGATGAAGAGAATGAAACCCTGCAGCACCGGGAAGTCACGGGAGAAAATCGCCTGGCTGAGGAACCGGCCGATGCCGCTGAAGGCGAACACCGTTTCGGTGAGCACCGCTCCCGAGATCAACAGGCCCAGTTGGAGGCCGATGGTCGTCACGACGGGCAGCAGCGCGTTACGCAGCACGAAGCGGTCGCGCACCGTGTGCTCCTGCACCCCCTTGGCGCGGGCCGTGCGCACGTAGTCGGCGGAGGAGACCTCCAGCACCGACGCGCGCGTGATCCGCACGATGATGGCCAGCGGGATCGTGCCCAGCGCGATGGCCGGCAGCACCAGGTGCATGAACGCATCCCAGGCTGCATCGAACTCGCCGGTGAGCAGGCCGTCCAGCACCCAGAAACCGGTGGCGTGGGTCGCATCGATACGGGCATCCTGCCGGCCGTCGGGCGGGAACCAGCCCAGCTGAACGGCGAAGACCCACTTCAGGATGAACGCGAGGAAGAAGACGGGAACGGTGATGCCGATCAGGCTGATGACCACCGACACGTGGTCGGGGGCCTTGCCGTAGTACTTCGCGGCGATATAACCCAGCGGGATGCCGATGCCGATGGCGAAGATCAGCGCCAGGATCGACAACTCCACGGTGGCGGGGAACCGGGTGGCGAACTCCTCGACCACCGGCCGGCCGGTTTCGATGGACACCCCGAAGTCACCGCTGAGCAGTTTGCCCATGTAGGTGACGTACTGCTCGAGGATCGGCCGGTTGAAGCCGTAGGCCTCGTTGATCTGATTGATTGCCTCAGGGGTGGCCCGCTCCCCCAGCATCGCGGTGGCCGGTCCGCCCGGCAGAGAACGCACCCAGAGGAACAGGAGCAGCGACAATCCGAACAGGGTGGGGATGACCAGCGCCAGGCGCTTTCCGATTACGTGAAGCACAGAGACCCTTCCGCGTCAGCGGCAGCACAGCATGGAGCACGGGGCCGGGCCGGCATCAGCCGGCCCGACCCCGTGGTTGTCAGGAGGAGAGTTCGATCAGGTTGAACGGCTCATCGCTGACCGGGCTGGCCGGGTAGCTGGTCACTCGTTCGGCGAACGCCAGCGACGGAGCCGGGTGCGCCAGAGGCACGGCGGGGATCAACAGGGCAACCTGCTCGTTGATGTCCTCGTACAGCGGGGTCTGCTCCTCGACACTGCTGATGCCGCGGGCCTCGCTGAGGGCGTCGAAGAGCTCGGGGTCGTTGAACCCGAATTCGTTGCTCTCGGCTCCGAAGAACACGCCCACGAAGTTGTCCGTGTCGTTGTAGTCACCCGTCCAGCCGAGCAGGTGCAGGCCGTGGTCTGCGCCGCTGCGAATCCGGTCGAGGTAGTCGGGGCTCCACGCGTTCGGCTGCGGGTCGACCGTGATGCCGACCTCTTCCAGCTGAGCGCTGATGTTGGTGAACACCTCTTCAGGGGTGGGCATGTACGGACGCGACACACCGGTGGGGTAGTTGAACTTGATCGAGAAGCCATCCGGGTATCCGGCTTCGGCCAGGAGGTCCTTGGCGGCCTCGGGGTCGTAGTCGTACGTGGTGACGTCCTCGTTGTAGCCGGCGACGACGGGCGGGATGAACTGGGTGGCCAGTTCGGTGCCCTCTGGCAGCGTCTGATCGATGAGCTGCTGCTTGTCGATGGCCATGGTGATGGCCTGACGCACGCGGATGTCCTGCAGCTCGGGGATCTGCTGGTTCAGCCCCAGGTAGAGGATCGTGAACGGGTCACGAGGGATGATCTGGAAGCCGTCGGCCGCGAGAGCCTCGGTGTCGGCCGGCGACACGAGGTCGTAGCCGTCGATGGTGCCGGCCTCGAGCGACTGGCGCCGGGCCTGCGGGTCGTCGATGACGCGGAATATGATCTCCTGCACGTCACCCTGCTCGCCCCAGTAGTCCTCGTACGCGGTCAGCTCGACCTGAGCGCCGACCTCCCACGACTCGAAGGAGAAGGGACCGGTGCCAACAGGGTGAGCCTGACCGTATTCGGTCAGCGCCGGCGCCTCGGCGGTGCCGCCCATGTCGTCGGCGTTGTACTTGGCCAGGGCCGTGGGGCTCTGCATCGAGAACGCCGGCAGGGAGAGCGCGGCGATGAATCCGGCGAAGGGCTGGGCCAGGGTCACGGTGACATCGGTGGGGCTGTCGCCGGGAGTGCAGCTCGCGTAGACGGCGCCCTCTGGCTCTGCCGCGTAGGCACGGAAGAGCGCACCGTAGTAGTACGAGGTCGCCTCACTGGCGGCAACGCCGGTGAAGTTGTACCAGCGGTCGAAGTTGTAACACACCGCTTCGGCATCAAAATCGGTGCCGTCGTGGAAGGTGACGCCTTCCTTCAGCGTGAAGTCATAGGAGAGCCCATCCTCGGATTGCTCCCACGACTCGGCGAGTGCCGGAGCCGGGTCGGCTGAGCCGGCCTTGACGCCGACCAGCCCTTCGAAGATCTGACGAGCAACCCGGAACGACTCGCCGTCACTGGCGAAGGCGGGGTCGAGCGAGACCGGGTCGCTGGAGGCGGCGAACACGAAGGTGCTGTCCACCTCGGCGTCATCGGCTGCGCCGTCATCGGTCGCGCGATCGCTCTGCACACACCCGGTGAGCAGTGCGACAAGGGCGACGCCGCTGGTGACGGCGATCAGGCCTCTTCGGCGGGAATTCATTCTGAACACGGTAAATCTCCTACTCCTGGAGCTGTGGTTGGGAAGTAGTGCGGTATTACGTGGTGCTGTTTATGAGAAGGAATGCTTGATGTCGACAGCTGGTGTCGACGACGTAGACCCGAGGCTACTTGACGGGATGTTTCCAGCGCGTTACCAGCAGTTTGATAGGCCGAATAGTTATAAAGCGCGCTCCGGCATCCGCGGGCATGAAAAAAGCCCGATCGCGCATCGCGATCGGGCTTCTTCCTGTGTTGGTGCACCCCCCCGGACTTGAACCGGGAACCCGCTGATTAAGAGTCAGCTGCTCTGCCAATTGAGCTAGAGGTGCGTATTTCTGCAGGCGGGGCTTCCCCCGCCGACATGAGACATTACCACCAGATTCCGGCCCCGCGCCAATCGAGGGCGAATATCGGCGTGTCGGAGCGCACTCACTATTCTGAGGAGCGTGACCGAGACCCCGCAGCCTCAGACCCCGCAGCCCACCCTCGCCGACGATCTCGCCCTCGCCCTGGAGCTGGCCGATGCCGCCGACGCCATCTCGATGGCCCGCTTCGAAGCCCTCGACCTGGTGGTGACCACCAAGCCCGACCGCACCCCGGTCACCGACGCCGATCAGGCCGTCGAGCGCGCCATCCGCACCCTCGTCGCCGAGCGACGTCCCACCGACGGAATCCTCGGCGAAGAGTTCGGCACGGCCGGGCCCACCACCCGGCAGTGGATCATCGACCCGATCGACGGCACCGCGGGGTTCCTGCGCGGCATCAACATCTGGGGCACCCTGATCGCCCTGGCGATCGACGGCGTGCCGGTGCTCGGAGTCGTCAGCTCCCCGGCGCTCGGCAAACGCTGGTGGGCGGCGACCGGCGGCGGCGCCTGGTCCACGGATGCCCGCTTCCCGACTGCCCCGCCCACGCGTCTGAGCGTGTCGGGCGTGGCGAGTCTCGCGGACGCATCCCTCAGCTACGGCAGCATCCAGCAGTGGGATGCCGCCGGCCGGCTGGACACTCTCGTCGCGCTCACCCGTCAGGTGTGGCGCACCCGCGCCTACGGCGACATGTGGTCGTACATGCTGCTCGCCGAGGGGCACCTCGACATCGCCGGCGAATTCGACCTGCAGCCGTACGACATGGCGGCGCTGGTGCCGATCGTGCAGGAGGCCGGCGGCCGGTTCACGTCGGTGGACGGCGAGGACGGACCGTGGCACGGCAGCGCGCTGGCCACCAACGGCCGGCTGCACGACGTGGTGCTGGCCGCACTTGCCACCCCGTAACACCGCCCGCACGCTGGGGCACGGGCTGCTCGGCGTCGCCCTCCTGCTGCTCACCGGTTGCAGCGTGGGCGGGGCGCTGATTCCCTCCGGTGCCCCAACATATTCGGTGGAGGGCGACATCGAAGCGGCCCGGCTCGCCGTCGGTGACTGCGTCGACGCGGTGAACGGCGACATCCTCGCCGGTCTCGACGCTGTGCGGTGCACCGAGAAACACGACTGGGAGGTCTACTTCACCCTCAGCGCGGCCGGGGCAGCGGACGACGCGGGGATCACCGGCGGGGATGCCGTCGTGGCCGCCGCCGAGGAGGGCTGCGGCGGCGCCTTCTGGCCGTTCGTGGGGCTGGCGACCACCACCACGTCCGCGCTCGGTTACACCTATCTCGTGTCCGAGGCCGACTCGGATGATCCGGTGGTGCACTGCCTGATCGGTGACATGAGCGGACCGGTGAGCGGGTCACTGGCCGGTGCGGCTCGCTAGCCGCCCGGTGGCCGCACGATCAGTCCTCGGCGTCGGTGCTCTCCAGCGTCTCGGACCCGGCCGGATGCCAGAGCTCGTTCTGCAGCACGAGCGCCAGCTCCCGCAGCAGCACCACATCGACACCGTCGGCCGCGCGGGGGTTCTCGTCGTAGACGCACAGCGCCCCGATGCGCTCCCCCGACGGCGACTCGATGGGGAACCCGGCGTAAAACCTCAGGCGGGGTCCGGCCACGACCAACGGGGAACTCTTGAACCGGTCGTCCAGGAGCGCGTCCGGAACGATCAGCGCGTCGGGTTCGAGCACGGTGACCGTGCAAAACGAACTGCTCCGCGGAATCTCCGAGACCTGCAGTCCCACGATGGACTTGTGCCATTGCCGGTCACCGTCCAGCACCGTGAACGCTGCAGCGCTGGTGCCCAGCGCGGAACTGGCCAGGGCGACAATGCGGTCGAAGCGTTCTTCGGGAGCCGTGTCGAGCAGGTTCAGCGCCTGCAGCGCCCGGTGCCTGGCGTCCTCGGTCTCCTCGACCGTGCGACCGGACCGGGCCGCATCGGTGGGGCCGTCGCCGCCCCTGGACGTGGACCGGAGAGCACCCGACATCCGGGCGGCCAGGGTCTCCGCCCAGAACTCGTAGTCGGTGGCCGAGCGGAACCGACCGGACTCGGAGGGCGGTGTGGTGGGCAGCGGCACAAACGTGAGGCCGGGCTGGGTCAGGCAGAACAGACTACTCGCCTCGTTGAGCGCGCGGGCCTGACCGCCGGCCAAGGCGCCGAGCGGCGTCTGGAACACCGGCAGGGACGCCAACGGCACGATCCCGGCGAGGTAGATCTCGGTTTCGGCGGCGCTGGCAAGCCGGATGCGGTCGACGAGCCGGGCCAGATCGCGGCGCCACGCCCGCGGCGAGGTCAGGCGTCCGGCGTCGCCGATGCCCAGGGTGAGAACCACGGCGTCGTACCGGTGCAGTGTCTCGAAGTCGACGTGACGATGCGCGGTGCGCGCCGTCATGCTCGAGCGCGCAACAACATCCACGTCGACCCCGCGACCGGTGCGGGCCGTGAGCGCCCTCGCCAACGATCCCGGCAGGCCCACGGTGTGGCTGAGCACACCCCAGCCCACCGCCGCACCGCCGCCCACGATGAGGATTCGCGCGCTGTCCCGGCCCGGGGAGTGCACCTGCGGGGCGTCCCGGGGGCTGGGGATGCCGGCGAACGTCCGCTCCAGGTTGGCCACCCAGCCGCGCATCACCGGGGCCATCAGCCAGCGGGGAATTCCCTGCATGTGCCCCTCCAACTGGATGCGGCGGGTGGCACCGGCCGCAAGCGAACATTGCATACAACTGGCTCTCATCATACGCAACCGCCGGATGTCCTAAGATTCTGTAGTGTCTCCAGTTACCGAACCCCTGCGCATCGCCCTGGTTTCCTTGCATACCTCGCCGGGGGCAGAGCCCGGTTCCGGTGATGCCGGAGGGATGAACGTGGTCGTCCGCCACCAGGCCGAGGCCATGGCCGCGCTCGGCCACCACGTGGAGATCCTCACCCGGCGATCCTCCCCCGACATGCCGGCCGCTCGGCGTCTCAGCGCCGGCGTGACCCTGCGCTACCTGGATGCCGGCCCGCTCCGGTCGGTGCCGAAGGGCGACCACGAGGGCTTCATCGACGAGTTCCGCAACCGGGCCGCCGTGCTCGGCCCGTGGGACGTCATCCACTCGCACCACTGGTTCTCCGGCATGGCGATGCTCCCCCTGGCGCGTACCCTCGGGGTGCCGCACGTGCAGAGCTTCCACTCCATTGCCGCGGATGCCGCCACCCCGCTGTCCGAGGGCGAACGTCCGGAGTCCGGCGGGCGGATGGCCGGCGAGGCCTGGCTGGCCCGCGAGTCCGACGCGATCGTGGCCATCAGCGCCGCGGAGGCCGACACCGTCGTGCAGCGGCTCGGCGGCTCGGCCGACCGCATCACCGTGGTGCACCCCGGCGTCGACGGCACCCTGTTCCACCCGGGCACCAGGCCGCCGACCCGGGGCGGCACCGACCGCGGCTACGCGGTGGTCGCCGGGCGCCTCCAGCCGCTGAAGGGACTCGACCTCGCCATCGAAGCGGTCGCCGCCGTGCCGCTCCCCCTGCGCCCCGAACTCGTGATCGCCGGCGACGCGTCGGCCGATTACACCGGGTACATCGACGAACTCACCCGGCTCGCGGCCTCCCACGGCATCGCGGACGGTGTGCGTTTTGTCGGGCCGCGCTCCCGAACCGACCTCGCCGCACTGTTCCGCGGCGCCAGGGTCGTGCTGGTGCCCTCACACTCCGAAACGTTCGGACTCGTGGCGTTGGAAGCCGCCGCGAGCGGTGTTCCCGTTGTGGCACAGGGAACGGGCGGTCTGCGTGAGGCCGTGCTCGCCGGCGATACCGGCCTGATCATCGAATCGAGAGACCCTCAGGACTGGGCGGACGCCCTCACCGAGGTGCTCGGCAACCCCGAACTGGCCCGCCGCCTGTCGCTGGCGGCCCGCGCCCGCGCCGAGGTCTTCGACTGGTCCCGCTCCGCCGGCGCCCTGCTCGACGTGTACTGCCGGCTCCTGCCGGTCGCGGTCTGCGCGTGAGCCTGCTCGACGGCCAGGAGTCGGTGTTGTTCGTGCACGCGCACCCCGACGACGAAACGATCTCGACCGGTGCCCTGATCGCCGAATACGTCGCACGGGGCAGCCTGGTGTACCTGGTCACCTGCTCCAGGGGCGAACGCGGCGAGATCGTGGCGGGGCCGCTGACGGCCCTGGCCGGCACCGGAAAACTGGCGCGGGAACGGGAACGGGAGCTTGCCCGCGCCACGCGCATCCTGGGCGTCACCGAACGCTTCTGGCTGGGTGAGGACCCGGCCCGTGTGGAGGGGCTCGCCCCCCGCCGCTACCGTGACTCCGGCATGATGTGGATCCGGCCGGGACTGGCCGGACCCGCCCCGGACGCTGCCGAGGACGCACTCTCGGTGGCGTCGCTGGCCGAAGTGACGAAGGACCTCGTGGCCCTGATCGCGGTGCTGCGGCCCTCGCTGGTCATCAGCTACGACGACGGCGGCGGCTACGGGCACCCCGACCACGTGCGAGCCCACGAAGCCGCCCTGGCCGCCAGCACGGCCACCCGCACGCCGTTCGCCGAGGTGCTCGAGCGGCCCGTGCCGAACGGCGAATGGTTCGACCTGCCCCAGCACCTGGGCCTGGTGACGGATGCCCTCCGTGCGCATGCCAGCCAGCTCACGGTGCACGGCACCGACATCGTGCACTCCGGAGGCCAGCGGGAGGCCATCAGCACCTCGGCCGGTCTGCGGCTGCATCCGCTGGACGCCACCCGCCCGTAATGCCAGCCCCGTTCCAGGCCTCCGCCAACGCCCTGTTCCACACTGAGGTGCGGCGGGTCACCCGGCTCTCCCCCGGCTTCGTGCGAATCACGCTGACCGGTGCACACCTCAATCAGTTCGCCGCCCACGGCCTCGACCAGCGGATCAAGATTCTGCTGCCGACGATTGCGCAGCCGGCCTTCGATGACGAGCTGCTGCACGAATCGGAGTGGCGTCGGCGCTGGCGTGACCTTCCCGCCGCGGACCGGCCGGCCCTCCGCAGTTACACCACCAGTGCGGTGCGGCCGGACCTGCGCGAGATCGACCTCGATTTCTACGTGCACGAGCGGCCCGGGCCGGCCAGCTCCTGGGCGGTACAGGCCAGGGCCGGTCATCGTCTGCTCGTTTCGGGTCCGCACAATCGGCTGACCGACCGGCCGTACGGCATTCAATGGTCGCCGGGTGCGGCCACCGACGTGCTGTTGGCGGGCGACGAGACCGCGTTTCCCGCGATCCGCGGCATCACCTCGGCCCTGCATCCGACGATCCGCACCACCATCCTCCTCGAGACCAGCGACCCCGCCGATGCGGCCTGGCTCACCCGGGAGCTCCCCGCCCACACGACGACGGTGCACCTGCGTGGCCCGGCCGACGACGGGCGCGCCCTCGTGGACGCCGTGGCGCACTGGACACGGGGAGCCGGCAGCGCAGCAGCCGACCGGGGCAGCACCTTCTACGCGTGGCTGGCCACCGAAAGCGGCCGGGTCGCCCAGCTCCGTGAGTTGCTGCACGGCGCCGGGATAGCGCCCGAGCAGGTGCACTCACAGGGCTACTGGAACGCACGCCCCCGCAGCGCCCGCCGGTCAGAAGGCCGGGCTTAGGACAGGCTAAGCTAACTTCTGCGATTCTCTTCGCCCTGCCCCTTACGTCGAAAGGACCGCTTCGTGCGCCTTCTCCCCGCCTCGTCCCCCACCCGTCGGCTTCTCGTCGCGTTCGTCCTGCCCGCCGCCGTCGTGTTCGCCGCGACCGGGTGCACAGTGGCCGGCGCTACCTCGCCGGATGCCTCGGCCGGCCCGTCCGCGACCGACGCCAGCACCCACCTCGTCGAACACGCTCGCGGTGAGACTGAGGTTCCCAACGACGTGCAGCGTGTTGTGGTGCTTGAGCCCGTGCAGCTGGACACCACGGTGGCGCTCGGCGTGATCCCCGTCGGCGCGGCCGTGTTGAACGAAGCCGCGGGTGTGCCGGCCTATCTCGGTGAGGACGCCGCCGGGATCGCCACCGTGGGAACCGTGCCCGAACCATCCGTCGAGAAGATCGCGGCGCTCAAGCCCGACCTGATTCTGGGAACCGAGTCGCGCCACTCCGCGCTCTACGGCCAGCTGTCGACCATCGCGCCCACGGTGTTCATGGCCACACAGACCGACCCGTGGACCGACAACGTGGCCCTGGTGGCCCGCGCCCTCGGCGACGAGGCCGGTGCCGACCAGCTGCTCGCCGACTACACCGACCGCTGCGCCGAGATCGCCGACACCTACGACGTGGCGGGCATGACGGCCCAGTTCGTGCGACCGCGCGACGGCATCCTCACCCTGTACGGCCCCACCTCATTCGCCGGCAGCACGCTCGAGTGCGCCGGGTTCACCATTCCGGAGCGGGACTGGGAGGAATCCATCTCGGTGGACATCTCCCCCGAACGGGTGCTCGAGGCCCAGGCCGACCTGGTGCTGGTGTCGGCCACCGACGTGACCGACGAGACCCTGGTGCCCGAGTCGATCCGGAGCAACGCCGCGGCCTTCCCGGGCCTGAACGTGGTGGACCAGTCCTTCTGGATCACCGGTGTCGGTCCGCTGGGCGGCATGACGGTGCTCGACGACATCGACCGCATCCTCGCCGAGACGAAGTAGCGCAGGCTCGACACGACGTGGTCACCACACTCACGAAACCGGCGCGGACAGGTCACGGCCCCACCCGGGCGGCCTGGTTCGTTGTCGCCGTGGTCGTCCTCGTCGGCGCGGCCGGCCTGTCTGTCGTGGTCGGCGCCAACCCGATGTCCCCGGGCACGGTTCTCGGCACCATCCTCGGCGGCGGCACCGACGAGTCCCGCTACCTCGTCTGGGACCAGCGGATACCGCGCACGGCGGCGGGCCTGGTGGTGGGCGCCGCCCTCGGCGTTGCCGGCGCGCTCATCCAGGCCTTCACCCGCAACCCGCTCGCCGACCCCGGCATCCTGGGCGTCAACGCCGGCGCTGCCTTCTTCGTCGCCGTGGGCATCACCTTCTTCGGTGTGACCAGCCCGTACGGATACGTCTGGCTGGCCTGCGCCGGCGCGCTGGTGCTCACCGTGGGCGTGTATACGATCGGATCGGCGGGCGGGGACCACGCCGGACCGGTGCGCCTGACCGTCACCGGCGTCGCCATCGGAGCCGTCTTCGCCGGGCTCACCACGGGTCTCACGCTCACCCACCCCGACTCCTTCGACCGGATGCGCGGCTGGAGCGCCGGCACCCTGCTCGAACGCGGCTTCGACGTCGTGCTGCCGGTTCTGCCGCTGGTCCTGCTGGGCCTGACCCTGGCTCTCGTGGCCGCCCCCGGGCTCAACTCGATAGCGCTCGGCTCCGACGTGGCCCGCTCTCAGGGTGTCGACGTGCGGCGCACCCGGCTGGCTGTGCTCGCGGCGGTGACGCTGCTGGCCGGCGGCGCCACGGCCGTCGCCGGTCCGCTGGTGTTCGTGGGTCTGGTCGTGCCGCACCTGGTGCGTTGGACCGTCGGCAGCGACCAGCGCTGGATCGTGGTCGGTTCGCTGCTGCTCGGGCCCGCCCTGGTGCTGCTCTCCGACGTGCTCGGGCGCATCCTGGTGCTGCCCAGTGAGATGCCCGTCGGCATCGTGACCGCCTTCGTGGGAGCCCCGGTGCTGATTATTCTGGCCCGTCGTCGATCGGCCAGCGCCCTGTGAGCGCCGGGTCCCCCGGCGCACTGGATGTCGGTCGGCGCCGCGTCATCGTGGGCATCCGTGGATGGAGTCTCATCATCGGGCTGCGGTCCGCCGTGATCGGCGTACTGGTCGCGGTCGGCATCCTGGTTCTGGCCCTGCTCGCGCTGGCCCTCGGTGACTTCCCGTTGACGGTGGCCGAGGTCGTCGGCGTGGTCACCGGTCGGCTCGACGGGCTGCCGCGCATCGTGGTGCTCGAGTGGCGCCTGCCGCGCGCGGCGGCCGCGATACTGTTCGGTGCGGCCCTGGCGGTGGCCGGGGCGATCTTCCAAACCGTCACCCGCAACCCGCTGGCCAGCCCCGACATCATCGGTTTGGCGAACGGCTCCTTCACCGGCATGCTTGTGGCGCTCCTGCTGCTCGGCGGGAGTTGGCCGCTGCTCACCGCCGGCTCCCTGATCGGCGGGCTGGCGGCGGCCGTCGTCATCTACCTCCTTGCGTACCGCGGTGGCCTGCACGGATTCCGCTTCATCGTGGTGGGTATCGGGGTGTCGGCCATGCTCGCCTCGGTCAACACCTGGCTGCTGCTGCGGGCGGAACTGGAGACCGCGCTCTTCGCGTCGGCGTGGGGCGCCGGGACCCTCAACAGCGTCACGGCGGTCACCGCGGTTCCGGCGGGACTCTGCATCCTGCTGCTTCTGCTGCTGGTACCGCTCGTTGCGCCCGGGGTGCGCCAGCTCGACCTGGGCGACGACGCCGCATCCGCCACCGGGGTGGCCGTCGGCCGGGCCCGGCTCGCCGCGATCGCCCTGGCCGTGTGCCTGGTGAGCGTCGTGACGGCCGTCGCCGGACCGATCGCCTTCGTGGCACTGGCGGCACCCCAGATCACCCGACGGCTCACCAGATCCCCCGGCATTCCCTTCGTTCCCACGGCGCTGGTGGGCGGGGCGCTGCTCCTCGGCTCCGACCTGATCGCCCAGCACGTCGTACCGCTCACAGTGCCCGTGGGGGTGGTGACCGTGGTTCTCGGCGGCGGCTACCTCGTGTGGCTGCTCATCCACGAATCCAGGAGGAGAGCATGAGCTCACCCACCGATCCCGACTACTCTCCCCTCCGCGCCGAGGGCCTCGGTGTGCGGTACGACAAGCGGAGCGTCATCGACGACCTCGACATCCGGGTGCCTCCCGGCTCCTTCACCGTGATCATCGGACCCAACGCCTGCGGCAAATCCACGCTGTTGCGCGCCCTTGCCGGGCTGCTGCCGGCGGCGACGGGATCGGTGCTGCTCGACGGCCGGGACATCGCCTCGTTCTCGGCCAAGGACACCGCTCGCCGGCTCGGCCTCTTGCCACAGGGCGCGGTGTCGCCGGAGGGCATCACGGTGGCCGAGCTGGTCGCCCGCGGACGGTACGCCCACCAGCGCCTGCTACGTCAGTGGTCCCCCGCCGACGAGTCAGCGGTGACCGAGGCCCTTCGGCTCACCGACGTCGCTGACCTGGCGACCCGGCCGGTGGACGAGCTCTCCGGCGGGCAACGGCAACGGGTGTGGATCGCCATGGTCCTGGCCCAGCAGACCCCGCTGATCCTGCTTGACGAACCGACCACCTACCTCGACATCGCGCACCAGATCGAGGTGCTCAACCTGCTCCACGAGCTCAACGGTCAGGGCCGAACAATCGTGGCCGTGCTGCACGATCTCAACCACGCCGCCCGGTACGCCTCCCACGTCATCGCCGTGCAGAACGGCCGGATCGTCGCGCAGGGCCCGCCCGGCACGACCATTACCGCCGATCTTGTCGCCGAGGTCTTCGGCCTGCCCAACATCGTCATCAGCGACCCGCTCACGGGCACGCCGCTGGTGGTGCCCGCCGACACGCGGCTCGCGCATCCGGTCGGCCGAGCCGAGCCGTGACACACAAAACGCCACCTCGAGGGGTGGCGTTTCGGTTCGACAGCGTGTGACAGGAACTCATGGTGGAGATGCGGGGAATTGAACCCCGGTCCACTGCTGCAGTCATGTTTCTTCTACGGGTGTATCCAGTGAAGACGTTCTACTTGGCTCCGGAACTTGCCACTGTCAGCTGATCCGACGAGCCCAGCCCTCGTTCAAGTCCCCCTATACCCCGAGGCTCAGGATAGGAGCAAGCTCTCTAAATGACGTCAGGATCCGGGTAGAGAGCATTCCCGGACTGACGGCCAAAATGTGGTTCTACTTAGGCCGCGAGGGCGAAAGCGGAACGCTTGGCAGTGCGAGTTGAATCGGCACTTATAGTTTTGCAGAGATCGTTTACGAGATAACCCTGCATCCTCGACCCGCTTCTCACAGTTACGCAGGCAATGTCGAAACCGATCATCCCCATGTTCACGTGCTGCCTGAGCAGAACGCGGTTCGTTGTCACACGCTGTTGAGTTTCCAAACCCGTACGTGGCGACCTTCGGTCCACCATCACGGCCTTTCAGGATACAACACTTTCCACCCGGCAGGTTAGCCTCTCCCCGCCGACGATCGGATGCCGAGAGCGCGTCCCTCAGGCACGTCACCGGGTCTCGACAAGCTCGACCAACGCGTGGGCGCGACCCGCAGGCGAGTCGCCACGATCTCCAACGGCGGAGCCAGCGTCGCTGGTCGAGCCCGTCGAGACCCCGCGACCCGACCCGCATGCCGCCCCACCTCGCCGGTCGAGCCCGTCGAGACCCCGCGACCCGACCCGCATGCCGCACCACCTCGCCGGTCGAGCCCGTCGAGACCCCGCGACCCGACCTGCATGCCGCCCCACCTCGCTGGTCGAGCCCGTCGAGACCCCGCGACCCGACCTGCATGCCGCACCACCTCGCTGGTCGAGCCC
>Ga0247806_10000036_pt1 | contig 84080 bp, 72 predicted proteins | sample UWRJL059202B1_FD_179935 | JGI IMG/M metagenome (GOLD analysis project Ga0247806, IMG submission 179935) | Plant litter microbial communities from Arlington Agricultural Research Station in Wisconsin, United States - UWRJ-L059-202B-1 | ecosystem: Environmental > Terrestrial > Plant litter >... | reverse complement strand
TGGTACATTGCAGTGGGGGTGCACAAACTAAAGTGCTTCACTTTGTAGATAATGTACACGTTATAAAAGACAATTTATTCCCGGTTCCGCCATTGTTTAAACTGATACAGGAGCAAAGCAATACCGACTGGAAAGAAATGTACCAGGTATTTAACTGTGGACACCGTATGGAACTTTATGTTCCTGAAAGCCTTGCTCAGGAAATTATAGAGATATCAAAATCGTTTAACGTTGATGCCCAAATCGTAGGCCGTGTTGAAGCTTCAGATTCTAAAAAACTTACTATTACAAGTGAGTACGGTACTTTTGAATATTAATAAAAACAGTTAAATTTGGATTTTTAGAAATCCATTAAAGCGATTAAAGTAAAACATAAAAAGAAGACTGGTAGTTTAATTACCAGTCTTGTAATTAAAGCCTTTCTCGGTTATAAAAAACTGGGCATAATCAGTATGCTTATTTATAAAACGCAGGTATTTTTTATCAAACGTGTAATGATCTATGCACGGTGCCTGATTTTTAACGGGTTCTCTGTAAAAGAAATTTATAATAATAGTTTACGATGCATCAATCGCTTTGCCTGTTAGTTGTTGCAACGCTTTAACAACTGCATCACGTTCGATAGGTTGCAAAACGCCTGTTTGTTCTCTAAAAATAAGTTTTGCAATTAGTGTACTATCCGTTTCTGAAACTACAGTATAACTGTATTTATTATATAGGCTAACTTTACCCTTAAACTCTGCTAATAAGATAGGCTTATTATTTTCGTCCAGGTAAAATTCTTTTTTCAGAGTTGTTTGTGCAAAAATATTCAGGCTGTAAAACGTAAGAAATACTAAGGTGAATAATTTCATACAATTATTTTTTAGTTAATATCTAAACTATATATCCAGGTCAAACATTTTGCGAAGCATCTCTACTGCAGGGTTTATGGCTTTTAGTTTCTCATACTTTTCTTCGGGAGTAAAAGCATGCTTGGTACTCACGATCTCATTAACTTGAACCTCTATTGCAATATCGTGGTTGTGTAGTTTACCACGCATATAGCCTAACAAATCCAACTTGTTATTGTCAAAATCTACCTTAGATCCTCCGTTGGGCAAATCTAATCGTATCGTAATTCCGTCAGGATCTAAAACAGGATCGTTAATTTGCATATAGGTAGCCATGATTTTTTGGCCGGCATCACTAAGGCGCTGTGCAAACTTATTCCACTGCAGGCGCATATCAGTCTCGTTAAACTTTTCACGGGGCAGCTCATCAGGATTTTTAACGCTCGCTCTCTGGGTTTCGGCCATTTCGCGTTTCATTCGTAAACCGGACAACGAAAATGCGGATACCTTAACTTCCCCAGAATTTACATCTGGCTTAACTACATCAGGTTTAACTATTTGTGGTTCGGCAACATTAAGCTGTGCCGCAGGCAACGGTGTAATAACTGCAGGCTTTTCTTCTGTAATATCTACAGCAGGTGTATGTGTAACTTCTGCCTGTTGTGTTTGTGCTTCTACAGCTTTAGCAACCGGAGCAGCTAAATTTTTAAAATAGTGAGGCGGAATTATAAATTGGTCAGCTTTTTTTTTTCTCCATCAAAAGTGATAGAGGCTAGCTGCATAAGGCAAAGTTCTGCAAGGAGGCGCTGGTTTTGGCTCACTTTATATTTAAGGTCGCAGTCATTGGCAATGTCAATTCCCTTTAGAAGGAAGTCCTGACTTGCCTTTTGCGCCTGAATGCCGTATAGGTTTTGTGCAACTTCTCCAGCTTCGAGTAAAATTAAGGTAGCAGGATTTTTAGAAACTAATAAGTCCCTAAAGTGGGATGCAAGACCGGCAATAAAATGATGCCCGTCAAATCCTTTGGCTAAAATATCATTATAAGCTAAAAGAAGATCGGGTATTTTATTCTCTAATAGTAAGTCGGTTACCTTAATGTAATACTCGTAATCAAGTACGTTAAGATTCTCTGTAACAGCTTGTCGCGTTAGGTTAGTGCCGCAATAGCTTACTACCCTGTCAAAAATTGAAAGGGCATCACGCATGGCACCATCAGCTTTTTGGGCAATAATGTGCAGGGCATCGTCTTCAAAAGTTATTCCCTGGCTGCGGGCAACTTCTGCAAGATGGTCTTTAGCATCTTTAACCGTAATTCTTTTAAAATCGAATATTTGGCAACGCGATAAAATGGTAGGGATGATCTTGTGCTTCTCTGTGGTAGCCAATATAAAAATGGCATGCCTTGGGGGCTCTTCAAGCGTTTTAAGGAACGCGTTAAAGGCAGCCTGAGAGAGCATGTGTACCTCATCTATAATATATACTTTATATTTACCTGTTTGTGGCGGTATCCTTACCTGGTCTATAAGGCTGCGGATATCATCTACCGAGTTGTTAGAAGCAGCATCCAACTCAAACACGTTAAAGGCAAAGTCCTCATACGGGTCGTCATAACCTTCCTGGTTTATTTTTCGGGCTAAAATACGTGCGCAGGTAGTTTTGCCCACACCACGCGGACCTGTAAATAAGAGTGCCTGTGCAAGGTGGTTAGTCTCTATGGCATTAAGCAGGGTATTGGTAATAGCCTGTTGCCCAACCACATCCTTAAAGGTTTGCGGGCGGTACTTGCGGGCTGATACAATAAACTGTTCCATAGTATTTAGTGAATAGCAAATATAGCAAATCATTTGAGATTTATAGCTACCTCCCTGCGATTTGCATTATGCAAAACACGAATAAGTATTAAGTTACAAAGTATCAGGGTTTAGCAAAATAGAAATCAATTTTGCCTGGCGAATTATTCTTTTTCTTCCAGTTTCTTTACTATCCAGGGCAGTGTAAGTCCCTGACCGATAAGTGTGAACAATACTACTGCTACCGATATAAATATTATGGGGTTTCTTAATGGAAAAGGTGTACCGTCTGCCATTGTTTTAGGTAACCCAAGAGCAATTGCTAATGATACTATACCCCGCATGCCCGACCAGCCAATAATAAGGCTATTCTTAAAATCCAGCAGAGCACCTTCGGTTATTCGACCTTTTTTAGCACTGAAAGCTTTTTGTAGATTTATCTTTTGCAGAAAAATACGTACCATACGTATTGCTAATGCTACTACCGTAATAGCTAATGCCACGAGGCTATAAAAGCCAACTTGTGCAGGCTCTATGTTTTTTAAAACGTACGGAAACTGAAGACCTATTAATATAAATATAAGTCCGTTAAGGAGAAATATAATAATATCCCAAATAGATTTAGATTGCTCCTTAAACGTTACCGGAAATACTTTGTTGCTAAAACGTGCTATAGATAAACCCAGTGTAACAGCTGCTATAACCCCCGATACATGAAGCTCTTCGGCTAATAGATAAGTTATAAAAGGCATTAGCAGCATGAAGCTTGTAATAACTATTTTATTTTTATCTACATGCATAATTATAAATGCCAGTATTTTACCCATTATAAAACCAACTACAAAACCACCGCCAAGCAATAAAAGAAATTCGAGTCCGGCTTTCCAGAAAACAAAGGTACTACCGGTAACTGCGGCAACAGCAAAACGATAAGCCACCAGCGCAGAGGCATCGTTAACAAGGCTTTCGCCCTCTAGTATTGTATTTGTTTTATGCGATAAACCTAAGCCCTTGGTAATGTTAATGGCCGCAACAGCATCGGTAGCAGATAGTATGGCTCCAAGCACAAATGCCAGAGGCCATGTCATGCCGGGTATAAGGTAATAAGATACCGCAGCTATGCCCAGTGCGGTAAGAAACACCAAGGTTATAGATAGTGTGGCTATAGTATTTATGTTGGTTTTAAATTCTTTAAACGAAATATTAAAGGCAGCGTCATACAATAATGGGGGAAGAAATATCAGAAAAATAATTTCGGGGTTAATTTCCATTGGTGGCAGTATCGGGATAAAACCCATGCCTATACCTGCAACAATTAGCAGGATAGGGTATGGCAGTTTTATCTTATCTGCCATGGCAGAAAGGCCTATCATTGTGGCAAGTATAAAAAGTATAACAGTATAATTTTCCATCTATCTACATTTGAAAGGCATTAAGTCCAAATATAAATAATTTAGATGTAGTTGTAAGTTAATATATACAACATCATTAAAATTTATGATAAATTTTGTCGGCTCATTTAACTTAGTACCTCGGCAATATCTTCTGTAGACAGTAGTTCAAGCAATGCTTTTTCAGATGGGTTAAGTTCGCCGTCATTATCAATTTCTGTAATTTTGTAATTCCAAAGCGTACCCTTTTCATAAGCGGCAACCACAGTAGGATGCACGTAATATTTTTTGCAAACGGTACGTGTATTGCCAAGCTTTTGGGCAACAGAATCGAATACACTAACCACTTTCTTTTTAAAATCGGTAACGTTCTCAAATTCGCCAAGTTCGTTAAAGGCGCACAGCGCATTGAGGCTGCCTGCCCATGCCCTAAAATCTTTGGCAGTAAAGTCTTCGCCCGATATTTCTTTAAGGTAATGGTTTATATCGCCAGACCCTACAGTATGCCTGTGGCCATCATCATCAAGGTACTGAAAAAGCTCCTGTCCCGGTATATCCTGGCATTTTTTAACCAGATTGGCCATGCGGCGGCTTTGCAGTTTAATTTTGTGCTTAACACCTTTTTTACCTACAAAGTCGAACAGCACAGTTGCACCTTCAAATTTTACATGCTTGTCGCGCAACGTGGTAAGCCCAAAAGAACCATACAGTTTTTTATAAGCATCGTTACCTATCCTGATATTGGTTAGCTCTATAAGCTTTATTACAAGCGCCACAATTTTTTCATAAGGTAAACCGCTGCGTTTTAAATCTTTTTCTACCTGTTCGCGAATATGTGGCAATGCCAAGCCGAACCTGCGGAGGCGAAAAAATTTTGACTGATTACGAATTTTGTTCCAGTCAGGGTGATAACGGTATTGTTTGCGCCCTTTAACATCGGTGCCGGTAACCTGCAGGTGTCCGTTTTCGTAGGGAGATATCCATACGTTTTCCCATGCCGGCGGAATGACCAGTTTTTTTATGCGTTCCAGTGCATCTTTGTCTTTTACAGTAATTCCTGTTTCGTCTACATAAGAAAAGCCGTTGGCTTTACGTTTTCTGTAATAGCCCTTATCAGACGACAACGAATAGCGTAAGCCAACAGCTTTTGCTGTAACTTTAGGATCACTCCCTATTTTCTCGAGTTTTTTTTGCAGTCTGTTCATCGCCTTATTGCGCTTCCCTGCCTTTAATACTCATTGTGTCCAAGAGTTTTGCAGCACTATTTTCTTCAAATGCGCCAGATCCTGCTACAAAAACTCCTTTTTGCCCATCTACACTCTTTATACCATATACAGTAGCCTCATCTCCGGGGTCGCTTTCGCCCTCATAACGGTAAATTTCTACAATTTCAAAGTCGTTAAAATTCGCTTTTATGCGGTCTTCTTCAAGGTTAAAATCTGTTGTAAAACCTTTTTCGGCTAACTCTTCTAACGCTTTACTTACCGTGGCGTAGTGATACATCTGTCTGTCCATAATCTTTGTGTTTTAAGTTAGTTTGCTATATCACTTTAAAAGTAAAGATTTCAGGTTTTGCATGCAGCCAACGAAATGTTAATCTTGTTTGCTCAGAAAATTTCAGATTTCAGAAGGAAGATTTTAGATTAAGGCATAGTCTTGCACATCAGACTTGTATATAGGATTTCCAGGTTTTCTGATTTTATAATGAGTATTAATTGAGGGAAGCTCAATCTGAATTCTGAAATCATAAATCTTAAATCCCTTTTTTTGCATTACCTTCGCGCCGCAGGCCGCCTTATCGCTCTTTGCAAAAAGGGAGGAAAGTCCGGACACCAGAGGGCAGCATAGCGGGTAACGCCCGTCACCGCGGTATGCAGATCCGTGGGAGGACAAGTGCAACAGAAAGTATGTACAGGTAATGCTGTAGTGAAACCAGGTAAACTCTATGCGGTGAAATGCCATGTATACCGGCTATTGTAGGGCTGCTCGCCCGATGCCGGGGGGTAGGCAGATTGATCGCAACAGTAATGTTGTGTTTAGATAAATGATAAGGGTCCCTCGGGGATACAGAATCCGGCTTACAGGCCTGCTTTTTTTTAGAACTTAATTTTTTTCCAGACGCTAATTTCACAAATTACCGCTAATTAATTGGTGTGAATTCGTGAAATTAGTGTCTTTATATTTTTACCCAACTTTAAATTCAAGGCCAATATGCCTTACGCTCTCTATGCGTATGGCCGGGTCATTTTTAAAATATTTGCGCAGGCGGCTAATGTAAACATCCATGCTTCGGCCCGAAAAAAAATCGTCATTTTGCCAAATAGCCTTTAGTATTTCTTCACGCTTTAAAAGCCTGTTTTTGTTGTGGTAAAGGTAGGTTACTAAAGCTGCTTCTTTAATAGTAAGCTGTTGTATGGCATCTTTAAGCTTCAGTTCTAATCGTTTAGTGTCCAGAGTATAATTGCCTATGGTAATAATATCTTGGTTAGTGCTATTATTCCTTTTTTCGCTGCGTTTTAATATGTTACCTATCCTTAAAACTAACTCATCTACTTCAAAGGGTTTTACAATATAATCGTCGGCACCCAGTTTCAGGCCTTTAATTTTATCTTCCTTAAGCTTGCGGGCGGTAAGGAAAATAAAAGGATTATCAGTATTCATTTTTTCGGCTAAAGTAAAACCATCAAGCCTGGGCATCATCACGTCTAATATACAAATGTCAAAAGTTTCTTTTTGCGAAAGTTGCAAAGCCTCCTCGCCATCTTTACAGTAAGTTACTGCATAGCCATGAATTTCGAGGTACATTTTTAAAACCCCTGCAAAATCGGCGTCGTCTTCAGCTAAAAGAATTTTTTTCATAAAGTTACACTGCCGGAATATTTATGCTGAACATTGCACCCTTGCCCAACTGGCTCATTACATTAACAGAACCCTGATGTGCCTTTATGATCTGGTTGGTATAATATAATCCCAGGCCAAGGCCTTTAGTGGTATGTATATTACCCTGGGCCACACGGTAAAACTTATCAAACAGCAGCGACTGTTTGTCTTTTGCAATACCAATACCATCATCTTCAATGCTAATGGTAAAATTATTGTTTAGTAAAACTGTTTTTAGAGTGATGCTTTTACAGCCATATTTCACTGCATTTTCTAACACATTAGTAATGGCGGTGGTAAGATAAAAAGTATCCAAAACCAGTTCCGTGTTGGCGTTGCTAAAGTTGGTTCTAAATTCGATATGAGGATGCGCAATAGTAAAATCAATGCAGACGGTTTGCAGCAGGCTATGAATATCTACCTTTTCTTTACTAAGCTCTATTTCTTCATACCCTAATGAGTTCACTAAAACCTGGTCTATAAGATTTTGCAGGCGAATGTTCTGGCGGCTTATGGTATCTACAATGTTATCAAGTAATTCGGGATTGTCTTTAGTCTCTTTGCGTTGCAATATTTTTGTAGAAACAGATAATGTAGTTAGAGGGGTTTTAAGCTCGTGGGTAATGTTATTAATAAAATCGGTCTTAATATCGCTTACCTTTTTTTGTTTGATAAGTGCCCTTATGGCAATAACGAAAAGTGTTATAAGCGTTACCATTACAAATGCAGAGAAAAGGAATATTAAGCGCATACGGCTGTAAATAACCTGTTGCCAGTCGTGTATATAAATGTACAAAGTGTCTTCAGTCAACAGGCTGTGATCTTTACTCAATCCGTTAGAGCTGCCTGCAACAGTACCCACATAATTGCGTACCATAAAGGCATCATCAAGCGAGGTAAGCGATCCCATTATAGCATTTTCTATACGCGGTTCCTGCGCAAAAAGGGTATCGGGCACGGCGCCATCATACATTACAAATTTGTTGAGTACTATGGCAAAATCTAACTTAAGTTCAGGAAATTCATGCTTAAGCTCCTGTTGCAGCCTGCCCGAAAGCACATCGCGAAATTCGCCCTGCTGCACAGTGTCTTCAATCTTAAAGCCTTTGCGATTGTCCTTAATATACTGGGCAACCATTTCTTTATACAACAGGTTTTTTTTATAAAATATAGAAGAATCTATATCACTATCATCATTGGTAACTTTTGCTATTTTGTTTTGTATCTCTGTCCTGAATTCTTCTACTTTATAGTCGTACGCCGTTTTTACAAGATAATACTGCACAGCCGCAAGCACTACCAGGATAAGGGTAGAAAAAGTAATGAGCAGGTTAATTTTGAGTTTCATACAATTGTATTTCAACATCAAAAATAAATCATTTATTGTTCCCTTCGGTTTTTAACCGCCCATTAACCTACGATTAACCCTCGCAGGGTGTTTTTTATAGACTTTTGCCGTATAAACCAAACCAATGAAATCTGTTATTTTCTTCTGCTTATTATTTTCAGTGTGTTGCTTTGCACAAAGCAAGCATAACCTTTCGGGAGTTGTAAAAGACTCTGGAGGGCAGCTAATAGTTACAGGGGAAGCAGTATTACTTACCGCAACAGGTACACTTATAAAAACTGGGCTGATAGAGAATGAAGCGTTCCAGTTTAAGGAAATAGCATCAGGGGATTACATAGTGCAATTATCTGCTACGGGGTATGAAACCGAATTTACAGAAGTAAACCTTGACGGAGATAAATCAGTATCGGTTGTATTAATTACTCAATCTGTAACATTAGATGAAGTAACCATAAACTCTGAAAATAAAACTTTTACAAACCATAATGGCAATATAAAAGTTGATGTTGCCAACTCGATTTTTAAGGCATCGCCAAACCCGTTAGACCTTATGGCTAAATTACCAACGGTAATAGTGAGTGCCGACAAAGAGAGCCTGAGCATAATTGGTAGGGGCGACCCTTTAATTTATATTGATAACCAAAAAGTAGGCATGAACGACCTTAATGCACTCTCAGTTGAAGATATAAAGACGATAGAAATTATTAAAAATCCGTCAGCTAAATATGAAGCAGAGGGCAGGGCGGTGGTGCTTATAACCCGTAAGCGAAGCAGGCGAGACGGCTTCGAAATTTCAGGCTTAGAGACAGCATCATTTAAACGGGGTTACAACAATTATACAGGTATTAACACCGGTTTTAAAAAAGGAAAGACAGAGTTTAAAGCTAATTTTAATTATAACAAACTCTACCATTGGGAGGCTAACGGCAATAATTTAGTTATTGATGATGCTGAGATAGTGACCAATTATAAAATCAGGTCGATATCTGACAGGACTCAATATATTTTTGGCGGAGGTGTTTTTCACCAGTTTAATGACGATGATTATATATCGGCAAATGTGAATGCCAAATTACAGGGCGACGATGACAGGAATCGCACGCAAACCTACATTTCAAAAAGTAGCACGATTGATAATATTACAACCCTTAGCAAGAATGATAGTAACAGGAACTTTGTAAACACTTTTATCAATTACAATAAAAAGATTAAAAGCCTGAATGCCAAATTATTTACGGGCCTGCAGTATTCTAACTTTTATCAAACGGCTTATAGCGACATACAAAACAATTATAATGATACCCAGTTTATTGCAGCACAACAGCGCAACCAGAAATTTACGGTTAATGCTTTTACCGGCCGGGCAGATGCCGAAAAAGTTTTTAAGAACGACATAAAACTGGAAGCAGGTGCATTGTATTTATCGGCTACAGCCAAAACAAATTTTGCGGTAAATGATTATGTAACGCCAGCACAAATGCAGTCGGTTTACGACTTTAGTGAGCAGAATATGGCGGGGTATACACAACTATCCGGCAAGGTTAAAAAGTTAAGTTATTTGGGTGGGTTGCGTGTAGAAACTACCGATATTGAAGGAAAATATAATAACACTGAAGCCTTAACAATAGATAAGCACTACACCAATCTTTTCCCGAAAGCACAACTGAATTATGCTATAGACAGCACCATGAGCGTGAGCCTTAATTATGCCAAGAGTATTGCCCGACCCAACTACTCGTCTACCAGCCAGGTCACAGTTTATGGTAGCCCCTATATGGTTTTTGCAAGCAACCTGAATTTAAATCCTACGATTACCGATGAAGTTTCTGCAGGGTTTCAACACAAAGATATGTCGGCTACCATACGATACTATACAACAAAAGACCCAGCATACTCTACATTTACTTATGATGCTGCACAAACATTAATAAGCTTAAATACTATTAACTACGCTAAAGAATCAGGTTTTACTTTTGAAACCGTTATACCGTTCAGTTATAAATTCTGGACAGTTAATAACGTGCTGAGTGTGGTGCTGAATAAAATAGAAGATCCGTCGGCATTATTAACTACCACTAAACCTTACTTGTATTACTATTCTAATAATAGCTTTAAACTGCCTAAAGGCTACACCGCAATGCTTTCTGTTTGGGGAACTACAAAGCGTAATGAAGGTATCTTTACCCGCAATGCCTTTTTTATAATGGACGTTGGTTTTACAAAAGCCTTCTTTAAATCGCTGGATTGCACGCTAAGCTTTAACGACGTTTTCAGGAATATGAACTTTAATGAAGACTTCGCAGTAAACAATATTATTTCCCGTGGCCGTTATTATACCGATACCCGTGAAATAGCACTATCCTTAAAGTATAAGTTCGGGAATTTTAAAGGTAAAGAAGAGAGAAGAGTTAATGAGAATGAGGAGAGGATAAGATGATTTATTTGAGGTACTTTTTTTTCAAATCTTCTAAATTCTTTTCTGGATCGAATCCGATACCATCTCACTCTGTTCGCCTAATTTGAGTTCGTGACGTAGTTGTCTGATTTTTTGCTCCAAATTAAAATCCATTCTCTGAACATTCTGATTTTGTCACATATTTATAAATTTAATCCTCCTCAGTATCACCATCCTCAACAATCCCAATGGCATCGCCTTCACCATTATCAAATTCAAAAAAGGTAAATATAGAGCCACCATATTTTTTATGGAAAGAGTAATGCATCATGTGCTCCAGCTTGGTGTATTTAGAGTGCTCAATAATCATAATACCATCTTCGTTAAGCAGTTCATTTTCAAAAACGAGGGTAACCATTTCTTCAAATAGTTTTTGTTCCATGGCATACGGCGGATCGGCAACAATAATATCGTAGCTTGCCTTGTGGCCCTTCAGGAATTTTGCCACATCGTTTTTCACAGCAGAGATGTTCAGGTCAAACTCCCCGGCAGTTTTCTTAATAAATTTTATACAGCCCATATCGGCATCAACGGCGGTAATGGTTGCTGCACCGCGGGAGCCAAATTCATAACTCAGGTTGCCTGTACCACTAAAAAGGTCGAGTACCTTTAAGCCTTCAAAATCTATACGGTGGTTAAGAATGTTAAACAACGATTCTTTACTCATATCTGTAGTTGGCCTAACGGGCAGGTTCTTAGGGGCATTTATCCTGCGGCCTTTATATTTTCCTGAAATAATTCTCATGAGTTAAATAAAATAAAGTTTTGCAATGCCGCATCTTTATCGGCATTCCATTTTAATACCGGGCCATGCGGTTCGTACAGCGATACATTACGAATATACGTATATGCAAGGCTAAAACGCGGGTCGGCTTCTGTAATGTTACCCAACAGCAAAATTTTTGCCGTTTCGGGGTTAAGGTTTAGCTGCTCCATGGTAAAGAGCAGGTAGTATAAAAAATCTTCGGGCGAACTGTATTCAAACGAGTTGTAGAGCAGCAACTTTTGGTTATGCACCACAACTATCTCAAAATGGGCTTCCTGTATGTGGGCAAATACCTGCTTTTCATCTATGTTGACAGATGCATCAAGTAGCTTTTCTACCAGTATAGTATTGGTGTTTTTATAATCAAAAGCACCTAAACGTTCTATTAAAAAGTTGTTTACGTTCATTAAAGGCACATATACATTTGTCATGTTATATACCGGCAAAACATCCCAGGCAAAAAAATCGGCTTCAAAAACGCGGGTATTGTATTGCAGGTAGCTACCGGGATAGTTCTCGTCGAACAACGCATTGGGCACAAAGGTATTAAAGCTGTTGTCGTGCAATACCACGATCTCGTCATAACTATTCTTCAATTCAGGGTACTGAACAAAAACACGCCACATCTCATCTTCAATGGGCACATGCTTGCCAAAAGCTATGAAATTAAAATTGGTTATTTCCCAGTTAAGCGTATCAAAAATACAAAACGACATACCCGTTGCCGCTATTTGCAGCGACAGTTTTTTGTAATTTTTTGTGGTAATGCCGTCGTTCATTAATGGTGGTTATTGGGTTACAAATTTACATTCTTTTTTGGGTTTAGGCTAATATTCATTAACCAAGAGGTAGATTAGTTTTTCAACACCAATTTCACAAATTTACACTAATCATTATAGCGTATTCAATTGGTGAAAATTAGTGAAATTCGTGTCACTTCTTTTGTTTTAGAATTGATGGTCGTTGTTTATCGATGCACTATCTTTGGGCATACAATTTTTAACCACCGCACTATTAATGACTCCTGCTCAATTTTATAGATTACTACGGCAAAACTTCCCGTTTAGCCCCACACTTAAGCAGGATATTTTTTTACAAAAAATAGCTGAATTTGTTATTAACACCGGCCGCGACGAGCTTTTTGTACTTAAGGGCTATGCCGGTACCGGTAAAACTACAATAATATCTACACTGGTAAATAACCTGCGCGAGGCTAATAAAAAATATGTGCTCTTGGCACCTACAGGTCGTGCAGCAAAAGTAATCTCGGGCTATTCTAACAAGCCTGCGCATACCATACACAAGCGCATATATTTCCCTAAAAAGGGGAGTGGCGGTACTATGGGATTTACAAAACAACCTAATAAATTTAAGGATACCATTTTTATTGTAGATGAAGCCTCAATGATATCGGACACTCCCACAGAATCTAAAATGTATGAGAATGGGTCGCTACTGGATGATTTAATGTCTTACGTATATTCCGGTACCAACTGCAAGATGATATTTGTGGGCGATACCGCGCAGCTGCCCCCTGTAAATGCCGACCTTAGCCCGGCGCTTAATGAGCAGTCGCTTGCACAGCATTTTTTTAAAGAGGTACAGCACATAGAACTTGATGAGGTTATGCGCCAGGAATTAAATTCAGGGATATTGTATAACGCAACAGAGCTTCGGGAGATATTAAAATCAGCTTTTGTAGATGCGTTTAAATTTAAAATTAGAGGTTTTAAAGATATCATCAGGCTAACCGATGGGTATGATATTCAGGATGCCATAGACCAGGCTTATAGTAATTACAGTATAGAAGATACTGCTTTTATAGTGCGGTCTAACAAGCGTGCCAACGCCTACAACCAACAGATACGCACCCGTGTGCTATCCCGCGAAAGCGAACTTTCGGCGGGCGATTACATGATGGTAGTAAAAAATAATTATTTTTGGCTTGACGAAAAATCTGAGGCAGGGTTTATTGCCAATGGCGATATTTTAGAAGTGCTAGAGATATTCAGGATAGAAGAGATGTACGGGTTTAATTTTGCCCGTGTAAAGGTACGACTGATAGATTATCCTAACAGCCCGCATCTGGAAACATACCTGCTACTGGATACAATTAACAGCGAGTCGCCATCGCTAACGTATGAAGAGTCGAACCGTTTGTACCAGGAAGTACAGAAGGATTATGAAGGGGAGCCGCAGTACCGCAAGTTTTTAAAGATAAAGAACAACCCGCATTTTAATGCGCTGCAGGTAAAATTCTCATACGCCATAACCTGCCATAAAAGCCAGGGCGGGCAGTGGAATACGGTTTTTGTAGAGCAGCCTTACCTGCCTGAAGGTATCGACAGGGATTACATTCGCTGGCTGTACACCGCCATAACCCGGTCTAAAGAAAAGGTTTATTTAATAGGCTTTAAAGATGATGCTTTTGAGGAGTAGAGACATATTCAAAAAAGAGATTGGAGTATTTTAAAGTCAAATTAGTTGTTCACGCCTGAACTTTATATAAAAATATAATTATGAGCACAACAGTAAAATTTACAAATTATTTCGGATCAGAGTTAATTACATATCAGCTTGAAAGTATTTCTTCATATTATAAAACTTTCTTTGAAGATATTATCCCTATTAAAAAAGAGAGATATGAGAATAATGAACTCGTAAATACATCTTACTTTGTGTCGTCTATTGAGGCAATCAATGATATATTATTGATTGAGCCTAACTCTTCCTTTGATTACAGGTATATACAGAATAATTTTAATATTAAAGAATCCTTAGCTTATCAAAGTAATTTTCTTGTGGATAGATTTGTTTCTGTTTATGATAATGATGGAAAAGTTATTTGCTTTAGAAAATATGATATTCAAAATGAGGTGACTACTATCAATACTACTGAAAAATATTATTATATCTACGGCAAATTAAAATATACATTTGATTACAAATCAGATGGAAGTTGTTTTATAATTATCGATGAACAGGATTTTCAATCTGATATTTATGCGTGGGGAATTGGAGATACTGACTATACAGATTTTACATGGCCCGGTTTTGAATATTATGAATTTGCTGAACCATTAATACCTAACAATTAAATGAGCAAAGCATTTGTTATAGGCGATATTCATGGATGTTATGACGAGTAAAAACTACTTACTAATATGCTAATATTAATGTTATAATCATCTCTTTCCAAATTAACGATAATGGGATGCATGCAGTGCTTCCAAAAAAAATAAAATAGAACCTTGCCTTTACATAAATGCGATATGCTCCCCTCTCTTTTTAGAGGGGTTACGGTAAGGCCAATACATAAAATATGAAAATCATAGCAGTAATACCGGCACGATATGCCAGCACCCGTTTCCCCGCAAAACTTATGCAGGACCTTGGCGGACAAACCGTAATTACAAGAACGTATAAGGCAGCACTGGGCACCGGCCTGTTTGACGATGTATTTGTAGTAACCGACTCCGACATCATTTATAATGAAATAGTACGAAATGGAGGCAAGGCCATAATGAGCGTTAAAGAACACGAAAGCGGCAGCGACCGCATTGCAGAGGCTGTAGAAAATCTTGATGTAGATATTGTGGTGAACGTGCAGGGCGATGAGCCATTCATTAACAAAGAGCCGTTGGCAGCCGTGCTTGAGGTGTTTAAAAATGATGTTGCACACGAGGTAGACCTGGCATCGGTAATGATGCATATTACTGATAAGGAAGATATAGAAAACCCTAACAATGTAAAGGTAATTGTAGACCAGAAGCATTTTGCACTGTACTTTTCACGCTCCGTTATTCCGTATCCAAGAGATACCGATGCGGGTGTGCGCTACTTTCGGCACATAGGTATATACGCGTTCCGTAAGCATGCCTTAATGGACTTTTACAAATTGCCCATGCAAAGCCTTGAAGCCTCAGAAAAACTGGAGCAGCTGCGTTATTTAGAGTATGGTAAAAAAATACGCATGGTAGAAACCAGCCATGCCGGTATTGGTATTGATACCCCCGAAGATTTAGAGAAGGCCAGAAAAATGCTTTGATCATTCTTTGATGGCAATAAAAAAGGAGCAGGCCCAAATATCATTCGGTTGTTCCTTTACTTATTATATAGATAGAAATCTGAAATTTATAAGGAACTAATTAGAATATACTTTAATATAATCAACAACATACTCCTGCGGAAATATAGAATCATCTACATCCGGGCCACCAAAATTACCCCCTACTGCTACGTTAAGAATAAAGAAAAAAGGCTGATTGTAGGGCCATATTTCCTGTGTTTTTTCTTTCGGTTCAAAACTGTGCACAGGTTTATCGTCTACGTAAAAGGTAATCTTGTCTTTTGTCCAGTCTACACCAAATACATGATAACCCTCTTCGAGATTATTAAATTCGGTTTTCTTGCCATTGGCATGTTCACCATGTGTTTCTTTAGTATGCAGGGTGGCATAAGCCATATGTGGCTCACGGCCCACATATTCCATAATATCTATCTCGCCAGATAATGGCCAGCCTACTTTATCTATATTAGAACCAAGCATCCAGAAAGCAGGCCAGATACCTTTGCCCACAGGCAATTTAAGCCGAGCCTCCATATAGCCACATTTAAACTCTTTTTTGCCTTTAGTTGTAATACGGGTACTGGTATAAGCATTACCTTCCTTTTTTGCGGTAATGGTTAAAAAGCCACTAGCAACTTTGTGGTTTGTTTTGGTATAAACTTGTTTTTCAGCATTACCAAAACCGCAATTATCCGGGCAGCCGTTACCTATTTCATAATTCCAAACGGCTTCGTTAAGGGCTTTACCGTCAAAGTTCTCTTCCCAGATAAGTTTTCCTTTTTTAACCTGAGCTGTGGCCGTAAAGCCTGCAATAAGTAGTATTAGTAATGGTAATTTCATATAAAGTTGATTAGTTTGTAGTATTTAAATTTAGTACTCTAATTGTTAATCAAAAAAAAGGGATGCCAATTTAGCATCCCTTTTTTTAAATTATCTCTGCGCTAAGGCCGGCTTCAAGAAGCGAGGAACATTGCGGTTCCAAATCCTTGTAGTCTCCGGTCTTTACCGTACATTTACCATTGTAGTGTACAATTAGTGAACATTGTTCTGCCTGTTCCGGGGTATGCCTGCATACCTTCATCAGTGTGTCAATTACGTGGTCAAAAGTATTAACCTCGTCATTATATAATACAATCTCATTGTTATTTGACACCTGCTCTTCTGTAAGTACCTCTTCAAGTACTTTTTCTTTAGTGCTCATATCCAAATGTTTAAAAATGCTAATTTACGTATTTTAAAGCAACCCAATTATTTTTTTGATGCTTTTTTATAAATGTTAACCCTTTCTCTGTGCACGATGCATCTATAAAAGGTACGTCTTCTTCATAAAAACCGCTTAATAATAATATGCCATCGTTATTAAGGCAGTCAACATACTGCTGCATATCATTTAGAAGTATGTTACGGTTTATATTGGCAATAATCACATCATATTTTTTACCCTCCAAAAGTGCTGCGTCGCCTTCATAAACGGTAATATGGTGGCAATTATTGCGTTCTGCATTTTCTATAGAGTTTAGGTAGCACCAGTTATCAATATCTATAGCATCTATAGGCTGTGCGCCCTTCATTTCTGCAAGTATGGCAAGAATGGCAGTTCCGCAACCCATATCGAGTGTTTTTTTGCCCTCAACATCAGTTTCAAGTAAATGCTTAATAACCATAAAGGTAGTTTCGTGGTGGCCCGTGCCAAAACTCATCTTAGGCTCTATAACAATATCATATTTTACGTCTCTGTATTCATGAAACGGAGCGCGAACCCTGCAGGTATCATCAACCTCAATCGGTTCAAAATTCTTTTCCCATTCCTCATTCCAGTTTACCTGTTCAATCTCTTCAACAATATAAGTTATCTCAAACTCTGCCGACTCCAATATCTGTATATCTTTTAATACATCCTCTGTCCACAATTGTTTTTGGATGTAGGCACTAAGGCCACTCTCTGTCTCTTCAAAGCTCTCAAATGGGGTATACTCCAGTTCGGCCATAAGTATTTCGGCTCCCGGCTCTTTGGGCGATACTGTAAAATGATATCCTATATATTCGGGCATAACTAAAAATTTTTGCAAAGGTACTATTTAAGCAGTCAAAAATAAAATTCCTCACTTATATTGTATAGGCTGTAAAAACAATGTTAATCTTAAATTTTTGTAATCGTAACGTTTACATAACATTGGTTGATAATAATTAATATTAAGTTTGCGCAAACTTTACAGTGGTGTCTTATAGACGCATAACTAAAGTGATTTAACGCAATACGCAGTACTTAAAAGATAATTTAGAATTATACCTATTAAATGAAGAACGCATTAACGTTATTAATTTTGCTAATTAGTGCAGTAGCAACTGCCCAGATAGATATTAAAAAAACCACTAAGGATAATGACCTTAAGCTATCGGCGTTGCCATACTATAATTATGGTAAAGGATTAGGAATAACGTCTCCCGATAGTATTTTTCAGTTCAATATACGTTTCAGGATGCAAAATCGTGCCACTTATATTCAGAATGAGGGGGAGGAGTCTGCCATTGATGGACAGATACGCCGCCTGCGCCTTCGTTTTGATGGTTATGTGGGTAATCCTAAATTTATCTACGCGCTGCAGCTTTCTTTTGCGCCCGGCGATGTGGGCGAGATAAAAGATGGCGAGAACTTAAATATTATTCGCGATGCAATAGTATTTTACCGTCCTAACAAGCATTGGAATTTTGGTTTTGGGCAAACAAAGTTGCCGGGTAACCGCCAGAGGGTAAATTCATCCGGAGGTTTACAGCTAACCGACAGGAGTATAAATAATGCACGCTTTACAATTGACAGGGATTTTGGGGTGCAGGTGCATAACCAGCACGAGCGTGTAGATAAATTTTCTTATAATTTAAGAGGGGCAATAAGTACAGGCGAAGGCCGAAACTCTACCGATAAGCCTGATAATGGCCTTGCATACACAGGTAAAGTAGAGTTATACCCACTTGGTTCTTTTACTAAAGATGGTGCTTATTTTGAGGGCGACCTTATGCGCGAAGCTAAGCCTAAGTTAATGCTATCCGGCGCTTACCAGTTTAACAATAAGGCAAGGAGAACCGGAGGGCAATTAGGTAACGACCTCTTTCAAAAACGCGATATGCAGTCGATACTTTTAGATGCTATGGTAAAATATAACGGCTGGGCTTTTATGAGTGCTTACATGCAGCGTGTTGCAAAAAATCCTGTTACTGTAAACCCACTTGATACTACCGATGTGCAATATATTTTTACGGGCCACGGATTTGATTATGAACTGAGTTATTTATTCCTGTCGGATTACGAAATTATAGGCCGTTTTTCTACCCAGAAAGTAAACAGCGATATACAAAACCTGGCACCAGATGCTAAACAGTACAGCATAGGGGTTACAAAATATATCTGGGAGCATGCCTTTAAGGCACAGGCCGAATTAACGTTAGACGATCTTAATTACTTTGATGATACCTCTAAACAAAATTGGTATTTGCGTTTTCAGGTTGAGATTGGTATATAGTACTATATAATATAGTTTAAAAGTGCGGTTAGGTTTCTAAAATTCGACCGCACTTTTTTTTTGCGTTCAATACTACTGATTTAAAACTTATTAACAGTCTTTATTTTTTACAATAAAGCATACTGTTTTAATACTATTTTCGTTATAACTAAACTATGATTTTAATAAAAAAAATAGTCCTTATAATCGCCCTTATTTTAGGTTTGATTGTCGTTGTGATTTTAGTTTTTAATTTTAAAAAGACAAACGAATATTATTCTGTTAAAACTATTGATGCAGAGGCTGTACAAATTGTAGGAGATAGTGTAGAGGGCTTTACTATACAAAACTATAATAAAAATCAGAAGGGCAGGATGGGTATAATTTTGAAATTTAAAAAAGAATTTAAAGCCGGTAAACGTTCTGAAAGAATGTTATTAGATGGCAGGGAGCCAGGAAGAAGTGGTACAATGGATGCCATAAAGAAGTTTAGCATAAACTTTACTCAAAATGGAATAGTCTATAAAATTAAAGATTCATTACTGGCAAAAGATATTCTTTATAAAAGCAGCGGTGGTGGTGACGAAGACAATTTTTATAAGAATAACATTAGTCTTGGTAAATTTATTAATGACATTAATATAAATGCAGCATATACAAAGGGTTTTAGTTTTGCAGATACTGAGCTTTATTTTTGGCTTACACCAAAAATGGATAGTATTGTGAGATTAAAACAAGGAAAATTCACCCTGAATTTCGAATCGGATATTCTTAAAATTCACAAGGTTATTGGTACACATTAATTTTCTTTTCTTATTAAATTACAATTTATACCCAATCATCTTTATTTTGCTAAATTTGCAAGGCTAATACTTTAACTCATGTTACAGGCTACAGATACTTTATTGAATACCGAACTCGAAGATTATTTTAATACGTTCAGGCAAAACATTATAGGCATAGGCCAGGAATTTGTTTCGCCATTTGGTACACAAAAAATTATATATACCGACTGGACTGCCAGCGGCCGCCTGTACCGCCCCATAGAAGATAAGATAAGTAATGTTTTTGGCCCGTTTGTAGCCAATACCCATACCGAAACTACCGTAAGTGGTACAGCCATGACAACGGCATACCATGAAGCACGCCATATTATAAAGCACCACGTTAATGCCGATGCCGATGATATCCTGATTACCGATGGTACAGGTATGACAGGCGTTATAAATAAATTCCAAAGGATACTGGGGCTTAAGGTTCCGGAAAATTTAAGGGCTTTTACAAATGTTCCGGCAGAGAAAAAACCGGTGGTTTTTATATCGCACATGGAGCATCATTCTAACCACACATCGTGGCTGGAAACCATTGCCCATGTTGTTATAATACCTGCATGTCCGCAGGGGCTTATTTGCCTTGACAGTTTTAAAGCGTTACTTGAAGAATATAAAGATAATACACTTAAAATAGCTTCCATAACGGCATGTTCTAACGTTACCGGAATTAAAACGCCTTACTATGAAGTGGCAAAATTAATACATCAGTACAACGGTGTTTGTTTTGTAGATTTTGCATGTTCTGCACCCTACGTTACCATAGACATGCATCCTGAAGATGAAGAGGCACGCCTTGATGCCATTTTCTTTTCTCCGCATAAATTTCTTGGCGGGCCGGGTACAGCAGGTATATTAATTTTCAACAAGAAGCTGTATAAAAACATGATCCCCGATCATCCGGGTGGTGGGACCGTAAGCTGGACCAACCCGTGGGGTGAACACAAATACCTTGATAATATAGAGGAGCGTGAAGATGGCGGTACACCGGGCTTTCTTCAGGTTATAAAAACGGCACTTGCTGTAAAACTTAAGGAGCAAATGGGCGTTGCTAATATACTGCACCGCGAAGAAGAACTGATAGATTATGTATTTTCTGCGCTTGGCAATATTGATAATATAAACATACTTGCACCACAGCATATTAACAGGCTTGGGGTAATTTCTTTTTACATAACAGGGCTGCACTTCAATCTTGGAGTAAAACTGCTTAACGACAGGTTTGGCATTCAAACACGTGGTGGCTGCAGTTGCGCAGGTACTTACGGGCATTTTCTTTTGCACGTAGACCAGGAGCAGTCGAATTACCTTACAGATAAAATATCACTGGGCGACCTTATACAAAAGCCGGGTTGGATACGCATGTCTATACACCCAACTACTACAAATGCAGAGATACAATACGTTTGCGATAGTATAAAAGCATTGGCAGAGAACCATGCCGACTGGGCTGCCGATTACACCTACAATAACCGTACAAACGAGTTTACCCATTTACAGGATAACAGCGCCGATGCTACAGCGATGGTTATGAATTGGTTTGATTTGCAGTAAAAGCAGGCGGATCGTTGCGGCGGTGTTTAAAACGTTTATGAGTCCACAGGTAGTATTCGGGAGCTTCCCTAATCTGTTCTTCCATAAGGCGTAAAAACATATCGGTAATTTCATAATTAGGATATTCTTTAGGTGCCTTATCAAGGCCAATAAATGTTGCCTTATAATAGCCGCGTTTTATTTTTGCTCCTTTTACAAACATTATATTAAGGTCGAGTTTTTTGGCGAGCATTTCGGCACCCACATGCACAGGCACTTCCATATCAAATACATTAGTCCAGTATATGGCGCTGTCCAGTTTAGGCGACTGATCGCTTAAAAAGCCGTAATAGCCTAAAATACCTTTACGCCTGTGGTCGCGCATTGCAGGTATAATATGCTTGGTATCTATAAGCTGGGCGTCAAACTTGTTACGTATTTTTTTTACCAATGCATCAAAATATTTGTTACGTACTGTTTTATAAATGCCGAAGCCTTTGTGAGTAGAAAGATATTTATTCATTATGAGCAGCCACTCATAACTGCCATAGTGAGCACATATCAGGGCAACGCTTTTTCCACGGGCTTCATACTCATGCACCAGCTCCATGTTTTCCAGGACAAAACGTTTTTTCATTTCTTTTTCGGAAATAGACATTGTTTTTATCATTTCTACAAGGCTGTCGCAAAAATGGTGATAGAATTTTTTCTCAATTACTTTACGTTCTGCATCGCTTAAATGGGGCAGGGAGAGGGCGAGGTTTAACCTTACGGTTTTCTTTCTGTAACCGGCAATCCTATAAACAATAATGTAAAGAATATCTGATAGAAAATACAGTATCCTGAAAGGGAGTATTGAGATGAACCAGAAAAAGGGATATATAAGGATGTATCCTAATAGATGCATGTTTTTTTTACAAATATACTTTTTATTCTTATAAAATTACATTTTTGTTAGTGTTCAGGACAATGGTTTACCAATCATATTAAGTAATTTTACAGCTTAAAAATAATTTATGGATATGAACATCGCGGTAATCATTATTATTGCTATTAATGCAATAGTGAGTTACAAAGGGCTAAACGACAGGGATTTTTTCAGGAAGTATCAATTTCATGTTGGTAGTATACGCGCAGGCGAGCAGTACCGCATGATTACCAGCGCTTTTTTGCACGCAGATATTATGCACTTTGCATTTAATATGCTTACCCTTTACTTTTTTGCACCGGTGGTTATATCCTATATGGGTGTGTTTGCATTTATATTGGTTTATTTTGTAAGCCTTGTGGCAGGCAGCCTGCTTACATTATATTTTCATAAGGATGATTACTGGTATACCGCCATAGGCGCATCAGGAGCCATAACGGGAGTGTTATACTCAGCAATATTGCTTAATCCGTATGGCACTATCTACCTCTATTATGTTGTAGAGTTGCCTTCTTTTGTTTTTGGCATTGGCTACCTGCTATATTCTATTTATGGCATGAAGGCAAAAAATGACAACATTGGCCACGTAGCACATTTTGGCGGTGCCATAGGCGGTTATGCTGTAACACTTTTTAGGGAACCTCACATGATTTATGATAATACCTTGATGGTTATACTATTACTTATCCCTATTATCATTTTGTTTGTTATGGCTAAAACAAATAAAATATAAAACGAAAAACTGGCACGTAATTTGAATTTCCTACAGAAAATCGTAAAATAAAACACCATGAAAAAGATTGCACTTTTAGTTTTAGTATTTGCAGGCACACTTGCCACTGCACAGGTACAGCCTAACCAGCAACCGCAGATAAATGTATCTGGCGAAGGCAAAATTATTGTAACGCCAGACCAGGCAGATATTACCGTGGGCGTAAGCAACACGGGTACGAATGCCACCGAAGTTAAAAAAGCCAATGATGTAGCCGTAGATAAAGTTATAAAATACCTTAAAAGCCAAAAGCTGCCACAGGGCGATTACCAAACGCAAAGGGTAACCCTTAACCGTGATTATGACACTACAAAAAAGAAAGAAAGTTATGTGGCATCTCAAACTATTGTTATTCACCTAAAAGACCTTTCTAACTACGATGCTTTAATGATGGGCCTTACAGATGCCGGTATAAATACTATAAACGGTGTAAGCTTTAAAACATCTAAACAGGCGCAGTATGAAAGCGAAGCAAGAATTAAAGCTGTTGCCGATGCTAACAAAAAAGCAGCCGATTATACAGGTGCTTTAGGTCAGAAATTAGGCAAAGCGTTGTTAGTGACAGATAATACTCAAACATACTACCCACCGGTATACCGTATGGCAACGATGATGGAAAAAAGTATGGATGCTGCTGCACCAAGAGAAACACTCGCAGTAGGCGAAATAACGATTACTGCCAATGTAAACATAAGCTACCTGCTTAACTAAGCAGCATTTAAATTATTATTATTTAAGCCCCGGGCCGTAATGGTTTGGGGCTTTCTGTTTTATAGTAGTGTGCTATAGTTTTGTATAGTGTATTAGGTACTGACATGATGTAACCGTGGCATTGTAATTGCAAAGTTCATGGCAAATACAACAGTTATTAACTGCTATGGTGCAATAGTACTTTAGTGTAGCGTAAAATTATTATGGATTCTAAAAACATATCATATTCAGTCTTAGAGTTGGCTTTTATATCAGATGGCAGCTCTGTGGCACAAAGTTTTAAAAACAGCGTAAATCTTGCCCAAAAAGCCGAAGAGCTTGGCTATAGCCGCTTTTGGCTTGCCGAACATCATAACTCTATAAGTATTGCAAGTAGTGCCACTGCAGTTTTAATAGGCCATGTGGCAGGCGGCACTAAAACAATAAAGGTAGGTTCCGGGGGTATAATGCTGCCCAACCATTCGCCGCTTATTGTAGCTGAACAATTTGGTACCTTAGGCACTATGTATCCTAATCGTATAGATCTTGGCCTTGGCCGTGCACCGGGAACCGACCAGGTAACGGCACATGCCATTCGGTCTGACAGGATGCAGGCGGTAAATAATTTTCCGGGGGAGGTAGAGCAGATACAGCAATATTTTTCGGCAGATAATGACTGGGCGCAGGTGCGTGCCCCAATGGCAGAAGGTGTTAATGTGCCCATTTACATTTTAGGGTCGAGTACTGATAGTGCCCATCTTGCTGCAAAAATGGGTTTACCGTATGCTTTTGCAAGTCATTTTGCCACGGCGCAGTTATTAGACGCGCTCGAAATTTACCGAAGGGAATTTCAGCCATCACAATATCTTGATAAACCTTACACGATTGCCGGGGTTAACATTATTGCTGCCGATGATACCGAAACTGCCGAAGAAAACTTTACATCGCTAATACATATGTTCCTTGGGGTATTAACAGGAAAAAGGGATTACTTAAAACCACCAACTGCCATGACAGACGAATTGCTTATGCTATTGCATAACCCTACAGTTAAGGATATGCTTAAATATACTTTTGCAGGTAATAAGGAAACCGTAAAAAAAGAAACCCAAAGGTTTTTACAGCAAACCGGAGTAAATGAACTTATGGTGGTATCTAATATTTATGACCATAACGACAGGATAAAATCATACCGGATATTTGCAGAAATAATGAATGAGATTAACGAATTAAAATAAACGCTTTTACTTGCAAATTGATTTATAAAAGAATAGCTCTTCAATTTTGGGCAGCTATTCTTTTATTATCATAACACTTGCTTTAAAACCTGTGGCAAGATTCCACTGGTTATTGGTTACCAAAGTTTCTTTATCATCATAAATCCTGAATTCGGCAGTGTTAGGCCCCGATGTTCCCTGATTAAGTGCTTCAAAATCTAATTTATTAAAGCCTTCATCAAGAGTAAGCTGTATGCCTTTAAAACTGTTGCTAAGGTAAATTTCGTCAACTACCGTTTTGCCGTTAACCATTATCTTTATGCGGTCGCCATCTTCTGCACCAAAGTCGCGTGCCATAACCTGCATAAACTTAGATTTGGTACGTATTTCGCCAAAATCCTGATTACCTCTATATGCTTCGTTAGATTCCCCTTTGGGAGCTACATTAGTCCTGTCGGCATATTCGGTGCTTCGGTTAACAAAATCATTACCCTGATACATACTAAAGTTAGATTTCTTTTCGCCTACCACAATAGGGGCATAATTAAAATCTTTCTTCTTTTCGGGCTTAGGTGCAAATGGGCTATTAGGGCTTAATGTAGTGGTAGACGGTTTAGTTATAGTAGTTGCCGGCTTAATACTAATATCATTACCTCTGGGTATGGCAATGCCGCCACCCGGATTATCCTTTTGTGCCCAAAGGGCACAGGTAGTAAATAACAGTAATGTTAAAAATAAGATATTCTTCATAAAGCCTGTAAGAGTAAAAACAAAGTAACAAAAATTTTGCCAGTAATTACAATAGCAATAGTTATTGTGAGGTTAATAACGTTTTAAAGAAGGTTAAATTGTAATTTCCCAAAGTTTTACCGCTTGTAAAAAAGTTATTGTTCCCGGTGTAGTAACATATTTTTTAATAAAAGTAAAACCGGCTTTTTGCAGCAAAGCATTTGGTGCCGGGTTTAAGGCATAAGGTTCACAATATACCTTTTTAAGTTTAAGGTTTATAAAATAATAGGGGAGGGATAGTCTAATTAATTCGACACCAAAACCCTTTTTACGGTTTTCCGGTTCCCAAATATGCAGGTGCATGTAACCGTGGTCGCCAAAAAGTATTGGGTTTACATTACTGTGCCCAATAGGTTTACCATCGGATTCCCAAATTAGGGCATAACTCTTCTTTTCGTTATAAGGCAACGCCAACTGCGATTGCAGCATGGCAGTAAAGTCTTTGCGTGATGGGAGTTTGGCAACATCTACACCAAGTCCTCTAAGATAATCAGTATTGTTGGTAAGCCAGTAATCAGCTATGAGAGGTGTATCTTTTTGGGTTAATTCCCTTACGGTTACGCTATTTTTTTCCATATTTGCCGTTATAATTATTACAATAATAATGAAATATTTTACATACCGAAGCCTTTGCATTATAGCAATGGTACTTTTAGCTTTAACCGCAACATCCTGTAAAATGAGCAGGTTTGTATATTATAACTTTCCTAATATTACCGATTATAAAATTTTCCCTACCCGTACTGCGGTAAGGGATTCTGCATTAACCTGGCATTTTGCTGCTACCAGCAAACCTAAAATTCCTAAAACCTTTACCGTAGGCGGAAAGGAAAGACAGTTTGAATACTACCTGAAAGAGAACAAAACGGTTGCCTTTATGATTATTAAAAATGATACCGTACAGTACGAAAATTATTTTAACGGCTACGATCAGTCATCTGTTGTGGCATCGTTCTCTATGGCAAAATCGGTTACTTCTATATTAATAGGCTGTGCTATAGATGAAGGGCTTATAAAATCAGTCGAAGAGCCTGTTGTAAATTACATACCCGAACTTAGAAAAAATGCCGGTATTGAAAAACTGACCATTAAACATTTGCTGCAAATGACAAGCGGTATTAAATATAACGAGAGTTACCATAACCCCTTTGGCGATGCTGCTACTGATTATTACGGGACTAACCTGCGCAAATACCTGCTGCGCCGCAAGCTCGAATATACTCCCGGTACACATAACAGTTACAGCAGTGGCGATAGTCAAATGTTGGGTTTTGTATTAGAGCGTGCACTAAACGGTAAAACTATTACAGCTTATTTAGAAGAAAAAATATGGAAACCCCTGGGTATGGAGTATAATGTTACCTGGAGCCTGGATCGTGAAGATAATGGCCTCGAAAAAACCTTTTGCTGCCTTAACGCCCGCGCCCGCGATTTTGCAAAACTGGGCAGGCTGTACCTTAATAAAGGTAACTGGAATGGCAGGCAAATTGTTAGTAAAGCATGGGTAGAGACCTCTACAGACCCCGACCTGATGGAGGCTGGTGTAAAAAACTACAAATACCAATGGTGGCTACAGCCGACAGGCAATTTTTCGGCAGAAGGAATTTTAGGGCAATACATTTATGTATGCCCTGCCAAGAAATTAATTATTGTGCGCCTTGGTAAAGACTGGGGTAATGCCGACTGGCCAAGGCTTTTTGAGTCGCTTGCTGAAAACTATTAATTACTTGTGACGGCCTGTGCGGCTATCTTCTGCATTCCAGTCCTGGGTGCTGTCTTTTTTGTCGCGGTCGTCTTCTCGGGTAATTTCTCCCAACTCTGAGTAGTGTGCATTGTTGCTCACATTATCGTCGGCACTGGTAGTGTGGTCTTCCTGTTTTTTGTCGCTATTCATAATTGCTACTTTTATTTAAAAGTAATAATTATAAATGTACTGCCTGTTAAGGTTAACCTAAGATTTAGTATTCAGTCACAGTTTTCAGACTAACAATCTTAACCCTAACCGGAAGTAACTTAATAAATAAGCTCCTCTACGTTTTTCTTAATATTTTCAGATATTTTAGTGAGAGGAAGGTCATTACTGTCGGTACCAAAAGGATCTTCTATTTCTTCCGCAATAAGTTCTAAACTTGCAAGCACATAAAATATAAAAACCACAACCGGTATTGCATAATATCCTAACTGAAACACGTAGCCAAAAGGCAGTGTAAGTACATATACAAAAATAAATTTCTTTATAAAAGCACTGTACGAATAGGGTATAGGGGTATTTTTAATACGCTCGCAGGCACCACAAATATCTGTAAAGCTTTGTATCTCTCCATTAAGTATTATGAGTTGGTCTCCTGTAAGTTTTCCCTGTGTGTATAGCTCATTAAGCTTAGCCATCATTGTTTTGGCAATTTGGTTAGGCTTGTGCTTATAATGATTAGAAGATAATATGGCATCATCAAAAAGTTCGTGGCTTATATCTATATTTTTAAGGTGCAGGTTAAGCACATGTGCATAAGCAGGGATAAGTTTTTTAAAAATATCTTTATCCTCTTTGTTTTTAAGCATTACTGCAAGCTTAAGTGCCATGTTTCGGCTATTGTTAACGAGAGCGCCCCACATACGGCGGCCTTCCCACCAGCGGTCATAGGCGGTATTTGTCCTGAAAACCAAAAGTAGCGATATAACAAATCCCAGCATAGTATGCATTATAGAAATGTTCTTAACATGGCTGGTTTCGGGTAAAGCAAAATGCTCTGTTTCAAGATAAGCAACTACAGCGCAGTATAATGCTATAACTGTCATTGTAGGCAATAACTTACGAAAGGTATCGCCTTTATGAAACTGGAAAATAAACGAAAACCACTCTTTAGGATTGTATGATTGCATATCGAAATGTTATGGTGCAAAGATGCAGAAAGATTTTAAAGTTTGTATTTACTAATAATATGATAATTTTAGCAATTATTAACAAAATAGTATAACTGGTTGTGTTAACGGTAAACCGCTCTCTCTGTCTTAAACTCCCGATCAATTCCTATTAAAAAAATCTTAAACTTTAATCTCTAAATTTTGTTTTAAAGCGCGATTATTCACTATTTAAACTATTATTTAAATTGTAAATAAAGTTTTTTAACGCCTTATTTTGTTAGGTAAGTTATTGCAATTTAGTGTAATACTGTTTTAATTTGTAAGGCTAAGGATTACATGGATGTTAAATATATCTTAACATAAAAACTTAAGCATTTTTTTGTACGTAATATAGTATCAAATAGATGTTTTATGCCACAAAATTATTTTATAGTATTTGAACTTCCGGTGGAGCCGGAATTCTTATTTAACGAAAGTATAGAGAGCACTGAGCATTTTTGGAAAACCACTAAAATTGCTATTGATAAAGGTGCTGCCAGGATGATTTCATGCCGTAAAGATACCGGTGTATCTGAAGATTTGCGCAGGCATGTATCGCAGATAAATACGTTTACCACGTTTGTGCTGGTAACGATGCCCATGAATAATGCAAAGAATACAAACAAGATTTACAAGAAAGCTTCAAAATCTATGATTAAACCTGCACAGGTTAATGTTATAGACAAAGCATATAATTTTCAGTTGGTTACAATGGATTCCTGATTTAATAATGCTATATTTTTTTTTCCCCTTTTTAAATGACATTGTTGCCGTCATTTAAAAAGGGGTATTTTTTTTTTATAAATTTTATTTATCTGATACTTCTATCCAGACCGGGACATGGTCGCTGGTTTTCTCCCAGCCCCGCACGTCTTTGTTTACCCCACCAGCTTTAAGCCGTGTACTTAATTGTGGGCTTAATAAAAAATGATCTATGCGCAGGCCGGCATCGCGCCCGTACGCATTCCTGAAATAATCATAAAAGGTGTAGATCTTCTCTGTAGGGTATAAAGTGCGTATAGCATCTGTCCAACCCTGATCTATTAGTGTTTTAAAGGCTTCCTTAACTTTGGGCCTAAAAAGGGCATCATTTACCCAGCGCTCCGGTTTATACACATCAAGGTCGGTAGGCATTACATTATAATCGCCCACAATAACCACAGGTATTTTAAACTCCAGCAAAGCAGCGGTACGGTTATGCAGGCGTTTAAACCAGGATAGCTTATAGTCAAATTTTGGTCCCGGCGCAGGGTTTCCGTTAGGCAGGTACAGGCAGCACACTAATATATCGTTTACCATAGCCTCTATATAACGGCTTTGCACATCTTCGGGGTCTCCGGGGAGGACGCGGCCTATTTCCTTTATTTCAAATTCGGCCTTTGCTAAAATTGCCACACCATTCCATTGTTTTTGTCCGTGCCATATAGCACTATATCCGGCATCAATAATGGCCTGTTCCGGGAATTTTTCCTGCGGTGCTTTTAGTTCCTGCAGGCAAACCACATCGGGGCTTGCCTCTTCGAGCCATCGTAACAATACCGGCAGGCGACCATTAACGCCATTTACATTATAGGTAGCTATTTTCATGCGCTATACATTATCAATTATCCCTTAAAGATAAAAACGGATAATGGTATGACCACTATCCGTTTTAAAAAATTTATGTTTTATGCAGGTTACGAATTTCAGTAAAGGTCAGATTCGGCACCATCTGTTTAATTTATAAATTTATTTTATAGCTGCAAACCATTATTTTCTTAACTTATATAATTCCAAATGCTTTTTTTTTTGGTCATCTCTATATAGGCGTTTCGCATAGCGGCATGTTCCGGTTTAGCCATGGCAGCATCGTCTTTAAGAAGTTTAATGGCGTACTCGCGAGCCAGCATCAGGATGTCGCGGTCTTTAACAAGGTCGGCAATTTGCAGGTTAAGTACCCCGCTTTGCTGTTTGCCCATAATATCGCCGGGACCTCGCAACTTAAGGTCTACTTCGGCAATTTCAAAACCATCGTTAGTGCGGCACATGGTTTCTATACGCAGCTTGCTGTCGTTGCTAAGTTTACTGCCTGTCATGAGTATACAGTAACTCTGGTCGGCACCACGACCCACACGACCGCGCAACTGGTGCAGCTGCGACAACCCAAAACGTTCAGAGCTTTCTATAACCATAACACTGGCATTGGGTACATTAACCCCAACCTCTATAACCGTAGTGGCAACCATAATATTGGTTTTACCAGACGAGAAACGTGCCATTTCGCTATCTTTTTCAGATGGTTTCATTTGGCCGTGCACAATACTTACGCTGTATTCCGGTAGCGGAAAATCACGGCTTATGCTCTCGTAACCATCCATTAAATCTTTATAGTCCATCTTTTCGCTTTCCTGGATAAGCGGATATACTATGTATATCTGCCGGCCTTTTGCTATTTCATCTTTTAGAAATTTCCATACTTTAAGGCGGTTAGCGTCTGACCGGTGCACGGTTTGTATGGGTTTTCGACCCGGTGGCAGCTCATCTATTACAGATATGTCCAAGTCGCCATACAGGCTCATGGCAAGCGTACGCGGAATAGGGGTAGCTGTCATGACCAGTACATGCGGTGGTATTTCATTCTTTTTCCACAGTTTGCTTCGTTGCTCTACACCAAAACGGTGCTGCTCATCTATAATGGCAAGCCCTAAATTTTTAAACTGAACTTTATCTTCCAGTAAGGCATGGGTGCCAATTATAATATGCAGCGAACCATCCTCCAGTGCTTCGTGAATTTTTCGGCGTTCGGCAGTTTTTGTAGATCCGGTAAGTATTTTTATATGGATGCCAAGGGGGGCAGCCAGTTCTGAAAGACCTATAAAATGCTGGGTTGCTAAAATCTCTGTAGGTGCCATAAGGCAAGCCTGAAAGCCATTGTCTAAGGCTAAGAGCATGCTCATTAATGCTACAATAGTTTTACCAGATCCTACATCGCCCTGCAGCAAACGGTTCATCTGGGCAGGCTGGCCCATATCATTCCTTATTTCTTTAAGCACGCGCTTTTGTGCTCCCGTAAGGTCAAATGGTAAATGGTTGTTATAAAACGTGGTAAAGTAAGTGCCTACCGTACCAAAAGGGTGTCCTTTAATTTTATGCTTGCGAATAAGGTTTTTGGTAATAAGCTGTAGCTGAATAAAAAATAATTCTTCAAACTTTAACCTGAATTGCGCCCTTGTAAGTGTATCCTGACTTTTAGGAAAATGAATATTAAATAACGCAGCGTTTTTAGGTATAAGCTGCAGTTGTTGCATAAGGTGTGCCGGAAGTGTCTCACTAAATAATGCCTGCGTTTCTATAAACAGCTGCTGCATCATTTTGTTTACTACTTTATTAGTAATACCGCGTTGTAGCAGTTTTTCGGTGCTTGGATAAATGGGCTGCATGGCACTGCGAAGGCTTGCTTCATGTTCTGCAAGAGGTTCCATCTCGGGGTGTGCCATATTATACACTCCGTTAAACGAGGTGCATTTACCAAAAATTACATATGGAACGTTAAGTTTAAGGTTTTCCCGTATCCACTTTTGCCCCTGAAACCACACCAGCTCCATCTCGCCGGTACCATCTGTAAAGGTGGCAACAAGGCGGGTACGTTTTTCGCCAACGGTTTTTAGGTTAATAACCTTACCCATAATCTGCATTTCAGAATTGCTGTTTAACAGTTCGTTAATGCGGTAGTAGCGGGTACGGTCTATGTAGCGGTTAGGAAAAAGGCTTACAAGGTCGCCATATTTATAAATACCTAACTCTTTACGGAGCAGCTCGCCACGTGCCGGGCCCACACCTTTAAGATATTCTATGGGGGTTTCGAGAAGGTTGTTCATTAATTATAGCTCCGTGTTTTATGATCGCATCAGGATTTAAGCCTATGACCGCCTGCTTAAAAGGCAGGTGTTCTATCCGGCTGAGCCCTTTTTAATTTTAAAGCACGAAGATAATTATAAATAAGAAATTACAGAAGCAAAGGTTACAGCTATAATTTAAAACCTGCTATACAACAGCAATGTTTTCGTTTACAGTACTGCTATCCTGCAGGCCGGCTAATATTTTTGTTAGATGGGTAATTAGTTTAATAACATTTTCTTTATGCAGGCTTATAGATGCCGTGCTTAAAGATTCGTCGCTATCTGTAGCAACATTAATCTGGACTGTATTGTTGTTGTTGTTTAAAAAACACTCCATTGCGTTGCCGTCATCGTCAGCCAGGGTTAGCCTTGTAGCCATAATATGTTTATTTGTAAAATTATTAAATAGATTTGGTAAGTGAATCGTTATTTAATTTTGCTAAGAGCTTAACGACCGAAATGTGATATCGGCTTTTGCGCAATAATCCTCTACAGTAGTATAAACCAAACCGAATGGCGAATCACCTTCTACAACATATACTTTCAAGTCGGCATCCTGATAAAGGGCAGATAGTACCTGCTTAACCGCTTTTTTATTGCTAAGGGTATTATTTATTGTTCTTGTAACATTACTAACAGGTGCTATGAGGTTAACCACGCTGGTAAAATCGCCCAGTAGCCCCTGGTCAGCAGGACCAATAAAAGTGTAGTATCCTTCTGGCAGGTATGCCTGAAATTCTTTTTCTAAGTTAAATATATAGTCGTTCATTGTTGTAAGGGCTATTTGATTATAACCCAAAAGTATATTTATAAAACGCTGTATATTTTTATTTTCGTTAAACGGTTATATGGTGTCTTTTAATGGGGGTTAAGTGTGGGTGAAGGGAGGTGAAAAAGCTGTTACCATCGTTAAATGGTTTACATTAAGTTTTCGTCTCGTTGAATGGAAGAACCCTCCGGTGGAAACTTCACGCTATCCTTAAGTTTTTCAATTTGCTCAGGAGTAAAAGCGGGAAGGTGCAGCTCGTTATTGTCCTTCCATTTTTTAACAATATCATTGGTAACGGTAATTTTATCGGCATCATTGCCTTTATCGCGCGCCATGTAAAGCGTTTGGCTCGGAAACGCAAAATCGGTGCCGCTTTGTGCCACTATGTCAAGTATGCGCAGCAGTAGGTCTTCTTGCACTTCCTGAGAGCCATCAAGATTTACAGCCTCTATATAGGCAAAGATTTCAATTTTATAAGCACTTGCAGTAAGGCCGGTAAAGCGCACTTTAGCCGGTTCCGGGTTTACGCTGGTGTGTGAGTATAGCAGCTTGCGAATTTCTACCAGTAAATATCGCAACTGGTTGGGGGTGGTTTCCATTTTGAATTCTAATACCGGGTTAAATAAAAAGCGGTCGCGATGTGTGTAGTTTTCTATATTGTTGCTCGAAAAACTACCATTGGGAACCGTTACCACGGTTCGCCTGTTTGTGCGCAGCCTTGTGCTTCGCATGCCTATAGACTCTACCGTGCCGGTAATATCGCCTACTTTACAAAAATCGCCCACACGTATGGGCTGGTCTGCAATAAGGGTAACGCTGCCCACAAAATTTTCTACAGTTTTTTGTGCTCCCAGTGCCAGTGCAATACCACCTATACCCAGTGCAGCAAACCATGTTTTTACATCAAACCCTATGGCTCCCAGTATGGTTATAAAACCAATAATAACAATGGCTGCTTTTGCCATGCGCCTTAAGAACAAGATTACCGATACTGCCGAAATGCGTTTGCGAAGCGTCATTCGGCTTTTGGTATATTCGCTTACAATATCTGCTAATCTCCACAGCAAAATTAAAAATGCTACAATGCCTATTACAAAGGTAAGCGCGCTAAACCGCTGGCGCACAATTATAGATATGCCTACATATTGCGAAACTAAAACAAACAGCCATACGGCTATGCATAGCCTTACCGGCAAGCCCATTGCCTTAACAAGTATCCAGTTATCTTCATGAGCGGTTTTTTTCCATATGCTTTTTATTATAAAGCCTACAAAGGCTACTAATGCCCAGGCAATAAGATAACATACAAGTACAATACTTACTACGGCTATCCAGTGGCCTATAGGTACACCGCCTAACTTTTTATTTTTTAAATAATTGGGCAGTATATTATTAAGTAATGTATCTTCATCTGCCGTAGTAGCAGAAATTTCAGCTACTGTTTCTGTCGAGAATTGCCATAACGGCGGTTGTTCTGCCGTGGCAACATTAACTACAAACAATGATATTTCTTTATCATCTATAGTTATGGTACCTACAAGGTCGCGGTCTTCCTCAAGCACATCGTCCGGGTTACCGTCATACTTATCGCTAAGTAATGATGTAGGAGCCATATCGCCCCCCTGATCCAGCAGCCGCTGAAAGGTTTGCACAATGCGCAGCCTTTGAGATTTTTTTCTCCAGCTACTCTTAAGCTCTAAGAACTGGCTTGCGCGAATGTAATTTTGGTCGGCCATTGCCTTAATAAAACCATTTACAGTGCCCCGTGGTGTACGGCGTTCAAGCGAATCAGCAGGAAATTTTGCTTCCTCTGTTTTAGTTTCGGGTGTAGCAAGTATTTGTGCCTGCGCATAGAGGGGTAGTGCAAATAGCAATAATAGTACTAAGCCGGTTGCGAGCTTTTTATAAGTAAATGAGGTGTACGGCATGTTGTAAACATTAGATTGTTAAAATTAGAAATTATAACTTTAATTTGAGGTGTTTTAACGTAAAGTTTAAAAAAGAGATTGCTGCGTCTTTGCATTTATTATGATTGTATTTATGTAGTTTTGTAAAAAATAACTCAATGAAAGCCTGCTTAAAAGCCCTTGCTTTATTTAGCACCACTATATTGTTTGCCCAAAATCAGCATCCGCAGCAGTTAAAAGATGTCGACTTTAAAACAATGGACGCCTACTTAACGTTTGATGTACCACAAAAACAAATAGCGGGTAAGGTAACTTATACGTTTGAAGTATCTTCTAAACCCGATACTATTTATATAGATGCCCACAACATGCAGTTTAAAGATGTGCGGGTAAACGGCAAAAAGAAAACGGGTTGGGCAGCATCTGCAACCGCATTAAAGATTTTTAAAGGCTATAAAAAAGGCAAAAACACAGTAGAGTTTACCTATACCGCTCAGCCTAAACAAACCTTGTATTTTGTGCGCTTTGATTGCCCTGAATGTAATAACTTGGCCACGTCCGGATCAAACGGCATTGGCGATAGTGATGTACAAATATGGACACAGGGGCAGGGTAAATATACCAGCCACTGGCTGCCAAGTTTTGACGATGTAAATGAGAAAGTGATCTTTAATTTTTCTGTTGGTTATCAAAAGGATTATGAAGTTATGGCTAACGGCATACTTAAAAGTAAAATAGTAGAGGGCGGCCTGCAAATATGGGAGTACCGTATGGATAAACCCATGAGCAGCTACCTTGCTATGTTAACTATAGGGCAGTTTGAACACCAGTCGCAAACCGCGGCTACAGGCACACCATTAGAATTTTGGTACAGGCCGGAAGATGCTTCTAAATTTGGGCCAACATACCGCGACAGTAAACGTATTTTCGACTTTTTAGAACGCGAAATAGGGGTAAACTATCCGTGGGGTATTTACCGTCAGGTACCCGTGCTCGACTTTTTGTATGCCGGTATGGAAAATACTACATCCACTATTTTTAGCGAAGATTTTGTTGTAGACGAAACCGGTTTTAACGATCGTACCTACTTAAACGTAAATGCCCATGAGCTTGCGCACCAGTGGTTTGGCGATCTTGTAACTGCACAGAGTGGCACACATCATTGGCTACAGGAAGGGTTTGCTACCTATTATGCATTGCTTGCCGAACAGGAATTGTATGGCGAAGACCATTTTAATTACCAGCTTTATGAAATGGCCGAACGCCTGCAACAGGCGGCTAAGACAGATACCGTTCCTGTAATGAATGAGAAGGCAAGTACACTTTCGTTTTACCAGAAAGGGGCATGGGCACTGCATGTGCTTAGGGAAGCTATAGGGCATGATGCTTTTAAAACAGCAGTTAAAAACTATCTCGAAAAGTATGCATATAAAAACGTAAATACAGACGAATTTTTGGCAGAGATAAACAAAGTTTCGTCTTATGATACTGCATTGTTTAAAAAGCGCTGGCTGGAGAGCCCGGGGTTTGAAGTTGCCGAAGCTGTAGTACTTTTAAGCAAAAACCAGTTTATGCAGCTTTACCTTAAACTGGGCGAACTAAGTGATAAACGTTTTGAAGATAAGAAGCCTATTTTTATGCAGGTATTGCAAAGCGACCAGTTTTACCCTGTAAAGCAGGAAGTGATTTTTCAGACTGCTGATGTGCCGTTTGCTGATAAAGCAGAACTAATTAGGTATGCCATGAATACAGGTAATATAAAACTGCGTCAGGCTGTAGCACGTACATTTAAAACTATTCCGGCAGAGTTTGAAAAGGAATATGTTTCTTTGCTTAATGATGATTCCTATATTACCCGTGAGATAGCCCTTAATGTTTTATGCCGTCTTTTTCCTGACCGTCAGGGCGAATTTTTAGATAAGGGTGTTAACTGGATGGGCTTTAACGATAAAAACCTGCGCATTTTATGGCTTACACTGGCTTATGCCGCAAAAGACTATCATCCTGAAAAGAAAGCCGATTTTTATGGAGAATTACTGCAGTATGCCTCGCCACGCTATGAAAGTTCAGTACGGCAAAATGCATTGGCTAACTTACTTTACATAGGCAAGGCCGACCCACTTGTATGGCAAAACCTTTTAAATGCCACGCTGCACCACAAATGGCAATTTGTAAAGTTTGGTAAAGATAATATTCGTAAACTACTTAAAAAAAGTGGTTATAGAGCATTATTTGAAACCATGCTTCCACAATTACCCGAAGCTGAAATGAATAAACTGGAACAATTACTGGCAGAGAAGTAGGTTTTAATTAATTATTATTTGTTATACCAATTATTACCCCAAAATCGCCATCGGTTTGAAGCCACTTTTCCTGAGGAATATAGGCTCTGGATACAAACCCATCAAGGTACAATGCATTTTTGCACCCCAGGTTTTTAAAATACATAGCAAAGTTATAAAAGTTAACCGGCTCTGTACTGATGGCAAATATTGCGTTACCATTTGGCAAGATGCCAATGCCATTACGTATTTGTAAATTGGCAGAGCCATCTGTAAAAGCGGCATTCATTTTACCTTCTGTTAGCAGCATTGGTCCCGACTGTGTAGCGTATTTTACATTGTTGTATCTGAATTTTGGTGTAATACTTATGCCTGCTTTATTCGAACCGGTAATGTAAAAAATTCCATTTGGCTGCAAATAAAAATTGCCTTGAGCATTTGTAAGGGTATCAATGGGAGATAGTATTTTACCATTTTCAATATACAACCCCTGCGGCGAACCGTCTTTTTTGTACATGCCGCCATTCATAGCAAACAGGAGTGTTCTGTTGTTTTTATCAATCCAGCTTTTTAAATTAAGAATGCTGCCAAAACGTTTCTGTTTATCATCTTTATAAAATAAGGAAATATTTTGCTTTTCGGGATTAACAACATAATGTACAATACTCTTCTGATTTTTTGCTGAATTAAAAGCATATAAGGTTCCCGCTAAACTTAGCATTACAAATACCACGAGGTATACCTTATATGTTGATAACATTTTCATAGTTTACAGAATACAAAAAAGACATCCATGAGGTACCATTCATTACAATACAAATGTTTTTGGTCCTGATGTAAATAACATATTAATTCAGGATTCCATTTAGCTTAACTTTTCTTATAATTTCTGCCATTGCCAGGCCTATTGCGCCTATTATAATTGTTGATAAAAATGGTAATACTATTTTGGCTAATGTAGAACAACCATATAAGTCTGTTAGAATTATTTGTTGAAGCAATAAAATAATTAAAGGGTTGGTAACAAAAATAGTCATGGTATTTTGCCCTATGTAATTTACTGTTTTGCTAATAAATGAATTTTTAATTTTTATTGATGATTGTAAAAAGTAAGAGCATGTAAGTATGCTGCAAATAAGAGTTAGGGGAGTTATATAGTCAATATAATCAACTCCTTTTAAGGTTAATATATATGCTTCTACGGGCATTACAAATACTGCTAATGCAGCAATTGCAGGTAATTTTTTTATTTGTTCTCTCGATAATGCAATACCTGTAAAAACATAAGGAATCCAATACAAAAAGGGAAGGTTGCTTAACTTGCTTATTCCCGAAGGCAATGTTTTAAAGTAATAGCCAAGTACAATATAAAGTGCTCCTATAATTACAATAGATGCATACCTTAAAAGCTTATTATTATAAACCCATCTTAATAAAGGGAATAATAATAATAGCTGAAACAGAATTAAAAAAAAATATTGTCCAGACCACCCTCTTCCTGCAAAGTGTGTTGTTATGATTTTTACAGGTGTAAGGCTTTCCCATTTAGCGAGATAAATAAAGTACAATAAACTCCATATTATATATACTATAAACAGATGTTTCAATCTTGTTTTTATATAATTTATACGCTCCACTTTATCTTTTTTTGCATAAGATTTTTCAAAATAAAATGCCCATATTAAAATAAAACAAGGTACACAAAACCTAAATAAATTTTCTAAATGCGTATGTATTTCAGATTTGCAGCCTAATATAAATGAACCATGTATAAATGCAACTCCAAAAATGGAAAAACATTTTATTAAATCTGCAGATATAGAACGATTCATATTTATAGTTTAAATGTTTCTTAAAACATCAAATATAATGATAACTCGCTATAAGATTAATATTATTAAATTATTTTTATTAAGTTAATATTAACAAAAAAAGACATCTGTAAAAAGATGCCATTCAACTATAAAAATATATTAAATTTAAGTTATTCACTCCATAGTTCCGATACCTCATTTTTAAGGTGGGCGAGGGCAATACTGCTTGGGCTTTGCTTATCAAACAGGTCTGTAAGCATAACTTCGCGCAGTTTATTTGCGGTATCTACACGCTCACTCATGTTAGTTTTACGAATGGTTTGTATGGTAGCATTCTTTGCTGTAGTAATAATATTCCAGCATTCGGCAGATACATAAATTTGCTGTGTAAGGTTGTGCTCATATTCCTGCTCTACCTGTGCAATTACATAATCTTCATAATCGTGCTTGTTGCTGGATTGTGGTATAATGCGTATAAGCAGTTTTGCAGGGTCAATGCGCTCTAAAAATAACGAAAGCCTCTCATAAGCCTGTAAACGCAAAGGCATTGCAGTTTTTTGGGCTTCTTTATGTATATGGTATCGGCGGCGGCCTTCCTCATTATCAGTATGCATTTTAAAAAAATGATACGCCACGAGGCCAACTATTATTGATGGTACAACAGAAAAAACAATTTGCAGGAAACTTTGAAATTCCATAATAAACGGTTAAGTGGTTTGGTAGCATAAATAACGCTGCTACGTTAAAATAATTGTGAAAAGCGAAAATAAGTAAATTAGTTTTTTATTGGGAGTTTCAACTCAAATATTTTTGGTAAAAATTACCACTTAAAATCATTATTTTTGCAGCTAAAGTTATACAATGGACATTCAGAATTATATAAGTCAGCTAAACGAAGCCCAACAGGCACCCACACTACAAAAAGACGGCCCCATGATTATTATTGCCGGTGCGGGGTCGGGCAAAACAAGGGTTCTTACTATACGTATTGCTTACCTTATGAGCCTTGGTGTAGACTCTTTTAATATCCTTGCGCTCACTTTTACTAATAAGGCTGCAAAGGAAATGAAAAAGCGTATCTCTGATATTGTGGGTACATCTGAAGCAAAAAACCTCTGGATGGGTACTTTTCACTCCATATTTGCAAAAATATTACGTTTTGAGGCCGATAAACTGGGCTTCCCATCTAACTTTAGTATTTACGATTCTCAGGATAGTGTGCGCCTTATATCTTCTATTATAAAAGAAATGCAGCTCGATAGGGATGTTTATAAGCCTAAACAGGTTTTAAGCCGCATATCGTCTTTTAAGAATTCACTTATTACCGTTAAGGCATATTTTAATAATCCCGAATTGCAAGAGGCCGATGCCATGAGTAAAAAGCCACGTTTGGGAGAAATATACCAACAGTATGTAGACCGTTGCTTTAAAGCCGGTGCTATGGATTTTGATGATTTACTGCTGCGCACCAACGAATTGCTGAACCGTTTTCCTGATGTACTCGCTAAATACCAAAACCGTTTTAGGTATATAATGGTAGATGAGTACCAGGATACCAACCACTCGCAGTACCTTATTGTGCGTGCCTTGAGTGACCGTTTCCAAAATATATGTGTGGTGGGTGATGATGCCCAGAGTATCTACGCATTTCGTGGGGCGAACATTAACAACATCCTTAATTTCCAGAAGGATTATGAAGGTGTGCAAATGTACCGCCTGGAGCAAAATTACCGCTCTACAAAAAATATAGTAGAGGCTGCCAATGCTATTATAGATAAAAATAAAGTCAAGCTGGATAAAGTGGTGTGGACCGCCAATGATGATGGCCCACCCATACGTGTTCACCGAAGCCTTACCGATGGTGAGGAAGGGCGTTTTGTAGCCAGCACCATTTTTGAGCAAAAAATGCAACACCAGCTTAAAAACGGAAGCTTTGCTATTTTGTACCGTACTAATGCACAAAGCCGCGCTATGGAAGATGCCCTGCGCAAACGCGACATACCTTACCGTATTTATGGTGGGCTATCGTTTTACCAGCGCAAAGAAATTAAAGACGTTTTAGGCTACCTGCGCCTGGTTATTAACCCTAAAGACGAAGAGGCGTTAATGCGTGTTATCAATTATCCTGCAAGGGGTATTGGTAACAGTACTTTAGAAAAGCTTACCGTAGCGGCAAACCATTACGGGCGGTCTGTTTTTGAAGTCATGGAAGCTATAGAGCGCATAGACCTTAAGCTTACCAGCGGGACTAAAAATAAGCTGTTGGATTTTGTAACCATGATAAAAAGTTTTCAGGTTATTAACGAAACCCAGGATGCTTTTTTCCTTGCCGACCATATTGCCAAGAAAACCGGACTTATACAGGAACTTAAAAAAGATGCCACGCCAGAGGGTGTTGCCCGTGTAGAAAATATTGAGGAATTGCTTAATGGTATCCGTGATTTTATTGAAGGCCAGATAGAAGTTGACGGGGCAAGGGGAGCGTTGTCGGAATTTTTAGAAGACGTAGCCCTGGCATCTGACCTTGATAAAGATACCGGCGATGACGACCGTGTGGCACTAATGACCATTCACCTTGCCAAGGGGCTTGAGTTTCCTTACGTATTTATTGTAGGTATGGAGGAAGACCTGTTCCCCAGTGCTATGAGCCTTAATACCCGTAGCGAACTGGAGGAAGAACGCCGCTTGTTTTATGTGGCACTAACCCGAGCAGAGCATCAGGCATATTTAACATACGCACAGTCGCGATACCGATGGGGTAAACTGGTAGACAGTGAACCATCGCGTTTTATTGAAGAAATTACCGATAAATTTCTGGATTACCTTACACCAACGGAGACGAACTATAAATATAAGCCAATGATAAATGCAGATATTTTTGGCGATGTAGATAAGTCTAAATTCAGGCAGGAAAAACCAACTAACGGCACGCCGCCCAAATGGATTACCGACAACGACCCAAAACCCGATAGCGGTATACGCAGGTTAAAACCTATGTCGCGCCCGGCTCCGCAGGATAGTGCTGCTGCCATGTCCGATAGTAAACTGGCGCCCGGCAATGTGGTAATGCACGAACGTTTTGGCCGTGGGCAGGTAGTAAACCTTGAAGGTGTGGGTGCCGATAAAAAAGCTGAAATAAACTTTGAAGTGGGAGGGCTTAAAAAGCTGTTGCTGAGATTTGCAAAGCTTGATGTTATAGGATAATTTAAGTTTAAAAGTTCAAGGTTTAAAAGTTTAAAGTTGCTTACTCATGTATTTTCAACTATAATTTAAAATTGCTTTACCTACTTAAATTCTCTTTTTTACGAAACTCAACGATACGTTGTACGAGGTCTAAGGGCAAAGGTTCATTTACAGGAAACTGTACAGATCCTTTGCCTTTTTTATATTTATTAAGTTCTTCAGCGAAAGCTTCATGACCCGATGGCAGGGCGTAAAGGCCTATATGCTTTTTGTAGCCCGCAAAATATACGAGAGGCTTACCGCTAAGTTTATAGGCCGGCATGCCATAGCTAATGGTCTCTTCGGCTTCGGGGGCGGTGTTTGCAATAATCTGGCGTACCTGCTTAAGTAACTCCTGAACTTCCGGAGAAAATGTTGATATGTAGTTTTGTACCGGGTTCATGCGGATTAATAATTACTGTTTGAAATTTTCTTTAATCATTTTTTGTAACCTTTTATAATCATCATTAGTCCGTGAAAACGTAATGCTTTTTTCGGCACTAACAAGATGACTTATACCACATTCAAAACAAATTTTGCAAATCCCTGTGACTTTGCCATCTTTTTTAAAAATCAGAATATCTCTAAATTCGGGTTCACACTTATTAGTAGAGAATTTAAAATCATAGTCATCACTAAAAATATCTTTTAAAGTTGTAAAATATTTTTTATCTAATGTGCCTTTTACTTTATAAAGAAGCTTTACGTTCCTAATAAAATCTCTATCGTTAATGGACTTAGGGAAATTTTCATCATAATAAATATTTAAAAAAGCATCACTCTCTTCTGAATCATTTAAATCGTTTGTTAAATTGTAAATTTCATCACTACTTACATTTGAATGATAATAGTCAACAGTATCAAACTCATAAAATGGCTGAGGATCTTTTTGACATGAAAACAAAACCATAAAAGAAAGAATAAGGAATACTTTTTTCATATTTTAAAATAAGATTTTTAAAACTAATAAATATCAATACTAAACAATACGCATTCAAATATACCAATGGCATTTACCCATTTCAGCTCCTCATCAGTAATATCATCGCTCGCTTTAACTAATTCGTAAACCTGTTTGGGACCTGTGTAAATAAAAGGTTTTCCAAATATTTTATTATGCGGGTCATGAAGGATGTTTCTTTTAAAAGATTTTAGATCAGAACTTTTGTTTATTTCGGCTACATGCCTGTCATTAAGAAATACAGAGTAACGGCCATAATCAGGATTTCTGCTATTTGTAATGCGGTTGGTTTTGCCTATGGCGATAGTGCCTGCATTATAAATAGTACCATTTTTAGCTATTACGCCCAGTAATTGCCCGTTATAATAAATAGTGTTTTCGGTACGGGTATATACAAAATACAGGTCGAATGCCGTGGTCGCAGCAACAATGTGGCCTTCGGTGTAAAAACCTCTTTCTATTTGTTTAAACGCTACAACGGCTTCATAGTTACTATCCTGTATGCGTCCTGTAGCTATACGGCTTGTCCATCTTTTATAGCTGTGTATGCTGCTGTTTGTTATCGTGTTAATACTTAATCGTTTCCAGGGCTGTATTTTTTGCTTCAGCTCATTTACCTTTTGAGTCATTTCATATTTCTCAAGCGATAGGAAACCAGGTGACTTTTTTTCGACAGATTTCCGAATAACATACAACATGAAAAGTCCAAAAGGGACAGCGAATATGAAAAATAACAGTACGTAAAAAACAGTGAAAATGGTGCCCATAGTTAATTGCCTTACGGGCAAATATAGCTATTAATATCACAGCTAATCAAACAATCCCAACTGCGAATTTGCAGTATAGTATCCCGGCTGTAACTGACCTTTACGTAACATATTTACATATTCATGCGTTTGTCGGGTAGGCTCAGGTATGCGGTATTTTCTTACGCACTGTTTCATTATGGTGAGGCTATCGGGTACCGACATTTTATGCCCCGGCGAAATATATACAGGGTTAACTTTATCCTTTGTACGTAACGCATAGCCTAAAAGTTCGTTAGCAGGACTTATAATTGGGCTATTGCTAAATTTAGTACTCCCTAAATCAGGGAAATGCCCAAGTAACATTGTCTTGGCACACCCTATGGTGGCATGGTTTGTAAGGATTCCAAAATGAGATGCAATGCCCATGCGGCGGGGATGGGTAATTCCCTGTCCGTCTAACACTACAACACCGGGCTTTATGGGTAATTGATGCCACGCCTGCAATAGCGAAGGTACTTCTCTAAAACCAAGGTAATTTGGCACGTAAGGAAACGTGGTTTTTGCCTCAATAAGCGAATAAGACTGCACAACCATTTGCGGGTATGTTAAAATTACTATGCCTGCATAAACAATATCAGAATCTTTGTTATGCGATATATCTGCACCGGCAATAGTAGTAAAATCTTTTATATCTGTTTGACTGGTAAGATTATAACGCAATTGGTTTTGCAATTGTGTAGCTTCCTCAATCGAAAAATGGTCATAATTTAGCATAATATTTCCCTCCACTTATAACAAATTTAGTAATTAACTACCTTTTTAATGTGTTATCTTTGCAAATATTCAGCCAAAATTAAAACACCACCAGAATTATGATTTATTAAGCACAGGAATGTTTGATAAGTTAATATTTTTGAATTTTACACACCACAATTATGCAAGCCGAAGAAGAAGGGGAAAGAAAAGAGCTGTACAGTTACCAGCAGGAAGACATTGACAAAATTTTTGAAAAGTTTGAAGGTAAAGCCGACAATTACCATTTGCTGTACCAGCTACCCACAGGAGGGGGCAAGACCGTAATTTTTTCTGAAATTGCCCGCCGCTTTATAGAAAAATACAAGCGTAAAGTGCTTGTGCTTACCCACAGGATAGAGCTTAGTAAGCAAACGTCGCAAATGCTTAAAAGCTTTGGGGTAAAAAATACCGTAATAGACAGTAATGTTAAAGAACTGCCGTATTACAACGATTTTGAGTGTTATGTGGCCATGGTAGAAACGCTTAATAACCGCCTTAAAGACAAAAAGTTCCACATGGATTATGTGGGCCTTGTAATTGTAGATGAGGCACATTATAATAGTTTTCGCAAACTGTTTACGTATTTTAAAAACTCATTGTTCCTTGGGGTTACAGCTACACCTTTAAGTAGTAACATAGAGCTGCCCATGCACGAAACGTATGATGAGCTTATGGTAGGCGAGCCTATAAAATCGCTTATAAACCAGGGGTTTCTTGCTAATGCAGTTATGTATGGTTATGATGTAGAGCTAACATCGCTTAAGCTGGGTATTAACGGAGATTATACCGTAGCATCTTCAGACGAGTTGTACTCACGCGTTAACATGCAGGATTTACTTTTACAAACTTATGTGGCACGTTCTCACGGTAAAAAAACACTTATCTTTAATAACGGTATCAATACATCATTATATGTATATGAAACCTTTAGGGCTGCGGGTATGCCTATCAGGCACCTTGATAATAAAACACCCGACCTTGAGCGTAAAAAGATACTTACATGGTTTAAAAAGACGCCCGATGCTATATTAACATCGGTATCTATCCTTACTACTGGTTTTGATGAACCTACTGTAGAGACAATTATACTGAACCGCGCTACACGATCGCTTACCCTGTACTTCCAGATGATAGGCCGTGGCTCGCGTAAGTTGCCTTATAAAGACTTTTTTACAGTAATAGACCTTGGTAACAATGCACAGCGTTTTGGCCTTTGGAGCGACCCTGTAGACTGGCAGTATATATTTAAAAATCCTGACCAGTTTTTGGAGAATATCCGCAGCGACTCTGAAATCGAGAGCTACCATGTGTATGTTATGCCGGATGATCTTAGGGAGAAGTTTGCAAAATCAGCAGATGAAGACATAAGGTTTGATGTAGATGAAGAGTTCAGGCTATCGGCCGAGAGGAAAGAAAAGCCAAAAGCGGTTATTGATAAATCGATACACCAGCATGCGGTTATGTGCATTATAAATACCGATAGTATTTCGCTTGCACGTAAGCTTTCTAAAGAGCTTGACCCGGATATTGAATACCGTGTAAAACAGTATTCTAAACTGCTGTCTAAGACTACTAAGAACTATAGAGAATGGCTTGTAGAAGATTACAAGAACCGCCTTAATATAACCATAGGCCGCTTATTTATAAAATATCAGGTATTTGATGATGAAGAAGATGAACCTGTTGAAATAAATAAAGATAACGGGTAACCTGCTAACAGAAATTAAAAAGTCGTGTTGAAATTTTTCAACACGACTTTTTTTATTCGTCAATTATTTATATCCAATATTATTCTGCTAAATCTCCGGCTTTGCCCTGATTTATAAATAGCTGTATTAAACTTGATAGTAATATCGTTAATGCCGCACCAATAACATTGAGCCAAAGAAACCCTATAAAATCGGTAAAAAAGTAAATATAAAATATAGTAGCCTGGCTTATTGCTGCCCCAATAAATATAGCCTGAGCCCTTACATATTTTATATAGAAGGCTACTAAAAATATTCCCAATACAGTACCATAAAATATAGAACCTACAATATTTACAAGTTGTATAAGATTTTCAAACAGCGTGCCCACACAGGCAAATAGGATGGCAACGATACCCCAAAATAATGTAAATAACTTAGTAGCATTTACAAAATGCTTCTCTGATTTTTCGCCTTTTACATTACGTTTATAAATATCTATAGCCGTAGTAGAGGCCAGTGCATTTAATCCTGATGCAGATGATGACATTGCCGCCGAAATAATTACTGCCAGCAACAGGCCTATCATTCCTTTAGGTAAAAAATTCAGGATAAAATAAAGGAACACGTAATCTTTATCGTTAGTTTCGGCATTGGCATCAACCTGTGTTATAAGGTCTTTTGCCTGGTCGCGCAGGTCTTTCTCGCGCGTGTTTAGCGCTATCATGCGGTTATGCAGTTCTCGGTTGTCATAATCCTGATTAAGCTGATGCACATACAGCATGCTTATTTCCTGTTTCTCTGTAGCCAGTTCTGTAAGTTGCTTTTCAAGTTGTGTATATTCTCCTTTGTATTGCGAATTTTCAATTAACTTGGTATTGATAGGGTTAAAATGCAATGGTGCCGAGTGAAACTGAAAAAATACAAATACCATAACCCCAATAAGGAGTATAAAAAACTGCATGGGTACTTTTAAAAGTCCATTCATTATTAATCCCATCTGGCTTTCTCTGACAGATTTTCCGGATAAATAACGTTGTACCTGCGATTGGTCGGTACCAAAATAGGAGAGGGCAAGGAAGAAACCACCGGCAACCCCGCTCCATACGGTATATCGCTTTTCGGGGTCGAACGAAAATTCAAGTATATTAAGCTTGTCGTTAGCACCGGCAATGTGCAGGGCATTATTAAAGTTAAGTTCTTCCGGCAGGTAATTCATAATAATAAAGAACGTAATAATCATACCGCCCATAATAACAAACATTTGTTGTTTGTGCGTTACGTTTACGGCCTTTGTACCGCCAGATACTGTATATATAATAACCATAACACCTATTACAAGATTCATAAGGCTTAGATTCCAGCCAAGCAGCGACGATAAGATAATGGCTGGTGCATAAATAGTAAGTCCTGTTCCCAGCCCACGCTGAATCATGAAAAGTATAGAAGCAAGCGTTCTTGTTTTTACGTCAAAACGCTGCTCTAAAAATTCGTAGGCGGTATATACTTTTAGTTTATGGTATATAGGTATAAAAGTGAGGCATATAACTACCATAGCCAGTGGCAGGCCAAAGTAAAATTGCACAAAGCCCATACCGTCATGGTAAGCCTGGCCGGGTGTAGAAAGAAATGTAATGGCACTTGCCTGTGTAGCCATTACAGAGAGGCCTACAGTCCACCACGGGGTTTCGTTGCTACCCAATATATATTCTTCTACATTTTTACTGCCCCTGGTTTTAAGTGCCCCATAGGCCACAATAAAAACCAGTGTTACAGTAAGTATAATCCAGTCCAGTAACTGCATGCTATGAGTATATTTCCATTAAAAAATAAAATAACACTATGTATATAATGTTAAGCAGCAGCACCAGCGTATAGCTTTTTTTCCATACGGGTTTATTTTTCATTTGCCCTGTTTCTATCATAAGACTCTTTTGTAGCGTTTTTGTTACAGTTGTATTGCTATCAACTTAAGTCTAATATCTTAAGTCTAACATCTATTATCTAAACATCTAAAAAACTATTTTCCTATAGCAATCATATTTGCCATAAGCCTGTATGCTCCGGATACGCCTTCGGGTAATTCCCTAAAAAAGCTTAATCCTGTGTAAATATAGTATCCTTTACCGTATTTTGCTACGAGCAGGCTGCCTTTTAACGGCTCTTCGTCTTTATCATGCGATGAGAATACCGGTGTAAATTCTTTTGCCCATTCATCAGGGTAATAAAGTCCCTGTTCCTGTACCCAGCCCTTAAAATCATTTGCTGTTATCTTATTAGGATAGTTTAAAACGCGATTGGTTGCGTCAAGAAATGTAACTTTAGCATTTTCATCGGTAACGCGTTTGCCCGAAAGGCGTAAAGAATAGGGGGCAAGGTCTTTTACAGTATGCTTGCCCGGCGTGTTGTACTGCACTATCATAGTACCGCCATTATTTACATAATTAAACAAAAGCTGTTGTTTAAACGCCATACCATCTAAAACATTATAGGCACGAATACCCATAACTACAGCATCATAAGTTGAGATAGTTTCCGGCGTAATGGCCTCAGGAGTAAGCAGCGTTACATCATATCCCATTTGCTTAAGGCTTTCTGGGATATTATCGCCTACGCCCATAACATAGGCTATTTTTTGCCCTTTAATTTTTAAGTCTACCTTACTAAATTTAGCAATTGAAGGCAGTAAAACGTTTTGTGGTGCAATGTGCGGATAATCTATAATGGTTTGTTCACGGTCGTACTCCTCACCATTTATAGTAGCAATACTTTTTCCTGTCGCTTCCATAGGATTTTCAGGAGGGGTAACCTCAAAGCTAACCATTGTTTCGCTGCCTTTGGTTTTAAGGTCAAACGGAATAGATTCCGGGCTCACAAGCCAGCCCTGAGGCAACTCAAATTTCAGGCTACCTTTACAATTGTCTTGTCCGGCCTTTATTTTTATGCTTACAGTTTGCTGTTTAGTAGTAGTAAAGAGCTGTACTTTATTTAAAATCCTTGTGGTAACGGCAGGTACAACATCAAGTGGTTTATAAACCTCTCCTTTTACAGGGTCGTTTGTTTTATAAACTATATTGCGCTCAAACGGAATGGTAACGCCATTTACATCAATAGTAAAAGCAATTGCCAGTTCGCGGATAATATCGGCTTTACCTATTTTTTGCTGGTCGGTTACTTTATACATACCCGATGTACCTTTATCTGTAAGCCAGTAAGGCGAAGTATACGCTGTGTTTTTTGGCAACTGCACATCTATAGTTGTACCTTGACCTACGTTGTTAGCCAGTGGCAAATTTTGAATTGTTGCTGTATTTTCGGGTAAAACCGATAACGATTTCAGGTTCATGGACACAGCACTTCGGTTAATGGCTTCCCAGCGTACTTTTAGAATACTTCCCGGCGTAACCGATTGCTGTTCTGCTACAGCTTCTAAATAAAGGCCGCTACAGGTAGCTATTACTTCTTTTAGTTCCTGCAGTTTTAATTTTTTCCAGTAACCGTCTTCCAGTTTGCTTAACTGCGCATATACTTTTACCAATGCCGGTACTGATGCTGACGGGTCTTTAAAATTGTAGTTTTTAATAATGGCATTAATAGCATCGCCTATAGGTTTACCACCCTTAACGCGGTTCCATGATGTATCAATGCCTTCAAAAAGATTTTGTTTATTTTTTAAAGCATTTCCTTTTATGAGCTCTAAATATTCCATGTCATCGCCACGCTCTCCGGTAGAGCCAAAACCCTGCGATTTATGCCTGCTACGGCTTAGGGCTGCTATTTCCTGATTTGATTTTCCTAAAAGAGGGTAGTATGCACCGGTTTCAAGGTTTACATAATTAGATTTATCTGCTTTTTCAAATTTGTCTTTTCCACCAAAAAACCACCACGATACATTAAACAATACCCGTTTAGGTTGCCATGTTTTAGTAAATTTAAGCTGCCCTGTTTCATAAGCAGGATCGCTAGCAAGTTCATAAGCTTCCTGCGTTAGCATAGCCGATGTAGTATGGTGCCCATGCGTGCTTCCTGGTGAACGGTGGTCAAAACGGGTTATAATAACATCGGGCTCAAAGTTGCGTATTACCCACACCATATCCTGTAATACTTCTTTCTTATCCCATATTTGCAGGGTTTCGTTAGGTAGTTTAGAGAATCCAAAATCGTTGGCACGGCTAAAAAACTGTTCGCCGCCATCAATTTTACGGGCTTCTATAAGTTCCTGTGTACGAATTACCCCCAGCAGTTCTCTTAGTTCTAAACCAATTAAGTTTTGCCCGCCATCGCCACGGGTTAACGATAGGTAGCCTGTACGTGCCAACGTGCTGTTTGCTAAAAACGAAATAAGGCGGTTGTTCTCGTCATCCGGGTGGGCAGCAATATAGAGTGCCGAACCTAAAAAGTTTAATTTTTCGAGCTTATGATAAATCTCTGCCGATGTAGGCTTTTCAGGCTGTGCATGGCAAAGTGTGGCTATAAATAAAAAGGATAATAGTAGTTTTTGCATTGTAAAAGGGTGGTTTGGTAAACCTTTAATCGTAAAATTCTTTGTCTTCCTGCTTAATGGGTACAATGCTCACTCCCTTTTGCAGCAGCAGGCTGTTAGGATAGGTAATCATTTCGCCATTGCGGGTTTTAAGTATTGTATGAAAAGCTTTAATATCTTCTATCTGGGCTTCTATAGGGAAATCTTTATCGTGTACACGTATAACATCGCCTATGCGAAATGGGAAGGTAAAGAACATTATTACACCCGATGTTATGTTGCTTAGTATAGACCACTGCGCAAATAAAGCTACGCCTATAACAGTAATGGCTGTACCAATAAACCCAAATATATCCTGCGATTTGCTGGCCCATACTGCAAATATTACAATGCAGAAAAGCGCAAACATTATATAGTCGATATACTTTGATATCAGGTTTGTGCGATGTTCTGACAGGTGTGCGTTTTTAGCATACTTTTTAGTAAGCTTGTTAATAATAAAATTGATAAGTATAAAGACAATAAGTACAATTACTGTTCTTACTATCTCTTTACTGTATTCAGATTGTATTATATCCATGCTTTATGCCTTTTGGGTAAATTTACATAAATATTGGTAAACTTTATCTACAGGCAGCCCAACAACATTAGCATAGGAGCCTTCTATGCGGGCAATAGCTACAAGGCCTATCCATTCCTGTATGCCATAAGCACCGGCTTTGTCGTAGGGTTTGTAATTGTCGAGGTAATATTTTATTTCTTGGTCTGATAACGTATTGAAAGTAACCCTTGTAGTTTCGTTAAAAACGTCGCTATTACCTGCATATTTGATGCATACGGATGTAATTACCTCATGCGTCTTACCGGAAAGGGAGCTTAGTATAGCAAAAGCATCGTCATAATTTTTAGGTTTACCTAAAGCCTTATTTTCATGCCAAACAATAGTATCGCTGGTAACAACAATTTCATTTTCGGCAATGTCATCAAGAGCTTCGGCTTTAAGTACAGCAAGAAAATCGGTTATCTCTGCACCTTGTAAATGGTCGGGGTAAATTTCTTCTACATCTTTAAGGCGCACTTCAAAATCAACATCAAGGTCGCGCATAAACTGCTGCCTGCGTGGCGATCCCGAAGCCAGTGTAATCTTATAGTTTTTTAATTTATCCTTTAGCATTATAGTGTATATTAAAGGTTACTACTGCAACAGATAGTACTGTAAACAACAACACTATTTTAAGTACTGTTTCTAACTGTTCAAAATCTTTCTGGGTTTTAGCATTCCATAATTTTAGAAGGTAGTATACTAATGGCGCCATGATAAATACCAACCCGTAACCCAGTGCAAAAAGGAGTTCTTTCATGTAAGCATTTCCATAATACAGGAGCATGGCTACAGGCAGCAAAGAGAATACTAACACAATTTTTGCAGCGCGTGCCCTGCCAAGTGTTATAGGGAGGGTAGTAATGCCATTATTATAATCGGCATCGGCATTAGCAAGGTCATTTATAAAGGTTAGCAAAAGCCCAATTACAAATATAAAAAGAGCATAATCAAGCATAAGGTCAAACAGTGTTGCAAGTAAGGGCCTGTTATAATCTGACAGGGCAGGGTATAATGTAAAAATACCAATAGCTACAAGTGGCAAGGCCATTAAAAGCGCAATAACAATATTGCTTACCAGTACTGTTTGCTTAAGGCTTGTAGCATAAATATAAAGTGTAGCGGCACCCACCACAAATACTCCCGAATGCATAGGCTTGCCGACAAGATTAGCAATGTAATACCCCATACCTACACCTGCAAGGGTAAGTGCAATATAGATATTATAAATAGTAGCCTCGCTAATTTCTGCGTTAGCTTCTCTGCCCACACCGGCTGTATTGTTTATAAAAAAACCACCCGCAGCAATAAGCGAACTTGCCAGTACCATGATAATGTACTGCCAGCCGCTAAGTGCTAATACTACTGCCTGCTTGTCCAGAAAACCATATTTAAAAGCTAACATACCTATAGCCAGCAACAATACATTTTGCAGGCCGTATAATTTTACTAATTTCATTATTCTAATTCTTATTAATCAGCTTTTTCTTAGAGTAACACCTAAAGTCTATCGTAAAACATCTCAAATCTATTATCTAACATGTCAAATCTTCTTAATCGTATCTCGCATTAAAATGCTCCATCCATTTTCCCTGTACCTTCATAACCTGCTCTATAACATCGCGCACGCAACCTGTCCCGCCATTTTTGTGCGATATGTATTTGCTTATCTCCTTAATTTCCGGGGCGGCATCCTGTGGGCAGGTGGGTAGGCCTACAAGTTTCATAACATGATAGTCAGGAATATCATCCCCCATGTACAATACCTGTTCAGGCTTAATTTTGTAAATATCGGTAAACTCGGCAAAAGTCTCCACTTTGTTAGGTACGCCCAGGTAAATATCTGTAATGCCCAGGTTACGCAGACGGATGCGCACCCCTTCATTTAGCCCGCCCGAAATAATACATACTGTATAGCCGTTTTCTACAGCGGCTTTCATAGCATAGCCATCACGAATATTCATATTTCGCAGCATTTCGCCATTAGGGGCAATATGTATGCTACCATCTGTTAGAACGCCATCCACATCAAATACAAATGTGGTAATATCGTTCATTATCTCTTTATAACTTTTGCTCATGTGCCTTTTGTATAGATTGGGTTAAGAGTGTGTAAATTTCTTTTTGGTTACTGTCCTTTAAAAAATCAAGGTGCCTTTGCAGCGTATTTTTATCGTTGCGCAGTGCCGGGCCGGTTTGTGCCTGCAACGGTGTAAGGGTGTTTATTTTACTTGCTGTTTCTCTAATTAATGGCTTTAAAATATCAAAAGAAATATGGTTCTCTTTACATATCCGGCTGCCTATACCATAAAGATGATTGGTGAAATTGCCGACAAAAACTGCCGCTACATGCAGCGATTGCCGTTGGGCTGAATCTATTCTGTATACGCTGTTTGCCAGTGCATAGCCCAGGGTTTCGAGTATGCGGTAATCTTCTTTGTGCTCGCTTTCTAAACAGATAGGAACTGTAGAAAAATCGACTGATTTATTTTTAGTAAATGTTTGTAGCGGGTAGAACACCCCACGTCGGTTTTTACTGTCAAGCTGGTCAAGGGAGGCACTGCCCGATGTATGTACAACGAGTTTACCTTCTAAAGGCAGCTGAGATGACACTTCTGTAATGGCATCGTCGCTCACGGCGATAATATAAACATCGGCCTCTGAAAGATCGTTAAACGAATTTGTGATTTTTTCCTTTGGCAACAGGTGCGATAAATTTTCGGGGTGGCGTGCAAAAGCCTGCACCAGTTGCACTTGCACTATGGCTGCAAACGCTTTAATAAGGTGTTGCGCTACATTGCCCGATCCTATAATGACTACTTGTAACATGGTGGCTAAATTATAAAAATAAAACAAGAGTTTACCGACACTGATTTAACTAATTGTATCAGCTTATTATTCATATTAGTAAGCCAAATAAAAAAAGGATGGCTTTCGTAGAAAACCATCCTTTTAAACTTTTATTGCACCGGGATTATTCTTTAATCCAGGAGTTGTCGTTAATATTAACGTCAGGAATAAAACGTCCCGGGTCTATATCAATAGTCTTAACTTTTTTAGGAGAACGCAACAGGTAATCCCATTCGTTGCCACGCTGCCATATTTCTACCGGAAGCGTTTTTATGTCGCTGGTATTATCGGTATACGTAATTTTAAATACCACAGGGGCAGGCATATCGCCTTTATTAGTAAAGGTAATAACTGTAGCGTCTTTAATTTCGGTTACTTTACTAATGCCAAGGTCTATATTATCATTATCTACAAACCAGCCTTTCCAAAACCAGTTAAGGTTTTCGCCGGCACCGTTATCCATAGCATTAAAAAAGTCGGTTGGCTGCGGGTGTTTAAAAGCCCAGGTTTTTATGTAAGCTTTAAAAGCATTATCAAAACGCTCATGGCCAAGTATGTACTCACGAAGCATTATAAGGCCGGTTGCTGGTTTGTAATAAGCAGTAAAACCAAGGTTCATGGGTCTTGCAACATCTGGATATGTAGCAACGCTCTCTCTGTATTTAGATTTTAACCACGGCACCCTGCTGCGGCTTTTAGCTACATCACTCGGGAACTCGTTATTATTAAACGCAAGGGCACTGTAATAGTTTATAAAAGTATTAAAGCCTTCATCCATCCATGGGTAGCGGCGCTCGTTAGAGCCTACAATCATAGGGAACCAGTTGTGGCCAAATTCATGGTCTGTTACATCCCAAAGATCCGCGCCACTGCTGCTTGCAGAACAAAATGATACACCCGGATATTCCATACCGCCAGCGTTAGACGCTACGTTTACAGCATTAGGGTAAGGATATTCAAACCACATTTTAGAATAATTTTCTATAGATGCTTTGGTATATTCTGTAGATCGTGTCCATGCTTCAGTGCCATCGCTTTCGGCTGTATAAACAGATTGTGCAAGGGCTTTTTTACCGCTTGGCAGGTTTATCCTTGCGGCATCCCATATAAAGTTTTTAGCCGATGCAAAAACTACATCGCGCGTATTAGTCATTTTAAAATGCCATGTTACCTTACCGCTTTTTGCAGGGCGGGTAATGGTGGTGTTTGCAGCTTCTGCAGGTGAAATAAGATACACCGTTTTATCGCTGTTCTTAGCCTGTTCCCATCGTTTTAGCTGCTCTGCAGTAAGTACTTCTTTAGCATTAACCAGCTCGCCAGATCCTACAACAATATGCTCATAAGGCACAGTAATTTTATAATCAAAGTTACCATACTCTACATAAAATTCTCCTGCGCCCAGGTAAGGCTCCGTATTCCAGCCCACCACATCGTCAAACACGGCAACGCGCGGATACCACTGTGCCATAGAGTAGGTTGTGCCTTTCTCTGTGGCAAGCATACCCATACGATCCATACCGGCTTCAGGAATTTTAAATTCAAAGTTCATGCTTACGGTAGCTTTGCCGCCTTTTGCTTTAAGCGGTTCGTTAAAGAAAACCTGCATGCGCGTATCTGTAATCAGGAACTTGCTCGATGCACCGCCTTTAGTTTTAGCACTAAGGTTAGTTATGGCAACGCCACCATCTATATCGCCAGAGTAGCGGTTGCCCTGTAAAGGTGTAGTTAGGGTACCGCGGGAATCGGGTGTAAAGCGGTTTTGCTCTACATACATCCATATATAAGTGAGGTCTTCAGGACTGTTATTTATATAGGTCATTGTAACCTTGCCTTTCAGCGTATTAGCTTTGTCATCAAGCTCTGCTTCAATAATATAGCTCGCGCTATTTTGCCAGTATTCAGGCCCGGGCTTTCCTGATGCCGATCTGTAAACGTTGCTGCGGCGGTAGGTTACATCATCAAATTTAGACTGGTTGTTAGGAGTAACTTCCTGAGCGAGAGCTGTAAAGCTAATAAGGCCTGTAAACAGTAGTAATTTAGGTATTTTCATTAAATAATTGCACGTTAAGTTTGGGTATAGTCAGTGTCAAATATACCTAACTTTAAATTAATATTAAAAATTATTGATAAAAGCACTAAAATTATTTTTAACGAATAAATGACTGCAAAAATTGAAGTTTTGAGTATTTTTGCACTAACTTTTAAAGAACCTTTCCGTATACTCATGGATAAAATTATTTCCTTCTTTACCTCCACGCGTTTAATGGCCATTTTGTTCCTTGTTTTTGCAGCCTCTATGGGCATTGGCACATTTATAGAAGATGCTTACAATACCGAGACTGCCCGAGTTTTTATTTACAATGCTAAATGGTTTGAAGCCATAATGTTATTGTTTGTAATCAATTTTATAGGTAATATTAAGCGCTACCAGCTAAATAAAAAAGAAAAGTGGGCTACGCTGCTGCTTCACCTTTCGTTCATATTTATTATAATAGGTGCCTTTGTAACCCGCTACATTAGTTTTGAGGGCATGATGCCCATACGGGAGCAGGCTACTGAGAGCCGTTTTTATTCGGATAAAGCCTATCTTACAGTTATGGTAGATGGAGAATATCAGGGCTCTATGCAACGCCGTACTTTTGAAGAACCATTGCTTTTCAGCTCTAAAGAAGTTCCGTTTATAGCCAGTAACTATTTTAGCATTAGTAACGAATTTAATAAAATTCCGTTCGAAATAGAATACAAAAAATTTACTCTTGGTGCTAAAGAGGTTATTAAAGAAGACCCTAACGGAACGCAATACCTTAAACTGGTAGAGCAGGGTGCAGGCATTCGCCACGACCATTACCTTAAAGAGGGCGAAGTGCAAAGTATAAACAACATACTTTTTGCGTTTAATAAACAAACGCAAGGCGCGGTAAATATTATTAAGACCGGCGATAACTATACAGTACAAACCCCGTTTAGCGGAAACTTTATGCGAATGATCGATAAGTTTCAGGGGCCTGTAGCTAAAGATTCGGTGCAGCCGCTAATGTTCAGGTCACTATACAACCTTGAAGGAGCCATGTTCGTAATTCCTGACCATGCTATAAAAGGTAAAGTGGCTTATGAATCTACTAAAGATTTTAAGACCAAAGAAGATGCAGCCCTGACTGTTGTTGTAAAATCTGAAGATAAAGAAAAAGAAATTACATTACTGGGCGGCAGGCAAAAAATGGGGGTTCCTGTTTCGTTTAAGCAGGGCAACCTTGAATTTACCATTATGTATGGCAGTAAAACTTACGAATTGCCATTTGCTATTAAACTAAACGACTTTATAGCTAAGAAATATCCGGGTACAGAGAGCAGCTACGCTTCTTTTGAAAGTAAGGCTACTATAATTGACAAAGAGAAAAACAATACATTTGATGCCCATATATTTATGAATAACATATTAGATTATAGGGGATACCGATTCTTCCAGGCAGGTTTTGATCCGGATGAACTGGGCACAAAATTATCTGTAAGCCATGATTTCTGGGGTACGTGGATATCTTATGCAGGCTACTTTCTCCTATATATTGGTCTTATGGCAATATTATTTGACGATAAAAACACGCGCTTTGGAGATCTTAAAAAGAAATTGGATAAAGTAAACGCTAAGAAGGCTGCTTTAACGGCGGTGCTATTATTATTTAGTTTTGTGGGATTCTCTCAGGAGCAGCATGTACACACAGAAGGCGATGGCCATAACCACGAAGCGGCAGAAGCTCATAATCATACCGCTGCTGCCGACCAACATGCCCATACACGTGTAAAACCTACACAGGCACAGCTGGACAGTGTTATAAATAAGTTTAAAGTAAGCGATGAGCATGCCGCAAAATTCAGCCGTATTATAATCCAGGATTTTGGCGGTAGGATGAAGCCGGCTAATACATTTGCATCTGAGCTGTTGCGTAAAGTGAGCGAGAAGGATACATATAACGGCCTTAATGCAGATCAGGCATTATTATCTATGTCTATGCTTGGCGAGATATGGTATGATGTACCTGTAATTCTCTTAAAGAGAGGGAATGACAGTATTCGTAAAATTGCAGGTTTGGAAAGCAAAGTTAAGTATGCGGCGATGTCCGACTTTTTTGATAACGCGGGTAACTACAAATTGAGCCGTTTGTTGGAAGATGCATATAGAGAAAAAGTGCCTAACAAATTCCAGGAAGACTTTATAGATATTGATAAAAAGATAAACCTGCTTAACTGGGCAATATCCGGACAAATATTAAAAATACTTCCGGTTCCTAATGATAAAGGTAACAAGTGGGTTTCATACCCTGAGGCTGCAGAAGATAGCTATAAAGGTCTTGATACTATACGTAATATAGTGCCTTTTTACTTTGGTGCTTTGGGCAAAGCCACCCAAACTAAAGATTATAGTACTGCCGAAAGTATATTGGAAGGCATTTCTAAATATCAGAAAAAAGCAGGGGCTGCTGTAATGCCTTCAGATGATAAGATTGATGCCGAGCTGTTTTACAACAAGTACGACCTGTTTAAAAAATTATATTCATGGTATGCACTTGCAGGTATTTTTATGTTTCTGTTTACCATTATTAAACTATTCAACAGCCGCAAAGGCATAAGATATACGGTTACTTTTTTTCATGGTGCAATTATATTTTTGTTTGTGCTGCACACACTTTGGCTGGGCGTACGCTGGTACGTGTCTGGTCATGCACCCTGGAGCAATGCTTACGAATCTATTATTTACGTAGCATGGGCAACCATGTTCTTCGGTATAGCATTTGGCCGTAAATCTCAACTTACGGTTGCATCTACAGCGTTAGTTGCAGCTATGGTACTTACAGTTGCTCACTGGAACTGGACCGATCCTGAAATTGCTAACCTTGTACCGGTATTAAACTCTTACTGGTTAATGATACACGTTGCGGTAATTGTAGGCAGTTACGGTCCGCTTACATTGGGCATGATTTTAGGCCTTGTAGCGCTGATACTTATGCTGTTTACCAATAAGAACAACAAACTAAAAATGGACCTTACCATTAAGGAGCTTACCTATATCAATGAGATGGCACTTACAGTAGGATTAGTAATGCTATCCATAGGCAATTTCCTTGGTGGCCAATGGGCAAATGAAAGCTGGGGCCGTTACTGGGGCTGGGACCCTAAAGAAACATGGGCGCTGGTAAGCATCATGATCTACGCTTTTGTTATACACATGCGTTTTGTTCCTGCGCTAAGAGGCACCTGGATCTATAACTTTTTTAGTGTACTTGCCTACGCGTCTATATTAATGACGTATTTTGGTGTTAATTTCTACTTAACAGGACTGCACAGTTATGCCAGTGGAGAGATAAGAACACCTATGTATTTCTTATACATGGCGCTTGGAGTATTTGCCTTAGGCGGTTTTGCATTAATGCAATACCGCAAGCATTTAAAAAAGTAATTTTCGTACATTTATATAAAAATAAAACAAATGAAAAAATTCGCGATACTTGCCTGTGGGCTAATGATGTTGTTTAGCTGCCAAAACCAGGCACAAACGGCAAAACCTGTAACGGCAAAAAGTAAAACAAAAACTATGGCAGCAGAGAATATTTACCAGTTTAAAGTTCAGGACCTTTATGGCAACGAGTTTGATTTTGCTTCGTTAAAAGGCAAGAAAGTTATTGTGGTAAACACTGCATCTAAATGCGGACTTACACCGCAATACAAAGACCTTGAGGCATTGTATGAGAAATATAAAGATAAAGGCCTTGTAATTGTGGGCTTCCCTGCTAATAACTTTGCAGAGCAGGAGCCGGGTACTAAAGAAGATATTGCTGCATTTTGCCAGAAAAACTACGGTGTGTCTTTCCCTATGATGGATAAGGTATCTGTAAAAGGGGCAGATATGTCGCCGGTTTATAAATTTCTTACTGAGAAGAGCAAAAATGGTCTTGAAGACAGTGAGGTACAATGGAATTTTCAGAAATACCTTATTAATGAAAAAGGGGAGCTTGTAAAAGTAATAAGCCCAAAAACCCTTGTTACAGATCCTGAAGTTATAAACTGGGTAAAGGCGTAGGTTATGCCGACCAATAATAACAATAATTTTCCACACATACTCTCAGCCTCATCAACACTGGTGGGGCTTTGCTTTGTGGTATTAACATCACTTAAAGTAAATAATTATAAAGAGGCATCTTATATAGATGAGTGTACTGCCTTTGCAATTATACTGTTTATGGTAAGCAGTATACTGTCTTATCTGTCTATGCGAAGCAATAAACCGTCGAGCCCGGGCTATGAGCGTGTGGCCGATGTAGTTTTCCTTTCGGGGCTTATCTCTTTGTTTATTGCCACAATGATGATTACGTTTAATATAATACAATGATGAAAAGGATTACGGTTTTTTGCGGTTCGAGTTTTGGTACTGATGCAATTTTTGAAGAACAGGCTTATTTGCTGGGCAAAACATTAGCCGGTAAAAATATAGGTTTGGTTTATGGCGGTGCTAATGTAGGCTTGATGGGCGCTGTGGCAAACGGAGCCCTTGAAAATGGCGGCGAAGCAATAGGCGTATTACCAAACTTTTTACGCTCTAAAGAAATTGCGCATAAAGGGTTGACCCAGTTGGTTTTAGTTGAAACCATGCACGAGCGCAAAACTAAAATGAACGACCTGTGCGATGGTGTTATTGCCCTGCCGGGAGGTTTTGGTACGTTAGAAGAGTTTTTTGAAATGCTTACATGGGCGCAATTAGGGCTACATAAAAAACCTATAGCAATACTTAATATTGATGGCTTTTACAATCCGCTTTTAGAGATGATGCAAATTATGGTAAACAAAGGTTTGCTTAAGCAGGCTAACCATGAAATGGTACTGGTAAGCGAAAGTATAGATGATCTTTTAAATAAAATGCACAATTATAAAGCGCCTGAACATGGCAAATGGATAACAAAAGAAGAGGTGTAGCAGCCTCTTTTTTTGTGCAGATTATTAGGTAAACTTTTACATTTTTTATTATGCATTTCCTTGCCGTAGTGGTAAATTTGTAGTGTCGGGTTTTAGTATTGCAAAACCTGTAATTTCACATAAATATAAATGATCTATCCTAAAATACCTTTAGCACAAAGCATCATAGAAATATGCCAGAGCAAGTCTATTAACCATATTGTTATATCTCCCGGTTCGAGAAATGCACCACTAACCATAGGCTTTGCCAACAACCCTAATTTTACCTGTTATAGTATTGCCGATGAGCGCTGTGCTGCATTTTTTGCATTGGGACTGGCCCAGCAATTGCAAACTCCGGTTGCTGTAGTATGCACATCAGGTTCGGCACTATTAAATTATTATCCGGCAGTCGCCGAAGCTTATTACAGCCAGATTCCGCTTATTGTAATTTCTGCCGACAGGCCACATGATAAGATTGACATAGGCGATGGGCAAACCATTCGTCAGGAAAATGTATATGCCAATCATATTTTGTATAGTGCAAATTTGCAGGAAGAAGCATCTGAACAAAATGATGCATTAATTAACGAGGCTATTGCTGTGGCACGTTTCCAGAAAGGGCCTACACATATAAATGCCCCTTTTGAAGAGCCACTTTATGAAACTGTTACAGAGCCTACAGTAAACGTTCAGGTGCATTATACTACTATGAACCCTATTGTTTTTGACGGCGATATTACCCCTTACAAAGAGAAATGGAATGCCGCCAAAAAGAAATTAATACTGGTAGGGGTAAACCAACCTAATGCTATAGATAAAGCTGTTATAGAGTATCTTGCAAATGATCCGTCGGTAGTGGTAATGACAGAGACAACCTCTAACCTGCATCATCCGTCGTTTCTTAATAGTATAGATACTATAATTACCCCTTTCAGCCCTGAAGATTTTGAAGCTTACAGGCCAGAGATATTAATAACCTTTGGTGGTATGGTGGTTTCTAAAAGGGTTAAAGCCTTTTTAAGAAATTACCCGCCACAGGAGCACTGGCATATAGATACCCTGCGTGCATACAACACTTTTGGTGTGCTCACTCAGCATTTTATAGAAGACCCTAATACTTTCCTACAGTCTTTTTTAAAGCAAACTAAACAGGTTGAAAGCAATTACAGTGCTATGGCACAACAATTAAACTCTTTTAGAAGGATAAAACATGACGAGTATCTTGCTAAAATACCTTTTACAGATTTTAAAGCTTTTGAACTAATATTACCATCCCTGCCGGACAATTCGCAATTACAAATAGGTAACAGCTCTGCCATAAGGTATGCACAGTTATTTGATATTAAACCAACGGTAGAAGTGTTTTGTAACCGTGGCACAAGTGGTATAGATGGTATCACATCTACAGCGGTGGGTGCAGCTGTAGGCAGTAATAAGGAGACTGTTGTTATTACCGGAGATGTAAGTTTTTTATATGACAGCAACGCCTTGTGGAATAACTATATTCCTAAAGATTTTAAAGTTATTGTTATTAATAATGGCGGCGGCGGTATCTTCAGGATCTTGCCCGGCCATGCCGAAACCCCTGTATTTAATACTTACTTTGAAACTGCACATAACTTAACCGCAGAACACCTTGCAAAAATGTATGGTTTTGGTTACGAGACCGCCCATAACGAAGTCGAGTTAAAAGAAGAGCTTACTACTTTTATGAAAAAAACAGGCAGCCCAAAACTCCTTGAGGTTTTTACACCCATGCTGGAAAATGATAAGGTATTACTGCAGTATTTTAAACAATTAGTTTAAGATTGGTAACGCTATCCATTTGTAAGAAGGAACAATCTCGCTAAAGTTAGAGGTTTCTCTTTAGTCCAAATCGAGCAACAGTATCTTATTGTGTTAGTCGCTTTAGTCAAGCCAAGCAATTGTCTTGCTGAAAATAATAATTGGAAGATTCTTATTTAATGATATTTCCGTCAAAGTCGAATTTATATATGTTATAGTCCCAGTCGGTTGCAAAAATGTAACTATCGGCAACATAAAAATCGTTACTATTACCTTCTGGTGTTGTAAAGATATCGCAGCCACCATTTTGCCATAGTAATTTACCGTTCTCATCAATTCGTGAAATAGTCAACTCTCCATGAACAACATACATATCATTTTGTTTGTAGAGGCCGAAACAGGTAAATGGATCTGCCTTTACACTCCAAACTAAATTTAATGAGGGTATTTCAAGGCAAAACACTGTATCTGTGCAGCAAACCATTAATCTGTCATTTTCAACTATGAAAGAATTTTGGTGTAATGATGTAGCACCGCCATCACCAGCTATACAGATAATTTTAGAAATTGAATTACCGAATATTTTAATCTGTACAAATGATGAAAATTCATAGTAAGAATTGCCGGCATAAATCGTATCACACTTCTCAAGGTCAGCTTGGTTTATATCCTTAAATTCGATGTTATAATCCTGTATTTTTACCCCAATTATCATATATTATTTATTCTCATCCAGCCACAATAAACGCATTGATTCGAAATAATCACTGCCAAAAGCTATAGCACGAACTTCATCAAGATCGAACTCATAATCATAGTTGGGTTCTACTTTACCATCGGCAAAAACGCTGTCTATAACAAGTATGTTTTTCTCCACACGGTTTACTTTGCCATAAAACGCAGCATATTCGTCTTCGGTCTGGAAAGCAAACAAGCCGAATTTTTCTTCGCTCCATTGCAGCAATCCAAGCGTATCATAAAAATCGAAATCGGCAGGCTTCTCTATAGTGATGCCTTTCAATTTGGTAACGCGCTCAATTTGTTTTTCATCTTTCCCGCTGTGGCGTTTCTCAATGTATTTTTTATTAAATACATTGTATCCATCTATGGTGTAATCTACCGGTATGTACTTTACCAGGATCCATTGCTCATTTTCGGCTAAAACTATGCCTGTTTGAACCTCTTCCCAATCTTTTATTTTAAACGACTCAACTTTAATTTGCATAACTATTAAATTAAACACCAAAAGTAATTTTTATTCCTAAACCTAACTAATAAAAATCCTGTTTCTATTCTTCGTACCTTTGCGGCTTCAATAATGCTATAATGATCGAATTAGGAAAATACAACACCCTTAAGATAGTTAGGGATACCAGTGTGGGTTTATATTTAACCGATGATAAAGACGATGTTCTTTTACCCAATAAATACGTACCCGAAGAGTTTGAAATAGGCCAGGAACTTACCGTTTTTGTATACCTTGACCAGGAAGAACGGATGGTGGCCACTACGCTGGAGCCTTACATTTACCTTAACGAGTTTGCGTTGCTTCGCGTAAGTTACACCAATAAGTTTGGCGCGTTTATGAACTGGGGACTTGAAAAGGATCTTTTTGTGCCTTTTCGCGAGCAGGCACGCCCTATGGAAGGTGGCAAGCGCTACCTTATACACATGTTCCTTGATGAAAAATCGAACCGACTTGTAGGGTCGAGCAAGCTGAACCAGTTTTTAAAAAATGATGAGCTTACTGTTGAGGAAGGCGAGGAGGTGGATCTAATAGTATCGCATATTACAGACCTTGGTATTAACGTTATAATTAACGAACAACATAAAGGCCTGCTATACAAAAACGAAGTATATGACGACCTGCGTACGGGCGACCGCATAAAAGGATTTGTAAAAACCATACGCCCCGATAATAAAATAGACGTTTCTATACAAAAACCGGGCTTTGAGAGCATAGAGCCTAATGCCGAAAAGATACTGGATGAACTACGCGCCAGCCGTGGTTTCCTTAGGCTGAATGATGACAGCCATCCGGAAGATATTAAGACGGTGCTGAAGATGAGCAAGAAAACGTTTAAAAAAGCCATTGGTACCTTGTATAAACAAAAGCTTATAGAAATTAAAGAAGACGGTATTTATCTTATTAAGGAGTAATTACTGAGCGTGTTAAATTTCGGATAATCCTGTTTTACAAATACGTAAAAGTTACCGATATTTGCTTTTTATATAATTTAAAAACATGATGAATAAAAATACGGTGCTTGGTTGGGCTACATTAATAATGATCCTTATGGGGTTATTACTTATAGGCTTAGGTGCATTTAAATATAACGAGGTTGCAGGTTATGGCTTTGCTGCTGTAGGCATAGGCTTTTTTGCTATTGCATGGGTTTTTAACGCGCTGAAAGGGAGGGTTTAAAAACCCAATAGTTATCCAATCGGATTTCTCGTTTGAGTGTAGCTGGATCCCCTCTTGAGAGGGGTTAGGGGTGTGTTAACTATATTATGTGTATAAACTATAAATTAAAACAAAATAAACATTTATCAAAATGTCAGACGATAAGAAAGTAATTTTTTCGATGTCCAAGTTAGGCAAGACCTATCCCGGCGCAAACAAACCTGTACTTAAAGATATTTACCTGAGTTTTTTCTATGGTGCTAAAATTGGTATCCTTGGTTTAAACGGTTCGGGTAAATCATCGCTATTAAAAATTATTGCAGGGCAGGATAAAAACTACCAGGGCGATGTTGTTTTTGCTCCGGGGTATACTGTGGGTTATCTTGAGCAGGAACCAATACTTGATGAGACTAAAACGGTTATAGAGATAGTGCGTGAGGGTGTAGCCGAAACGGTTGCACTACTTGACGAATTTAATAAAATAAACGACAGCTTTGGCGATCCTGAGGTATATGAGAATCCTGATAAAATGGATAAACTTATGGAGCGCCAGGCTGTGCTACAGGACCAGATAGATGCCTCTGGCGCATGGGAGCTGGATACTAAGCTGGAAATAGCTATGGATGCCCTTCGTACTGCTGAGCCTGATACCCCTATAAGTGTACTATCGGGTGGTGAGCGCAGGCGTGTGGCACTTTGCCGCCTATTATTACAGGAGCCGGATGTATTACTGCTTGATGAGCCTACCAACCACCTTGATGCCGAAAGCGTACTGTGGTTAGAGCAGCATTTACAGCACTATGCAGGTACTGTTATTGCAGTTACCCACGACCGTTATTTTCTTGATAACGTTGCCGGATGGATTCTTGAGCTTGACAGGGGAGAGGGTATCCCTTGGAAAGGAAATTACTCTTCATGGCTTGACCAAAAATCTAAACGTATGGCAATGGAAGAAAAAACAGCTTCTAAACGCCGCAAAAACCTTGAGCGCGAGCTCGACTGGGTTCGCCAGGGGGCTAAAGGCCGCCAGACTAAACAAAAGGCACGTTTGCAAAATTATGACAAGCTACTTAACGAAGACCAGAAAGAGCTTGATGAAAAACTTGAAATATATATACCTAACGGCCCAAGGCTGGGTACTAACGTTATAGATGCTAAAGCGGTTGCTAAGGCTTTTGGCGATAAGGTATTGTATGATAATTTAAACTTTACATTACCACAGGCAGGTATAGTAGGCATTATAGGCCCCAATGGTGCCGGTAAAACTACTATATTTAAAATGATAATGGACGAGCTACAGCCGGATAAAGGCGAGTTTGCTGTGGGAGACACTGTTAAAATTGCTTATGTAGACCAGAGCCACTCTAACATTAACCCCGAAAAATCTATTTGGGAGAATTTTTGCGATGGGCAGGAGCTTATCATGATGGGCGGCAGGCAGGTTAATAGCCGTGCTTACCTTAGCCGATTTAACTTTGGCGGTAGCGAGCAAAACAAAAAAGTGTCTACACTATCGGGTGGAGAGCGCAACAGGCTGCACCTTGCTATGACACTTAAAGAAGAAGGTAATGTTTTGCTTTTAGATGAGCCTACCAACGACCTTGATATTAATACACTTCGTGCGCTTGAAGAAGGTCTTGAAAGCTTTGCAGGCTGTGCCGTAGTAATTAGCCACGACAGATGGTTCCTGGATAGGGTGTGTACACACATTCTTGCTTTTGAAGGCGACTCTGAAGTGTACTTTTTTGAGGGCAGCTTCTCTGAGTATGAAGAGAACCGCAAAAAACGTCTTGGCGGCGATTTAACGCCTAAGCGTATTAAATATAAAAAACTTATACGCAGCTAATTTTGCAACAATTAATTGCTGAATATCATCCATAAAAAAATCCCTTGCTATTTATTTAGCAAGGGATTTTTTTATAGTACAAACTGATTTAGTTATCTACTTTACCCATAAGGTAATAATCAAATCCGGTTGTGTTTTCGGGGCTGTATTGCTCTGTAGGGGCAGCATTATTTGCAAATACAGCATTATACAGTCTTATCTCATAATCAGTACGGCTGCTGTCTTCGCTATCCGGTGTAGGTATTATTTTTACCGTTCCGGCTATAGCTCTCCACAGTTGTGTTTGTACTGTGCCAGATGGTCCGCCGCAAATATTATTGGGGCCAACAGTAGCATTAAATTTCCTAAATAATAGCCTGTTATTATCTTCTTGTGGTAAAAGGTCGTCATTAAGCTGAATATCATCAAGCTGTGCAGTACCATTAAGATAAGCAGGGTTTTCAAGATATAACTCTAAAGATTGTACACCATTGATTTTGTAGGCTAAAGTAGCACTGCATGTAGAGACAATATCTCCCGGAAAATTAAAATTGTAGTTTAGGTTTTCTGTAAAAGCCCCTAAGATATTTCCAGTTATTGTTACTTCCTGTTCGCCATTGCTAAAGGTAGCACTTTCTATACTTATCTGCCGTTGGTATCCTGTTAGCTTTCCATCTGCCCCCCTTACTTCGGCAGTAATTATAAGCACGGTACCATTACCCTGCCATTCTTCAACAAGGTTTGGTGTACCGGAACTTGAGCAAAAAGTGGCGGCATTTGGTGTGCTGCTATACGTCCTGTAATACATTCTGTTTGTACCGCTGCCTACACTTACACGTGTGGGTTGGGGAAGCCCATTTACAATAGGGCTTGGCACGTTTAACAGCAAATTTGCATCCAGTTTAAAAAGTAATACTTCGGTACCGTTTATCTGGTATATTGTACCACGATTATCTGCACAAAAAGAAGGCGCAGCGCCTGCACTAAAATTAAAAGTTTTAAAAGTCATATCGCCATCATCGCAACCTGCAAAAAGAGCCAGGGCAAGGAGCGCTAAAAAGATCTTCTTCATAGAATAGTAATTTTGAACAAAAATAGCGTTTTTAATTGTTTGCAAAAAGCTTTTACAGCAGGCAGGCTAAAAATAGTGGAGCAAAGAATTTTTTAGGTAATTTTGCACCAATGAAAAAAGCATATCTTGATAACGCCTCTACAACCGCTATGCGCCCTGAAGTAATATCAGAGATTACGCAGGTAATGACCACTGTTTATGGCAATCCGTCATCTACGCACAGCTTTGGCAGAACGGCTAAAGTTGTACTCGAAACCGCACGTAAAACAATTGCATCTCTTATTAACGCCGAAGCACGCGAAATTATTTTCACATCGGGCGGTACAGAGGCAAATAATTTAATATTGCACAGCGCTGTTAAAGATCTTGGCATCCGCCGGATTATAAGCAGCAGGACAGAACATCACTCTGTATTGAATACCATACCGGAGTTGGTGGCGCAGTTTGGCATCCGTGCCGACTATGTTAACCTCTTGCCCGGAGGCAGCCCTGATCTTAAGCACCTTGAAGCTTTATTACAGGAGGGCATCCCTACACTGGTTAGCCTTATACATGTTAATAATGAGACGGGTAAAGTGCTTAACCTAATGCAAACAGGTACTCTTTGCAGGCAGTATAAAGCGCTTTTCCATACAGATACGGTACAGTCTATAGGTAAAATAGATTTTGATTTGCAAAACCTCCCAATAGATTTTTTAGTGTCGAGTGCGCATAAATATCACGGGCCTAAGGGTGTTGGTTTTTTATACATTAATAAAAAAATAGGGCTTAAGCCCATGATTTACGGTGGCGAACAGGAAAAAGGCCTGCGCGGCGGTACCGAAGCGATACATCAAATTGCCGGGATGGCTAAAGCCTTAGAGGTCTCTTATTCTAATCTTACTGCTGATAGGGAGCATATCACTACTGTTAAAGATTATTTGCACGAGCAGCTTGATATTTATTTTCCCGGGTTTAAAGTAAATGGGCAGAGCAGTGATGCCCCACTATTTTATAATATTACCAATGTGTTATTACCCTTACCGGATGATAAGACAGCTATGATACTTTTTCATCTCGATATGCAGGGTGTTGCGGTATCTCGCGGTAGTGCGTGCCAGTCAGGATCGATTAAACCATCGCATGTACTAAAAGAAATTTTATCTGATAGCGACGTTAAGAAACCATCGCTCAGAATTTCATTTAGCCATTACAATACTAATGATGATGTTGATTTGTTTATTGAGGCTTTAAAGAAGCTGGTATAATCGGGTTAATAATTTATACTTATCCCAAGTACTAAGTTGTTGTATTTGATGTTTAATATAGCTAATTCTTATTTTTTATCATTAAAGTATTTTGCGATAGATATTTTATTTTTCTTAGCATCATCTACAAATAATTTTGCAACTAACTTAGCACCCTTTACATTAAGGTGCGTAGAGTCCTGTTTTTTATCTGTAAAATTAAATATAGATTTAGAGTCTTTAGGCCCCATGCCTAAAACTAATTTTCGGGTAAGGTTTTCCATATCAACATAATCTGTACCGGTTTCTTTAGCAACCTGTTGGGCGGCAATTATATAATCTTTATGGGTGTCTATCAAATTGCCTTTACTATCAAAATGCCGCCTTACTATAGATGAGCATAAAACCGGAGTAGCCTTGTGGCTGCGGGTATCGGCAATGAATTTTTTAAGGTTATCTTTAAAAGAACCAAAAGGCTCTGTATGGCGGTCTGCTTTTGTTTTTTCATCATTATGCCCAAACTGAATAATTACATAATCGCCGGGTTGTATACTGTCGGTAACATTTTTCCAGCCATTTTCGTTAATAAAACTAAGGGTGCTACGACCGTTTACTGCATGGTTATGAACTGTTGCATTGCTGTTTAAAAAATTAGACAGTGCTACACCCCAGCCTAATTCAGGAAAAGCCTCCTTCTTTTTGGGAGCCATGGTAGAGTCGCCCACCATCCAGATGTTTACATGATCTTTTTTGAAAGATAATAATAAGCTCAAGCCTAAAATTGCAACTAATATGGTTTTAAATAATTTCATGATATAGAAGGATTTAAAATTAAAGTTCTTTTTTAAAATTTTGTAAATTAACGTGTATCTCTTGTTTATCGCTTACATTATTTGCCGTTACTTTTTTTAGTACAACATTATTTACAGGTAATTCTTCCTGACCTAATACACGCGATATAAATTTTACATCGGTGGCATGTACATTCTCAAGATATATATCAGAAATAGGAGTAAGAACCCTTTTGTAAGTAGGCATAAGGTCTTTCCATTGGTAAAGCACATCTGTTTCTATGCCCAGTATACCAAGGTCTATTTTACCCGATTTTACATTTTGCATATATATGTTTTTAACATAACCACCCCGCCGTTCGTTAGTTTTAATAAATAAAAGGTGGTTTAATTTTGCTCCGTCTACAACCTTGCAGTTGTCTATAAACACATTTTCTATACCGCCAGAAAGTTCGCTGCCCAAGGCTATTAACTGATGTCCATTTTTTACAAGGCAATTACGAATAACTATGTTTCTTGCAGGTGTATTCAGCCTCCAGGCATCATGGTCGCGGCCCGATTTTACAGAGATAGCATCATCGCCCTGATCAAAAATACAGTCTTCTATAAGTACATTCTCGCTCATCTCCGGGTCAACACCATCGTTATTATGCCCGTGTGCAAATATATTTACTTTACGCACCACCACATTTTTACACAGGTAAACGTGAACTGTCCAAAAAGGGCTATTTTTTACAGACACATTTTCCATAACTACATTTTGGCATCGGTTAAACTGTATAAACTGCGGTCTTAAGTTTGCCGTATCGTTTACCATTTGCCTTTGTTCTACAGGTATATCTTTAGCCGCAAGGTCATAAAGATATTTTAAACTGTTCATGTGGGCCTTAGGCCGTGCAAACCATTTTTTCCAGGTTTCCATTTCGGCTTTTAGCTCTCCTTTACCGGTTATGGCAACGTTAGTACAGTTATAAGCATATACTAATGGCGAATAATTGTAACACTCCATACCTTCCCAGGTTGTATGTACCACGGGCAGGTAATCATTAGGGTTATCTGAGAAAGTGAGTATTGCGCCTTCTTCTAAATGCAGGTTTACATTACTTTTTAAATGTACTTTACCCGTTAGCCATTCACCTTTAGGTATAACCACAACGCCGCCATTTACGGCAGCTTTTTCTATAGCTATTGCAATTGCTTTGCTTGTGTTTTCCTTATCTGCGGGTAAAGCTCCATAATCTGTAATTAAAAATTTAGAACATTTACTAAAATCAGGTATTGTAATAGCAGGCATTTTAAAGGGTGCAGCCACTTTTACAGTACTTAACTTTATACTATTATTTTTTACAGAAGCGTGATGGCAGGCAAGTAACGATGAAAAGGATATTATTAGTGCAATACATTTTTTCATTGATGATTGTTTAACGTTGATTTGTACATAAATAATAAATACACAAGCTATAATGTATAACTTGTGTATTTATAAAAGTATATTACCTAAAAAGGTTATAGGATAAAATTAATAACCAGGGTTTTGCATTGCCTGTTTCTGGTCTGGAGAAAGAGGGGTTCCGCTACTTGTAATAAGGTCAAGGAACGTTTGAGGTATTGGCCTTAAGTTATGAAATTCCCTTATGTTAGCAGAAGCGGTGGGGTTGTAAGCCTGAACACGTTTTACTAACGTTTTCGTTCTCGACAAATCTTCCCAACGCAGGTATTCTCCACACAATTCTCTTGCACGCTCATTTAACACCAAGCAAAGCATACGGTCATAATCAGACGAGTATCCAAGTCTTGATATAACAGCTTCATCTTCTGCGGGCAATGTACTAATACTGCCTATGCTTAACGTAGTTGCATCTGTAGTAGGGGCAATGTGTGTAGATTCGAAATATGAATTTTCAGGCATATAAGAATTACTTGCTACCGGCTGGTTTAATGGAGACGATGCATAAGCACCACCACCATCTACATAAGCACTGCGAACTTCGCCACCTTTAAACGCTGCACGTGCGCGTACTGTATTTATTAAGTTTAATGCTTCGGTATAAGATCCGCCTCCGCCTATAGCAGCTAACCTTATGTGTGCTTCGGCTGCCATTAAATAAGTTTCTGCAGAACGGGCTACAATACCATCACGGTAGCCACGGGTATCATTAACCTGTAATCTTGAGGCATCATAATGTTTAGAAAGAGATGGAAAACGGGGCTCGCTTAATAACGATCTGCCATCTGATGCATGTGCTACATAAACAGATGGTATTGTTTTACCGGTAGTAGCATACACAATTGTATTTAAGTATTTAGTCTGAGCAAAACTGTTATCATTTTTATTGTTGATAATGTACATAATACCCAAATCTCCGTTTACATAAGTAGTACCGGATGCATTGTTTACGCGGTGTTTTGTACGGAAGCTTTTCCAGAACCTTGAATCGTTTATACCATCATATATTTCATACGTAAAATAAGAGGGCGCTAACCTTGTGTAAGGTCGCATACCTGTTAGATCTCTTTTCATGAAAGGTAAATCGTCATATTTTGCAGCAAATGATGTACACGAAAAGTTAGCTGCCGATGCACCAAGATCGTTTGTAAACTGGGCAGACAAAATTACTTCGGGTAAAGACTCATTAGCACTGTTAGGAGCGGTATATCTCCATAGGTCGGCAAAGTTAGTAGCAAGGGCGTGGTTACCTATAACCTCGTTACTTAATGTAAGTACCTGGTTAAGGTCGGCCTGTTTTGTTGCACTGTTCCATGAATCGTTAATTTCGCTTGCGCGGCTTAGATAAGCTTTTGCAAGAAAATGTGCAGCAGCATCTTTAGTAACTTTTGCTGAACCGCCGGCATTAGGCAGCAACTCGTATGCTTTTGTAAAATCAGATATAATTTGAGTATATACCTCTTCTGCGGTAGCACGGCTAAACTCTGTTTCTACCGTTGTGCTTACATTAAGCTTTATAGGTACACCACCAAACTGCCTTACTAAACGGAGGTAGCTAAATGCCCTAAAAAAGTAGCCTTCTCCTAAAGCAACCTGTTTTATGGCCGGGTTGGTAGATTCTATATCTGTAGCGTAGGTTACTAACTGGTTACACACATTAATACCAAGATAAAGCATATCCCACTGCTCATTTGCAGCAACAGTATTACTATTAATGGCATTTATGCTTGATTGTAGTGCTACAGAATAATTGTTCCACACTCCGTTGGAATCATCTCCACCTATAACAAACTCATCAGTACCATAATTTAAAGATGTATACTGGTTTTCATTTGTAAAAGGTAATGCCAGTACGCGATAGTAGGCACCTGTGGCTAAAGACTGTATGCCTTCTTCTGTCTTATAAAATTCGGTATTTCTCTGCGTTGTAAGTTCTTCGTCAAGAAAATCTTTATTACAGGATTGTATTACAGGCAAAGTTGCTAAAAGCAGTGCTAAGCTTATGTATCTATATTTTGTTTGAAGCATTTTCATAATAGTTTTTTTTTAAAATCTTAGAATTCAAAATTAAGTCCCGAAACAAAACCTCTGTTGTAGGTAGAGCTGTCTGTATCCATATCTCTAAAATCAACCGGAGAATAAATATAACCAGGATTAATTACCTGTGCATAAAGCCTTAGACCGCTTATTCCTAATCTGTCTGTAATAGATTTTGGGAAGTTATACCCTAACGATATATTACGTATCCTTATAAAAGAACCGTCTTTATATCCTAAAGTAGTAGCATAAGGATCGCCGGTACCGGCTGTGTATACTGGTTTTTGGTATTCTGCGTTAGTATTAGTTTCTGTATAGTAGTTAATTTTTCTCTGGTTAAAACGTCCTGTTTCAGCTTCACCACCAGTATTATAAGTGTAATCTAACCTGCCGTAAAGAAATATAGAAAGTTCGAAGTCACCATATTTAAAGGTATTAGTTACACCACCCACAAACTTTGGTAATGTGTTACCCACAATAGCACGGTCGTTATTAGCATCTATTTTATGGTCACCGTTAATATCTACCGGCCTTGCTGTACCAGGAGTAAAGTTGTGCCCGTTAGCATTAAATAATGCCATCTCTGCAGCGTCAGACTCTTTCCAGATACCTGCAGATTTGTAGCCGTAAATTACACCTAATTGCTCACCAATAAACCAGTTGTTTTGTATATCGTCAAATTTACCTGTAGACAATGTTACGATCTTGTTATTTTGATAAGATACGCTAAATGATGTATCCCACGAAAATTTACCAAATTCAAGATTTGTAGTGCTTAAAGTAAGGTCTATACCATTACTTTTTGTTTCTCCTACGTTAGCATAAGTATTAATTGCGCCAGCTACTGTAGGTAAGCTTTTTAATAAAAGCAGATCAGTTGTTTTAGCCGTATAAAAATCCAGCGTACCTCTAACTCTTTGGTTAAACAAAGAGAATTCTGCTTCTATGTTATATGCAGTAGTTTTTTCCCATCCAAGGTTTTGGTTAGCAAGCGTAGTAGATGGTACTGTACCGGGAATTAAGCTTGCCCCGTTAGGATAGTTTATAGATGTAAGTGGCCCTTTCGTAGAGTATGGATCGATAGCAGAGTTACCTGTTACACCTACACCCAAACGTAAAATTAAGTTGTTAACCCAATTGGTGTTTTCAAGAAACTTCTCTTTTTTTACTGTCCATGCTGCCGCTGCACTTGGAAAGAAAGACCACTGATTATCAGGAGCTAACTGCGATGCACCATCCCAACGGCCAGAAGCTGTAAAGTTATACTTATCATCAAAAGTGTAATTAACACGCCCCATGTAAGATAGCAATTGCTTTTCTGTTAAGCCAGAATTCCATGAAGAAAGGGTAACGTTAGCATTATTTAAAGCATTCCATTTTTGCGAAGTAAATGGTACATTGTTTGCAGCCATGCTGTTAAACTCATTTTTATACTTTGTTTCACTTTGTAGTAACGTTACATCCAGCGTATGCCTGCCAAATTGTTTGTTATAAAATATCAAGTGGTCTAATGTATAAGAAAGGTCGTTGCTGGCATTAATAGATGCGTAGCTTGAACCGGCACGTGTTACCGATTTTTTGTCAAGGTAAAGGCCATTACGGTTAAAAGAAAGGTCAGGACCAAAGTTTATCCTGTATTTTAAGCCTTGTAGTGGAGACCACATAGCACCAAAATCTAACTGAGAGTAAAAACTACCAAATATCCTTGTGTTTATACGTTCGTCCTGAGAGTAGTTAACCTCATCTATTACCGTTTTTACACCATCGTCTCCACCAGGAAACTCTATACGGTTACCGTTTGCATCATAAGGCACTGCATACTGAAATATGGCACGTGCAGTATCATATAATCCGCCTGTGTTAACAAGGCTGCTGCGCCCTGCTGTAGACTGCCCGTATTGCTGAACGCCATAACTTGCGTTTAATGTGGTACCAAAAGAAAACCATTTTGTAGGAGTAATATCTACACTCGTTTTACCGGTATATCTTTTATAGCTTTGTCCTACTACGGTACCTTTATTATCAAGGTATCCAAAAGACCCGAAAGCTTTTATTTTATCTGTACCACCGCTTACATTTAGAGAGTATTGGTTTGTTACACCTGTTTGTGTAACAAAATCCCTAAAATCTGTAGTTTGCACTTTAGATCCGTCCCATGTGCCAGATTCCCAGCCTTTATTAATATTTGCAAAAGCAGCAGGATCTGACGATGCTAAAAATATAGCCTGGTCATTAGCTAAAGTAGGCTGGTCTCCTCTTGGGAACGTTGTAGGGTTAGAGTAGTACCTGGCCCAACGCCTAAAAGTAATATACTCAGAAGCATTCATCATGTCCATCCTGTCTACAAGCGTTTCTATTGTTGTAGAGTAGCTTAGGCCAATATTTAATTTTCCGTTCTTACCTCTCTTAGTAGTTACAATTACTACGCCATTAGCACCACGAGAACCATAAATAGCTGTAGATGAAGCATCTTTAAGGATGTCTATAGCCTCTATATCTAACGGGTTAAGATTTTCTATACCGCCAGAAGTTAACGGGATTCCATCTACCACATACAGTGGGCTGTTAGATGCTGTTAATGAACGTACACCACGAATGGTAATAGCGCCAAGAGTACCCGGGCGCTGGCTCGATGTAATATCTACACCCGCAGCTTTACCCTGAATGGCTTCTAGTGTGTTATTTACCGGCCTCGATGCAATATCTTTAGCGCTAACACTCGTAATAGCACCTGTAACGTCCGATTTTTTCCTTTGTCCGTATCCAACCACAACAACCTCTTCCAGTTCGGCAGAGCCATCTTTTAAAGTAACGCTATAATCTGTTTTATCGGAAACCGTAATTTCCTGTGTTTCCATCCCAATGAATGAAACCACTAAAATTTCGCCTTTGGCAGCTTCTATAGAGAATTTACCATCATAATCTGTCTGTACGCCCTTGTTTGTCCCTTTAACCAAAACGTTGACTCCCGGTATTGGTCCTCCACCAGAATCCAGTATCGTTCCCTGAACAGTTTGTGCCTGTGCATAAGACAGCGCAGGTACCATGGTCAAGAATATTACCAGAAATCTGAAAAAAAAGCATTTTGTAATTTTTTTCATGAGTTAATAATTTATGGTTACAATAAATAAATATTTAACCACAAAATAAACTTTTCATTAACATTTCGCTATCCTGTGCTATCCTGTCAATTGCTAATTACAGCGTAGTTTACAACGTTATAGTTGGGTTGCTAATTTTTGCACATTCAAAACTCCCAGTATTTACAGGGGTTTTGTATATATCGTTTTCGTAAAGGTGCATTTTTATGAACTAAAAAAAATAGCGCAATTAAATTATGAGTACTGTAAAAATTAGAAAACGAAGGTTACTTAATATAATATTCAGCGTTTATTTGGTCGATTTTTATCATTTATGTTAACATTTAATCTACTGGTTTTGTATCTGTGTGTAATAGCATGGCGGAACAGGATACCTTAAGGAGCGGTAAATTTTACATTTGTAGTAAGTACTACTAAGTATAATATGCAATTGGTATCTCTTGCTTTGGCTTAAGGTTTTCAACAAAACATATAAAATAATGTATAAAAATTTTCTAGTTCTTTTTATAACGCTTGGTTTTAGCGCATGCTGCCCGGCACAAAATACAAATGAGTCTTTATTTACTATAGCAGATGGCTATAACGCGGTTTCTGTTATTTATGATAATAAAGGCACGTCTTTAGATTCTGTTTCGGCTTTTCTTTTAGCAGATGATATAGAAAAAGTAACCGGGCTAAAACCAATTGTTAAGCCATTTGGTAAATTTATAGATACCGATGCTATTTTGATAGGGAATATTAATTCTAATTTTATAAAGAGTTTTATTAATAATGCTGTACCGCAAAGTTTTTTTAACCAGAAAGAAAGTTTTTACAATGGTATTGCCATAGCAAAAAACGGTGCTAAACATTACATTATTGCCGGAACTGATGCTCGTGGAACCGCATTTGGAGTTTTTAACGTGTCTAAGCATATAGGTGTTAACCCATGGTACTGGTGGGCAGATGTGCCTGTAAAAAAGCAAAAGTTATTAAAAATTACTTCGCAGTCTTATTTTTCTGAACAGCCAACAGTAGAGTACAGGGGGATATTTCTTAACGATGAAGACTGGGGGTTGCAACCCTGGGCTGCCAAAACATTTGAAAAAGACCCAGCCGATATAGGCCCTAAAACCTATGCTAAAATTTTCGAATTGCTGCTTAGGTTAAATGCTAACACCATTTGGCCTGCTATGCACCCGTCTACCAAAGCTTTTTTTTATTATCCGGGTAATGTGGCAATGGCTCAAAAATATAATATTGTTATAGGTACATCGCATGCCGAACCTATGCTGCGCAATAATGTAGACGAATGGAAGCCTGAATTTGGTAAGTTTGATTATAAAAATAACAAGGCTAAAGTTGCGTCATACTGGGAACAACGGGTTAAAGAAGCTAAAAATACAGATGCTATTTACACTATGGGTATACGTGGGGTACACGATAGCGGTATGGAAGGTGTATCTGGTATTGAGGAGGCTTCTCAATTATTAGGTCAGGTGATTACAGATCAAAGAGATATGCTGCAACGCAACCTTAGTAAATCGCCAAATAAAATACCACATGTTTTTACTGTTTATAAAGAGGTGCTTGATTTGTACGAGCATGGCATGAACATACCCAATGATATTACTTTAGTATGGACAGACGATAATTATGGTTATATAAGGCAGTTAAGTAATGATAGAGAGCAGCTAAGAGATGGTGGGGCAGGAGTGTATTATCATATTTCTTACTGGGGCAGGCCACACGATAATTTATGGCTTAACACCACGCCGCCCGGACTAATACAGGAAGAAATGCTAAAGGCTTACTATAAAAATGCTAATAAAATTTGGATTGTAAATGTGGGCGATATTAAACCGGGCGAATATGCTACGCAGCTTTTTCTGGATATGGCTTATAATATAAAACCGTTTTTAAATCAGGATTATTTAAACGAGCATTCGATTAATTTTTACAGCAATATTTTTGGTCAGCAACTTGGTAAAAGTATAAGTGGTATTAAACAGGAATATTATAATCTTGCCTTTGAAAGAAAGCCTGAGTATATGGGCTGGAGCCAGACAGAGCCTACTACCAAGGTAGGTAAAACTGCGTACAACCCTTTTATGTATGGAGACGAAATAGATAAGCGTTTAAAAGAATATACTAACTTAGGCAAGCAATCAGACAGTATTTACAATAATGTTCCGGGTAAACTTAAAGATGCTTATTTTGAATTAGTGCAATACCCGGTAAAAGCAGCTATGTTTATGAATTATAAACATTTGTACCGCGATTTAGCTATAAAATACAATGAAGATAAAAGGCTTGTAGCCCAGCATTATAAAGATGCATCTTTGGCGGCTTATGACAGTATTAGTACCCTTACCGATTTTTATAATACGAAGATCGCAAATGGTAAGTGGAGCAATATGATGTCTATGAAGCCCCGCAATTTGCCGGTTTTTGATAAACCCGATATCCTGCTGACAAATTATACTACTAATGATGTTGCCGGTTTTAAAATAGAAGGAAATGATACTATAACTTATACTTTGCCTAAATTTTATCAGGGTTTTAAAGACTCTTATTTTATAGATGTTTTTATGCAAAAGCAAGGTACTGTAAGTTGGTCATTAAAAGGTTTTCCCAAATGGTTAGTAGCTTCAAAAACTTCGGGTACCTTAAATGCTAATAATACTATGCAGGAGCGCATTGTACTTACGGTAGACTGGAATATGTATAGTAGCACTAAGCCCGTAACAAAAAATATTAGCTTAAAGTTAGGCAACAAAAAATATAACATAAAAGTAAATACAGCAGTACATCCTAAAGGACTAAAAAATGAAAAATACTTTATAGAAAAAAATGGTTATGCAGTAGCTTATGCAAAAAGTTACAACAAAAAGCAGGATGCAGCTAAAGCTTCCTGGCAGGCATTTGATAATTTAGGCTACAGTGGTGCGCTAATGCAGGCACAGCCTTTAAATGCTGTACAGTTAGATACTGTAAATATAAAAGCTAACCCTAAACTATCGTACACTTTTTATACTGAAACAATTACTAATAAAGCCGAAATACTTGTTTATGCATTGCCCACACATCCTCTAACGGGTAAGCACAATGTAAAAATAGGGGTGCAGTGGGACGATGAGCCTTTGCAAATTTTAAACTTTCAAACGTATGACAGGAGCAGTACATGGAAACAAAATGTACTTAGCAATGTAGCGAAAGTATCTGTACCCGTTAATCTTAAAACTGACGGAAAACATACGCTAAATATTTATATGATAGACCAGGGTGTAGGTTTAGACTTTATATACCTTAAAACTACTTCATCAGCTTTACCCTACGGCTTACTGCCCGAAACGGGAACCTTTTAGCTTTAAACTAATTTAAGTAAATAATATTTTTATGAAAAAAATTATAGTGTTGCTCATTGTGTTACTAAGCACCCAAACTATGCAATCGCAAAACGAACCATATCATAGCGATGTAGAGTGGGTTACAAATCCCAGTCACGTTAACTGGCTTTATAATGTAAAGGATCAGGCCAAAATAACGATAGAGTTATACCTGTATGGTGTTTTGCAAAAAGATTTTGAGGTAAGCTACAGCATCGGCCCAGAGCTAATGAAAGCTGATAAAGAAGGCAAGGTAAAATTAGTAGCCGGTAAAACAGATCTTATCTTGGGCACACTCAACAAACCGGGATTTTTAGACTGCAGGCTTAAAGCAGAAATTAATGGCAAAACCTACTCGCATCATATAAAAGTTGGGTTCGAACCCCAAAAGTTGCAACCCTATACCCAGTTTCCGACAGATTTTACATCTTTTTGGGATCAAGCTAAAGCAGAGGCAGCCCTATGCCCTTTTAAGGTAGAAAAAACTTTAGCATCAGAATATTGTACCGACAAGGTAGACTGTTATTTAGTGAAAATTCAGGCGTATAAAGAAGGGTATAATGTATATGGATATTTAACCGTACCTAAAAAAGAGGGTAAGTACCCGGTTGTTTTTTCGCCTCCCGGTGCAGGCATTAAACCTATGGATCCGTTAACCCATACTTTTTATGCCGAAAATGGTGTAATTCGTTTTGATATGGAAATTCACGGCATACGGCCAGATCTTGATGCTAAAACCTATAAAGAGATTAGCCGTTCTTTTGGCGGTGGAGACAACAGCTACCTTATTAACGGCATAGAAGACAGGGATAAATACTATATGAAAAAGGTATATCTCTCCTGTCTAAGAGCAGTAGATTATCTTACCACATTACCGCAATGGGACGGTAAAAACTTAATTGCACAGGGCACAAGCCAGGGTGGGGCTTTGGTATTAGTTACCACGGCTTTAGATAGAAGGATTACAGCCTGTGCGGCAACACACCCCGCAGTTTGCGATATGGCAGGATACCTGGATAACAGGGCAGGAGGATATCCGCACCTTTTTACAGAATATAAAAATATGGACAAGCCCGAAATTATAAAAACCTTACAGTATTATGATGCAGTAAATTTTGCTAAACTTATTAATGTACCTGTATTCATGACTTTTGGCTATAACGACAATGTATGCCCACCCACAACAAGCTACATTACGTATAACAGTATCAAATCAGATAAGAAATCTCTTATCACGCCGATAACAGAGCATTGGGTATCAGACAATACAAGGAGGGTTATTTTCGACTGGATAAAAACGCAACTTAAATAATAGAAAAATCAAACCCTAATACGATGTAGCCTCAATAATAATTATGAATCTTGTATTAATAATTAAATAAAATTGTTACTAATTTAATTTTTCAGGATAAGGCAGGACAGTCTTTAAATGCTTATATAATAAATTTACGCTTTATAGACCTAAAGTCATTAACTATGAAATGTATCATTACACGATTTTTTCTTAAAATAGTATTGCTGCTTTGCCTGATTCCTTCTTTTACTTTAGCACAGGAAAAGTTTCCTGACGGTACAGTAATTCCGGAATGGTTTCGCAAAACAGAAGCAACAAGCATTGCCAAACTTGGCAAACAATATAAAATTACAGACTATTCAGTAAGCAACGACAGCACACTTGTACAAACACAAAACATACAGGCTGTTATAGATAAAGCGGCACAGTCTGGTGGCGGTGTAATTGTTATACCAAAGGGTGTATTCCTTACGGGTTCTCTTTTTTTTAAACAGGGTACCCATTTATATGTAGAGCAGGGTGGTGTGCTTAAGGGCAGCGACGATATTAGCGATTTTCCTGTAGTAATGACCCGTATTGAGGGGCAGTCGGTTAAGTATTTCCCGGCACTTGTAAATGCAGATGGTGTAGATGGTTTTACAATATCGGGCAAAGGAACTATTAATGGTAACGGGCTTAAGTATTGGAAAGCATTCTGGCTGCGCCGTGACTGGAATCCTAAATGTACTAATATGGACGAGATGCGACCACGCCTTATCTATATATCAAATAGTAAAAATGTTCAGGTTTCAAACCTTCACTTAAAAGATTCTCCATTCTGGACCACACATTACTATAAATGCGAAAATGTAAAACTGCTTAAACTGCGCATTACATCGCCAAAAACACCTGTAAGAGCACCAAGCACAGATGCTATAGATTTAGACGTTTGTAAAAATGTATTGGTAAAAAACTGCTACATGTCGGTAAATGATGATGCCATTGCCCTAAAAGGCGGTAAAGGCCCATTTGCAGATAAAGACGAAACAAATGGCAAGAACCGTAATATTATTATAGAAGATAACGAATATGGTTTTTGCCATAGCGCATTAACCTGTGGCAGCGAGTCTATACATAATTACAATATAGTTTTCAGGCGATGTAAACTTAATGGAGCCCAGAAAACACTCCACTTAAAAATGCGTCCGGATACCCCACAAATGTATGAGTATATTGTTGTAGAAGACATTACAGGCAATGCAGGAAGCCTTATAAGTATTGCACCGTGGAAACAATTTTTTGACCTTAAGGGAAGGACAGAGCCGTTAATGTCTTACGCTCAGAATATAACAATGAAAAATATAAAACTGGAGTGTAAACAGGGATTTGATATTACCGAATCTGACAAATTCCAACTTAAGGATTTTGTTTTTGAGAACATTACTTTAAAAACAGATAAAGGACTGCAGGACAATACAAAAAGTATTAAAAATGTTGTTTTAAAAAATGTAACTATCAAACCATAGCATTGTTAATACAATAAGTTGTCGGATGAACATGCTATAAATAATATACTATGATTAGAAAAAAATTAATTTTAAGTCTGTTGGTTTTATTCTCTTTATCATGCGCTGCACAAAAGGCAGCAAAGATAGACAGGCATGCACTTGTAGAGAGAAATAGCCCCCACGTAAAGCAGATTGATAAATTATCGTCGCTATCTGTAGGGAATGGTAATTTTGCCTATACTGTAGATGCTACCGGATTGCAAACCTTTCCTGAAACCTACAGCAGTGGCGTGCCTTTAGGTACCCAGTCGCAATGGGGATGGCACAGTTTTCCTAATACAGAAAATTTTAAGCCGGAAGAGGCTTTAAAAAATTACAACTTTAGGGGGTGGGAAGAGCCTTATTCTGTACAAATTAAAGAACCGGGAAGGCAGCATGACGCGTCAGAATATTTAAGGGCAAACGAGCACAGGCTGCATTTAGGTTACATAGGGTTAGAACTATCTAAAAAAGATGGCAGTGCCGCAAAGCCGCAGGATATTACGAACATTGACCAAAAACTCGACCTTTGGAACGGTTTTATAGATAGTAATTATAATGTAGATGGCAG
>Ga0247806_10000035_pt1 | contig 84495 bp, 88 predicted proteins | sample UWRJL059202B1_FD_179935 | JGI IMG/M metagenome (GOLD analysis project Ga0247806, IMG submission 179935) | Plant litter microbial communities from Arlington Agricultural Research Station in Wisconsin, United States - UWRJ-L059-202B-1 | ecosystem: Environmental > Terrestrial > Plant litter >... | reverse complement strand
ATCGCCTATTTACCTTTTCATGGCAGGGCCACAGGAAGCAGTGTTCCAGATATCTTTAAAAGAAGTGCACATGGATATGGATGACTTTAAAGACGAATTAAGGAAACGCATTGCGAAGGCAGAGCCGGGCGTTAAACTTTCGTTTGAGCCTATAGAGCTTACCGATAAAGTTTTGAGCCAGGGATCGCCGACTCCTATAGAAGTTCGTTTTGCCGGAAAGAATAAAAAGGTAAACGAGCAGTATGCCGCCAAAATAATAGAAAAGCTTAAAAAAATAGATTATTTCAGGGATGTGCAATTGGCTCAGGCTATAAAATACCCTTCGCTTAATATTACTATAGACAGGGTAAGGGCAGCACAGCTTGGGGTGGATATGAACGACATATCGAGGTCGCTTATTGCCGCAACATCGTCATCCCGTTATACCGATAAAAATACCTGGATAGACGAAAAAATCGGGCTGTCCTACAATGTACAGGTACAGGTGCCGCTCGACAGGATGAAAACCGAACAGGATATTGCAAACATCCCGTTGCTTAGAAACTCCACGCGCCCGGTATTAGGCGATGTGGCTACCATTACACACTCTTACGTACATGGCGAAAACGACGACCTTGGTGCCATGCCCTATGTTTCGGTTACTGCAAACACAAACCACACCGACCTTGGTACAGCTTCTAAAGACGTACAGACAGCCATTGCATCACTTGGCGAACTGCCACGCGGTTTGTTCGTAGAGCCTATAGGACTTAGTAAAGTTTTGGGCGAAACCATGAGCAGCCTTCAGGCAGGTTTACTGGTTGCTGTAATCGTGATCTTTTTAATGCTATCGGCAAACTTCCAGTCGTTCCGTGTGTCGCTGGTTATCTTAACAACGGTTCCTGCGGTGGTGTTAGGTGCATTATTAATGCTTTTAATTACCGGGTCTACGCTTAACCTTCAGTCCTACATGGGTATAATCATGTCAGTCGGGGTATCTATTGCAAATGCGGTGCTGCTCGTCACGAATGCAGAGCAGTTAAGGCGCGTAAACGGCAATGCGTTAGAGTCGGCACGCGAAGCGGCATCGCTACGCCTTCGCCCTATCATCATGACCTCTGTAGCGATGATAGCCGGTATGTTGCCGATGGCTATAGGCCACGGCGAAAGCGGCGAGCAGGTATCGCCACTGGGCAGGGCGGTTATAGGCGGGCTGTTATTTTCTACCTTTGCTGTTCTTGTTATATTGCCCGTTATATTTGCATGGGCACAGGGCAAAGCCACTACCCAATCAGTTTCGCTGGACCCGGAAGATAAAGAGAGTAAACATTATGTACCAACCACATTACACCAATAAAATGAATAAATATTTAATTACATCGATGGCTGCTGTAATGGCGCTAAGCATATTAAGCAGCTGCGGCGAAAAAAAAGAAGAAGCTGCACAGGAACCGGAGCCTGTAATAGAAACTGTTAACCTGCACAAGGAAAAATTATCATCTGAAATTCGCCTTCCGGCAGAATTACAGGGCTTCCGCCAGGTAGACCTTTATGCTAAAGTAAGCAGCTTTGTAAAAGAGCTTAAAGTAGATATAGGCAGCGAAGTAAAAGCAGGCCAGTTACTTATTGTGCTTGAAGCACCCGAGATAAGCTCGCAGATCGCTGCAGCCGAATCAAGGCTGCGCTCTCAGGAAGCGGTATATACTGCCAGCAACAGTACCTACAACCGTATACTTGAAACCAGCAAGGTAGAAGGAACAATATCTAAAAATGACCTTGACCAGGCTGTTGCCCGTAAAAGTTCTGAGTATGCGCAGCTACAGGCAGCCAAGGCAGCATATAAAGAGGTACAGACCATACAGGGATACCTGCAAATACGTGCCCCTTTTGATGGTGTGGTATCTGCCCGTAATGTAAACTTAGGAGCTTATGTTGGTCCGGCAGGTAAAGGTAGCGACCTGCCCATATTTACCATTCAGGATCAGAAAAAACTTCGTTTAGGAGTATCTGTACCGGAAATGTATACCGGCTTCCTTAAAAATGGCGACGACATTACTTTTACCGTTCGCTCACTGCCTAACCAAAGCTTTAATGCGAAAATAAAACGTATGTCGGGTGCCTTAGATTTAAGGCTACGTTCTGAACGTGTAGAGATGGATGTAGAAAACACAACTAAAAGGTTACTACCGGGTATGGTTGCCGAAGTGATCTTAAAACTAAACAGTGTAGACAGTACGTTTGTTGTACCTAAAACGGCGGTGGTGAGTACCAGCGAAAGGGCTTTTGTAATTACCGTAAAAGATAATAAAGCTAAAAGTATAGGCATTAAAAAAGGCCGTGAAAGCGGTGATAATATTGAGATTTTCAGTGATAGCCTGTCGGTTAACGATCAACTTGTAAAATCTGCCAGTGAAGAAATAAGGAATGGCACACCCATTAAAAAGTAAATTATCAGTTTCGTAATTTTTGTTTGGTTGAAGGCCCCGTGAGTTCGCACCCGGGGTCTTCTTTTTTTTTATATTGAGCCATATGGTTTATGTATACAGTTTTTGAGTCCCAGAGGGACGGCATGTCTATAGAAAACAGACAGTATAGTTTTTAGAGCTCCGGAGGAGTGGCATCTATTTATGCAGCTCCTCCGGAGCTTTTAAATATCTTACAATTATCTTTCTATAGACATGCCGTCCCTCCGGGACTCTTCTGCAGCCTCATATTTTACCGTAATTAAACCATCATTCTATAAATCAAAAACCCAAACGTTTAAAATATGCCTTAAGTGATTATTTAGCCCTGATGGCAGCGGCATCCTACCGCCTTTTTTCGGCGGGAGATATAGCGGACAGCAGGAAAATGGTTTTATAAAATGCCCAGTGCGGTGCTTATTAAATAAAAAACAGGATTGCCGTGGTGGACAATCCTGTTTTGACTAACTCAATTTAATTCTACACAAAAATTATTTCTTTAAAATAAGTAGCGATGGGGTGTTGTTAAGCCATGTACTGCGCGACTCTACCAGTTTTTTCCAGCTGTCTACGCTAATTATCATAAGGTCCTGGCTTTGCAGGAATTCTTTATCAAGTATCTTTTGATTAAGCAATTGTATATGGTTAGGTACCGTTTGTTCTATACTGCGAATGGCTTCCTTAATTTGCGGGTTATTTTTTATAGACCCGTCAGCATCGAGCACTGTAACCTGAGAGCCAGCATTACTTATAAGTTTTTGTGCAAAATCTATCAGGAAAGCATCGTCTGCATCAAAAACCGTAAGGAAAACACGGTCAGTACTTTTAAATGCTTTGTCAACCAAAATACCAACCGGCGATTGCGTCTTAGAAAGTATTTGCTGGGTACGGTCGTCAAACGGCGAATTTTCGAACAGTTTTTCTTTACCTGTAAACGTGTTTAGAAGGCTTTCCGGGTTAATGATACGGGTTGTAAAACCTAATATTTTTCCCAGTAGTGTACCTTCAAAAATAGACTGCCCTATATCTATAAGCACTAAGTCGAACTCTCCTTTATTGGCAACGGTAGCAATATCGCTATCCATATCGGTACTGGCTTTAAATAAGGTAGTTACATTTTGTCCAAGGTTTTCGGCTTCGGCAAGGATAGGGCGAAAACTTTCATCTTCATACTCCTGTAAATTAAAAGTATGTATCTCGCTGCTTGGCGATATGTGCATGGCAGTAACCATTGCATTAGCTTTTAGCTTACCTACAAAGGCATTGGCTAAACGAAGTAGTGTTTTCCCACCATCGGGGCTATCAAACGATACGAGTATCTTAAATTGGCTCGCCTGCCGTATCTCTGCCGGAATGTAGTTTTTCTTGCGGTTAAATATAAAACCGATAAGGTCGAGTGCCGGACCCGTCATAAAGGTGGTGGCAAGCGCCATAATAACCATCATAGAAAATATCTCGGTAGAAAGTACTTTAAGCTCAAGGCCTATATTAAGTACTATAAGCTCCATAAGGCCGCGGGTATTCATAAGGGCACCAATGGTAAGGCTGTCGCGCCAGTTTTGACCTACAAATTTTGCCGTAATAGCACTACCTAAAAATTTACCAACTACAGCTACTAATATAATCAGTCCGCACACTTTCCACATATACGGGTCGTTAAGCAGGCCTATGTTAGTTTTAAGCCCTGTAAACACAAAGAACAGCGGCAGTAACATTACCTGAGATACATCTTCTACCTTCTCTATAAATATACTCCTAAAACGCATATTCTCTGGCATGATAGCCCCTGCCATGAATGCACCAAATAACGCGTGGATACCTATAACCTCTGTAGTATAAGATGATATTAACAATGTTAAAAAGAAAATGGCAACTACCGGTTTTGTAATGGTTTCTTTATGGCTAAACAAATCGCCAATGTGTTTAAGAAATGGCTTTACAACCCAAAGCATAAGGAAAACATAAGCCACAGAAAGCCCTATAATGTATAGCGAACTTACAAAAGAGCCTGCTTTTACAATAGCAATTACGGCAGCAAGTATGCACCATGCTGTAATATCATCGGCGGCGGCACAGGTAATAACCAGCGCGCCTATGCGAGTGCGGTGCAGGCCACGCTCCTGTACAATACGGGCCAGTACCGGGAATGCCGTAATACTCATGGCAATACCCATAAATAACCCAAAAGAAGAGAATGCCACACCCACAGGGGCAAACTGCTCATAAATATAATAAGCTAAGCCTAAACCCAGTGTAAACGGAATAATAATACTGGCATGGCTTATTATAACAGCATCTTTAGCCTTATTTTTAAGCACGCCAAGGTCGAGCTCCATACCTACCACATACATAAACAATATAAGGCCAATCTGGCTAAGGAACTGAAGGTTGCCTAATGAAGCCGCCGGGAAGAGCAATCCAGAATATTCCGGAAAATAAGCACCTACTAACGAGGGGCCTAATACTATACCGGCTATCATTTCGCCGATAACAGATGGCTGGCCCATTTTTTTACAAATCCATCCAAAAACGCGGGCTACAAATATAATAGTAATTATTTGTACCAATAGTAATGCCAGCGGGTGGGTAAGGTTGTGATGAAGGGAGTCTATAAAATCTAACCATTGCCCGTTGCCCGATGTTTTATCTTCTATAACACGACCGGCCTCGAGGGTTTTACCGTTTTTAAGTGCAAGGTAAATCAGCACCGAAAAAACAGCTACTACAGCAATGTAAAATATGCTGTTTCTAAACTTTTTCATGATTTTGGCTTTTAAAATATCGCGCAATATTAAAGATAAAAAGAGCTATAAATACACGCATAACCTGTAACCAAAGGCTTTTTGCAGTAAAATGGAATTATTATGTAATGAAAAAATTATTAATGGGTTATTTAACTTTGCAACTCAGAAACTTTACAGCCCTGAATTATTTCAGCTTAACCCTTATAATTTGTTTTTGCCCAGCGGCGATAATGGTTTTTGCATCGGCAAACTGCACGGTATTAAAAGCTTTGCTATCAACAATTTTTTTCCATGTTGCGCCACTGTCATACGAATAAAATATGCCCGATGGCCCCGCGGCAACAAGTTCGTTACCCTCGCCGCCCGGCATAAACTGTACACAGCTTGCATAGCCAAAACCGTTGTTCTCCCCTATCAGTTTCCAGGTTTTTCCGCCATCTGTAGTAAGTATTTTATTACCGCTGTTTTTAGTGAGCTGCTCGTAGTCGCCACCCACGGCAAAACCTATATTTTCGTCATAAAAATCGATGGAAAAAACACCCGACATCTCTGTGCCCTGCGCTATTGGTGTATCAAAAACTTCCCACGTTTTTCCTTTATCTTCCGAATAAAATACCCGTGATTTTTTACCTCCGGATGCTATCCATGTTTTATCTCCCTTAACAACTATATTAGTATTACTGGCTGCAAAGGCAGCTTCGCCTTCTATTGCCTTCAGGGAGCCGCAGGCTTGTTTAACCCACGTTTCGCCTCCATCTTTAGTAGTTATTACAGCAAGGCAGCCATTTACAGGGTCGCCCATGGCAATACCCTCTCTATCATTATAAAAACGCATACAATCGTAAAATACCTTCTCTCCACTCTCTGTATAAACCTCTTTGTTGCGCTTGCCATCTTTAGATATTTTGTGCAGCAATGCCGGCGATGCTACATTAAGTATAAAAACATCGTTAGCTGTTTGGGCAATAGCCCTAAACTCCGGCAGTAAGGTATCTTTAGCTACTACGCCGTTAAAATTTTTATCTCCGCTTAACGATACCCAGCCAAATTTACCTTTACTCCCCGCATACCAAGCCTTACTGCCATCTATTAGCAATGCACGAATGCTAATGTCATCTGTTAGTAAAGTATCTGTAGTTACCGTTGTAAATGATGGTTTATAATTCTTTTTTTCTTCTTTTTTACAAGCCGAAAAAGCAAGGACACATAATACTGGCAGCAGGTATTTTTTCATGATAGCAGGTTTAAAAAGCTAAGATAGCATTCTAAAACTTTTTAACAGAATGGGAAACAGAATTTTAATTGAGTTTTATAAAATTTATGCTGTTTTAACGCTATCAAATAAAGCATAACCCCGATAGCATTTACTGTTTTTAGTATATTTACAAAACCAATACACCTTATACATGCACTCTATTTTAGACCAGATAAAAAAGCTGAAAGCCCTTGCCGATACCGGCCTTTTGTACAGTATTAATGACTATGACCGTGAGCGGTATACGGAATTGAACGAAATAAGCTTTGAACTTATGAGCCGGGTAAGCGGCAATGGTACTGAAGTACTTAAGGAAATGTTTGCCCCTGTGACTGACTACCCTACCGTTAAGACCGATGTTAGGGCATTTATACTCTCCGCAGATAAAACGCAGGTACTACTTGCGCGCGAAAGTGCCGATGGCAAATGGTCACTGCCCGGTGGATGGGCAGATGTGGGCCAGTCGCCTAAAGAAGTTGCTGTTAAAGAAGTACAGGAAGAAACAGGCCTTGATGTAACCCCCTTAGCACTGCTTGCCGTGTTTGATAAACGCATGCACCCACACCCGCCACAGCCTTTTTATGTGTATAAAATGGTTATTTACTGTGAGGCAAATTCTACCCAGATTAATAAAGGGTTTGATGTGCTGGATGCGGCCTGGCATGACATTGATAACCTGCCTGAACTAAGTGAAGACCGCATACTTAAAAGCCAAATTGACTTAGTTTATAAAAAAATTATCAATAACGATTTTACAGCCTATTTCGATTAATTAACAGCACGTTAAACCGTTCTGTTCTTACCGTCGAGCATGTATATCCAGATCATTCGTGATAGCCTGAAGTTAAAAGTGCTTAGCAATACTGCAAGCCCGGCTATAAGCGACATCATGCCTGCAAAGCTTTTTATAAAAAAATGTGCTACAAGAAAAACAGCTACCATTTCGGCAACGGTAAGACCATAGCTAACATACATAGAACCAAAAAAGTAACCTGTTTCTCTCTCAAATTTATGGTTACAGTTAGGGCAATTAGCATTCATGTGCGGCATACGAAACAGTAGTGGATTTCCTTTAGTTGCGAACACTTTACCTTCTCCACATTTAGGACATTTTTCTTCTAATATATCTATGAATTGTGACATGGTTTTTTTTATTCAAAGGTAAGATACATAAAGGTTTACAGCCATATACTATATTCGCAATATTTTGTACATTTAGGACATAATTTCATCGTAAATTGCAAATTAAATTTTCAACATGAAGAAAGTCAGCGTTTTAGACATCCACCAGTTTCATGACCATGATAGTGCCGAGGATTTTTATGCCAATACTTTACAGGATCATTTAGTAACGAGGCATAAAGATATTGCCCTGCCCCACTCGCACAACTTTTATCTTGCCATACTTTTTACGCACGGCAGCGGCATACACGAAGTTGATTTCTCGGCTTATACAGTTAAACCGGGAGCACTATTTTTTCTTAATCCCGGGCAAACGCACCACTGGGAATTATCTACTGATACTAAAGGTTTTATATTTTTTCACACCCGTGCTTTTTATGAACTGCAGTACACACACAGCACGCTGGGGCAATTTCCCTTTTACTACAGTATGCACAACTCGCCCTGTATAAATTTAGATAACCCGGAGATAAGCAAAATAACCTCGCTTTTTGAGTCGGTGTACATAGAAAATCATTCGGCAAATGTTTTAAAAACACAGGCACTTACTAATTTAATTAGCCTTATTTACATACAAAGCACCCGCATATATACAAGCCAAAACCCGGCTGCCGTAGCTACTGAAAACGCATATTACAATAAATTCAGGAAGTTTGAAACACTTGTAGAGCAACACTTTAAGACAGAAAAATCGCCTGCTGCATACGCCTCACTTATGGCCATGACGCCCAAGCACCTTAACCGCATTACACAGGCTGTTACCCGCAAAACTGCTACAGATGTTATACTGGACCGTATACTGCTTGAAGCTAAAAAAGAAATGACCCTACAGCGAGGCAGCTTTAGCCAAATTGCAGAAAGCCTTGGTTATGAAGATTATGCCTATTTTTCGCGGTTGTTTAAAACAAAAACCGGAGAAACTCCTTCGGGCTTTTTAAATAAGTATGGAAAAGCTAATTAATCTGAATACACGATATGTTAAACAACTCTTATAGTATTGTTATAGCGCATTGATATTAAAATACTTTCTGCTAACTTTAATAGCCTTAAACAAATAGTGCAATGAATAAACTAAAGAAAAAAGCTAAGAAAGGCAGTGCCAAAAAAAATAAACTTGGCGTAAAAAATTCGCTTGTAAATAATATTAATGCGCGCAAAAGAAAAAGAAAGTCACGGCTTAAAAAAAAGAGCACAATATCTAAAAAATCATACTCTAAAATGAAAAATAATTGGGGCAAAAAGAAGAGAAACAAAAAAAAGAAAAGAAGCAAAAAGTAACTACTGCCTGCAACAAGCAGTAGTTAAAGGTATTACAGCATAAAATTAATTCCTACGTTAAATGAGTTCCTAAAATTTACTGTGCTGTTACCGTAATTAATATTTTCTTTAAAAATATCTGTAAAGCCACTCTGCAAATCGTATTCTAAATATATTTTTGCATAGTTAGATACCGGTATTTTAACCCCCAGGCCTGCCGCCAACCCAAAATCGGTAGTATTAAAATCTGATTTTACATCGGTTTTAAAACGGGTATCTTCTGCATTAAGCAAAAAGCCCACATAAGGCCCAAAGTTTACGTACCAGTTTCTTGTATACCCAAAGTGAAAGTTAGCCATTACAGGAACTGTTATGTAATCAAGGTTATAATTTGTTTTATAAAGTATACCCCTGTCTCCTTCTATTACATCATTATTCCAGCCTTTCCTGTCGTATATAGCTTTAACTTTCAGGCTCCAGTCTTTCGAAAAATAAAAGTCGGCAGATGCTCCTGCATTAAAACCGGTTCTATAATCGCTGCTCCATTGAGAGTCGGCAATAAACGATGTGTTTAACCCGCCGTTAAAACCAAATTCTACATTGCCCTTACTTTGGGCATTAGTCAATGTGCAACAGGCAACGAATGCAACGCACAGTAAAATAATTTTTTTCATAGAGGTATCTTTAAAATCATTATTGTAAACGCAGAGTATCAATTTGCTTGCCACAAAAACCGGTATCAATAATTTTTTTTAAAAAATAAAAAATTGCAATGATTTTCTATTAGTATAAATTTGCACAATCAGGACATCAATAATACATATATACTAATTTAGCATGTGTTTTTCATAAATGTGCAGTTGTTCAAAACCGTGTTTTTCGACATTCGCGAACATACAAAAGACAGCTTTAAACACATTTTGACCAATTCACGACAGTTTTACGCTAAAATTGGATAAAATGCCATGTATGCCACTTTACAGTAATTTTAAATAAAAAAAAATTGAAACATGACATTATCCAGCTCCTGTGTTTTTTTTCCTACATAATTTTGATGTATAATAAATACGCAAAATCATGAAAAAATTATTTTATGTTGCTATAGCATTGTCCCACATAATAATTAATTATTAAGTGGGACACTACATGGTAAGCAATACCTATTTTATTACTATAGATGCTAAAATGATTTTCTTAAATACTGATGTTACTGTAAATGCCTCTAACCTTGCACGGGGACTGAGTATTCCCGCCAAGGTAGATATCAACCCGTTTTTACTTGGCCGTGTTAAGGCATGAGTTTTAACTTCCAATTAATCATAAACAAAAAAACACCACCTGCGAGAGTGGTGTTTTTTACTAACCCAAATTTAAATCTAACCTAACAAAATAACCAATAACAATTCTTCTTAACTAACCTATATATCTGTAATAGGTTGGTATTTTGGCACTAACGCCTTCATAACGCTCCATGCAATAATATATGCTAATCCGCAAAAAGCGAACATTATGGTATATCCCGTTTCTATGTGCCCAAGTGCTTTATAATGATCAAACAAAGCCCCTCCGGTTTTGGTAATTATTACCCCGCCTATACCACCGGCCATACCGCCTATGCCTATAATACTCCCTATAGCTTTTTTAGGGAACATATCGCTTACTGTAGTAAATATGTTTGCACTCCATGCCTGGTGGGCGCTTGCGCCAATGCCTATAAGTATAACGGGTATCCAGAAACTAATGCCCCCAAGTGGCTGTGCTAATAAAACAATCAAAGGAAAAAGAGAAATTGTTAGCATAGCGCGCATGCGGCCATCATAGGGCGAATAGCCTTTATTAATGTAATATATAGGGAACCAACCGCCACCTATACTGCCAAACATGGTCATTGTATACAGTATTGCTAATGGCAACTGTATCTCTGTAGAATCCATGCCGTACTGAGCATTAAGATACTTGGGCAGCCAGAATAAAAAGAACCACCATACACCATCGGTCATGAACTTACCAAACACAAATGCCCATGTTTGCCTGTAGCTTAATAACTTAAACCACGAAATTTTAACTGCAGCTTCTTCATGTTTTGGTTCTGCAGCGCTTAAAGCATCTTCTTTATCGCTGTTAATATAGTTAAGCTCTTCGGCAGACAGCCATTTTTGTTTATTAGGCTTATCATAAAATATAAACCAGAAAAACAACCATATAAAACCAGCGGCACCGACTAAAATAAATGCCATGCCCCAGCCCCATATAGATGCTATTATAGGCACACTTATAGGTGCAAGTATAGCTCCTACATTAGCTCCCGAATTAAAAATACCGGTAGCAAAAGCGCGTTCTTTTTTAGGAAAGTATTCGGCTGTTGCCTTAATAGCTGCCGGAAAATTCCCTGCTTCACCAAAACCAAGTACTGCGCGGCTTACCATAAAGCCTACAACAGACGGAACTGCAATAATACCAAACGCTTTTAAAAAGCCTGAAACCGCTTCGCCCACAGGAACAGATTCTGCGTGCAAAATAGCACCAAGGCTCCATATAACTATTGCTATGCCATAGCCCCATTTTGTACCAAGCTTATCTATAATACGGCCTGCAAAAAGCATTGATAATGCATAAATAAACTGAAATACTGCCGTTATATTTGCATAATCCGTTTCTGTCCAATGAAATTCTTCCGATAATTTTGGTGCCAATAAACTCAGTACCTGCCTGTCCAGATAATTAATCGTGGTGGCTACAAATAAAAGGGCGCAAATAGTCCAGCGGTATTTACCAATGGGTTTTGCTATAGTATCGGTTTTACTCATAATTATGGTATTAAAATACGGTATTGACTGTTAGCCTTTTACCTGTTTTATTATGTGCAGCAGCTTTTCGGTATTGTTTTTTATACTTTCAAAATCTTTTTGCGCTATAATATCTTTAGTTATTAAATTGCTGCCCATACCTACTGCACATACGCCTGCACTAAACCAGGCCGCAACACTTTCTTTAACAGGCTCTACGCCTCCAGTAGGCATGAAAAATAAATTAGGGAACACACTGCGTATGCTGCTCATAAATTGCGGCCCCAACATATTGCCGGGAAACAATTTAATAAATTGCACACCATTGTTTTCGGCAGCAATTATTTCAGATGGAGTCATACATCCCGGAATATAAAGCAGATTCCTATCGTTAGCTACTATCGCTATTTCTGCTACAAATCCCGGACTAATTAAAAAATCTGCTCCTGCATCGCTATATTTTTCGGCATCAGCTTTAGTTTTTAAAGTACCAATACCCAAAAACAAATCGGGCATTTCGTTATTACGAATATTTAGTAATGCCCCAAAATTGCTAAAAGCTTCTTTACCCCTGTTTGTATATTCTACTGCCCTAATTCCTGCCGCATATAATGCCCTTAATACCTCTATACTTACAGCTTCATCGGCTATAAAATACAATGGTAATATTCCGGGTTGTGTTATACTATTTATTACAGACTGCTTATTCTTCATTGCCTATTTATTGATGCAGATAACTATATCGATTAAAATTTTACAAAAACGTATAGATATCCATGTACCATTCTTAATTATTAGTTTTAACGCTTGAGTCTTCCGGTAAAATTCCCGGCTGCAACTTCGGCTATTTCTGTTGCGGTCGCAAGATTTATATCTCCAGCAATGGTATGTTTTATAGCACATGCAGCATTTGCAAAAGCAATAGCATGGGCATCATCCATAGCAGTAAGTACTCCATATATAAGTCCGGCTGCATAAGCATCGCCCGTACCTATGCGGTCTACCACCTGCGTTATTTCAATTTCTCCGGTCCTGTTATAAACAGAACCATCCCATGATTGGGCAAATATTTTTTGGTGCGTGGCACTTAGCCCTGTGCGCACCTTATCATACACTTTAGTTATTGTAGGGCAGGTTTCCTGCAACTTTTTAGATGCCATAATAAACCCTTCTTCACCCTGCAAAAAATCAGTGCCTAAAATTTCGTTCACTTCGTTTACACCGCCAATAAATACAGTGCTTAAAGCAACAAGTTCTGCCAGTACTTCATGCCCGTTACGGCCGTATTGCCATAGATTACTGCGATAAGCAGGATCTGCAGTAATAGTAATCCCTTTTTTAAGAGCAATAATAAGTCCCTGCTTTAAAGTTTGATAAGCACCTTCGCTAATAGCCGGCGAAATACCCGTCCAGTGTAGTACATCGCAACCATCCAGCACCTTATCCCAATCTACCTGCTCTGTGCTGATATTTGCAAAAGCACCGTGCAGGCGGTTATAGGTTATCTGGCTGGCACGCAGACCAGAGCCTACCTCCATAAAATATAATCCTAACGGTTGGCTCACTTTATTAATATGAGTAACATCTATACCGTAGCCCTGCATACAGCTAAGGGCAGCATCGCCCACAAAATCATTACTAACGTTGCTTACATGCTGTACCTCTAAACCGAGCTGTGCTAATGAAGCTGCCACATTCATCTCGGTTCCCCCAAAGTAAAACTCCAGGCTGCGGCTTTGCTTCATTTTATCATATCCCGGTGGCGAAAGCCTCATTATTACTTCGCCAAAGGTTACTACTTTACGTTGTGCCATCATTGTTGTGGTTTATAGTTCAAAATATTGCTTAGCGTTGCGGTAGCAAATATCTGACACCATGTTTCCTACCCATGCTGCATCCTGTGGCAACTCGCCATTCTCCATTTCCTGACCCAAAAGGTTACAAAGCACCCTCCTGAAATATTCGTGTCTTGGAAAAGACAACAGGCTTCGCGAATCTGTAAGCATGCCCACAAAAGTGCTTAATAGCCCCATATTGCTTAATGCATTAATCTGCCTGATGATGCCATCTTTTTGATCTAAGAACCACCAGCCTGAACCATACTGAACTTTGCCTCGCAACGAGCCGTCGTTAAAATTACCTACCATTGTTGCAAAAAGCTCGTTATCGGCAGGGTTTAGGTTGTATAAAATAGTTTTAGCAAGTTTATCTTTAGTATCCAGCGCATCTAAAAATTTGCTTAGCGTAACTGCCTGTGGATAATCGCCTATACTATCCCAGCCGGTATCTGCACCTAATAAACGGTGCATGCGCACATTATTGTTACGCAACGCCCCTAAATGAAACTGCTGCACCCAACCGCGGTTAGCATACTCCTCGCATAAAAATAGCATTAACGCCGTTTTAAATTGCTCTGTTTCTATACCAGAAATTGGTGTGCCTTTTCGCTTTTTATCAAAAATTGCATTTACCTCCCAATCAGTAAATGTTGCATATGGCAACTGATTTAAACCATGATCGCTAATGCGGCAACCGTTTTGATGAAAAAAATCCATCCTATTTAACAGGGCTGTTTTAAGATCGTTAAAAGTATTTATAGTATTGCCAGATGCTTCTTCAAGCTGGTTTATATAACCATTATAAGTATCGTTCTCTATTAAAATTGCTTTATCCGGCCTGAAGGCTGTATTAACCTTTGTAGTAAAATTACTTCCTGCCAGTTGCTTATGGTACTCTAAGGTATCTATAGGATCTTCTGTAGTACACAGCATTTCTACATTCATCTGGCTTAGTAAGCCCTGCGTGTTATATTGTGGCAATTTTAGTTTTTGGTTTGCCATAGCATAAACTTCTTTTGCATTGCCCTCATTAAGATAATCATCTATACCAAAATAGCGTTTAAGCTCCAGTTGTGTCCAATGAAAGAGCGGGTTGCGCAATGTATGTGGTACAGTTTTAGCCCAGGCGGCAAACTTTTCTTCATCTGGTGCATTACCCGTTATATATTTCTCGTTAATACCATAGGTGCGCATAGCACGCCATTTATAATGGTCGCCCGCAATCCAGATTTGAGATATGTTATCAAAAACCCTGTTTTGAGCAATTTCTGCCGGCAAAAGATGGTTATGATAATCAATTATAGGCTGCTTCTCAGCATAATTAAAGTATAACTCTTCGGCAAACTTATTTTGCAGTAAAAATCTATCTGTTATAAGAGGCTTAACTGCCATAGTAAATGTCATTTATAGTTTTGCTTAAGCGGTACTTAAGCATAATAATATCTATATGTTTTAAATAACTTATCGTAAACCATCTGTAGCTACGGCATCCATATCACTATAGTCGAGGTTTTCGCCTGCCATACCCCAAATAAATGAATAGTTGCTTGTACCACAACCCGAATGTATGCTCCACTCCGGGCTTATTACAGCCTGGTGGCTTTGCATAAATATATGTCGGGTTTCATCCGGCTGGCCCATAAAGTGGCTAACTGTTTGCCCTTCGGCAAGGTCAAAATAAAAGTAAGCTTCCATCCTTCGGGTATGTGTATGAGACGGCATTGTGTTCCATACATTACCTTCATGCAGCTCTGTAAGCCCCATTTGTAACTGGCAGGTAGGTACAATACTGTTTACTATAAGTTTAATTAGCGTACGGCGGTTAGCAGTTTTTTGGTCGCCAAGCTCTATAACCTCTGCATCTTCTTTACCCACTTTTTTAGTAGGATAAGTATGGTGTGCCGGTGCCGAATTAATATAAAAATACGGCTGCTCGCCATCGGCTGTTTCAAAAATTACTTCTTTGCTGCCTTTACCCACATACAAGGCTTCTTTCTTATTAAGCTCATATACAGTGCCATCTACTGTAACTTTACCTTTTCCGCCTACATTGATAATACCTAACTCCCGGCGTTCTAAAAAATATTCAGCTTTAAGCTCATCTATAGTTTCAAGCACTAATGGCTTACTAACCGGAAAAGCACCGCCCACAATGTAACGGTCATACATGCTATATACCAGTTTTATAGTATCTTCTTCAAAAAGCGTAGGAATAAGAAAATGCTCTCTCAACTCCTGCGTAGTATAATGTTTTACATCTTTCGGGTGGTGTGCATACCTCAATTCTGATTTGGTCATTTTTTATATTTTATTATATTGTGTGTCTGTTTTTAATACCTGCAAATTATTTTATAGTTACAGATAATGGGCTCTTAATAATTTCGGCCTGTTTTTTAAGAATAGCATCCCAATCGGCACTATTAGCACCCTGGCCGCTTTTTTCCCATACAAAGCCTGCATAATACGTTAACTTAGGAGCCGATTTTGTAACTATTATAAGATTGCTCTGGTCTTTAGTATTACTTTTATTTACAAAAGCTTTTTCTATAACATCGGGCGACATAACTATGCCTTCCCCTAAATAAGTACCATCTATTTTTTCATGGTAAGCAAATATACCCTCTTTAGTAAGCACCTCCGGTTGTCCTTCGTTTTGATGCAATGTAATACCGGTAGCATAATTAGGAACCTGTCTTTGAGAGGTGTGGGTTACTTCGAACTTAGAAAAATTAGAACCCAAATCGAGCGAAATACGCTTTGTTTCTTTAACTTGGTAAGGGCTGAATGCTGCATAAGACAATTCGAAAACAGTGCGCAAAGGCCCGGTCGCAATGGTTTTATGGTGCACAAAGTTTTTAGAGACCAAAAGGCTGTCTTTCTCCCAAATGCCTGTACCGCCGGTACCACGGCTTGCTCCTACATGGTAAGGATCATACCCTTCGCCACGATCGCTATGATAAAACATTGGGTCTGTAAGATAACCTTTATACCATTTATTTATAACAGGCACAGGTGTTCGTTTAAGCCAAATATCTATACCACTACTCAAGGTGCCATTTTCACGGTGCTGCTCTGTACGCCTTTGTGCATCAGGACCATAAGTGCGAAAAGCAACTTTGTCGTTCTCCCATGTATAATCGTCTGTGCGCTCTGGCACAAAACGAGAGTAAGTCATTATTTTAGAGAGTGGTATAGGTACATTACCCATACTAACAAGTGAATACTTAGCAGTACCTTTAGCCTTTACATCTGCCATAAACAACAACTCATCGTTGCTTTTATCGGCATTATAATCTATCCATTGTAACGTTTCAATTTTTCCGGTGGCAGTGTTTTTTAAACGGATATCTTTTTCATTTTTTCCTTCAAGAAAACCTGCAATATCTTTGCTATTAAGAGCCACAACTTCATTACGGTCTATGCCTAAATTATTTTTTACAGTTATGGTAATAGTTTCCTGTGCAGCAACTACTGTACTTGTAAAGACTCCTGTAAGCATTAAAACGGTTAAAAAAGCCGGTGTTTTTATTTGCCTCATAAAACGATGATTTATATATGTAGGTTTACTTATAATTGCCATGCTGTATTGTATGGCACTGAATACAAAAATATAATAAGTATTTACCTTTTGCCCGTTTAACAGGCAATACTTTAACCCTGGTAAATTTCTTTACAGGAATAAACTATCAATAGTGTGTAAGCTCAAAATTAAAAGTATACAACTCCCGATACATCCTGTAGTATCCTGCTAAAAAGCACGAATAAATATAGTGTAACGTTGTAAAATTACTATATTTACAAGTATAAATAAATTTTTGAGCCATGACGCAATCGTTTGATCTAAAAATAAATGAGAATTCCCGCATTCCTAAATACAAGCAAATTATAGATTCTATTTTAGCAGACATTGCACGCGGCAAGATTAAAGTAGGAGAAAAAATACCCTCTATAAATGAACTTAGTGAAATGTGTTACCTATCTCGCGACACTGTAGAAAAAGCTTATAAACAACTAAGGGACAGACAGATTATAGTTTCGGTAAAAGGAAAAGGATATTATATTACCCGCATGGATAAGATAAATAAACTTAGTATATTTTTTCTTGTAAATAAGCCCAGTACTTACAAAATGATGATTTATGATTCTTTTGTAAATGCAATAGGCGCCTACGGACAGGTAGAAATGTATGTGTACCATTGCGATGAAACTTTATTTATAAATGCACTTGAACGTAATATGGGTGCCCACGATTACTATATCGTCATGCCGCACTTTAGAGATGATAATTCTAACCATGTTAGCTACACCGATAATATAATTAAGGTGCTCGAAGAGATACCAAAGGATAAACTAATAATGCTGGATAATACAAAACCCGGGATTACAGGAGAGTACGGAACTATATATCAAGATTTTAAAAATGACATTTACAATGCATTAAAAGAGGCTATAGATAAAATAAAAAAGTATGACAAACTTATTTTAGTATACCCCAATAAATCGGCTAATCCTTACCCGCGCCGCATTGTTCATGGATTTCAGCGTTTTTGCTCAGAATATGATGTTGATTTTGAGATTCTCGACGAAATTTATGACGACATGGAGTTTGAAGGACGTGACGTGTATATAACCATACAGGAACGTGACCTTGTAAATTTAATGCGACAAATACGTAATAACAAACTACAACTGGGTAAAGATGTTGGCATAATATCTTATAACGAAACGCCTCTTAAAGAATTACTTGATATTACAGTTATTAGCACTGATTTTGTAGCTCTTGGAGAATCAGCAGCTTATATGGTTTTAAAGAACAAAAAAGAAAAGGTTAAAAATGTATTTAAATACATAGAGAGAAACTCACTTTAGTACACAGTTAGTTTTTCTACCGAAACAAAATTACCGGTGCTGCCGTAGTCATTATCAACATTTATTACTAAGATCTTTATAATTAAACCTTAGCATTAACAAAACGAATACATGTACCCTCTTTTACAATTTCGTCATGTTCTATCCTGCAATTATTAAATCTACTGTTTATCCAAATAATTTTTAAGGTCAGAAATTGTTTTAATGTGTAGCTTATCCATTTGTTTATGGCGCATCATTAAGGCATAAGAATTATTAAAGCCAATGGGTTTTAGCCATTTTACTCCAAATTTTTCCTGAAACTGATTATTTACATAATTATATGTTTTATTCTTATCCTTAGTTACTTGATTAATAACATCTGGCTGTAGATGTAGTAATACTAACAACCCTGTACCTGTATATTCAGGATATAGATCGATCTGATTATTAGTAAGCGCTTCAAAACAAATTTTTGTTCCGCCAAGGCCACTTTTTGTCTCCACACCATAATCAGTAGTACCTTTTATTAAAATGCTGTACATCTCGGCAAGTATATATTGTTCGCCAAAAATCTTCGACCCTATTTTTACAACTCCGGCTTTTCCGTTACGCGGACTTTTATACAGCTTAGCCTGCATTAAAAAATCTTTAGCAACCTTTTCGGGGGTCTGGTGCAGATAATCTGTTCTATAATTAAGGCCGGTCATTACAGAATCATTAATCTTTCCGGCAAGAAGATTTAAAGCATCTTCCAGTCCGGGGAATTTTTTGAGTGATGATTGCCTCACTATTGGCGCAGCATAGTAGGGTGGGAATATTTTTTTATCATCTTCTACAATTTTCAAATCAAAAGCTTTAAGCCTCCCATCAGTAGAATAGCCACTTATAACATCGAGCTCTTTAGCATAAGCTGCTTTATACATTACAGCATCGCTTATTACAATAGTATGTATCTTTAAGCCATATATATTCCGCAAGCCTAAATCGCCATCCTGCCTGCCCATAAATTCCGGAGTAAAACCGGCAGTTAGCTTAGATGTATTTACTTTAGGGATAACATATAAGCATCCTAAGACAAATATAATTACAGGTAAGGCATAAAAGGCAACGCGCATTTTTGTAAAGTCCATCTTTTGCAGTAATGCCAGTAAACCATCTAAAATAATCGCCAGTAATGCCGCAGGAACTGCGCCTGCAAGTATCATATTGGTATTGTTTAAAGAAATACCGCCAAATATAAATTCGCCAAGACCACCCGCAGCAATATAAGATGCCAGCGTGGCCACGCCAACATTTATAACTGTAGCGGTACGTATGCCCGCTAAAATAACAGGCATGGCTAACGGAAGTTCTACATTTTTGAGTACCTGCCATTTATTCATGCCCAATGCTCTCGAAGCTTCAACCACATGCCTGTCTACCCCGGTAATTCCCGTATATGTATTGCGTATAATAGGTAACAAAGCATAAATAAGTAATGCTACTATTGCCGGCTTTGCGCCAATGCCCAACAGCGGGATCATGAAACCCAATAACGCGATGCTGGGAATAGTTTGCAATATGCCGGCTATTGCTAATACACCTGTAGAAAAATTGCGCTTACGTGCAATAAATATACCTAATGGCAAACCTATGGTTATTGCAAACAGTACTGATATAAAGGTAAGACCTAAATGTTGCAGCGTTTGAGTGAGCAATTTATCCTGCTGCTCTGCCATAAACTGCCATAAGGTTTGCTGCTGCTCATTCATGGTTACCATTAATTTGATAGTTATTAAATGCACTGGTAACCGTTTTAAAATCAATGGTTTTCAGTTCACCATTTGAATTAAGTACTTGCAGGTATTTTTTGTTTTCAGATTTAAGTAGTTCCAAAGCGCTCCATACACTCATATCCGCAGAAAGATTTTCTTTGTCTGATAACGCATTTTCGTTAGGCAAAAATTTCCAGACATCCTGTAGTGTAACTACTTTAAACTCGAGCGCAAGACGCTGGCCGTCTAAAAATTTCTTTACAAAATCGTTAGCCGGCTTATAAAGGAGTTCTTTTGCGGTGCCTGTTTGTACAATAACTCCTTTATCCATAAGGCTGATTCTGTCGCCCAGGTCAAATGCTTCCTGCACATCGTGCGTTACCATAACAATGGTTTTTCGTTTAAGTTCTTCAAGCTCTTTAAACTCTGCCTGTATACTCGTTCGGGTAACGTTATCGAGTGCCCCAAAAGGCTCATCCATCAATAATACTGGAGGGTTTGTAATTAACGCACGGGCAAGGCCTACACGTTGTTGTTGCCCACCACTAAGCTGGTGCGGCAACTGCTTAAGGCAAATTTGCGGTAACCTTAGTTTTTCTATAAGTTCCTGTACGCGATTATTGGTCTTTTTTTTATCCCATTTAAGTAATTTAGGCACTACTGCAATATTTTGCTCAACAGTATAATGCGGAAATAATCCGGTATTTTGCATTACATAACCAATTCCGCGCCTTAAAATATCAGGATTTTGATCAGTAATATTTTTACCATCAATATAAATAGTGCCCAAATCGGGCTCAATAAGCCTGTTAATCATTTTAAGGGTAGTGGTTTTTCCGCAGCCGCTTGTACCTAAAAGTATCAGGTTTTCCCTTTCGGCAATGTTTAAACTTACATTTTGCACAGCTTTATTGCTGCCAAAACTTTTACTAATACCATTAATTTCAATCATTAGGCTGCCACTATAGTTTTTTATTATAAATATAACAAATTTAATATTGTACTAACTATTACCTAAATTTATGATTGTAAATAAATCTTTTAAATGCAATTATTTTTAGTATTTTCGACGTCACAATCTTACTATATGCTGATAAAAGTTTTCGGGAGTGCGGTGTTTGGAGTAGAAGCCACTACCATTACCGTAGAAGTTAATATTGATAAAGGTGTTGGCTACCATCTTGTGGGCCTGCCGGATAATGCTGTTAAAGAAAGCAGTTATCGTATTGCAGCTGCCCTTAAAAATAATGGCTACAGCCTGCCTGTTAAAAAGATAACTATAAATATGGCTCCTGCCGATTTACGCAAAGAAGGGTCTGCTTATGATCTTACTCTTGCAATAGGAATTTTAGCAGCTTCCGGACAAATAAAATCCGATGAAGTAGATAAGTATATTATAATGGGCGAAATGTCGCTCGATGGCAGCATACAACCCATTAAAGGAGTGTTACCTATTGCCATAAAAGCTAAAGAAGAAGGCTTTAAAGGCTTTTTTCTGCCAAAACAAAATGTAAAAGAGGCAGCAATTGTTGCCGGTCTTGACTGTTATGGCCTTGAAAATGTTACCGAAATTATAGATTTTTTTGAAGGTCGCGGAACTTTAGAGCCAACTACAATAAACGTGCGCGAAGAGTTTTATAAAACCCTCGATTTCCCTGAGTTTGATTTTAGCGATGTTAAAGAACGGTGAAACGTTTTCTATAAGCCTTATGGATAAAGGAAAGTTCACACACTTCATTTAATTGGTGTCTTAATAGTGTCTTACTTATTAACAACCGTAAACAATCCATACTTCTAAATACATCTTGCATTAAAAGAATATATACTTAAAAATAAATTGAACAAATGAAAGTATTCTTTACAACTAATGCAGCAAAAAAATATATAACTAATGAAGCGGGATTTCTAACAAACGAAATTCTAACTATCAGGAAATATCCTTGTAGTTGTTTTTGGGTTTGTTATGTCGTTACCAAACACGAAATCCCGGATTTCATTTAAAGATTTCATTTTTTTAGTTCGAGCAAAGAGATATCCATAACTGGGTATCTCTTTTCTTTTAGGGACTATTCAATTCTAAATATATACTACGAATGAAAAGAATTGATTTAAGAGGTGAAGTATAAAAATATGTTGGATATATCAACTGATGGTAAATTGTGGTTTAAATACGCTGTAAAGATTACTGGTGATAAATACAAAGCAGAAGATTTAGTTCCTGAAATGTATTTAACAGTAACAGCATTATTTAAACGATATCCAAAAAAAGAACTATCCAAGTCTTACATCTTTAAAACTCTTAAGACTATTTACCTAAAACAAATTGAAACAGATTCTAAACCGATTCAATTTGATATTCAGGAATCAGAAGATGATTTACCATTTGATGAAGTAGGATTATTAGAACAAGTTCAGAATCGAAACGATGCAACAAGTTTTAATATATATCACGGTGTAATGGATTTTCTTAATACGATAAATAGTATTGATGATTGGTTTCATAACACCGTATTCAAATTAGTAATTGTCGGTGGTATGTCATTGCGTGAACTTGCAAAACAAAGTGGTATTCACTTTAATATACTACAAAGTTCTATAGTCATTACTAAGACTAAACTACAAAAAATATATAATGATGATTATGTCAGAATCAAAAAAACCTAGAGTTACCAAACCCAAAGAAAAACCAAAAAGAAAATATGTTAGAAAGGTTAAAGAAGTAATTGAACCTATTACTGAAACAATTGTTGAACCAGTTGCTGAACCTGAAAATAAGATTGAAGGACTTGGTGATGTAATTAAATCGGTAACTAATTTCTTTGGTATTAAATCGTGTGAAGCGTGTGAAGAACGCAGAAAGAAACTGAATGTAATATTTCCATTTCTTAAAAATGTGGGTGGTCTGGATGAATTTGAAATAGCATTTCTACAACGCATTCGATTTGCAAATAGCATCGGTGAAATGGATAGAAATTACATCTTCTCATTATATAACAAGGTATTTAAAACTAGAGTTGCAGTGTGTAATTGTCCTTCAACAATTCTTTCAATGCGTGAAAAACTTTGGACTGTTTACATATCTGACTACTCAAAAAATATAGATGAAAACATATGAACGAATTAAACAAGATAGATAAATATGGGGAGTATTTCCATATGGAACTTTTGAAATACTACTACAACTTTATAAAGTTTTATAAGCAGAAAGAAAATCTATTGACCGATTACCTGCACTTTGAATTTGAAGAACAAACATACTCAATCCTATATTCACTATTACAGGATAAAGCATATGAAGAAAGTCTTATACTAAAAGCAAGACTTGAAAATAATAATGCTGATGGTCCCGCAATCTAATTACTACACGTGGAAAATCTGCTATCAGGATATAGAGCGTGAAATTATATTTCAAAAATGTAATTTATACCTGCAAAATATAATGTTAGATATGATTGAAGAATACCGCAATGAGCAAATAAAAAAAATATTAAGGAATGAAGATTATTAAAAATTTATGGAAGTTAAAAGGTTTAGTAGGGTTTACAATCTTAAACGCATTCTTAACGCTTCTAATAAAAGTAATCGGGTTATTGATAAATGTATCTGTCTTATACCTGATAGGGTTTGTACTGATAGATATATGCGCACACCTCCCATACCCCACATACTTACAATCAATTTATGTATTAGTATTCTTTAAAATTATGATATGGGTATTTACTTATAAAAAATCAAAACAAGAAAAAGAGATTATATAAATGAAGTACTTTCTGAATACAAGATTGATTTATTATAAAGGTGGTTTGATTCTGTACCGAAAAGATGTTGATGATGAATCTAACATTACAATAGCAGTAAAACTAATATACGTGGTTGGTATCGGCACTTATGTAATATCTGATGATAGTTATACACTTGACCAAAAGATTACTTTAAAAAGTCTTATATCAATTTATAAGAAAGTTATAGATGGGTATAACCTCATTTCAAAAAAATAATTAATAAAAATGTTTGAACCTAAAAAAGTAGATGGTAGAAGAAACAACGGTGGTAATAAAGGTTGTGGTAGAAAACCTAAAGCATATGAAACAAAGTTAGCCGAAAAACTATCTCCATATAATGATGATATAATTCAGATAATGGTTGAAAAAGCAATGCAAGGTGATAAAGATATGATTAAGTTATATCTGGGTTACCTGCACGGACAACCAAAAGTATCAACTACAAATGATACCACTATTACAACCCAGTCAATAGAAATGAAAGATCTAGTAAATAAATTAAAATTCGATTTTGAAGATGATGATTTATTTGATGATGATTTTGACCTATAAAAATAGTCCAATGATTTTTGAAACTACACAAATTATACCAACCCTTAGTTGAACATACAGGAAGATACACCATAGTTACAGGTGGTAGGGGTTCAGGTAAATCTTATGCATTAGTACATTTCCTTTTAAAACTGTCATTTACCGCAGGTCATAAAATAATGATAATGCGTTTAACAATGAACTCTTCTGATGATTCAACTATTGCAGAAGTAAACAAGCAAATTGAAGAATTAGATTTATCAGAATACTTTACTATTAATAAAACTGTTGTAACAAATAAGTTATCCAAATCAACAATTATATTCAAAGGTCTTAAAGGTAATTCCGGTGAAAGTACTGGACGTATGAAATCACTGTCTGGGGTTACAACTATTGTTTTTGAAGAAGCAGAAGAATTGCGTGATGAAAGTTTATTCAATAAGATAGATGAAGGTATCAGGGACAAGAATAAACATTTAAGGGTAATGATTGTTTTAAATCCAGCAACTAAAGTTCACTGGATATATAAAAGATTCTTCTTAGAAAATAATGTAAATGAGGGTTATAATGGTATTAAAGGTGATACTTGTTATATACACACTACTTATTTAAACAACCTAAAAAATCTTGAAGCAAGTACAATAAAACTTTATGAACGTCATAAGAAACATAACCCCGCATATTACAACCACGCAATCTTAGGTGGATGGTTAGAAAAATCAGAAGGTGTTATATTTACAAATTGGGAGTTTGGAGATTTTCCAGATACCTTAATAATGGTAAGAGATTCTAAACTTACTGCACTATTAGAAGATACAGATTTGAATGTTGTTGAAACTTTCTTTGGTGCCGACTGGGGGTATAAAAATGACCCGTCAACATTGGTAGAAGTAGCAATTGATAAAAAGAATGAAATCATTTATCTAAAAGAACATCTATATGAAGCAGGTAAATCTACCACACAATTAGGGAAGATATTTAAAAAAGTATGTGGTAATAAACTAATAATCGCAGATAGTTCAGAAGGTAGATTAATTGATGAAATAAAGCAAAACCACGGTGTAAATATTAGACAATGTAAAAAAGGTGCAGGTTCGGTTAACCAGGGAATAAAACTGATGCAGGGTTACAAACTTATTGTTGATAGAACATCTACAAACCTCGCTATAGAATTAAATAACTATTCTTGGAAAGATAAAGGAGAAAATCCGTGTGATGAATATAACCACTTAATAGATGCTGCAAGATATATTATAACTGATCGAATTAAACCAACTAATAAAAATGGAATCTATCACTTCTATTAATTCATTTTAAAACATTAACTATCTTTTTTTTAATTTTATCATTAAGAAGAATTTCAATATCTCTAAAATGATTATCTATAGCATATACTCTAATTTCATCATAACTTGCATAAGATAATGCTAACGTAAATATACTTGATATAGTACCATTTTTTGTAATCACATTTATTAATTCCAGTTTATCTAATGTTTTTGAAAATTCTTCTACTCTCATAATGTAAAGATACAAAAAAAGCAACCCGATTTTGAGTTGCTTTTTTGTCGATGTATGTAAAGACTATTTTCTTTTGATAACGTGACCTTCAACACCATCATTAGTTGCTTTTTTAACTTCTATTATATCCTGCGGGTTAGTCTTATGGTTTTTGTATTTAGACCTAAAGTAATTTGTAATAGTAGTCGTTAGTGTCCATTCAGATGCTGGGATAAATAAACCCTCACCACTTTTTAACTCTGCAATCTCTTTTTGGAATAAAGTTGGTTTCTCTGTTGCTTTCTTAGTAAGTAAAGTGTCTACTTCTTTTTTAGATAATTTAATAGGCATACTTTTAATTTTTTATGTTATACATTTAATTCTTATACAAATGTAAGGAACGGATATTACCCACCTAATAAATATTCTTATATTTCTACTATTAATATTCTTTTTAACATATTTTAACTAATAACAATATACTACTCAATATTCTTTTTATGATACTATCGATTTGTGGTGGTCTTTATTCAGCCAAAATCTGCTTTTAAAGAGTCAGGATTAATCTGCTTTGTGGTGGGTGCTGATTATCTAATTGAATTACCAAAACTTAACAGGTTGCTTTGTGGTGGGTGTGGTGGGTTGCTGATTGAATTGTAATGAATCCTGTATAAATTACTTAATACTTTAACCACCGCTTTTAATTCAAGTTTCGATATTGAAACAATAACAAATAGGCACAATTTCAATACATTTTTCCAACCTACTTTCAATAATGAAATTATTTGAAATGGTCTAATTTCGACACTAAAGTTATCCACATTTATCACACTTTAACGTATTGATCTGATCTATTCAAAGTCCTGATTTAATGGATATTAAGTATGAACAAATCACTGACGCCCCGATGTAATATGTTTATTCCACCGTATCTTTACAGTATAATAATAGATATAAAAACAATGGACAAGATTAAACATTTAGTACAACGCGATTTCGATTTGAAAGAAACTTTAATGGTATTAAAATCACCGATCAATATTTACTGGTGTTGGGGTGTTACAAACATTTATGCAGTAGATAATGGTGGTGTTATTTTAAAAGTAAATGGTCACCACTGGAAACATTATGTATTAATAACCTTAGCATATAATGACACGTACACAGTTAGTCTCTTAGATGCAAGATATGATGTAACCAAGACTATTAACGATGTGTATTTTGATATGTTACAAAGTATTGTTGATGAAGAAATTGAAAGTAAGGGGGTTTAACCCTCTTACTTTTCTAAATGTTTAATCTATTATAATAATTACTATGAAAAATATGATACTATTACTTGATGATGAAATTGAAACTACACTATCAGAATTTATTACCATCAATACAGCAGATGATATTGAACCACTAACTGATGCAGAAATAAATTCTTTAAATGCATTACAGATTGATGAAACAATCTATATCGGATTCACTATAATTAAAAGACTAAAATAATTATGAAATATGTAGCGTATGTTAGAGTATCTACCATTGACCAAGATTTGGGGTTAGATGCACAGTTAAATATCATTCAGAAGTTCTTGCAACCTAATGATACAGTAATAGAATACTACACCGAAAAAGAATCAGGTAGTAAAAGCAACAGAATAGAATTAACTAATGCAATTGAGTGTGCTAAAAAGAATGATGCAATATTGCTTATAGCGAAACTAGACAGGTTATCGCGTAACGTATCGTTTATATCCCAGTTGATGGATACTAAAGTACAATTTCGTGCAATAGATTTACCAAATGCTGATTCATTTACTATACATATTTTTGCTGCATTAGCACAACGTGAATTAGAAATGATTCAGGATAGAACCAAAGCAGCACTGGATGCTATCAAACAAAATATTAAACGTGATGGTTACCACATCAGTAAAGCAGGTAACACCATTACATCACTGGGTAAATCTGAAATGAAAGAAGAACACCGTTTAATGGGTGTAGCAGCGATAAAAGAAAAGAAACTACAGAATCCTAACCTGAAAAAAGCAAAAGCATTTGCAGCAGTCCTATACAACAACGGTATGAACTACACACAAATTACCAATATGCTTAATCAGAACGGTTTTAAAACATCTACAGGAAAGAATTATATGCATACCAGTACTATCAGATTATTTAAATAAAAAAAGCAACTGGTTAAATCCCCAGTTGCTCTATTACACAGTTTATTTTCTCTTGTCTTAATCGGTGTTGAATATCTTTTTCTGTAATCTCAAACTTTCCTTTGCTACAGATTATTGCATAATCTCTACCATTATAACAGATTTCATAAATATCTTCAAACATATGTTTAACTTTACGTATTCCGTCAGGGTATAGTTGAAGCATCTTTTCAGTAATCAGTTCATTTTTTATTTCGTTTCTAGTTTTCATTTCATTTAGTTCTTATTTTATGGTATATATTACCCTGAAAATGTGCTTTTTAAAACACTGGATTCTTTATAGTTATGCTATTATATGCAGAAATACTAGATAAGTTTAGAACTATTTGTAATAAAGTTATTATATACTATCTCACCACACCCACCACAAAGCGACCTAACAGATTATACCACATTATTCATATTCACTTACATCTATATTAAAAAGGATTGCTTAAAACGCTTTAAATTTAACGAGTGTGTTTATAAGTTGATTTATTGTTGATAAGTAAACTATTGAAATAGAAAGATGTATCACTATATTTGTAGTACCAATCCCTTAAAACAATGAATAGATAAAAAATGATAACGTGAAAATTACAACACATTATTGTTTAACTTAAAAAAAGTTTTTTATGATTGTTTTAAAATTCCAGCGAGGTAAGTTCAAGTTTACCCTGACCATCACTGGGTGGTTTTTAATGTAAAAGATTAGAGCAGGGTTCACCCCTGCTTTTTTTATTTATTCCTTATCCTTTTTTTCTTTCAACTCCTCCAATTCTTTTTCAAGTTCAGCAATCTTTGCTAATAATGTTTTAGTTGAATGCTTATTATATATCTGATAATTCTGGTCATTCTTAAACGCTCCCATTTAATATACTGTTTATTTTTTGGTCTCTAATTTCTGCAGTTCTAATTAAAATAGTTTTAATTATTTTTTTATCTTCAACTTTATCCATCACCATATACTGATTTGGTAAATATAAAGGTTCGATAATAATGTTATCTATCAATTGATAATCCAAATAATTAGTTATAAGATTTTCTTTAATCATTTGCTTATATATATCATAACTTGTGTACAATACACATACGTTGTAATTCGTATCTTTATACATTTTTCTTACATTACTAATTATATCCATTAAACAAATTATTTATTTTTTATTTTCTATTTAATATAGTTATAGCATAATTCTCTAACCAATATAAATTTCGTACAAAGTTTTTAACTTTAATATACATATCATTTTCCATAACATTATATATTATTTTATACCTCCCACGGTAGCAACATATTTACATATCCACCCCTACAGGTTTTACTTAATCTAACTGCTTTATCTACATTTACTGTATCATTCCAATATTGTAAATCATCATATACATATGAATAAAATTTTGCATCAGCAACATCTAGCAAATACACTGACTTGTTTACTTTATCATTACTATTCATAGTTGCTTTATTCATTTCACGTTTTATAGACTTTAATTCTATTTTGTTTATATTCCATACATAAGTACCTTTCGTGGTAAAGTTTATGTACATAATAGTATTGTTATCGGGATCTAAATCTTTCAGGTCGGTTAAAGATTTATGTTTTTTAGATTCATAAAAAAATCCTTCTTCAATTCCTTTTTGTGTAGCAAGTTCACCACGAACTTTAATTTCTATTATAATGCGTTTATACGAACGATTCTGAACTAATACATCATACACATCAGAACCATCATAAGGAGTGATTAGAACCGTCCATTCTGATTCAGGGAATAGGTTATATAAATTTCTCCAGTTCTTGAATGCAAGTCTTTCTTTGTATGAAGATTCTTTAAATTTGCAAGTTATTTTTTCCATACAATATATATTTCGCTGGAAAAGAAACTTTTGGAAAGATGGATTGTTTATGGTACTATTGTGAAGTAAATATTTATTTTATAAGTTATGACTGATGAATTGATAATTGATAAATTTAAATTTATCGAAGGAAATTTAACCAATTTAAATGATATATATAGAAGTAATCTAAGAGCGTGGTATTATAATAATAGTGATGTCAAAGATTTAGGTAATGATAATAGTTTAAGGTTTAACAATGGACTACTAGTAAATAATTTGATTAAATCTTCAAAAATGAAGGATGATTTTCCTCTAAGCGAAAACGACTTTATTGATGAAGAGTTGAGTGCTATTAACAACTTAGATGTTGATAAACTATCTTTTGGATATTTAAAAAGATTTAATATTTACAAACTACATTTAGAAAATAAAAAATATAACATAAATTATAGTTATAAAAGCGAACAAGATATTTTTTTGGAACGTACCTATAAGTTTAATAAGTATCTAACAGCAATTAATTCCGTATATTTTCCTAGGGTTATAATAAAGCAAGAAGATGGTAATGATAATCTATTTTATTTCACTTTTACATTGCAACATTGGCAGGAATTTCGTCTATCATTATTAACTTCAAATAAGCTTTTACAATCTAGACAAAAATTGATTAAGTTATTTATAGTAACATTATTTAGGCTTGGGAATAGTATCGTGGAAGTTTTTATTGCTGTATTTGAAAGTAAAAAATATAGTGGGGCTCAATTGAATAAGTATAATAGATATATGAATCAAGTTGAAGATGCATTATTGTCTATTGAAGAACATAGCGCGATAATAAATCACAATATAGATACAGGTCATTACAAAACTGCTTTGCACTTACAACATAGTTTTATGTTATTATTTGATGATATCCTTGATTATATTAATACACAATTGTCTATAAATATTTACAAATCCCCTTTAAAAAAACGATTTAAAAAAACGAGGGAAATATTGAAAAGTGCAATTGATTTACCAAAATTAGAATTGATGAGTAAAATTACAGATGATGAAAATGTATCGCAATATGAAACAAATTTTGAAGAAATAGGAATAAGTGAGGTGATAGATTTAGAAGATGAGTTATATGTTGAAGTAAGTAAAAATGAAGATATATTTCACAATTATACTGGTAGAGTAGTTTTTTCTGCGATGCATAATATTTATTCTAAAAATTCTAAACATCGAAGTGATTATAGTTTTTTATATTATCAACTTAGAGAACGAAAATACATTAATGCTAATCCTGAAAAATATTTGAAATATATACATTTCCACGGAATTAAAAATGTAGAAAGTTTAGATACTAAGATGATTTCAGGTGTTGGTCAGTCAAAAGCAGTTGAGGAAAGAATTAAATTTTTAGATGCTAAAATCGATGAAATCATTAAAGAATTACGCGAAGATAAAAATAATCCTATTGTAACCTAAATAATCCTAAATTAACCAATATCTGTAGATATATAGACCATTTAAAACCGTTGGGTAAGTTATCATAATACGAAATTTGTATCTAACATCTAATACAAATATTATGAAAAAAAGAGGTCTAAAATTAATTGTATCATTAAGTCGCTTTATTAAAAATTATGAGCAACCATTAAGATTAATAAGTATTTGCGTAAACATTATTAAAATTTGCTGTATGGTTGCAGCCTTAAGAAAGTAGCGAAGTATTTAATTATTTTGGTTAGAGACTAATATTTTATCTCTAACCAAATAATTATTATCTTTACTTGCACCTACGCTTTATTATTATGTTCAAAAAAATATGGAATGACCCAGTAGGGTCTAAGGTTATCGCAGGTATAATATTATCTATTGGTGGATATGCTTGTCTAGCATTATACGGTTTAGTAAAAGATATTAGCATTATTGATATATTAAGTTATCCAATACCTTTAGGATATTTTCTACTGTCTATTCTCATAATATGTCTATTAGTGATTTCATTTACAAGGGTAAAAAAATATTTATCATCAATCATTATTAAAGAACCGAAGTTAGAAGTAATAAAACAAAAACCTGTTGAAAGAAGAACAATAACAATGAAAAATATTAAGGCTGAAATAAAACCTGATTATTATGATATGAATCACGGTGACCCCGAAGCACGTGCAAAAATGTACAAAGAGTATAAAGAAAACGGTGAAATTTATAAAAATATGTCAATGGAAGAATATCGAAAGAGAAACAATCTCTAACTAATTCCATATTTCTTTTCATTAGAATATTGGTTCATAGTATTGCGCTGTGCAATCTTTTCACCGATGGTCGGACGTCTATCTTCAATATCAATATATTCTTGATTCTGACCACCCAGTTCTTCAAGTGCTAACATTTTCAGCCGGTACTCCTCCTGGTTCTTCAAATCAATTCGTTTCTGTAGAACCAGTGACCAATCATAATGCATTTTAGCAAGCATCACGTGCATAAAGTCTTTTGAATACTGCTTATTAAATAGCAACGTCTTATTCTCGCTCATATGCGCGTAAATTCCCTGCTTGTTAACATCATACCATATTCTGATATTTAATACAGCAGCAGCGCGTATATTTGACTCTATAAGCGTTGCAAGCTCATTGAAGGTAAGATATCCATATATGATTTTGTCCTTAAGATTCATAAGACAAAATTAAAAGAAAATAATCTTATATAAAAGAAAAAAGTATCAACAACCTGTGTTAATACTTTCTGATTATATTTTATAAGTAAATGCATACATATCATATTCCTAAATCATTTAATTTTTTGTCTCTAAGTTCTTCTTTAAAAAACTGTGCTAAAATATATTCAGCATCTATTTCATACATTTTTGATGCTATTCTTAACTTTCGTGTCTTATCAGTTATATAAATATAAACACCACCATCACCATTACAATTATAAGGGAAACAATCAGTTTTAATTTGCATATAATGGTTATCAATAGTATAATATTGTATACCATAATCATACAAATATTCCAAAATCGCTTTAACATTATTATATGTAAATTCAGGATTTGAATCTATATCGGGTCCCTGTACCTGTACTTCTTTAATCTTCTTTTTAAACCACTTAAACATTATATTAATCCTAATTTTTTTCTTTCATAGTAAGTCATTTTTGAAGTAGATAAGACACCAGCTTTTAAATAACCTTTACTAAATACTTTTCTAAACACATAAACATATCCATAACTTACTTCATTGTAATTTTTAATTTCATCCCAGTAATTACAATCTTTTATTCTGTAATTATCTTTACTCCCAACAGCAATATAAAATATCTTATCACTTTTATATTTCGGTGCTGTAATACAATTCATAATCCATTTTCTCTTAGTAACCTTAATAACATCAAAGTGAAAAAACATACTGTTATCTAATTTTCTTACTTGGTCTATTATCTGTATTAGTGTCAATTATTTTATTTTAATTCTTTTACTTTTATATTATTACCAATCAATTCAAATTTTTGTGCTGTAGTGTAATCAACAAATTCATATATATTTTCATATTTTTCATATTCATTTGTAAAATAACTTTTTGTAACGACACCATTATTTATAACATCAATTTCATACTTACCATTGTAAGTATATGTTTTTATATCGATATATATACCAGTGTATACTACTGCTAACCATAAAAATACAATTATTTTACTTGCAAGTTCTTTCATTATTGCTTATCATCATTTTTTGGATTTAACACTACATATGCAGTTGTCATTTTAGTATATAAGTTATCTAACCTGCCTAAATTCTTTATAATCCGTATTTGCACAATTAATATTAATATTAACACTATTATAATCATTTTTCTTAGTTTTATTTATATCCCTAACTGGGTAAGTTTTAAATCTCTATATTCAGATGGAAAATGATTTTTCATAATTAAATCTACTGTAACATCATCAAGATTATAGTTTGTAATATCATATCGGTCATTCATAGTGCATTGGTGCAAAGACTTATCTTTCTTAGGTTCAAAAAATGATAATACATTATCATTTTTTCTTAAAAATCTTCCTGAATCTAACGGACAATCAATTGTCCGATTCATAAATAATTCTTCATCAAAACATATATTATTACATTCTAAAAATGATTTTATTTTATTTGAATAACTAAAAGTATTCCAATAATCTAAAATACTTTTATCTATATCTTTAACGTTTGTCTGTAAATCAATTGGTAATTTTTCATTAATCTTTTTTAAGTAAAAATGTGCTTTATATGCATAAAATTCTTTCATCTTTTAGTTTTTATTTATATCCCTAACTGGGTAAGTTTACTTAGTATATATTTTTAAAATATAAAGGTTTTAAAAAGTATGGATTGTTTATAGTTAATATCCAATCTTTACTTTAACTTCTATACCAAGTTCTTCAAAGAAGTTTTTTATAGATTTAACTATTGCTGTAATATCGTTTATATTATCAAAATAGATTGCATCAAATAGTGTAAAGAAGTATTTAGATTTTTCAGGTATAAGATTATTAAACAATTCACTTTCTAAATTCTGTAGTTCGGCTGCTAGTGATATACCACTATTATTAATATATTCCAGTGCTAACCAAGTTTCAGGATATAACTCTTTAAATCTTTTATTAAATTTGTTTTTCGGCACGAATGCAAAGAATATGTTTTTGTAAATACTTCTTTTTATTTCATCCCTATCAAACTTATTTATACCTTCAAATCTTTCATAAAATAAACCTGCTTCACAATCCATCAAGTAACTATTATCATAATTCATAAAATTCTTAATTAGATGCGCTACTAATAGCAATGGTTGACAATTGGTAACATCAACATTTATCAACTTCATATCTAAATGTTCTCGTGATACTTTAGACAGATTTGTAAATGAGTGATATACCCTATTTACTTTAGTTCCACTTTTGATAAATCTTTTTCTTTTGGTATAAAAGATTCTGCTTATTCTAGTTCTAAGTGTAGATAATTTAAGATTGTTATCTTTATAATATTGTATTTCAGCAGTAATTGCTTCTTTTATATTTACCTCCAATTGTTTAATGGTATTAACAAATCTGGAATCAAGATTTGTTACTTCATTAGTAAAATCATCTTTTCTTCTATCTTCATCAAGAATAATAATTGCAAGATTCTCTTGGTTGATGTATGCATTGTGAACCCTGTACTGGGTATATAACGAACCAACTTTATAAAAAGAACCATCTTGATATGATACAGCAGAAATAATATCTAACTTTTTAAGTAAATTCATATATTGCTTGTAATTGTCAACACCAAAAAAAGAAATAATTTTAGTAGCAGGAATTGGAAAGCAAGTATTTTCTTTTTCATTAATTTTCATATCAATAAATGTTAGAAAATCTAAAATATTTCTTAGAGCAATTCTTGTATTTTTTATAGGTAGATTGTTAGCAAGAATATTAGAAACCAAATCTATATCATTGATATAACAGTATCGGGTAAGTTTAGTTTTTTGTATAGTTAAATTATCAACTACAGATTCAGAAAATGGAATTATAAATATCACTTCATATACATTATTTTTATATAAGTATATATTAAGTTTTAAATCTCCCTTTTTCGTTTTTTTAATATATTTTCAATAAAAACGAAATAATTATAGAAATGTATGCAAAAAACGTGATCAAGTAAATCTGATATATCTGCTATTTCTTATTGTCTGTCTGTATTTCTTATATCCACCACAATCTTAATCATCAACTACTTTTCGTTAGTTAACTAACTCAATAAAGAACGAAATGCTGCACCCAATTAGTATATGAATATATTTTGCTATTGTAGAATAAATAACCCACCACAACCACCCGTTTCAAGTCTCCCAGTCGCTGAACACTTGCGTAAGCAATGTGTGGGTAAAAGAAAAAATCAATTACTGTTTTCCTGATTATATAGATAAAGGAATACCCCGAATAAAAATATATAGTTGATGGAAAAAGTTAATGTAGAATATGTAATCCCTGAATCTAAAAAAGATATAACTATTGAAAAATGGATTGCGTTTGAAAAGATTGCTAATGTAGAAAATACAGATAAAGAATTTTTAGATAAAAAGATGTTACAAATATTTTGTGATGTACCATTAAAGTATAGTATGCTGATGAAAGCATCAGAAATATCTGAAATGATGAATGCGATTAACGATGTATTTTCATCCCCTGCAGAAATGCAGCATATTTTTAAATACAATGATGTAGAATATGGTTTAATACCAAACTTTAGTGATGATATTACAGCAGGTGCATTAATAGATTTAGAGAATTATGCAAGTGATAAAGACTGGTGCAGAATGTTATCTATATTATACCGACCAATTACTAAAAAAATTGGCAATTATTACGAGATTGAACCCTATACAGGAACTCATTTAAAGTTTTTACAACTTGGATATGATGTATTAGAAGGTGTTTTATCTTTTTTTTTGCGTGGTTATCAGATTATCACAGATTATACCCTGAAATCTACCCTGAAACAAGTGAAAATGATGAAGAACTTGGATTCGACTACTCTAGAGAAAGTCAATTCGTTGCTAAATGGGGTGCATATACCGAAATTATATGGATGTTAGCAAATGGTGATGTAACAAAAGTAGAAGATATAGAAAGTTTAAACTGTCATAAATTCGCATTTTGGGCATCATATCTTATCGAAAAGAAGAAAATAGAGCATAAAAAACAATAGAAAATGAATGTATAGTAACCTAAATCCGAATGCAATTGTTGCACAATATTTAATAGACTTATTTAAAAGCGATCCGTTAGTAAATAAAATTAAATTCGGTAACAAAACGATTCGGGAGATTGATAAAAAAGTTTTATTTCCATTAGTACACATTATTCCAATGGGATTTAATTTAGAACAAAACAGAATCAACTTTCTGTTTGATATTGCTTGTGTATCATTACGAAATACTGAAACATCTTTTCAGAATGAAATATTTGAAGATAATATGATTGATAATATGAGTGAAGCATCAGCAATATTAATTAAAGCATTAAATATATTGATGTTTCAGAATAATGAATTTGATATTGAAGTTGATGATAGTGTAAATGCATATGTTATCGATTTTCAGGGTATAAGTGGATTAGATGGTTATAATGCATCAGTAGTTTTATCTATACAAAATGAAATAAGCACTTGCAATGAGTAATGTAACTGATGCGCAAATGCAGCAAGCATTAAAACTATTAGTATCGACGTTTAAAGCGCGTTCTAAGCAGATATTAGAGAAATCAGGTCGTGGTATAGATACAGGTAGATTATTAGACAGTATAACCGCTGATATTGAACAAATAGATGGTGAATATGATTTTGTTGTTGATATGGAATCATACGGTGAATTTATAGATGCAGGTGTAAACGGTACTGAACAAAATAACAATTCCAGATTCTCTTATAAAGATAAAAAACCACCATTAGCAGCAATTTCACCGTGGGCAAAAGCAAGGGGTTTAAATCCTTATGCAGTTCAAAATTCCATCTATAGAAAAGGTATCAAAGGGATAAATTTCTTTTATGATGTGATGGATTACGAAGTAAGTAAAATTGCAGATTACATTGCAGAAGCCGAAGCAGATAATTTACTAAATGATTTTGGTGAAGATTAAAAAAATAAAATTTATAAATGATTAGTAATACTGATTTCATACTTGCAGAAAGTCCATACTACATTACCTATTCCGCAACTGCATCCACGTTCGATTACGCGACTGTGGAACTGTTTATTTGGACTGGTGATAATACCATACCAACCACCGCAAATTATCCACTCACAGCGATTAAGATTCGTTATGATGATAACTTTGTTACGTGTGATATTTCAGATTACATTTTAGGTCATTTAGACCCGACAATAGATGATACTTGGTTTGACTATTTACCACTAACGGTAGATTCAACAGAAGTAACCGTTGACAGTACCGAAATTACAGTTGATAGTGAATTTTTAAATGCAATGTCAACTAATGAATTTGGCGAATTTGTATGGGTTAAATGGATTTTAAAAGCATATAAAGTTATTGGTGATGTTACTACACTACAAGATACAGTTGATTCATCTATTCACATTGGATGCTTAGGAAAAGGTTATCATATCAACGGTGCTAATTCAACACCACCATCAATGACTTTATTAGACCCTGTAGATAAATATTCAACACAACTTACAACTAACTTTCGTGTAACTATCTCACCTACGGCCAGTAACACATCATCTATAGTTTTTAGACAACCAATTTTTACAAATAAAATTATTTGCTCACAAAAAAACCGTGAATTTCAGGTAGCATATTTAAATAGTTTCGGTGTATGGGACACTATGCTTTTTAATAGAGCAAGCAGAAGAAACTTAAATATATCCAGTGAATCCAGTCAGTTCTACCAAAAGCGACCTGACCAATATTCAGTCCGCACCGGAACAACCCGTGTACAGAATGTTGTAATCGGTGAAGAATGGGTTTTGAATACTGACTTATTGGATGATGCACAAAATAAGTATATGGAAGAACTGGTTAGCAGCAACAGATGGTACTTATTAAACCAAGCAGATGAAACAATAATTCCTGTCATACTTACAGATAAAAAACTACCTGAAAAACTTAGTAAATATGAAAAAGCACAAATTCAATGGACGTTAACCTTTGAGAATGCTAACAATAAAATTAATGATATTAGATAATGAACGGTGTACGAATAATTGTAAGTGATGGAGTAGATTTTACAGGATTTATTACGAATGGTGAAGATTTGGATTTATACCCTGATGAAAACATTGTTATGACGTTAAAGAAAACAGATATTTCAGGATTAGAAACGAACTATGCAGATTTAACATATGATTTCAGTGTACCTGCTACACCTAAGAATAAGAGGATTTTAAAATACTGGCATAATGTAAATTATAACGGTCAAATATCTGCATCAAATGGATTACCAAGCAGAATTGATTTATATGGATTTTATTTTAGAAAAGGTATTATTACAATTAATAATGGTGACCAAAATGGTCATTTAAAATCTTATTCGGTAAGATTTACCAGTAACCTAAAATCTTTAAAAGATAGTTTTGGAGATAAGAAATTATCTGAACTAACATACACTTCAATTTTACCTGAAATACAGTTTAATTACACTGATACTTATGTTGAAAGTAATATTCGTTTAGGTGAAAATGGTTTTATAGAATATCCGTTAGTATCTACAACACGTCAACTTAAGGACTTCAACGATCTAAAATTTATAAATGCATCTACTGCTAACGGAATACGCAAAGAAGAACTACGTCCTGCACTTAAAGTAAGGTACTTTTTTAATGCAATACAAAGTCAATATAATGTAAAGTTCATCGGTGATTTTATGACTGAAAATCCTATAATTGACAGATTGTATTTATGGTTAAATAAGAATGAAAATCCTTATGCAAATTCTGCAAAGATTTTAGATCTATCAGGTCAGTTTACAAATACAACCTATTATAATTTAGATGCTACAAATAACTATTTTACATTTACCGCTAACTGGTCAGGTACAAATCGTTTCAGATGGTTCGGATTTTATGCAAGGACTGGTACAGCAAACTCAACTACACCGTATAAAATATTTATTCAACAGGTTATCTTAAATGGTGATGGAACAATTAATGAAGTTGCTACAACCAATCAAGATAATAATGGTTTTGTATCGAGTTCCCCCGACTGGGTAACTGGTAATTCTGAATTATACTTTAAAAAATATATTTCTTCTACTCCAAGTGGTACAAGATATAGTTACCGAATAGCAGTTGAAACAATTGGTTCCTTAAATCTCACTGAAACATCTGTAGAAGCATTTACATACAAAATGCAAGACTTTCAAAGTGTTAGGAGTGCCTTGGTATCAAGTGCAGATAATAGTTTAATAAACGTCTTTAATATCCCTTATAATATCCCTGATATGACTGTATATGATTTTTTAAACAGCATTATCAGTATGTTTAAATTGGTTATTTTACCAAATACTAATCCAATTGTACAAACTCAACACGGTAACGCACAAGTATTCCAGTTAGAATATTATAGAAACTATTATAATCAAAATGATGGACTTGATATTACAAAATATGTTGAAAGACAATTAAAAATTAATGCTGTAAAAAGTTTTAAAAAGATTTCTTTTAAGTATGCAGAATCTGCTTATGGAAATAATATTTTGTATAAAAAAAATCAAATCTCATTATTAGATTATGGTAATATATCACAGGATATTCCAAATGGTAATGAAGGGGAATATACTGTTGAAAGTAAATTCAATCTTCTAATGTGGAAAGAATTACCAAACACATATGAGATTGATGAAGATTATGAATTAAATGAAACTTGGATTGTTTCAGATAGTCTTGATGAAGATTTTTCTAAAGGTGTATTTAATAAACCTACATTATTCTTTTCAAATGGTAGTGCAAATATTCCATCTGATAGACGTATTGCATATACTAATGATGATGGTACAAGTGTTGCACTTACAAACTATAATATATTTTCAAATGTTGATAAATTAGATGATGATGAATATACTACATCACTTGCATTTTCTACTGTAAATGAATTTAATTCATCTTTAAGAGATAGAAATTTATACACAAATGGTTATCAAAATATTATTGAAAGTATTTATTCACCTTACGCTAGAGAATTTGACGTTACCGCAGTTTTACCAAAACATATTATTCAACAATTAGAATTAGGAACTACATTAATTATTGGTAATAATAATTTTGATATTACCGAAATGAATGTAAATCTTATTAATGGTAGGACGCAATTTAAAGTTAGAAATATAATTAAAAAGATACCTGATTTTATATACAATATTACACTAAATTCTGTAACACATATTGATACTAATGTTGTTGCATATAATTCTACTCACTTTGGTTACTACCCTGCAACGGTTGCTTATCAATGGAGTACTGATGGTGTTGTTTGGAGTGAATTTATAGGCGAAAATACATCACCGCACCATTTAGGAATGGTCAATAATTTAAGCATTGATTATTATTATAGAGTTAAAGAAGTTTCTACAAACACTGTATCGAACGTTGTAAGACTTTCTACGACACCAAAGATAATAATTGATAACATTACATCTACTGAAACTTATAACCCTGCAGGTAACACTTATACGGTTTATTTTCATTTAGAGAATAGAGAAGTACAAAATGGTACTACAATTTATTTAGATTATTCTTCTGATGGTCATATTTGGACTACAGCAGGAATAAATACAAATATTACTACAAGTCCTACTATTGTACATACACTAAATACTACTGTACAGAATACAAAATTCAGATTAAAATATGATACTTATAATTTAGTATCTCCTGTCTACACCTTTGCATTGTAAAAAATCAAAGTCAAAAAAAACGATTATATAAGTATGTTCAAGATGCTACACCTATTACTTCAACAAGGTAATCTTTATGGTATAAGTGAAGAAATTGATATTTTAAAAGGGGTTTATAAATACCCTGAAAATATCAAACAAGTTAGTAAAATAACTATCAGAAAAATAATGTCTAATAATGATAAAGAGGACAGCAGAGATTAATATTAAAAGTGATGCAAATGAGGCTGCTAAAGGAATTACAAATGTAAAAAAAGAACTAAGAGAAGCGAACGCATTATTAATTGAAGCACAACAAAACTTTGGTGATTATTCTGACCAAGCATTAACAGCAGCAAGAAATGTTGCAGTGTTGCGCGATTCAATATCAGAAGCACGTGAGACCGCTGCACTTTTCGATCCCGGTGCAAAGTTCCAAGCAGTAACTGGTGTTCTTAGTGCAGTAGCAGGTGGATTTTCAGTTGTTACTGGCGCAATGGGTGCATTAGGCGCTGAAAGTGAAGAAGTTGAACAAATGTTACTTAAAGTCAATTCGGCTCTTGCTTTAACTAGCGGATTAAGCGCGGTTGCAGATTCTGCTAAAGATTTTAAACGTTTTGGAAGTATTGCTAAACAAGCATTCACATCTGTACAAGCATCTGCGAAAACAACTTTTACTGGTATTAAGGGTGGTATTGCTGCAACAGGTATCGGTATATTTTTAATAGCATTAGGATTGATAGTTGCAAACTGGGATGAAATTAGAGCAGCAGTATTAAAAGCATTTCCTGCATTCAATGATATGGGAGAAATGTTTAACAAACTTAAACAATATGCATTTGGTGCAGGTGAAGTAATTATTGCTTATGTATTAGCACCTTTTAAAGCATTAGGTAAAGTTTTGAAAGGAGATTTTGCGGGTGCATTAGATGAAGTAAAAAACGGTTTAAGTGTTACAAAAAACTTTGCTAAAGGTGTTAGTAAAGAAATGCAATCACAAGCAGATGATGCAGCAAAAGAAAGATTACAAAAGCAAATTGAAGCAAATGAAAAATCTTTAGAAATTGCAAAAGCAGCAGGTAAAGATACTTACAAAGCCGAATTAGATATTATTCAGAAAAAGAAAAAATTGAATAAAGATAATCAAGAAGAAGTTGAAAAACTTAATCAAGAAGAACGCGTTTTACGTGCATCACATTCTAAAAAATTAGCAGATATAGATAAAGCAGCAGCAGAAAAATCAGCAGCAAAGAAAAAAGCAGATAAAGCAGCAGCAGCAGCCGAACAAAAAGCAAATGATGATGCTTATCTAAATGCAAAAAAGACGTTAGAAAAAGAGATTGAAGATTTAGAAGATGTTACTGCACAAAATAAATTAGATACTCAAAAGCAAAGAGAATTAGAATCTATAAATTCTTTGAAAGGTCAAACTGATGCTGAACTACAAATATTGCGTGATGCACACGAAAAAAAGTTTGCTATTCTTCAAACTGCTTTAAATAAAGAAGAAAAGGAAAAGAAAGATAAACGCGATAAAGAAATACAAGCAGGTATTGATGCTACACATAAAGAAGTACAAAGTATAGTAGATGCTAATGTTGTAAAAAAATCATTATCTGATGCTAAAAATGTTGAAGAATTAGAATCATTATTTAAGCAATTGCAAAGCGAGCAAGATATTAAGCAAGCAGCAGTTGTTGCAGAACTGGAAAAAAAGCAAGCCGAAGATTTAGCAAAGTTAGAATCTGAAACTGGTCAAGGTGAAGCATATAAAGCATTAAAAGCACAACAAGCAGCAGATGTAGCAGCAGTTATTAAATCACAGGATGAGCAAGATGTTGCATCTAAAGCATCATTTTCAGAAGCAAAGAAAAAGATTGATGAAAAGGAATCTGAAAATAAATTAAAAATGTTGGATGTAATAGGAAGTGGTTTAAGTTCAGCAGCAGATGAATTAGGTGAAAGTACTATTGCAGGTAAAGCACTAGCAGTTGCAGGTGCTTCAATTTCAACTTACACAGCAATTGCAGGTACATTAGCAGCGTTTTCTAAAACTACAGTTCCTGGGTATGCAATTGCACAAGCGGTTGCAACTGGTGTATTTGGATTGCTAAACGTAAAAAAAATATTATCGGTTAAAGTTCCATCGAAAAAAGGAGGTGGTTCAGGTGGTGCAGCGGGTTCTTTACCGACTGCATCAAAACCATCGGTTGCATTCCAGAACACCCCACAAACTCAAATTACTGACACTATAGAAAGAACATCACAACAAAGGAACGCTGAACCAATACGCGCTTATGTTGTTGCTTCTGACCAACAAACCGCAGATGCAATTGAAAGAAATAGAATAGATAGTTCCCGATTCTAAAATGTGAAAACCAATCAATTTCACATTTAGGGATTATATCTATATATGGATAACATTTTGCCTAGACGTGAATTAATATGGGATGAAGAAAGTATGGAGGGTGTTTATGGAACATCTTTAGTACTTGACCCTGCAATTCAGATTTTAGCATTGTCATTTAATAAAGTAGAAGATGTTGATTTATCAGCAGATGATATTTCAGATGATTTAATGCAAAATATTATATCTAAAGGTGAGAAAGAAGATTTATCTGAATGGGTTTTAATTGATGAAAAAAGAGTTACTGATGAAAGTGTTTACAACATTGATTTAGCAGTAATTCCAACAGAAGGTGCATCTGCATTAGATAATAAAATATTCAAAATTAGATATGAGTATTTCCCAAAAGAAACTACTGCTAAAAGTAGAAAGTTTTGTGTGGAAATGACTAAATCCGGATTGACTTATAAAAAAGAAGATTTAGTTAAATCTGATGCTAACGCAGGATTCGGTCCCAATGGTACAAATACATATAACATTTTCCTTTATAAAGGTGGTGTTAATTGTCAACATTATTGGAATAGAAAAATTTATCTACAAAAAAACAACAAAGAAGTTTCAGTTTATGAAGCAACGAAAGTTATACAAAAGTTAGATAAAGAATCTGCAAAAGTTGCAAAGTTTCCTTACAACGAAAGTACAGAAGTTGCAAACGAAAGTAACAACTATTACAGGTTATCATCTGAATTAAAAGATATACGTCTTGCTAATGCAGAAAAGAGAATATTAGTAAGTCCAGTATTACTACCTGAACAAGATATTTATAGAAATTTTGATGGTGAAAAATGCAATGTGTTTTTAACCGCAGATACTATAGAAAGACTACAACAAAATTTCTTCAAAAAAGGATATCAAAAAAATTCCACAATTGAACATACAGAAGTAATTGATGGTGTTTATTTTTTTGAAAGTTGGATAGTTACAAATCCCAAAAATGACAAAGCAAACGAATTAGGTTTTGATGTACCTGTTGGTACTTGGATGATGTCAATGAAAGTAGATAATGAATCTATATGGAATGATTATGTAAAGACAGGGAAAGTTAAAGGGTTTTCAATCGATGCAAGATTGGGAATTGCAAAAGAGAAAAAAAATAATAGTAAAGAGAAGATGAATTATTCTAAAGTAAAAGATTTAGTAATGAAGCAAATTCTATTGGATTCTAATTTACAAGAATTTAAAATAGATGATGCACTATCAATTTTTGCTGAATCATTGGATAAAGACAATGTTGTATTTGATAAAGACAACAATCCAATGCCGAATGCAGAATTTCAAGTTGATGGTAAAATTGTAAAGACTGGTGAGAATGGTGAAATAGTTTCTGTAGAAGATGCACCTAAAGCAGAAGAAGCAGAAGTTGAAGCAGCAGATGAAACACCAGTAGCAGAAGCACCAAAAGCAGATGCACCCGCAGATAATAAATTACAAGAAGATTTAGATGCTGCTAATAAAAGAATTGAAGAATTAGAAGTAGAAAATCAATCACTAAAAGCAGAATTGATTTCGATTAAAGAAGAAGCAGTAAAATTATCTGCACAAGCAAATACCCAAAGTATTAATCTAGCAAATGTATCTGTAGAAACTAAAGAAGTGAGAACATCATTACAAGTTTTAGAAGATGCATTAAACAGACAAAACTCAAAAAAATAAAAATATAGTAAAAAATGGCAACAACTACAAGTATTACCACAAATTTCAAAGGTGTAGATTCTAAAGAAATCTTTCTTGAAATATTTAAAAAAGCAGATACACTTGCAAAACGTCTTATTACAATTACCGCAGGTATTTTAGGTTCATATTACCTACCAAAATTATCTTACTCACCACAAATGAGATTAGTAACTGGTTGTGGATGGAATCCAACTGGTGCAGTTTCTTTAACTGAAAAAGAAATTGTTGTAAAGAAATTTGAAATCGCTTCTGAATTTTGTAAAGAAGATTTCGCAAAAACATTCCAAGCACAAAACGAGGGTTTATTTTCTGCTACATCAGAAATACCTAAAACTATTACTTCTGCAATACTTTCAATGATGGTATCAGCAGCAGGTGAAACTATAGATAATCAAATTTGGCAAGGTACAGGTACACATTCAATTGCAGGTTTAATACCTCAATTCGTTGCTGATGCAACCGTTGTTAAAGTATCATCCCCAGTAGCAATTACACCAACTAACGTATCAGCAGAATTATCAAGATTTGATGATTTAGTTATACCTGAACTTGATGGTGAATCTGATTTAGTATATGTCGTTTCTAGAAACGTTGCTAAAGCATATAAAAAAGCGCAAAACACAATGGGTATAAATACAACTGTTGGTGATAAAGAACTTGATTATATGGGTACAAGATTAGAAGTTGTAAACGGTATGCCGAATAACTTTATGATTGCTTACAGAATTAAAAATCTACACTTTGCTACAGGTGTTGAATCAGATTTAGATGCAGTTAGAATTACAGATTCTGATGCAGTAAATCAAGATGGTAGAGTTCTACACTCTATTAAATTCCTTGCAGCAGTTGGTTATGTTGACGGTTCAGAAATCGTAATGTACAAAGGATAATCAAAATACAAAAGAATAATTAAGGTGGTGCAAAATACACCACCTTTTTCTATTCATATAAAAAAAATTAAAAACAAAAATGGCTTGTGAAAATATTAATAAATCTAGATTACTTGGTTGTAAAACTGGGTTTTCAGGTATTAAAGCAGTTGGTTTTTTACCATTTGCAAATCTTACATTGACTGCTAATGATACGTTTGAAGGTGTTGGAATAACGGGTTCGATTTATAAGTTCTATCTTAAAAATGATGGTAATACTTATACCGAAGAAATTGTTTCAGATAGACAAACACACACTACTGTTTACAACGGTACTTTAAATTTAGTTCTACCATCTTTAGATAGAGAAACACGTGACCAAGTTAAATTACTTGCATACGGTAATCCTCAAATCTTTTTAGAGTTGTACAACGGTCAAATACAATTAATCGGTGCTGAACTTGGAGCAGATTTATCAGGTGGTAGTATTACAACTGGTGGTGCAAGAACTGATATGTCTGGTTATTCTCTAACATTCACTACACAAGAAAGACGTCCTTTAGTATGGTTAGGTGTTACTGGTTCTACTGCTTATAATGCAGCAATAAATGTTACAGGTGCAATTACACCTGCATAATTTAACATATTTTAATACTTCATATCCCCTTGTTTATCCGATTAGGGGATTTGTTGTTTTTAATATATAAGTAGTTGAAAAAATCAAAACTAAAAAAAGGGATTATATAAATATATGAAACTATTAATTAAAGATAATATTGATAATGTAGACACGTATGTTTTACAAGTGATCCCTAGATTTTATACTACTGGTACTGTCAGTGTTTCTATTAGAGAACCATATAATGATGTTACTGTAAATGTAAGTTCCGGTGCTGATATAATTAGTGGTCTATTATCCGTCGATTTGGGAGGTTTTCTCCCAGTAAACGATGCAGAATATAGTATCATACTAAAAGATGCTTACAACGATGTTATATGGTCGGGACAAGCACTATACACCGAAAAAGACAAACAGAATTATTCACTAAATAATTCAGAAGAAAATAACCTTAAATTTTAATGGATGTTGAAATAATTAATTTTAATAATTACGTACTACCTGATATTACCGTTAGTGTCGGAACAAAGTATATAATGAACGGTGATAATAATGAATTTTTCACCTATATAGAAAAAAGATATAATGGTTCTCCAACTAATGCAGGAGTAATTAATAGTTATGTAAATTATATCATTGGAGAAGGATTAGTTGATAAATCAGGTATAAATATTCATAAATATATTTCTAAAAAAGATATACAATTGATTTGTATGGATTATAAATTATATGGTCAATATTCAGTTCAAATTGTGTGGTCGCAAGGTTCAAAACTTTTGAAGCAAGATCCGCAACCAATTTTAATAAAACATATAAACACAGAAAAACTTGCATTGAATCAAAACTCATTAGGTGAAATAGATGGTTACTGGTACTCTTTTGACTGGGAGAATAAAAGTAGATATAAACCTAAATTATATGCAAAGTTTGACGGTACTTATAAAGATAATCCAATTGAAATTTTAACTGTATCAAGAATATCATCTAAACCATATTTTGCAAACCCTGATTACTCATCAGGTTTACAATGGGCACATATTGAAGAAGAATTATCAAATGGAGCAATTAATCATATTGCTAATGGATTTACAGCAGGAAAAATTATTAACTGCAAAGGTGGTGTACCTGCAACAGAAGAACTCAAACGCAAATACAAAGCGCAAATTATAGAAAAACTTACTGGTTCATCTAATAAGAATAAAGTTATAATTTCCTTTAGTGATGGTTTAGATAGTGGTGATGAAATAGAAGTTAAAAATTTAGAGGTTGCACAATTAGATACTCAATTAGTTTATTTCAGTGAAGAAGCAGAAAAAAAGATTTACAAAGCACATTCAGTTACAAATCCAGCCTTATTTGGTGAAATTGATAATTCAGGTTTAGCATCACATAAAGATGAGCAGAAAGAAGCATTAAAAACCCTATACCGTTCTAATATTAAGCCAATGCGCGAAATTATTTTAGATGGTCTTGAATTTATTTTAAAATATGCAGAACCTAATATAGATATTCGATTTGAAGATTTTGAAGATTTACGTGTTGATGATGCTACAAAAAATAATCACATACTATAATGGATGATTTGATGTTAAGACCTGGTTCAAACCTGATGAAACGACTTACTGTAATTAGTGGTAATGTTGCTGATGATAAATTAACTCCCTCAATTTGGAGCGCTCAGGTAACAGATATTAAAAGAATACTATCTACACCGCTTTATGAAAAGATATTATCAGATTTCGCTTCTAATACACTATCAGATGAATATCTAACCATCTACAATGACTTTGTTACTTATATGCTTGTGTTTTATTCTGCATCACACTTTGTAATGAATAATTCTATAATCGTTGGTAATGCAGGAAATTATAAACACAGTACAGATAGTGCAGCAATTGCAGATTATAAAGAAGTTGACCGACTTTCAAAATATTACAGGGAAATGGGTGCTAATTACGAACTCAATTTTTATGAATTTATGAAAGATAAAAATTTACCTGAATATTCGAGGGGATGTAGTGTTGATACAAACACTTTTAAATTCGGATGGTTTTTATAATGGAAGAAAAAAAGGAAGTTACCAAAGTAAACTATGCTGTTAAAAAGGAAACAGTTATAAAACTTTTACAGTTTGTAAAAGAGCAAGAAAAAGAAGAAAAAAAGAATGTCTAAACAGGTAATTAGTGGTACAGGTATACCAACACCGCAAGCATTTATTTTAATTGATAATATGTTTGATGAATTGTATAATTCGATTCAAATTGTAAAAACATCACAGTTAGAAAATGATGCAAATTTTATTTCATCTGATGATGATTTAGAAATCAATCAATCTTCTGTTAGTGGTTTAATAACTGATTTAAATACTATACAATCTAATATCGATTCTAATAAAAGTGAGATTGATAATCGTATAAATGTAATAGTAAGTCAGATTAATGAATTGCGTGAATTATATAATTCTGTTAGCAGAAACTTTTTATCAATCAATCTCACTATTTCAAAATTTAATAGCCGAATATTAGCATTAGAAAATGCACCTACTAATACACCATTAGAATAAAAATCACATAATATGAATGTTACAATACATACCGTATTCACCAGCAGATAGTCATTTAGGTGACACGCTATTCCAAGCGTTCGGAAAGGTCAATGAAAACTTTACTGAAATTCAAACAATGTATGCAACTGTTGCTGCAATGGATATTCTATTTCAGGAAGTTTATAATCGATTTAATGACTATAGTTTAATCGGTCATACACATTCAATATCTGATATTACAGGTCTACAAACACAACTATCAACTTTTGTTACTACAACAGTTTATAATGAAGATTTAAATAATATTAATGATACCTTATTAGAATTAAATGATTCTATTACATCTGTATCTGAACATCAAGATAACATTGATATTAAGAAACGCTTTACTTATGTAAGCGGTGAATCTGATACATCCATATTAGCAAAGATTAATAACCTTGCTCATTATACTATTACAGATACTCAAAGTGTGTGGTTTGTTGGTACAGAAAGAATTGTTCGTACTCCAACATTTCCAACATTTCCATCATTTCCAAGCGTTCCAGTAAATACTGGTGGTACTTTTTCACTTGCAGATGAACCGATTACTGAAACTAGATTACCTGCTGTTGTTAAATACAAAATGATTAACAAAGGTAAAGGTACTTACGGTGCAGGTTATACACAATTAACACTATCAAATATAGAGTTAATGTATTCAAGTACATCTGTTACTGGGGATGTTGAAGATGACCCTGCTACTGTTACTATTCAAGTCGGGATGCTCACACAAAGTATTGTCAATTGGTTAAACAATCAATCCCCTGCAATTGCAATTCAAGCACAAAATGCAGGTTATACAATCTTTAAAGGTATCGGCACTGCATTTAATAACATCGCTTATTTGTGGGTTGGTGCTGCTGGAACTTATGGAGTATCTGCATCACAATCTGTACACGCAGATTTTCAATTGTTAACTGGGGCACCTCCTGCTGCTGCACAAAATTTACAATCAGTTTTAGACACTGGTAGTACTGCACAATTAGACCGTACTGTACAGATACAAACATTTCAAGATATTTATTTAGGTGCTCAAGATATTTATTTGGCTGGTAATTTTAAATTTAATGGATTCTCCGGACTTATAGAAGGATGTGATTTTAAATATAGTGCTGATTATTCTAATAATTATACTGACAGGTCTTTAGTTGATAAAGGTTATGTTGATACAAAAGTTGATTCTTTACCGCGTCCAAGTGGTTTAGAACGTGTTGGTGATGGGTATAGATTAGTTGGAGCAGATCCGAATATGTACGGTGAAATTGGTGAAAATTCTGTAGATATTTCTAAAAGTGATAGAACATCAGGTTCTTTACGTGGTGCAGAAGGTAATGGTAGTTTTGTTGGTGGTTATAATTCAGGTTCTAGTGGTTACACAAATTTCATTTATGGTAATTATTGTTACGCTACATTCAGTCAAAATTTTGTTACTGGAAATAATAATAGTGCTAACTCTAATCAGGGTTTTATAAGTGGAAATGGTAATAAAATAATATCAAATATATCTCTATTTCTACTAGGTTCAAATAATTCCATTTTAGGTGGTTTTCAAAACACAATAGGTAGTTCTGAATTTGTTCCATCAGATGCAAGTATAATTGGTGGAAGTAATAATTTATTATTAGCAGATTATTCAACTATATTAGGTGGATATACTAATAAAATAAATGGAGGTTGTGAGGGCTCTAGCATTTTAAGTGGAATAATCAATACAATAAACTCTCGATATTCTACTATTATCGGTAATGGTAATCAAACAAATGGTTCTACTACAACTGCTATAGGAAACAATATTATTACCAGTACAGTTTATGAAACAATCATTGGAACATATCCAAATATTATTACTGGTAATGCTACAACATTTGTATTAACAGATAGCATTTTCAGGGTCGGTATAGGTACTGCAACAGCATCTAGAAAAGATGGTTTTAGAGTTTATAAAAACGGTGTTGTAACTGCACCAACTATTACTAATGCTTTAATTATTGCAGGTGATGTAAAAACTCTTACAACTAAGGAATATGTTGCATCTATAACCGATTTAAAAGCAAATCTTGCTTCACCTGCATTAACTGGTATACCTACTGCACCAACCGCAGTTGCAGGAAACAATACTACTCAAATTGCTACTACTGCATATGTAAGAACTGCAATCGCTGGTTTAACTGGTGGTTCAGGTAGTACATCAAGTGTTACATCTTGGGGTAATATTACGGGTCTTTTAAGTAATCAAAATGATTTACAAAATGCTTTAAATTTAAAGTTCAATATTCCTACTGGTTCTACTTCACAATATGTTACTGGTAACGGTACACTTGCAACTTTTACAATGTCAGTTCCATATAATGGAGCAACACAAAATCTAAATCTTGGAGAAAAATTATTGTATGCAGGTCAGGCATATTTTGCTAGCGATTTATTACCTGCTGCGGGTCAAATCAGTACAATTTTTGGGGTGTATTCAGATACTACTTATTCTACAGATAACAGAAGTTTATTTGTTACTAAAGATGAAGATGGTAAAATGTCAGTTACTAATCGCGGTGGTGGTGGAATACTTACTAATACAGCATTTGGTACTAGGTCTTTAATATCTAATACAACTGGTAGCGGTAATACATCATTTGGTTATGATTCTTTAACAACTAATATAATTGGTTTAGCAAATGTCGCTATAGGATATCAAACATTAAAAAATAATATATCTGATAGTAATGTTGCTATCGGTTACAACACAATGTTTGCTAATACAACAGGATTAAGAAATGTTGCTATTGGTCGCGCTGCTATGCAAAATAGTATTAGTGGTCAACACAATGTATCTATCGGTTATCAAACATTAGCAAGTACAACACAAACTGATTATAATACTATACTTGGTACAAGATTGATGCAAAATTCAACTACTGGTAGTGGTAATACTTGGATTGGATTTTCTACGTCACTTTTATTTACCACCAATGTTACAACTGGTTCTTATAACACTATAATCGGTGGTGATGTTGAATTGAACATTACTGAAATATCACAATCTAATTTAGTAATAATAGCCGATGGTCAGGGTAATAAAGCATTCTATAAAAATGCAGATGGTAATGTAAATATTACTGGTACATCATTAACATTTAATGGTTCTCCAATATCATCAGGTAGTTCAACAGCATCATCATTACAAGCAATACTTTCAGTTAATAATACTGCATCAACTCCAATTGTAATTGGTGCATCAGGTATTGTAACAACAATCAGTTCCGGAAATGTTCAAACTACAGTTCCTGATGGACGTACCTCAATTTTAACAGGTGGTGAAGGTCTTAAAATTAAAACGTCTCCAAGTGGTTCTTTTAGCACTATTGTAAATTATGATGTTACGGGTTCAGATAAAGTATTTAGTCTACCTAACGCAACGGGACGCGCTGTAATAAGCGTTAATAACCTTACTGCGGATGTATTCGGTAATATTACTTTACCAATAACAGGTGGTTCAGGTACTGCATCGTGGGGTGCTATTACAGGAACGTTATCTAATCAAACAGATATACAGAACGCATTTAACCTAAAACTTAATACAGGTGCTAATACAACATTAGCAGGTACAGGTATTAGAATACCACTTGTATCTACTACTGGTGTACTAAGCACTGATTCCAATCTATCTTGGAATGCACCGCTTAGGGAAGTTGTAATTGGGTCAACAGCAAGTTCAGGAAATCTAAATGTTGTTAGTAATATATTCCAGTTAGCAGTACAAAACAATATAGCATCCGGACAATCTAACATTGTATTTAACAGTGGTCAGGAAGATGCATTATCATTTAGAGATAAAGCGGGTGTAGTTTATATGACGTTTAAAAGTATTGCAGGTAATACATCTGTAATATTAAAGCAGCGTGAAATTTATGATGAATCAATATTCTATCCAGTAACCAAAAGACAAGCATCAGTAACTACAGCGGGTGGTGGTGTTGAAGTTTCAGGTCGTGATTCATTTGGTGCTACAATGTCTATTCCTTTTACAGTAGATACAACCATTGCATTGATAGATGCAAGTGTTATAGTTAAGAATGCAACCGCAGGACAATTAATTGCTGCTAAAATTAAAGCAACAGCAAAAAGAGTTGGTGGTGTAATTACAATTACATCTACTACAGAGATATTAAGCAATCATACTTCTATCACTGGATTTACTACAGGTGTAAAACAATCAGGTAATAACAGTATCTACTTTTATTTCACACCTGCACCTACCGATACTACAGCATACACGGGAGCATTTACCGAGATAAAATATTCTATTAACTAAATGTATTTTCAAGGTGGAACTTTAACGGGTGCAAAATACGGTGGGTTAACACCCCCAGATTTTACTGGACTTTATGCGTGGTATCGTGCAACTGATGGTATAACGTTTGGTGCAGGTAGTTATGTTAAAAGTTGGAATGATTTATCAGGAAATGGTAATCATTTTGAAGCAAGAACAACTGCAGGAGTTCCCGTTAACAGCAGTGGTAATTTATTTAATACAAGTAATGGGTTAGGTATTAAACTTGCGGGTACTTCTGGTAATCCCTTAGTTACTGATGGTGATTTGTTTAAAGTATTAGTTGATGGTAGACCTAATACTGTTATCGTAGTGATGAAAGCAAATAATTTATTATCATCACAAAACATAATCAGGTCTAACCCACAAACTGCTTTAAATACAGTTACATTATTATTACAAGTGGTTAGCGGGGTACCAAGACTAGTTTGGCAAATTCGTGATAATAATAACCTAATAGTTAACAGTCAACAAAATATACCAACGTTAGGTGCAAATGCTGGTACAGTATTTTCAACAATAAATTACGGTTATAACAACGGTGTAACAAACCCTTTTCAATCGTATTTTAATAATGAATTGGTTTTAAGTTCACCATATACTTCTACACCCAGTTATGTATCTGGTAACGCATTTGCATATTTACCAAGTGCATCAATTTTTATGTATGAAATGATATTCATAGATAATACTGGAAAAACAGAAGCGCGAATACTTGATGAACATTACCGACTACATACAGAATATATTAACCTGCGATACCCAAATTTATATATATCTTAATGAAATATATAATCTACGATACCGCAGCAAAAGCAGAAATAAGATACACGCAAATAAATGAAGATGCAACTGATGCAAATTTCATAACTGATGGTGATACTTATGCAGAAATAATTTACCATCCTACAGAAGATAAAGCAGCAATTCCAATATACATAATAGAACCTGTTTACTACCAAGGAATACCCACCAAGGGTTATAATTATGAAATATTTTTCACACAGCAAGAACTTGCAAGGTGTGTTACCGAACTATCAAATGACTGGTTTTCTAATCCATCCTTTGAATAAAAATGAAACTAAAAAATGGAAATTAATGTTGTAGCAATCATTAGTATTTTTTCAACGGTGCTAATTGGTATTGTTATTTCTATCATTGGTCACTTTCTAAAAGCAACAATGGAAGATTTAAAATCTGTAAAAATTATGTCAACTGAAACTAAAACTAAACTAGCAATTGTAGAAAATAATCATCAGCATCTTACCGATAATTTTAATAAACTATATACCGCAGTAAAAGATTTAACCAGCGAGATAAAACACCTAACGCACGAATTAGCGAGAAAAAAAGATATTAACGAATGAACAATAGAATATTTATACAGGGGTTGGTTACAACTGTAATCGGGGTAATGATACTAATCTTTTGTGGTTTGTTGATGTATGAAGGTAAAGCATCACCTGCTGATTTATCAGGGTGGTTAGCAGCAGCACTGCTTTTCTTAAGAAGCAAAGATTCTCTAATAGGAATCAAGAAAAATGAAGATGAATAAAATGAAAGATAAAATCAATTGGTCAACTCTTAACATTGAAGATTTAGCAAAGACTATTAAACCGTGGGAACTTTCAGTACTTCTTAAACAAGAAACATTTTCTACTGATACAGATATTTTATTTGAAAATATGATGTACTACTATGTGCATTTAGAAATGTATGATTACGCAATTGTATTACGTGATGAAATAGATTCTCGAAAGTTACATCCAAAAAAAAACCACTTAAAGTAGTGGTTCGTAATACTGTGTTGAAAATATGTTACAAGATAGTTTTTCTTATCAAGATATATTTATAATCGCTAATAACTTCCTCAGTCCTTTTTTCACCACAATTTAATTCAGTAACGTAACCGAACCCATCCAAACGATATGGTGCATATCTCAAATTATCATAAATTGTAGTAACGTCAGATATTGTATCATTGTAAGCATAACGTCTTGTAATCTTAAGCAATCGATAACTAACTTTACATTCATTAGGTTGAATTGGTGTAGATGGTGTAGATGGGTTTTCATAATCTGATTGGTGATTTGTGACTGTTTCAGCATCATCAGTTGAACAACTAAGCATTAAAAGCATTCCTAATGCAAGTACAATCTTTTTCATAATTTCTATTCTTTAGTGTTATATATTAATTAGTTAAGTTTAAAGCAAGGTTAAGGAATCCGATTTGAACCACCTAACCACTTTAGACTTATACCTAATTATTCCGATAAGTTTAAAAGAATAGAAATTATGTTTTAGAAAATACTGTAATTTAGTCTTTGTTCATAAAATCTACCAAGTCTTTATTCAAACTATCAACACGTTTGCTGCTGAATTTATTGATATAGACCTGGGTAGTATTAAGATGCTTATGTCCCAAAGAGGTCATTAAATCAAACAGATTGAGGTTTACCCCTATTTCAATCATTAGTGAAGTGAATGAATGTCGTGATACGTGTGATGTAAGTGGTTTAGATATTTTACACTGTAATGCTACTACCTTTAGTAATCGGTTATAATAAGCGCGTGTACCAGTAAAACTATTATATTGATACTTATTCATTGATGAAAAATCATCATCAATTATATCAGCAAAATCACCATCTTTTAATAATGGAAATACAAATGAATTTTTAGTTTCTTTACTTGAAGATAAAAATTCTACAATACCTTTAAACAGTTTATAATTTACCAATTTCACATCATCACTTGCTTCATCCATTATAGAATTGTTTAAGATTGCTTTGCTCTTAACTATCAAACTAAGTTTCTCTAAATAGTTTATCTTTTCATCTGATGTATAAATTTCTGTAATTTTCTGCTCATAGATAACTGCATCAGTTTTCTTTATCTTCTTAATAAGTTCTTTCTTTCTTGCATCAATTATTTTATTTAATTCATTTACTGATGTAAAATATTCTCCATTAAAAGGTTTAAAACTAAGATTGAAATTCTGAATAACAATATCATCGATTTCTACAAGTACCTTAGCAGTATTAATATCTTCATACTTTTGACCATTAACAGATAATCGTGCGTGACCAATAGTTTTGTACCACATTTCAGAATAAGATTTTAGAAGATGTTCAGGTAATTGTTTAACTGGTATGTAGTTTTTCAAATACTCCATTGTATTAAAATTCATCAATACATCAATATAAGATTTAACTTTAACCATACGCTTCTTAATCCTGATTTGGTCTTGATGTATATAGAAATCATTCCATCTTAACGTGAGCAAATCAGATACCCTTATACCCTGACAAAATAACTGGAATAAAAAGAAGTTTCTAATATCATCTATCTTATTGTAGTTAGCATACTTGATACCATTTAAAACATCTAGATTAGGCAATGGTTGACCAAACTTTTTACCGCTTCTATAAACTTCAACCAACGGTGTGTGCATCAGTTTCTTTAAATCTTCTTTGTTAAGAACATCAACATTTGTTTCTATCAATTCGCTTTTTATTAAGTCAAAAGGGTTAACATCAAAATTATAAACCTTTTCTCTATGTGCTTTTGAAATGAAAGATTTAAAAGATTTCATTTTATATACAATACTATTATTCTTATTCCTTCTTTCAATCTTAAGGTACTTTTTAAATTCTTCTAAAAAGTCAACAGTCAGTTCAGAAAATTTTACATCACTCGCACCATATTTAAATTCATTGAAAAGAATAATAAGATTTCTAATATTTTCATACTTCATCTTTGTACCCTCATTTTCACATTTATCTATAATCTTATTCATAAAGACAATCAATGATTTCTTATCATCATTCAGGTATTTGATAGTATTACCTTTCTTGTTAACTTCATCTAATTTTGATTGAATGAAATTATTATAGTACTCACTTTGTGAGAATGATGCACGCATTCTTTGAGTATTAGCATTGAAATGTTTTTTCTCTACAGGGTCAAGTGCTAAACTTTTTACCGTAGTTTTGTTTCCACTTCGGGATGATAAACGTATGTAACCTAACTTATCATCTTTCGTTTTGCTTTTCCATATAACTTTAACTATACTCATATCTGAATTTTTTAGTGTCTTAAAAGTGTCTTACTTTTTTTCAAATATATGGAGTTTTTGTATATTCGCATTTATATAAAAGCCTTTAAACACTGATAGTTACCAACAATGAATCTAAATTACACTTATGTTAAAGGTCAGGAATCTATAAAACGCTGTATGGAAATTGCAGCATCCGGTGGGCATAATGTTATTTTAATAGGGCCGCCCGGTGCCGGTAAAACCATGCTTGCTAAACGTTTGCCAAGTATACTGCCACCCATGACGCTGCGCGAAGCCCTGGAGACTACCAAGATACACAGTGTAGCCGGCAAGCTTAAAAATGCAGGCTTAATGAATCAAAGGCCTTTTAGAAGTCCGCATCATACAATTTCGAATGTAGCACTTGTTGGCGGTGGCAGTTATCCACAGCCGGGAGAAATTTCTATGGCGCACAATGGCGTTTTATTCCTTGATGAACTGCCCGAATTTAAACGCGAGGTACTTGAAGTTATGCGACAGCCGCTCGAAGACCGCGAGGTAACCATAAGCCGTGCAAAATTTACCATTACCTATCCTTCAAGTTTTATGCTTGTGGCGAGTATGAACCCAAGTCCCGGAGGGTATTTTAACGATCCTGATGCTCCGGTAAGTTCGTCTCCACACGAAATGCAGCGTTACCTTAGTAAAATATCGGGGCCTTTATTAGACCGTATCGATATTCATATTGAGGTTACACCCGTTCCTTTTGAGAAACTAAGCGATAATCGCAAAGCCGAAAGCAGCGTAGATATCCGCGCACGCGTTACCCGCGCACGCGAGATACAGACCGCACGTTTTGAGCAGTTTGAAAATGTACACTACAATGCCCAGATGAACACCAAGCAAATAAGGGAATATTGCCAGCTTGATGAGGCTTCGCTCCTACTACTAAAAACAGCAATGGAAAAGCTAAACCTTTCGGCACGGGCCTATGACAGGATACTAAAGGTATCGCGCACTATTGCCGACCTTGATAACTCTCAAAATGTTTGTCCACAGCACATATCCGAAGCTATACAGTACCGCAGTTTAGACAGAGAGGGCTGGTTGGGGTAATGTATTGCAAAAAGAATATTAATAATACTAATAATAAATTTTAATTGGTCTTTATTGGCAAACATATTCTACGTGAAGGAGTATATTGTAGTATTTTAAAATCTCAAACCGACAAGTTTAAATCTAAGGTTATAGCTGCTTTTCTTCATAAATAATTGTAAATGCACTAAAGCAACCAATCATAAAAAACACACAAAATTAAGGTGTAAATTTCCGCACCAAAAAATAACGCTTTACTTTTAATAACCATTATAATAAGAATTACAAAATTATGGGACTATTTAATGCCATTATGGGCAATGCATCGGCAGTAGATGTTGTAAAATTAAGGGAAGAATATACCCCTATACTTGTACCTGGAGAAAATATAGAAAAAGCTTTTAAAGTAATACGCGATATGTTTGTTTTTACTAACAAGCGTTTTATTTTGGTTGATAAACAAGGTATTACAGGTAGTAAAGTAGAGTACTTATCTATACCTTACGGCAGCGTAATTAAATTTAGCAAAGAAAGTACAGGGCTTATGGATCTTGATGCCGACCTTAAAATATGGGTGCGTGGTGAAGCCCAGCCTATTGTAAAAAAGTTTGGCAAAGACAACAATATTAATGAGGTGTATCAAATACTCGGACAGCACATTTTGGGCTAAAAACCAGCATTTACTTTTATATTATTTAGCCAGAACCACAAGTTTTGGCTATTTTTTTACTTAATACTTATGGAAGAACACGGATACTTTGAAACAGAACACTATAATTATCTTTTACTAATTGCAGGACTGGTCGCTTTACTGGCAGCTATAATTCCGGAAGTGTTACGGAAAAAATATATCTCGGCTCCAATTATATACCTTATAATTGGAGCAGGAGTATATGCATTTGCACACCGCTATGAAGTAAAGCCATTAGAGCATCTGGAAGAAATTAAACATATTACAGAATTTGTGATTCTTGTGGCACTTGCTAATGCCGGCCTTCGCATAAAAGAACCTTTTAAATGGAAGACGTGGCGAAATGCATTCAGGCTTTTAGTAATTGCCATGCCGGTAACCATTGTTGCAACAGCATTTTTAGGCTGGTGGATTATTGGCCTTGCACCGGCAACAGCATTGCTTTTTGGCGCACTCATCTCCCCTACAGATCCTGTGTTGGCATCTGAACTGCAAACATCTGAACCGGGTGAGGAAGATACATCGCAAAGTAAACTGGGCTTAACTGCCGAAGCCGGTGTAAACGACGGCCTCGCATTTCCTTTTACGTATCTTGCCATTTTTGCTGCTACAAAGGGACTTGATTATAAGAACTGGATAGGAGAGTGGCTATTGCACGAATTTCTTATAAAAATTTTGCTTGGCGTAGTTATAGGGCTGATATCAGGCTGGCTATTATACAAACTCATTGTTTCAATTAGCCGCGACCATGATACTTTAGGCCGTATAAGCAGGGGTATATTATCTTTGGCACTACTATCCCTGCCCTATGCAATTACAGAATACATTGGCGGTTACGGCTTCCTTGCGGTATTTTTTGCGGCCTGCATGTTTAGCAATTATGAGTTGCATTCTAAACACATGAACAACCTGCATGACTTTAATGAAGAACTGGAAAGTTTTGTGGTAGCTGTAATATTTATAACCATAGGTTTTTTTATAGCTTTTCATTACACTATTTTTTATGATATTGAAATTATGGGTACGGCATTACTTATGGTACTTATTGTTCGCCCGCTGGCAGGATACTTGTCTCTTATAAAAACAGGGTTAAACCCATTCCAAAAATTTGTACTTTCGTTTTATGGCATACGCGGCATAGGCTCATTATATTATCTGGCTTTTGCTCTTGCCGCAGCGCCGTTTACCGACCCTGAAAAACTGATTGCCGTTACAACAGCAACCATCTTTTTTTCGGTGGTAATACACGGCATTTCGGCGCGATATGTACAAAAACGAATTAAGCAATATGACTTTAATTAACCATTATGCCAAATAGCAAACTTGTAATTATAGGTGGAGATGCTGCAGGAATGTCTGCTGCTTCAAAAGTGCGCCGCGAACAGCCGGACAGGGAAATAATTGTTTTCGAAAAATCGAATTACACCTCATATTCAGCCTGCGGAATACCTTATTTTATATCGGGAACGGTAGAGTCTTCAGATGAACTGATACGCCGCAGCCCAGAGGAATTTCGAAATAAATACAAAATAGATGTGCGAACTATGCACCGTGTGCTTGAGGTTGACTCTGATAATAAACGTGTTAAAGTACTAAACAAAGAACAAAATACTGAGTTTTGGCAGGAATACGGCCAGTTACTTATTGCAACGGGCGGCAAGCCTTACTGCCCTGAACATATTGTAGGTTATGATGCAGAGAATGTATTTGGGGTATCTACACTAAAAAGCGGTATTAAGATAGAACAATATATAAGAGAGCATAAGCCTAAAACAGCAGTAATTATTGGCGGTGGCTACATAGGGCTCGAAATGGCCGAAGCCATGCTTATACGCGGCATGGAAGTTTCTCTTATTAACCGTCAGGAGCAGGTTATGCCAACGCTCGACCCGGATATGGGTGCTGTAATATCTGATGCTATTCGTGAGTTAGGAGTTACCCTTTATTTAAAAGAACAACTCACCGGTTTTACAATAGAAGGTAATAAAGCTACTGGTGTAGTTACTAATAACAGGACTATACAGGCAGATATCGTGGTGCTGGGTATAGGATCTGCACCTAACACAGAATTTCTGAAAGGCAGTAAAATAGAACTTGGGGTTAAAAATGCTATTAAGGTTAATGCACAAATGCAGACGAATGTGCCCGATGTATGGGCAGCCGGCGATTGTACCGAAACTTTAAACCTTGTAAGCAAACAACATTTCTATGTAGCACTGGGTACGGTTGCAAATAAGACCGGACTTGTAGCCGGGACTAACATATCAGGTCAAAATTCTATTTTCCCTGGTGCTGCGGGTACCGCTGTGTGTAAAATATGTAAGTATGAAGTGGCCCGTACAGGCCTGCAGGAAAGGGAGCTTAAAGCCCTGAATATAGAATATGTAACCACAACTATTACAAGTAAAACCAGAGCTGATTATTACCCCGGCGCAAAAGATATTTGTGTTAAGCTACTGGCCGAAAAAAATAGCGGCAGGCTTTTGGGCGGCCAGATATTAGGCGAAGAAGGTGCTGCAAAACGTATTGATGTTTTAGCCACGGCTGTAACACATAACTTAACGTTGCAAAATATTATAGACCTCGACCTCTCGTATGCCCCACCCTTCTCACCCGTTTGGGATCCGGTCCAGACAGCAGCGCGAAGCCTTATCAAGAAAATATAATATACAAAAACAGCCTTGTTATTTTTAGCAAGGCTGTTTTTTATTTTATTGAATATATATTATTTAACTTTTAAATCTTTTATACCATCTTTTAACCATGTATGGTATTCTTCCACATCGGGTGTATAACCTACAGGTTTTACAGCATCAATAACCACTTCGTCGTTATTAATTAAAACATAATAAGGTTGAGAGTTAACAGCATATTTACTTATTTGAAAATCGCTCCATTTATTACCTATTGTTTTTATTTTCTTACCCGTAGTTTTTGATATATATTGCTCATTTTCAGGTAAATCTTTTTTATAATCTACATAGAGCGAAACAAGTACAACATCATTGTTTAAAATAGACATTATACGCTCATCAGACCATACGTTATCTTCCATTTTACGACAATTTACACAAGCATATCCTGTAAAATCTATCAGCACAGGTTTGTTTACTTTTTTAGCATATGCAAGACCCTTAGCATAATCATCAAAGGCTACAATACCATGCGGACCGTCGTGCGCACCTTCTGGCAAAGTCATCGCAGAGGCACTACCGCTATCTTTAGAACTTCCTATACCATACGGACTTTCACTATATGTTGCCGAAGGAGGAAAACCGCTAATAAGCTTTAGCGGAGCTCCCCAAAGACCGGGAATTAAATATATTGTAAATGCTAACACCAATACACCCAGAGATAGCCTGCCAACAGATATTGATGACGATGGCCCATCATGCGGAAGTGTTATTTTACCAAAAAGGTAAAGTGCCATTACACCAAATATAGCTATCCAAATGGCAAGGAATGTTTCTCTTTCAAGAAAGTGAAGTTGCAATACTAAATCAGCATTAGAAAGAAATTTAAGCGCTAACGCAAGTTCAAGGAAACCTAAAAATACTTTTACAGTATTAAGCCATCCACCAGATTTTGGCAAGCCATTTAACCATCCCGGAAACATCGCAAAAAGCATAAAGGGCAAAGCTAATGCTAACGAAAAGCCAAACATACCTACCACAGGTGCTATTCCTCCTTTAGAAGCTGCCTGAACAAGTAAAGTACCAACTATAGGCCCTGTACATGAAAATGATACAATTGCCAGGGCAAGTGCCATAAATAATATACCAACTATTCCTCCTCTGTCTGCTTGTTGGTCTACTTTATTTGCCCATGAATTAGGTAGCATAATCTCAAAAGCTCCAAGAAATGAAAATGCAAATACAATAAGCAGTACAAAAAATACCACATTGAATATAACATTTGTTGACAATGCATTAAGAGCATCTGCACCAAAAATAGCTGTAACCAATGATCCTAAAACAACATAAATAATAATAATAGAAAGACCGTATAAAATAGCATTTTTAATACCCGCTGCCCTATTCTTACTCTGTTTAGTAAAGAAGCTAACCGTCATAGGTATCATAGGGAAAACGCAAGGGGTTAACAATGCTGCAAAGCCCGATAAAAAAGCTATAAAAAATATAGAAAATATCCCTTTATCATCTTCCTTTTCAGGCTTACTTATTTGTGTTTTTAACGTTGAAGCGGTTGTCGCTTTTGCTGTATCCTGACTTGTTACCGGTTGCTCTGTAACGTGCGCTGTTCCAGATTTTGTTACTGTATCAGTTTTAGCTGTTGTTGTAGCACCTTTTTTAGGAGTAGCAACTGGCACTACAGAAAAAGTCTTTACTTCTTTAGCTGTCAGGTTTTTAATGTTTAATTCGAACAGATTACTGCCCTGTATACAAACTTCTTTACAAACCTGGTAGGTAAGTTCTACCTGAACTACCTCATTTGCCGGGTTTGTAATTTTTATAGTTTGCCTAAGCTGTGCATTATGGCTCCAAAAAGTCTCTGTAACCCCAAAAACATCATTAAATGCTTTCTCTGTTTTACTTTCGGCAGCCTTACCTACTGGACTAAAATTACCTTTAGCATTATTAAAAACAACTTCAAGGGGTATTGCTCCATTCTCATCGCTAAACTGCGAATACATGTGCCAGTCATTCTCTATAGTTGCACTAAAAACCAATATATAGTCTGTAGCTGATTTCTTTTCTATTTTAGAAGTCCATTTTACAGGTTCTTTAACCTGTGCCTGAGATAGGAACATTGCGAAAAGCAAAAAGAAAAGCGTTGCAAGTTTTTTCATTTTATAAAACTTCTATTTTTAAAATTTGTGTTGTGTTTTCGGTTACTTTAAAACGGTCATCGGCACGCATGCCTATCACCCATACTATTTCATTTTCAGAACATAAGAGCCAGATGTTCTCTTTATCGCTTAAAGACAGTTTCTCATCTTTAAAATATTTTGATACCTTCTTTTTTTGCCCGTTCATGCCAAGTGGGTAAAAATAGTCACCTTCCTGCCATTTACGAACAAATAAAGGAAATTTTATTAACTGATTATTAACAAAAAGTACATTTTTTGTTGAATCAACTAACATTACCTCTACGTGCCTTATTTTTAGCCGAATAGGATTTTCAATTTCGCCCTGCTCCTTTTCTATAGCATAAACTGTACCGCCATTTTGTGGCAGTGGCTCCAGTATTAAAACCTCTCTGTCTTTTAAAAGCCTGTAGGATCCTGAAAGTATTATCTTACCGGTTTGTGCTTCGGTTAAATTATATATATCCTCCCATGCGGTAAAGCCAAAAGGCATAAGCCACTGGTACAAATAAGCTTTATAATTGGGCAATCTCTTTAACTGAAGTATATCTATATGCTTTTGATTATCCCTGTCTGTAACTACCTGCCTGTAAACAAGTATTGCAGCATCCTGAACAAGCGAATGAGCCTGTTGCAGGTTTTGTAATGTTTGTACAAACGATGAAGCAAATGATGGATTAAGCTCTTTTAAAACCGGAACAACATCGTGCCTCAGCCTATTACGCAGGTATTTGTTAGAGGCATTACTGCTGTCTTCCCTCCATTTTATGTTGTTTTCTTTAGCGTAATCTTCAATTTCTGCACGGGTAAAATGAAGTAATGGGCGTACGGTAGTATTGTTAACCTGCGGTATCCCTGTTAAACCTTCGAGGCCCGTACCACGCGTAAAATTTATTAAAAATGTTTCAATAGAATCATCAAGATGATGTGCTGTTAGCAGATGGTCAAGGCTGTTTTGTTGCAGTAATTCGGTAAACCAGGTGTAGCGTAATTGCCTCGCCGCTATTTGAATGGATAGTTTAGCATCGTCGGCAAAACGTTTTGTATCAAAGCTTGTTACAAATATTTTTATACTGTTTTCCTTCGCTAAATTTCTAACAAACCTCTCATCGCCATCGCTCTCTTCTCCCCTAAGGTTAAAGTTACAATGTGCTATTGCAATATCGTGTCCAAGCTGTTTAAATAAGTGTACCAATACTACACTATCTATACCGCCGCTTATTGCAAGCAAAAGCTTTTTATCTTTAAGAAATGGTAAATTATCTGAGAGATGGGATTGTAGTTTAGAAAGCATCTTCAAAAGTAAGAATTTTTGTTGTAAACATTACTATCCCTCCAGTACTGTACGCATTGCCTTTGCTTTAAGCAAACACTCTTCATACTCACTTTCGGGTTTGGCTTCTGCCGTAATAGCACTGCCTACAGAAAAAGACACATATTTACTGTTTTCATTATAAAGAATACTGCGAATAACTACATTAAAATCAAAGTCGCCATTGGGAGTAAAGTACCCTACTGCCCCACTATAAAGACCGCGCCTGGTTTCTTCGAGGTCCTCAATGATTTTCATGGCAGATATTTTTGGTGCGCCCGTCATGCTGCCCATAGGGAATGTAGTTTTAATAACATCTACGGGAGAATGGCCATCTGCAACGTGCGAAACTACAGTAGAGACTAAGTGATGTACCTGTTTAAATGTGTAGGCGCCGCAAAGTTCTTCCACTTTTACCGATTCTTTTTCGGCTGTATGCGACAAGTCATTACGGACTAAATCAACAATCATTATATTTTCAGATCGTTCTTTTTCGTTTACTAATAATTCCTGTTTTATAGCATCGTCTTCAACTTTATCTTCGCTTCGTTTAGCGGTACCCTTTATGGGTTGAGAAATGATTTTACTGCCAACTTTTCTTATATACCTTTCTGGGGAAGCACATAACAAGTAGTGTTTGTGGCTCTTAAAATACACGGCAAAAGGTGGTTCAGAAATGGCGTTTAGCTTACTATAAGTTTCAAGCGGGTTTATAACTGCATCTTCTGCATAAAACTCCATACAAAAATTTGCTTCATAAATGTCGCCGCGATAAATGTGGCCAAGCATTTGCTGAGCTTTATTAAGATAACTTTCTTTTGAAATTCTTTGGTTAATCGTAATTTTAGATTTGGAATTTGAGATTTCAGATTTCAGATTTAATATTTCCTGAAAGTCTCCATCAATCTCATCATCGCACATATTTAAATATTTAATTTCGAGAAGATTACCTTTTAATAAAAAAAGTTTCTTTGGCTGAAAAAAAAATAAATCGGGAAAATTTAAACCATCATGATTGGCCGAATAAAGCATTTCAGTATCATTTTTAAGGTCGTAAGAGAGATAGCCAAACAACCAGTCTTTAGTGGTTTGCTGGTAAACGTTTAAATCGTCAAACGCATTAAGGTAATCTGTTTTAACAGATGTTAATGCATCTGCCGCAAGCACAAAATCAAAACTGCTATAGCGCTGGTGGTAGTTATTACTATCTAAAAAAACCACTTCGCGATACTGCTGTGCCCATTGCAACAACTGTTGTTTAAAGTGGTTAATATCTTGTAGTGTAAGTGTAAGAGAAGTTCTCAATTAATATTTATTTGAAGTATCAAAAATAGTAATTTTAAACTTGATTTACCTCTTTACTCATCTTTAGCAGTTTTTTCGGGTGCTTTTTGTTTTTCAGTATTTTTACTAACAGGCTTATCATTAGCTGTCTCATTAGCATAATTTTTTAGCGTATCATAAAATCCTTTCCCAGTTTCTCTGTCATCTTTCTCGTCAAATTCTAAAATACTCATGTTTAAATTATTTATTTTGGTAAATATAGTGTTCTTATCTACCGCAATGTTATGTTTAAGCACATTATTATTAATTATATCACTTTAAAAAAAATACGGATACTAAATAGTATAACAAGTGTTGCAACTGCAAGTAAAGCTGCCTTTTGCGGAAGCCTGCCTGCCAGCCTTGCCGCAAACGGAGCCGATATAGTGCCACCAAGAACCAAGCCTACAATTATATACCAATGGCTAACACCAAGCGATGCAAAAAATGTAATGGCCGCAGTTAAGGTTACAAAAAACTCGGCAAGACTTACAGTACCTACAACATAGCTTGATTTCCTGCCTTTCGCTAATAATGAAGACGTTACAATAGGGCCCCAGCCACCGCCGCTAAAGGCATCGAGAAAGCCTCCTGCAAAACCAAGAAAACCTGCATTATTTACCTTTTTCTTTACCTTCGGTTTTTTTAAAGCAATTACTATAAGCCTTATACCTATAAACATGGTGTATACAGATAGTAAACCATAGGTAATGGCCTCATAACTATTGCCCAGGTAAATTAAGACTGTTGCCCCTAAAAAAGCGCCCACAACTCCGGGTATTACAATCCATAAAAACAAACGTTTATTTACATTGCCAAATTTATAATGCGAGTTGCCACTTACCCCGCTTGAAAACATTTCGGCGGTGTGTATGCTCCCGCTTATGGCAGGCAGGTTAACCCCAAAAAGCATCATGCTTACTGCACAGGTAATACCATAACCAAGGCCAAGTGCACCATCTACCAGTTGTGCAATAAAGCCTACAAGAAGCATAGTATAAAACGCTGTAGGTACGCTTTGTACATATCCTGTAAATTCAGAAAAAGACAGTACTGTAGAGATACCATACCCTACAAAAAACACAATAAACAGTATTGAAATTTCGAGTACAAGGCGCTGGTAATTGCGCACCTTTTTAGGCTTGGCAGTAGCCGATAAATTTTGAGTTATACGGTTAAGATCGGCTACTTTTTCCTGAAAATTACCCTTATGACTATTCCTAAAGGCATTAAGATTATCTATACTATCATTAATATTTTCGGGTATTGCCTCTTCAAGATGCTCCCGCATGCGGCGTGCCAGTACCGGCGATTTGCCGTTTGTAGATATTGCTATTTTTAAACTGCCTTTATTTACAATAGAACCAAGATAAAAATCGCATAATTCAGGCTGGTCGGCAGCATTAACAAGGATATTCCTTTTATTAGCGATCTTTTTTATTGATGCATTAAGCACTTTATCATTAGTTGCTGCTATAACAAAATCGACACTGTTAACATCCTCCTCCTCAAAATGTCTTTGAAAAGTGGTAATGTTTTTAAATTTATAGATTACCTCCCACAACTCCGACAAAATTGAGGTAGCCACAATAGTAATGGCTACCTCCGGATTTTGCTTTAGCAGGGTCTGCGTTTTTTCGAGGCCCACATGACCGCCGCCTACAATTAAAAAACGGGCTTTTTCTGTTTTTAAAAAAACAGGAAACAGCGTATTGCTCATAATATTCTTTATTTAGTTTGCACTTGCAAAAAATTTGCGGTGCCCAAAATCGCCAAGGGTTTCACCTTTTTTCCGTTCGTTTACATACAGGTCGAGTAACGTATCTACTTCGGCAAGTATCTCCTCTTCGTTTAGTTTTTCTTTATATATTTTATTAAGCCTTTCACCAAAACGGTCGCCACCCAGCATAAAGTTATACTGTCCCGGTGCTGTGCCTACAAAACCTAATTCGGCTACATAAGGGCGGCCACAACCATTAGGGCAGCCGGTCATGCGTATTACAATTTCTTCGTTCTGTAAATTATATTTTTCTAAATAGGGTTCTATTTTAGTAACCAGTTCAGGTAAATACCTCTGTGCCTCTGCCAATGCCAGCGGACAGGTGGGCAATGCTACACACGCCATAGAGTTTTTGCGAAGGGCACTGTCTTTATCTTCTATACCGTACTTTGCAATAAGCGCCTCAATAACAGGTTTATTTTTAGCATTTATCTCTCCTAAAATAAGATTTTGATTACCCGTAAAAATAAAGTTAGAGGCATTAAGCTTTGCAACTTCGTATAGCAACTGTTTTTGATAGGGTTTTACAACGCCATTCTCTACAAACAGGGTATAATACCATTTACCCTCATAGTTTTGCTGCCAGCCATAGCGGTCTGTCCTTTCGGTAAATGTATAAGGCCTTTCAGGCTCTAAGGCAAAGCCTATGCGTTTTTCCAACTCTGCTTTAAAGCCCGGCACCGTCATTTTATCAATAGTATATTTTAGTCTCGAGAACTTTCGGTCACTCCTGTTGCCATAATCACGCTGTACCGTGGCCACTTCATAGACCGCTTTGAGGGTTTTCTCTTCGGTATCGGTAAAACCAAGTACTGTTCCAAGGCGCGAATAGGTATCGGGGTTGCCGTGCGTAGTAGCCATACCACCCCCCGCTACTATATTAAATCCTTTTAGCTCGTTATTTTCTATAATAGCTATAAGGCCAAGGTCGTTAGCAAAAACATCTACATCATTACTTGGCGGAATCGCGATTGCAATCTTAAATTTACGTGGCAGGTAACGGTCCTGGTACAACGGGTCGGCCTCCTGGGAGCGTTCATATATTTTTTCGCCGTCAATCCATATTTCATAATACGAATTTGTTTTGGGCAGCAGCAGTTCAGATATCTTATCGGCATACTCATATATCTGTTGGTGCAATGGCGAAACCTGCGGATGCGCACTCGTAATCACGTTACGGTTAACATCGCCACAGGCAGCAATAGAGTCTAACTGTGCAAGGTTAAAAGCCTGTATAGTAGGCCGCAACTGGTGTTTAAGTAACCCATGAAGCTGTAATGTCTGGCGGGTAGTTATTTTAAGCGTACCAGTACCATATTGCTCAGATATTGCATGGGTAGCCAGCCATTGCTCTGCATTAATTATCCCGCCCGGTATGCGCAAACGCAGCATGAAAGAATATAGTTTATCCAGTTTCTTTTCGGCACGCTCGGCACGGCGGTCACGGTCGTCCTGCACATACATACCATGAAATTTAACCAATACTTCGTCATCAGCCCGCAGGCCACCCGTATGGTTATCGTTCAGGCTTTCTTTAAGCGTACCACGAAGGCCGTCGCTGTTAGTTTTTATAGTTTCTACGTGTGATAATTTCTCACTCATAACTTTAATATTTTAATTTTTCAATCACTAAATCGTCTTAATACACATCTTTTTGGTACCTGCCCTGCTCTTCCAGTTGATTAAGTACCTGTTTTGCATCGTCTATGCTTATGCCTCTTGCTCCAGCTATAACCTCTGTAATAGTGTTTTCCACATCGGTACCCATAGGATATTTTTGCCCGCAAATGTAGAGGCTGGCACCATTTTGCAACCACTCATTAAACTGGGCTGCATTTTCTCTAATACGGTCCTGTACATAAATTTTATGCTCCTGGTCACGAGAAAATGCCACATCAAATTTTGTAAGTACCCCGGTAGTAATCCATTCCTGAATTTCGGTTTGGTAATAAAAGTCAAGTACAAAATGTTGTTCGCCAAAAAACAGCCAGTTCTTACCATTGGCTCCCGTGGCATCGCGGTGCGATATAAAACTCCTGAATGGCGCTATACCTGTACCCGGGCCAATCATGATAATATCGGTATCATTATCCGGCAATTTGAAGTTGTTGTTTTTATGAATGTAAAAATCAATGGCTGTACCTATAGGATAATATGCCAGAAAGTGCGATGCTAACCCTGCTTTTACCACATCTTTCACTTTAAAAGTATCGAGTGTAACGGTTAAATGTACCTGACCATCATGTGCTTCAGCCGAAGAGGATATTGAATATAACCTTGGTGCAACAGGCAATAAAATTTCTATCAAATTATCAATACTAACCGTTTCCGGAATGGTAATAACCGAAAGTATATCTGCCAGATCGGCTTTTTCTGCACTGTAAGTAGTTTGTAACACGTCGGTTATTTGGCCAATACTACGTTTGCTAAGTCCTTTTATATTCCGTTCGCCAAGCCATTTATGTATAGTTTGGGTAATATCTTTTAAAGTTAACAGCCTGCTACCGTCTTCTTTAAAATATGATAGTATTTGCTGTACAGAATGCTCATCATTATGAGCAAAAATTCCCAATGCATCACCTGGTTCATAATCGGCAACGTCATCTGTGGTAATTTCTATATGGTAAGTTTCTTTGTTAGACCCTCTGTCATTAAGCACAACCTTATGGCTTATTACACCAGTGTAATTTTTCTTGTAAGATGTGTTCGTTGGTTTTATTGCACTAACAATTACTAATGGTGCATTACTGCTGTTTATAAAATAATCATTAAGGCTTTTTTCCCAATCTGTTACCACATCGGCATAATCTACGTCGGCTTTTACAAGCGGCATTATACTCTGGGCACCAAGTTTTGCAAGGGTTTCATCCAGCAATTCGGCAGCGTAGCAGTATAAGGGGTATGAGGTGTCTCCTAACCCCAGAACGGCATATTTTAAATTGCTCAAATTTGCGGTTGATGTTTTTAGTTTTTCATAAAAAGCAACGGCATTTTGAGGAAACTCCCCCTCGCCTTGTGTACTCATTATAAACAAAACAAGGCTCTCTTTTTCAAGCTTTGTAATATCATACTGAAACACATCGGTAGTTTTAGCCTGTATTTTATTCTTTTTAAAATTTGTTAGTAACTGCGAGGCCACCTTTTTAGAATTTCCTGTTTCGGTACCATAAATAATAACAGGCCTTACTGTAATAGCGGCCGCAGTAACCTGAGCCTGTGGCTTAATTGTACCGCTATTAGCATCGAGATAACCCGACAGGTAACCCTTTGCCCATATAATTTCTTCCTTCGTTGCATTATGTGCCACTTGTTGCAACAACTGTAATTTAGTTTCAGATAGCATTTTTGTAGCTAGATTTATGATTATCAAAATAAGATTGTGTCGTAACCTCTTCTTTAAACCAGGAATACTGTTTGTGCAGGTTTACCACATTGCCTATTATAATAAGTGTAGGTACATATTCAAACTCCGGTAATCCCTGCTCTGTAACCTCATTAAAAGTTACTACAGTAGTTTTTTGGTATGGCGTTGTGGCCTGTTGCACTATAGCAATACCCTTTGTTGTATCTATACCAAAAGCCGTAAGTTTTTGTGCAAGCGATACAAGCCGCTGCCCGCTCATGTAGTAAACAAGTGTATCATCCGTCTCGGCCCAGTCGCGCCACTGGCTAATGGTAACCGATTTTATATCGAAAAGAGTAAGGAAACGTACACCTCTTGAATGTTCCCGTGCTGTTAGCGGGATACCTGTATAAGCCGCTGCCCCAAACGCTGCCGATATTCCCGGGATAATCTCATAAGCAATATGATTTTCCTTAAGTACCTCGAGCTCATCGAGTACATTCGAAAACAAAGAAGCATCGCCTCCTTTTAAGCGAAGTACAAGTTTACCCTGCAGGGCAAGTTCTACAATTAGTGCATTAATATCTTCCTGTGGGGTGTGTATCCCCTTAGAGCATTGCTTGCCCACATAAATTACCTGCGCATCCTGGCGGGCATTATCTGCTATTAATAGGGGCGAAACCAGCCTGTCGGTTAAAATAACATCGGCGGTTTGTATATATTTAAGTGCTTTAACACTAATTAAATCGGGGTCGCCCGGGCCTGCCCCTGCTAATATTACTTTACCTGTATGTAGTAAACTCATTGTACTTGTGTTTTATAATTTGTAGATAGTTAAGGCATAAAAAAAGCCCCCTGAAAAATCAAGAGGCTACCGTTTTAGTACTATTGCATTTATGGCAAATAGCGGGCAGGACGTCCTCTTGCAAGTTTTTGCAAACAACATACTGCACAACAACATAGTGCCGGTATTTGTATAGTAGCTATTGTATTTAGTGTGTTCATTTTTTGTGTAATGGAAATTGTTGTAAATAAAAAAACCTCCCCAATTGCTTGGGGAGGTTTGCTTAAAATATGTATTATAAAATTACAATTTATATAACAGCAAGCGCATCCCCCATAATTGGGCAGCAGCATACTGTACATAATGTAATTTGAAATGTCATCTTTTTGTAATCGTGAATTGCAAACTTATGAAAGTTATTTTTAAAACCACTAAAAAATTCATCTTTTATTTTTATGATAGCAATGGTATACCGGGCACATTATTATCTCTTAACTTAACATTAAAACCGACTTATTAAATAGTTGTTATATAAACCAATAAGTTAACAGGTTTTCTAATGTATTTTTTTAACCTATTTAAATTGAGCTTATTCTTTTAAAATATGGGCTATGTTTGCCGACTTATTAGCCACAGGTGGCTGCATAATGATATGCTGATCTCTTGCTATGCAGCGCGATGTAGACGCTACTCTTACTACTATTTGCCTTGAAAAAAAACGGCAATGATATTATGTATTATAAAAATAAAAACCAGATACTTAGCGATTGTTACTGATCTTATTCACTAAGTACCCTGCTATTAATTATTGCAAAATAATTTCTCTCTCAACACCTATTTCATCTAAAAAACAGTATCATGAGAGACAACTATAAGTGTGCCCTTGAACTGAAGAGTTCGTAATAGGCAACAAGCCACAATATTAAATAATAGCCCGGATGCCACTAAAGTAATTAAAGAATAGCCCAGGGCTGTACCAATATGTTATATTAAAAATAGCCCTTGTAAATTTTACAGGGGCTATTTGTATTTTTAATTATTTACAAATAATTATAGGTGCATTATTTTTTTTGCGCATCAATTCTTTGCTGTACAACATTCCAGTCATAAAAATGAAAGGTCATACCGTTACTCATGGCAACAAACATACCTTTAGGAAATTTACCGCCCAGGTTTACATTAGTAGCATCTGCCCCATCACACTCAATTGTAGATGTAGGAATTTCGGCCAGTAAAGGATAATTATCAGCATCACCATTAGCACCTTCACGCGGATAAACCATAAAAGTATTTGCCTGCTGGTTAGACACTAAAATATATCCTGCCGTTGCAGATGCTTTGTAAATAGCAATCCCTTCATGATCGGCTTTAAAGCCTTCTTTACCAAAATGTGCCAACTGTGTATTATTATTCGCATCAGGATTTGCCATATACTTTTTTATTCCGTCCTGCTCATCACAAAAATATATATACCCAAGTTCGTTATCTACTGCAATGGCCTCTATTTCTTTTTTACCGCTAAAAGAGCCAAACTTTCTTACTACAGTTGCAGCAACATATCCGTTACCACCATCAGATAATTTATATTGCCATAAATAAGCATCAGCAGGGCCTGTTTTTCTACCCACAATGGCAAAAATGGCATTGTCCTTCGGGCGTGTGTACAACGCCACACCCATAGGATCTCTTAATGCTTCGCCAGAAAAAACCTCGATCCCGCCATTATCTATCGGCTCCATATCCGGCAGGCTGAATATTCTTATTTTATTGGTTTCACGTTCGGTCGTTACGGCAATATCTCTTTTCTTTCCATTTATTAAAAGCCCATAAGCAATATCTACATTATTAGGCCTTTTAAGCGTTATGCTCTTTTTTACAATCTTACCATCAAGATCATATACATATAAGCCACCATCGGTATCCTTATCGGTACCTATTATAAGGCTTTTAGAAGCATCTGCAGGGTTAATCCATATAGCAGGATCATCGGTGTCATGAGGTGTGGGTTGTGTAACTACTGTGGGTTTTATAGCATCTGGCCTTACAGGAGCCAGCTTACTGCCGCTGCACGATATAAAAAAGGTGCTTAGCATTAGTACTGATATTTTTACTATTCGCATGGTGCGTTTATTTTAAATTATTATATAAAAGCAATGGCAGGATGCTTTACATCCTGCCTGTTGCAAAGGTATTTAATGAGAATTAAAAGTCGAACTTAAGGCCCAGGTTAAAACGGGACTGGTAGTACTCCATTTGTTTTGTTCTCGAAGATATTCCCTGATAATAGCGTAAAGGCTGGTTAGTAAGGTTTGTCGCTTCGGCAAAAATGCGAAGGTTTTTTGTTACCTTATAAGATGCATTTACATCAAGAAAAACCTGTTTGTCATAATAACTATCGTTAAAATCATCCGATCCTAATTCGTCAAGGTAGGCAGCAGCAAAGTTAACAGAGGCTCTTGCAGAGAATTTGTTGTTATCCCAAAATAATGAGCCATTAAACATGTGTGGTGCTGTACCCGGAAGGCTTACATTTTTTCTTTCGTTTCCATCTTCATCAGCAATACCTTTAGCTTTACTATCGGTAAAAGTGTAGTTAGTATAAATACCAAAATGTTTTAAAAAGCCCGGAAGAAAATCGAGCTGACGCTGAAAAGCCACCTCAAAACCATACACATCTACATTATCGCCGTTTCTTGATTGTATAAACGTCCACTCTTCGCCGGCAGGCACAGGGTTGCTCTGGTTTGGGAAATCGGCTGCAAAATCAGATGTAGAATACTGGTTATTACTATATGTGTATATAAAGTTATTCAGGTTTTTATAAAACGCCCCACCCGATACTAATCCTACAGATTTAAAATAATACTCAGCCATCAGGTCAAAATTATAAGAATATGTAGCATCAAGCTCAGGGTTACCTGCAATAATTTCAGAGTCGGCAGCAATATTATTAACATAAGGTGCAAGTGCATAATAATCTGGTCTTGCAAGTGCTGTAGTGGCAGCAGCCCTAAGTATAAAATCCTGGTTAACATCATATTTAAATGATATGCTTGGCAATACATTAGTGTAAGAGTTGGTATTGTTTATCTGGCCTTCAAGCTCTTCTTCATCCAGAACCCTGTTGCCGGTGTAGTCTATATGTGTATTTTCTAAACGTACACCCACTATCATAGACAGTTTACTGTTAAAATCCTGGTCCCAGCGCACGTAGCCTGCATAAATGTTTTCTTTAGCCTTATAGTTTACCGCCAAATATTCTGATGGATCAAGTTCGCTTTCAAAAAGTGCCGGGTTATTAAGGTCAAGATTTCCTAAATAATTTGCCGATGCAAAAATGCCCGGTACATATTTACTACCCGGATTAAAACCATTACCACCAAAATAACTTGTAGGTACGCCTGCAAGGGTTACATCGCTTGTGGGCTCGTAAGAATAAAATATATTATCCCTGCTTTTGTCTTTTATCCTAAGGCGTAAACCTGTTCTTAAACGTCCTTTTTGACCCTCGATGGCAGATAACGGAAAACGGATATTTACTCTCGCGCCAAATTCTGTCTCCTCTGTATTATCCCTGTTTTCTGTAAGCCCCGATTGTTCAAAAGATGCAGTATCTTCGCCAGCGGTTGTTATAAGTGGTTTTTTTGTATCGCTAATATCCTGTGTAAAAGCAAGCCCTTCCTGCTCAAACTCTATGTAACGCTCTCCGGGACGAAACTCTCTGGCCTTAGCATAATTCATAGACCAGTCAAGATCCAGTTTAGAGTTTAAAAGGTGCTCGCCACGTAATGCATAATTTTGCACACGCTGGTCTTCCAGCCTCCTGCTTTTATTGCGGCTATTATCTACACCACCTTTAGTTTCTCTTTTTACCCTGCCTGTAAAACCTGTAATTACTTCTCCATTATATTCTGGAGCAATATCATCATAGGTAGTCCTAAAACGGTTTTCACGGTCATCCCTCCAGTTACAAATTGCATTGGCATATATGGCGTTATTATCGTTAAACTTATAGTCTAATGCAATTGCAGCACTACGGCGAATACGCTGCACATCATACTTTCTTATATCCTGCTCTTCAACATATACGTTGTTAAAATCGTCTTTAACCCATACAGCCTCGACATTATCCGATCCAAAATCGTTATTGTTATAAGAACCGCTCACTACCACCCCTAACTTATTACTAAGGTAACGGTTACCATAAACAAGTCCTGCTGTATATATAGCTTTTTCCCTTATAGGTCCGTAACCACCTGCAAGCGTAGCCGATATTCTTTCGCCGTTTGGCGTAGCACGGGTAATTAAGTTTACAGATCCGCCTATTGCATCGGCATCCATATCTGGCGTAAGTGTTTTGTTTACCTGTATTGTAGCGATCATGTCAGACGGGATAAGGTCCATCTGTACATTGCGGTTATCTCCTTCTGCAGATGGTATCCTGTCGCCATTTATAGTAACCGAGTTTAATGATGGTGCAAGGCCACGAATAATAATATTACGTGCTTCGCCCTGGTCATTTTGCATAGTTATACCGGGAACACGCTTTAATGCATCTCCCACATTAGCATCAGGAAAGCGACCTACCTGGTCAGACGATATTACATTCGTAATGTTGCTATTGTTTTTTTGCTGGTTTAGCGCCCTTGCCTGCCCTTTAAGCCTGTCGCCCGCCAGTACAATTTCCTTTAAAGTTTCAGATCCTGCACTAAGTACAAAATTTAGGGTTGTATTCGAGCCTTCTTCTACAGTTACCTGCTGTGTTTGGGTTAGGTAACCTAAATAAATAACCTCAACATTATAGCTGCCTGCAGGAATGTTAAGAAATTCATAGTCACCAATTTGGTTAGAGATTGTATAACGGCTGCCTTCCGTTATTTTAAGTGTTGCCCCCGGCAAAGAGTACTTGCCCTCTAAATCAGTAATCTTGCCCGAAATTACACCGGATTTTTGCGCATAGCCCGAATAGCTAAGCACCATTACCGTAAAGAATAGTAATAGTTGTTTCATTATTTATTAATTTGTGTTGTTAATTGCCGCAAAGCTATAACCCGAAGGCGCGGCAAAGGTTACTGGTCTGTTAAGTAACCACAACTCAATAAGTCCTGAATATGAAGTATTATAATAAAATTAAACCGACATAGCAATCAGCGTAATAATTTAGTAACTTTTGTTTAATGCTTTGCTCTTGTGTTTTTGCATATTAACGTACACTCTGTAACCAGATAATAAAACTTGGGAATTAAAATTTATTGGTGTGTGTATTAAGATATTTCTTAAAATAGTTACCACAAGATTTAACTTATCATAACGTTAAATGTATCATTTAAAATTTGATTTAAGAGTACATTCGCAATCCCAAAAAATATATTGTGGCTACCGAATCTCTTACAACTACCCTATTTCTTATTCCCGGCGGGCAGGAACTTGCATTGCCCGATAATACAGCTAAATTTACTAAGGCGCTCCGCCATGCGGTATTATCTAAGAAAGCTCAAATAATAATGCTTGCCGATAAAGCCCTTGTACCCGAAGAAACGGTGCAAACGGCACAACACTATAAAAATGTGTTGCTTATAGAATCAGATTCTATTGTAACTGAATATGATGCATGGCAGGTTTTAGAACAAACCATAGAAACTCATTTACCGGTAATATCTACTTTTGGTTTTGATTATCAGGTAGTAAAAATGGATTATATAAACGTTAAGTATGAAGATTTTGAAAGGCTTGCAAAATTTATGTAACTGATAGTTGCACTACCTCATTTTGAAGCATATAATTTTAATAACTTTGTGGCTAAATACTGTTGCTTATTGTGCAGGCAGCTCTACTCCACCAATCATTAATCTTATACCTTGCTGTGAAAAAAATCCTTATAATTGATGATGAAGAAAAACTGAGAACCCTTATGGCTCGTATTATTAGCCTTGAAGGGTTTGAGGTATTCCAGGCAGCCGACTGTAAATCAGGATTAAAAAAACTGGATCAAAATAGTATAGATGTGGTACTCTGTGATGTAAAACTACCCGATGGCAACGGTGTAGACCTTACCGCAACTATTAAACAAAAAGCACCCTATACAGAGGTAATACTCCTTACAGCTTATGGAAATATACCGGATGGCGTACAAGCAATAAAAAATGGCGCATTTGATTATATTGTAAAAGGCGACGATAACAATAAAATTATACCGCTCATACATCGTGCTATAGAAAAAAGCGAACTTACTCAACGCGTCTCCCAACTAGAAGCGCAGCTTGAAACCAAATTTTCTTTTGAAGGGATTATAGGTACATCAAAATCAATACAGGAAGCTATAGAACTGGCTAAAAAAGTAGCGCCTATAGATACTACGGTATTACTTACAGGCGAAACCGGCACCGGTAAAGAGGTATTTGCTAATGCCATACACCAATCGGGTAACAGGAAGAACAAAAACTTTGTTGCTATAAACTGCTCGGCTTTTAGTCATGATTTGTTGGAAAGTGAAATGTTTGGCCATGCAGCAGGAGCATTTACAGGTGCAACTAAAGATAAAAAAGGCTTGTTTGAAGAAGCCCATAACGGCACCATATTTCTGGATGAAGTGGGCGAAATGCCGTTAGACCTTCAGGCAAAGCTGCTCCGTGTTATAGAAAATGGCGAATATATTAAAGTTGGGGAAAGTAAGATTACAAAGGTTAACGTACGCATTATCGCTGCTACCAACCGTAATTTTGCCCGCGAAATTGAAGCCGGTAACTTTAGGCAGGATCTCTACTACAGGCTGTCTATCTTCCAGATACAGTTACCGTCGTTAAGGCAGCGCGTACCCGATATTGAGCCTTTGGCAAAATACTTCCTTAAAATATTCAGCCTTAAGACAAATAAAAAAATTACAACGCTCTCGCCAGATTTTATACAAATCCTAAAGTTACACAACTGGCCGGGTAACATTCGTGAGCTTAAAAATATTATAGAGCGAAGCGTAATTTTAGAGAACAGCACTACCCTTACCCCTGCCAGCCTGCCTTATGAAATGCAGCAGCTTACAGATCAGGACACTTCGACGGGAGAACCTAAAATATTATCCGCATTTTCATTGGCATCTGCCGAAAAAATACATATCCAGAAGGTTATGAACCATACTAATGGCAATAAAACCGAAACTGCACGCCTGCTTGCCATTGCCCTTACTACTCTTTACAGAAAGCTTGACGAATATAAAATACAGTAGTAGGGTACAAAGTTGCTGAGCAACATAGTTGCAAAGTTTACAATGTATGAATTTTAACGAAATTAGTCTCCTGCAAGGTTTTCAAAACCTTGTAGGTGTCAAAATCCTCATAAAACCTAAAAGGTCTTAAAGACCTCGCAGGTTAAAACCGCATAACTCATTAACCTATCTTACCCTATCATTTTAAAAGCACCAACCCTATCAAAACGATAGGGTTTTTTATTTGGCATAATCTCACTTTTCATTCAAACCTCTGATAAATAACCAACTAATGGTTACTATGTAATACAGGCACATTAATTGGCTTTACAGGTACAAACACAAAATGTTTATACCATGAAAAATAAAGTTTTAAACGTTTATGCTAAAGCACAAAAGTTTGCCGACCTAACTACTACCCTTATTATTAAAGGCAATATCCGCAGGGCTAAAAGATGCCTCGATATAGCCGAACTGCTTTTTACAACCGGCAGTAACGAAACAAGAAATGCTATAGGTAACATCTATGTAAACTCGGTTTCTACTTTTATGGAAATGCACCATTGCAGCATTGCCAAACTTTTTCCCTATACCCTTCATGCCGAGTATGTTAAACAAGTAAACGCATCGGGCGTATAAATTAAATTGTACAAGTTATGCTACTCACAATAATTCTTACTGCAGCAGGTATATTCCTGTTTGCCCTTTGTTACAAAGCCATCGATTTTTTTGATAAAATGTAATCACCATGACAGCACTTTTTATTATTGCCATTTTTGTTTTTGTGTACATATGCTATGTACTTATAAAACCCGAAAAATTTTAGCCTCACGGCATTCAATCTTTAACCCCTACTCATGAACACCGAAGTTTTAGGAATTATAACTGTCTTCGTCCTCACGGTTGCACTTGCCATACCGCTGGGCAAATACATAGCCCGTGTATACCTGGGCGAAAAAACGGTTACCGATGGTATATTTAATCCCATCGAAAAAATGCTGTTCCGCCTTGGCGGAATTAACCCTAACCAGGAAATGGGATGGAAACAGCACCTTAAAGTATTATTAACTTTAAACTTTGTATGGTTTTTACTAAGCATGTTCGTGCTTATGTGCCAGGGATGGCTTCCCTTGAATCCTGATAATAACCCCGGCATGAGCGCCGACCTTGCCTTTAACACCGCAATATCTTTTGTAGTAAACTGCAACCTGCAGCACTACAGCGGCGAAGCGGGGTTAAGTTATTTTGGACAGTTATTTTTAATGTTTTTGCAGTTTGTTTCGGCAGCTACAGGGCTTGCTACGGCAGCAATATTATTTAATGCACTTAAGGAACGCACTACAGAGAAACTGGGTAACTTTTACGTGTATTTTGTAAAATCACTTACGCGCATACTTTTGCCCCTGTCTATTATAGTAGCTGCGTTATTAGCCTTTAACGGCACCCCAATGACGTTTGAAGGCAAACAAAAAATGGTTACGCTGCAAGGAGAATCAGTTGATGTTTCTACGGGTCCGGTCGCTGCTTTCGTTGCAATCAAGCATATCGGTACAAACGGTGGTGGTTTTTTTGGGGCAAATTCTGCACACCCGCTGGAAAACCCAAATTACTTTACTAACATGGTAGAGCTTGCTGCCCAACTGATAGTGCCTTTTGCAATGGTATTTGCCTTAGGCTTTTACCTTAACCGCAAAAAGTTATCCCTCATGATTTTTGGGGTTATGACTATAGGTTTCTTACTCCTGGCAGTTCCAACAGTAATAGCAGAAATGAATGCCAACCCTGCGCTTACAAGGATGGGTATTGATACCTCTATGGGGGCGACCGAGGGTAAGGAAGTACGCTTTGGCGCAGCAGCATCGGGTTTCTGGAGTATAGCAACCACCGTAATCTCTACAGGATCGGTAAATTCTATGCACGACAGCGCCATGCCGGTATCGGGGTTAATGCAGCTGCTTGCCATGATGGTTAACTGCTTTTATGGCGGTTGTGGTGTGGGCTTACTCAACTTTTACATCTTTATTATTCTTGCTGTATTTATAAGCGGACTGATGGTAGGGCGTACCCCTGAATTTCTTGGCAAAAAAATAGAAGCCCGCGAAATGAAAATAGCTATGGTAATTGCGCTATTGCATACCCTGCTTATTTTGAGCGGAACAGCTTTAAGCACCGCACTGCCGGAACTTGGCGCAAGCACACTTAACAATCCCGGGTTTCATGGCTTTAGCGAGATACTATATGAGTTTACATCTTCATCAGCTAATAATGGTAGTGGACTGGAAGGCCTGGGCGATAATAATCCGTGGTGGAATATTACAACCGGAGTTGTCCTTTTATTATCGCGCTTTTTGCCCATCATTGGCCCTATCGCCATAGCAGGTATACTTGCTGCCAAAAAACATGTTCCGGAGAGTGCGGGCACGCTTAAAACAGACACTCCAACTTTCGGGCTAATGGTTTTTGCCGTGATTTTTATTATCGCTGCACTATCCTTCTTCCCTGCCCTGGCACTTGGCCCAATAGCTGAATATTTTTCACTTGCTTAATTTTTAACAGAAATGAAAACCCAAAATAAATCGCTGTTCCAGAAAGAACTGGTGCTCGAAGCATTAAAACAGTCGGTCATAAAACTGAATCCTAAAAGCCTTATCAAAAACCCTATTATGTTCACGGTAGAGATAGGAACCGCAGTAATGCTTGCTGTTTGCCTTTGGATATTAACCGGCGAACAAAGCCAGGGCAGTTTTGCCTACAACTTTGTTATCTTTATAGTGCTGCTGTTCACACTTTTGTTTGCCAATTTTGCCGAAGCCATAGCCGAAGCACGTGGTAAAGCCCAGGCCGACAGCCTGCGCAAAACCCGCGAAGAAACCCCTGCTAAAAAAATAGAGCCCGTAGGCGAAATATATTTAGACGAAGTGGTTGTAGTACCATCATCTACCCTTGTAAAAGGCGATGTTTTTTTATGCGAAGAAGGTGATATTATCCCTACTGATGGCGAAATTATAGAAGGCATTGCCACGATAGATGAAAGCGCCATTACCGGCGAAAGTGCTCCTGTAATACGCGAATCGGGTGGTGATAAAAGTTCGGTTACCGGTGGCACAAAAGTACTTTCAGACAGGATAAAAGTACGCGTGACTACAGAGCCGGGCGAAAGCTTCTTAGATAAAATGATTGCCCTTGTAGAAGGTGCTTCCCGACAAAAAACACCTAACGAGATTGCGCTTACCATATTGCTTGCAGGGTTTACACTCATCTTTATTATTGTATGCGTTACGTTAAAACCTTTTGCCGATTTTTCTCAGGCACCTATAACCATCGCCGCTTTTATAGCCCTGTTTGTGTGCCTTATCCCTACGACAATAGGTGGATTGCTATCTGCTATTGGTATTGCGGGTATGGACAGGGCATTGCGTGCCAATGTAATTACAAAAAGTGGAAAGGCAGTAGAAACTGCGGGCGATATCGATGTGCTGTTGCTGGATAAAACCGGAACCATAACCATAGGTAACCGTAAAGCTACCCATTTTTACCCTGCCGATGGCGTAGATGAAAAAACATTTGTTGAGGCAGCCGTACTAAGTTCGTTACTCGATGAAACTCCTGAAGGCAAATCGATAATTGAGTTGGCTGGCGTTGACCCTAAATTCAGGGCTAAAGATTCGGTATTTATAAAATTTACAGCAGAGACAAGAAGTTCCGGTGCCGATGTTGCCGGAAGCAGGATACGCAAAGGCGCATCAGACTCTATTAAAAACCTCGTTGAAAAAGCAGGTAACTCCTTCCCCAAAATGATACAGGATAAAGTTGCCGAAATTGCCGGTAATGGCGGTACACCACTGGTTGTTAGCGAGAACGAAAAAGTGCTGGGCGTTATAGAGCTTCAGGATATTATAAAAACAGGTATACAGGAACGTTTTGAAAGGCTGCGCAAAATGGGTGTAAAAACCGTAATGGTTACGGGCGACAACCCACTTACAGCACGCTTTATTGCCGAAAAAGCCGGAGTAGATGATTTTATTGCAGAGGCCAAGCCCGAAGATAAAATGAACTACATAAAAGAGGAGCAAATGCGTGGTAAGCTGGTTGCCATGATGGGAGACGGTACTAACGATGCCCCTGCCCTTGCCCAGGCCGATGTGGGCGTTGCCATGAACAGCGGTACCCAGGCGGCTAAAGAGGCAGGTAACATGGTAGACCTTGATAACGACCCTACCAAACTTATTGAAATTGTAGAGATAGGAAAACAGCTG
>Ga0247806_10000034_pt1 | contig 86046 bp, 93 predicted proteins | sample UWRJL059202B1_FD_179935 | JGI IMG/M metagenome (GOLD analysis project Ga0247806, IMG submission 179935) | Plant litter microbial communities from Arlington Agricultural Research Station in Wisconsin, United States - UWRJ-L059-202B-1 | ecosystem: Environmental > Terrestrial > Plant litter >... | reverse complement strand
GATTGCTGGAAAGGTGGGAGCGTCCCAGCAGCGCCAGTGCCTGCGCAAGCGCCTCCCTGTCCTGTATGGATAGGCCCTTCCGGCGCTTGCGCTCTACAACCACCGAGCCGAGAAGTTTGGCTTTGATGTATGCCCCGAGCGGAGCGCCCGCAGCCTCGATAGCTAAGCGGGTGCGGTCAGCATCGCTCAGGCGTATGGAAAATGGCGCAGGACGTTTGGGCTTCTCGGCTGCCTCTGGCTGCACGGCAGCTGGCATTGCCGCAGCTTGAGCTGCGAGGGCTTCTGCGACCAGATTACGGGCAGTGTTGAATTTAGGAGTGAGCTTGGACATGTCCCGCACCTCACAAAGAGGGCGGCGTTGGCTTGGCCAACGAAGTGTCCTTTAAAATCTGCTCCCACTGAGCGAGTTCGGTAAAGATTTGGTTTGACTGGTCGCCGGAAAGGCGCACCACAAGCCTAACCCCTACAATCATTTCAATGGCTTAACCGCTGCTTTTGTCTCACCTTCGGAATTTTCCGATATTTGTGGGACTTTTTGTGTTGGAGCTTGCCGCGACGGGAAGGCTTGCCCCGCAAGTTTGCGCTGGTTTGCAGCGCGCGTATAGCGGTCAACTTCCTTCAAGGTTGTATGGCCGGTGATGGCCATAATTTGGTGCCCACTACGGTCATCTTCAGCCATTCGGCGAGCAGCTGCTTTTCGAAGTCCATGCGCAGTGCAACCTTGCAGCCCTGCTTCGACGCAATGCATTCGGAACCAGTTGCTGAAGCCCTCAGGTGAAAATGACTTTCCGAATTTATTGACCAGGAATGTTTGCGCCCCGAGTTTCGAGGCGTCTAAAACCGCCTGTAGCTCTGGCTGGATCGGTATCTCCAGATAAATGGGTTTGCGATCCTTATTCTTCTGTTGGGTAAAGTGCAGCCAGCCGTCATGGACATGCCGCGGGCCAAACAGAACTACGTCGCTCCGGCGCTGCCCTGTGTAGAGAAGCAGCGACATGGCGAGACGTGCTGAAGTGCCAATCGGATGCCGTGCGACGAACTGGTCGATCTCGCGGTCCGTCCAGGAATGGAAGCCTTCGCCTTTCCGTTCGATATATGGGACGTCTTTAGCGGGATTTGTCGTGGCTAGCTCAACTCCTGGCAATGTAGCCCAACCGAACACCGCCCTAAGTGCTCTGACACGTGCATTGGCTGCCTCCGGCTGCGCGGCCTTGAGGTCGCGCATGCGCCGGACGTGCTTAGTCTCGAGCAGACGGAAGGGCTTGTTGCCATCGGCGGCTGCAATATGCTCCAGGAGCAGCCGGCGCACCTGCCTTGTGCTGGCATGCAGACCCTTGAACTCAGCAGACTCAAGGTATCGCAGAAAAAGCCACGACAGCGTGTCTGCTATTGGTTCTTTTGACGTCACGCCTTTGGGCTTAGGCTTTCCGCCTGTGGCAGCGCTGCGATATTCCAGTAAGAACGCGTCAGTTCCCGGCTTTTCGAGCAGCCGTATCTTAGGGCCGCCGGGCCTGCGGAAATACACGCGTACGTTGCCGTGCCGATCGGTGTCGCGGATTGTATATTTCAGCGAAATTTCGCCAGTACCATCCCGTAGCCGAAACTTAGCCATAAGAAACGTCCCATGGATTATCGACACCCTTCGTCGGAAGATCATCGAACGCTTCATCGAGCGCGATCGCGTCCCAGATGTTACGGGTGTTCACGAGCTTTGGCTTTGGCATGCGACCGTCGAGAACCATCTCGTCAAACAAACTAGCGCCGACACCGACATAGGCTGCTGCTGCAGTGCGGCAAAAGCCGCGCGGCCGAACACCGGGCGGAAGAGGTGAACTCTTGTCTATGCTCACAGCCTTATAACTTGGCATTTGGCACCTCCTGAATTCTAAAAGTCACGTCGCCAGGGTGAGTTGGGCAGAACACATGCTTCCACCTGCGACCAGTTATTGCGGCCATACGGTCGGCTGCGCTGCCAGCCAAGCCGGCACTGCAGAACCGACGGCTCTTGGTGGCCTCGATCTCGAAGTCGATATCTATGGTGTCGGATGCGCGCTCGCTCATGTTCGCTCGCTCCAATGGATGATGGGCCGGGTTGCTGACCGCTGTTTCTGCCGGGGCTGAAATCCAGCAGAGCGCATCTGCGATGACGGCCGGATGCCCAGGTGTTTGTCGCTGACCCGCTTGTTCTTCGCCTGCATAGGAACGTCATAGGTGGACGTCTTGAAGCGATGGCAGACCGGGCAGGATGCGACACAGTTATCGAGGGTGTCGCTGCCCTTGTCAGTTGCGGGGGCAGGATAGTGATCGAACTCCACTCCGCTGCTGAGAGGCGCATTGCAGCGCTGACCGGGCTCAAGGCCATAGACCTCGCCCACGGCCTCACAGAGCCCGCCGGAGCGTGCGAGGGCCTGACGCTTTATTGGTTTGCCGAACTCATGCCGGGCCATTGGTTAGCTCCAAGAGCACGTCTGCATGGCAAGGCGTTCCCAGCCGGCACCAGCAGGCGAGGTTCTTGCCGCGAAGCTCCTCGAATGAGGCGGGCCGCTGTGGTCCGGTTACCCGGCCTTCAAGCCATTCCCGATAGCGATCGACAGCAGCAGCCTGATCGGGAATGCCGAAGTCACCCACGCGAAAGGGATTGCCCCACCTTCCCGGGCGAGTAACGCGGACGGTATTCGCCGGCATGCGCCAACCCTTGCGACGCGATAGCTGGATGCGCTCAGCCATGATCAGCCTCCGATCTGCCTTGAGCCGTCAGAGTGAAGCGAGGACCGTCGTCGGTTTCCTCAACGGTCAGATCGCCTCGCGTGACCATCTTCCGGAGCGACTTATGCCCAGCCTTCGGAATGCTCGCGTCAGTACCTGGGCAGACAGAGCCGACGGCAGCTTCGATGTATTGAAGGAGCTGAAGCTCTTGGTACGCTAGCTTTCTCAATTGAAGATCCTCAACTCATTGCGCCACTCGGATTTATCTGCTCCTTGAGAAGGCCAGCATAGGCGGTCGTGCTCGCCAGCAGAGCTAATTGGAGTGCGAAGTTGAACCGAGGTGTATTTGGAGGCCTGCTTTCGGGTTTCCTGTTCGGGCTCTGGGTATTTGCCGCAATTTCGCAGCGATGGCCCACATGGCAAAAGGCTTGGCTCGGCGAGATTGGGCTTCTCCCGTTTGGCCTGTCGCTCGCCACGGTAGTCCTGCTGGCCTGGGGCACACGAATGGCACTTAGCAACTTCCGCCTCGCCAACCGAAGCCACCTTGCGGATCGTTTTAGAGAGGCAGCTATGATGGTTGCCGCTGATAAACTCAGTGCCCGCTTGACCGGCCTCACTCTCGTTGGATCGTTGGTGCTCGAGGATCGCGTTCATTATGGGGAGGCAAGCTTGCGCTTGATGGTGGCTTGTGTTGACGAAGCCGACGCCGACATCGGCCGGGCCATCTCGGGTTGGAAGCGAGATGCGCCAAGCGTTGACGCTATTCACCGCGTCTCTGATCGTACCACTGCGGGCGCCCTTACTGAGCTTTCCCGTGCGTTTCCAAACGGCGTCTGGCCAAAAACGAGTACAATTGTGCACGAGGGGCGACTGTTGATGGGGAATGCATTTCTGTCTCATGGGGGGATGGTAAATGAGAGTTTTATAAATCTCTCTATTCCCAGAATTGTCCTCAACATGTTCTTCTTCAACAACTGCCAGTTGATTAACTGTAAGCTCTATGGAGTTGTCGGTAATGGCCTCCAATTTGTGAAATGTGATTTCAGAGATACAGAGTTGTGGCTCGGAAATATGGAAGAGGTGGTAAGCCCTACCAGCAGAAATCTGATCGATTTTGTAGATTGTACCGGCACACACACTGCAACGATAAACGGCGTACAGCTCTCTGCTTGGCTGTCCATACGAGATCAAGCTGATGCCGCTAAGGCTGCCAGTTAAATCTTGTAACCACCGAAGTTTTGGCCTGATATTGACCATTACAGCAGCTCCCAGGGCATGACATCGAACCTCATCCAAGTCGCAGCTGCTATCATCACCGCGAACCAAGTGAGGGAGAGGGTGATGTTGCAGGCCCAGCGAAGTGCTATGCTGCCCCATGAGCGAGGGAGACAGCGATGCCAGACATTGTGGACCGGCTGCTTGATGCAGCTGAAAAGCTGGACGATATGACCCGCAGCGAGATCCAAGTGATCCTTCGGCAAGCCGCGATCGATATTAAAACGCTGCGCGACCTGGTGGGGATACGCGACGAAATTTGGCTGGAGAATACCGAGCCTGAGGGCAATGGCTGATACGAGCTGGCTCATTCCGCACCCTCCACATTATCGTGGTTCAGATCGGTATCGCCTTCGACGGCAACACGGGCTTCGCGGTCAATGATCTTGCCGAGGGCGTCACGCGGCTTATTCCAACCGGCCTGCTCGATGAACTCGGCTATGGCTGCATCGCTTTTGGCGCGTTCCTCAGCCAGTTGCTCAGGCGACTTGGAAACAGGAGCCGGCGTAGCGCGCTTAATCCGTGGACGATCCCACGCATAAGCTGCCTTGTAGCCGCCCTTACTGAAGGTTCTCGGCATGGTTTAGCCTTCCTCGCCGCTAGCAGGCAGCGCCTTGATATCGTTGAGGGTGAGTTGGAGAAGGCCAGCCTTGTGGATGGTCTCTCGAGACAGCAGCCCGCCGTTGCCGCCCTGCATGTGTCCGCCGATGATGGCGCCGGTGTCGTCAAATTGGACGGCGGCAGCCAGGTCGGTGGCGCGCTGCACGAGATCGGTAAACAGGGGATGCATTGAAGAAATCGGCGGGCTGGTTATTGGCCTGACCCGCCGCCCAGAGAGGGAAGGGGTTAGGCGGGGAGGCCGGCGAGGGCGTCTCGACCGGCTTTGGTTAAATGGGTCCACCACCGATCCGGAGGAGTGCCGTTTAGCTCTTCGCGGGTAGCTTCGTCCGCGCGGACATTGCGGCCATCAGGCATGCTCAGAACAAACTCAGTCCACCCGGCATCCATGGTGTTGGATCCCGTTGCGATGCCGGGTGGCCATGCTTTCTGAGGCCCGTGATTTTTTAGTTTCCGAAGCCACGCGTAAGCGGCGGGCGTGGGAGACCATGTTCGACCGTCATGCAGGCGGAATTTGCCGCTGTTGCTCATCACGCGGCCTTTGCCCAATAGGCAGGGATGCCGAGAGCATCAGCGTCAAGCGGTGCGATCTGGGGCTTGCTGTATTTTTCGCCAGCGAACAGGCGGTCGTACTCTGCCTGCGCATCGGCTTCGGTCTCGTACCGGGCCATGTCGTTCAGGCTAGTGGTCCACCAAGCGCCGCCGCGCCGCTCGGGCTTAGCAAGATAGATGTGATACGGAACCGGCTTCTGTTCAGCCTGGCCGTACCCGGCTACTCGGTAATCGGTGGTGGACATCGAGCGGATTACGAACATTTTCCATCTCCATAGAGGCGCTCGCCTCGCTGATCTGATGGACAAAGGTAACTCGTGCCTACGTAACTGTCAAACAAAATAAGTAGGCATGAGTTACGTTAATTATGGAGGCTTAAATCCCTCTCGACTCTCGGGTCGATCTGAGTCGTTAATGAAAAGAGAACATAGAGGGAACAGAATGCAAGACGTAACACGCTTCGTCGTCGTATTCCCGACGCGACTTATGGTAGCCAGCTATGAGGAAAAGAGAGCATTGATCGCCGCTTTAAAGCGCGAATATCCGCACTACGAGTTCGACGCCCTCGAAGCTTTCGACAGCGGAATTGCGGATGACGATGATTTTGCCATTGTGCCGGTCACTGGGGTAACAGGGCGGTCGGCGGTCCCTGACGAGGTAATGCTGTGCCGGCCGCTGGATCCGCTTGTAATCCCGGACTTGCTGCGCGCCATTTCGGCGGCGGAATTGGTGAATGGCGCGCTGCACTAGACGGCAAAAAGCCCCGGCATATTCCGGGGCTTTGTGGAGAACATATCAAAATTTAAGCGAGAAGAGTGTCTGGTACTTTACCGCCATTGGCGGCCAATTGCGTCAGCACTTGCTTGTGCAGCCAGATATTCATCGAAGCGGAGTCAGATTTGTCTCCGGTATAGCCCAGTTCGTCCGCAAGCTCTTTGCGCGCGGTGATCGAGCTGTCCAAGTCGAGCGCTTTCATCAAATCGACGATCGACGTCTTCCAATTGAGGTCCTGACCTGACCTCGCAACTGCGGCGTCCATCACGGCAGACACATCAACAGGTTGCGACGGAGATCCAGCCGAAGCTGAGGGCGCCATGGCGACGGTTGGGCTAACTTTTGGAGCCTGGCCCGCAGTTGGCGTCACGGTCGGGGCTGCGGCTACCTGCTCCACCGATGCCCGGCCAATTGTTTCCGCAGCCTTTTTAGCAATCTGCGCGTCATGCCCAACCGTTGGCTTGTCGTCGTGGTGCCCAAAAATCTTCTCTTTGATCTTGTCAAAGAAACCCATGTTCGTATCTCCTGTTTAAGCTTGTAGATCAACGGGATGACAGGGTGACGGTTCCAACCAGCAAAATGCCCGCCTCTTAGGGCGGGCATATGAAGTTCATCTATATGTGGCAATGAAACAAAGGTTCCGGTCGCTGCTCGTCTACTTATGGGAATATCTCATAGTTGAGCGGCCAAGTCCTAAGACAGTCTCTTCAATAAACGGCTTTACCGTTTTGCCGGCCCCAGCCAGCAAAAGGATTATTAAGGCCGGAAGTATCCAAATCGCAAGCCAGGCCGCTGCCAATGGCTTTGATAAAACAACTGCTGCTAACGCTTCATCGAAAGCTTCTTCACGAAGGTCAGTTTTCCAAAGGGCTCCCTTGGAAGGGTCCACATTCGTCTGCTCTTGCACAAGGTCATGGTTGGATTTCTCCAGCTGCTCTGCAATGTCCTCGCTACTCTGCTTGGTCCAGATGGTTACGATTGAATCCCAAACGGTATAGAGCAACACAAAGGGCGCGAAGGCAGAGGCTATCCATAGATCTGCTCTACCAGTAGCTGCTAGCATAGCTGTTTTCATCCACGCCCGGTCGGCGAAGGTCGCGTCCGGATGCACCAACACTGCGTCAGCAATTTCGTGAAGTCTCTGGATATGCTTGCGTGACATCCACGCGCCGGTGACATGAGACAGTCCCAGCATAACGAGGCCAGCTAGCAAAGCGATTGCCATAATGCTCCCGGTCATTTTTGGTCCTCTTCAATGCCATTCGCGCGGTCTCGAAGGCGATCAGCATCCTCTGATAATTTATAATGTAATGGGAACAACGCAAAATAGCAAAAAAGGCAAAAGCCAGTTAATTCGCGATTGGCCAAAAGCCAAGTTTCAATGTCGCTCTCTAACTGGAACAAAAAAATTATCGCTTGGAAAAATCCAACAATGACAACCAGCTGTGCGGTCCAGAGCAAAAGGCCCTTGTAAAACCTCGATATGCCCAACGACTTATCGGCGCCCAACGTAAGCGGCTACCTTGCCCATAATTCTTAGCCCATCGATGTCGACCTCTTGCGGGTCGTAGCTTGGATTATCGCTGATGATCTTACACCTGGGCGGCACGGTGAACAAAATGCGCTGTAGACGCTTGATCTGCGGTTCGCTGTAACCGTCGCTTATAAGGTATACCCCGTCGACGCGCAGCTCGTGCTCAGTAAGGTCGATGATGACTCGATCGCCTGGGGCATAGTTGGGCATCATGCTGTCGCCCTGAATGCCTAGAACGATTGCCCGCTCCGGATTGGCGACGGCTTCGCGAAGGTATGATGGCGGGATGCGCCATTCGTCGAGGATCTTATGGGCTGAGATTGTGCCATTCCCCATAGGGAGCACCATGACTTCGCCAACGGATCCTTCGCCAGCGCCCGCCTTGGCATCCAGCTCAGGTATCGCGCCTGGTATCTTTGGCTCGTAGTTCTCTGGATTGTAGCCTTCACCGTCGCTGTCCGATGATGGCTGCCAGGACTCATTTTCATCTAGAGGCTCGGAAGTGATCGCCCTGATATCTTCAGCATGGGGCTTAGCACCAAAGCCCTTAATCAGCCAGTCGGTGCTAGTGGTCAGAATCCGCGCGAGCTCTGGGATTTTGTCCGGTTCCGGCGAATTTCCTCTGCCCTCCCACTGAGCCACAGACACGCGGCTAATCTTGAAATGCTTCGCCACGTCCTCTTGTGTGAGGCCTCGAAGATTGCGTGCAAATTTGATGCGCGAGCCGATCGTATCCATGGCCAAACCGTATTCGTGGGGAGCTTCGTAATCACCTACGTAGGCAGTTGACATACTGCGTAACTACTGCCTACAATTGGGCATGATCAAAATTGTCGAAGACGCAGCAGAAAAGTCCGGGGGCCTAGTAGCCCTCGCGTCCGCACTCGGGATTAAGCACCAGGCCCTATACGGGTGGAAGCGCGTGCCAGCTGAGCGGGTTTTGGACATGGAGCGCATAACCGGCATCCCTCGGGCGCAGATTAGGCCTGACCTCGCAGCCATCTTCGTCACGCCCGAGACATCGCGAGAAGGGGCAGCAGCATGACCCTCCCAGCAGATATCCCCAGCGACATCATTGAGCAGGCGTCGATCTTGATGGATCAGCACCGTCAGATCGAAGATGACCTCGAATACACAGCCCGCATCATCATGTGGCTGAAGCAGGAAGATCAGCCACAGCAGCTGGGTCTGACGATCCCGCAGGATCAGACGCTGACGTTCATCGCTGACTACCAGCAGAAGAACGGCGCGTCCCCATCCTATTCCGACATCGCCAAAGGCCTCGGCCTGTCCAGCAAAGGGCAGGTTCACGCGCTCATCCATCAGCTGAAGGATCGTGGAGCAATCCAGATGGCGCCTCGAGCCCGGTCCATCACCATTCTCGCGAGGGCATAGAACATGGCCGAAGACAGCGTCGCTCAGGACCAGATCAAAGCCTTCGTCGATCGCATTCTCCGCCTTAAGGGTGAGGTGAAGGAAATCAATGCGGATGTGCGCGAAATCTATGCCGAGGCAAAGGGCAATGGCTTCGACAAGACCGTGCTCGGCAAGCTCGTCAGCTACGTCGAGAAACGCCAGGACAACTCGGCCGCTGTCGAGGAAAGCGAAACCATCTTCGACCTGTACCTGACGGCCTATGACAGCGCCGCCGGCAAGGTTGGCACGGTTCGTGCTACGCACACGCATGCATCCGAGGAAGACCCCGAAGTGACAGCCCAAAAGGCTCGTCTCGCTTCTCTCCGTGCTGACCCGGCCATGTCGATCGTCGACCCAGCCAATCTCAAGCAATCGAGTTCTTTGCAAAAAGTGCAAGAAACTCCAGATCAATCCCAGCCTCTCAACCAGGCTGGCCAGACGGAAGTGGCCCCCGCTGCTGCTACCCCGCCCGTGGAGAGCGAAGCCGTCGAAATCTCCACGCCTATTCAGCTGGAAACGGCAAACGAGAACCCTGTAGCTCGTGAAGTAGAGCGCCCGGTCAAAGCGACGGAAGATGCAAAGCGTCTCGAGGGAAATGTACAGCCCGAGGGTGCCGCGAAGAACCTCGTGACTATGCCGGAGAGAACCGCGGTGCAAGCCCCGGCAGGGAGCCAACCCCAGGCGGGTAAGTCGGTGGAGGCTCCAGCCTCTGTTGCTCTGGTCAGCAAATACGGTCAGCCCGGCGTCATCACCTGGGAGCGCAATCCACCAGAAGGCGTTCGCCGCCATGAGTTCAGCCAAGCGTTCGGTGATGCTGGCCAAGACAGCGCCGTCATCGAGGATGATCTCGCGAACGCCGCGTCCGCTCCCATCGTAAAGATCGGCAACGAAATCCTCGACGGCTGGGCTCGTTACATGACCGCCCGCAACATGGATATCGAATACCCGGTCGTCCAGTACGATGGCAGCGATCCGCTCATCGACTGTATCCGCTGGAACTTCCAAGGCCGCATGCTCAACTCCGAGCAGACGTTCCGCATCGCCCAGAAGCTCAGCAAGCTCAACCCCAAGCGTAAGGCCGACATCTATGCAGCATTCGAGCTCGGCATGGAGTTGGCATGATGGGCCGCTCATCTTTGATCCAATCGACAACCGCGGCTGCTGCTCTGCTGGCATCGGTTGCTCTTGTCTTACGCATTCTAGGCGGCTGGTGATGTCAGTCACGGCCACAGTCGATAACAGCCAAGAACGGCAGCGCTCGAATGATGCGCAGCCTTGGCAATCTCTTCGGGCGCAACTCCTCCCCGCCCGAGGGCGAATGATCTTCGTCACCCCCCAGGTCGAGCAGATCATTCGCCAACTTCATTGCATGCGGTCGAACGGCGCCAACCGTCCTGCCGCGCGTATCCTGCCGGTCAAGCAAAGCCTTCAAACTCTCGCTTACCGGTCGATCCATCACCGTCGCCTTTCGTCGTTCGCCGTTCCCGTTAGCTTTGACGCTAACGAGAAGGAATTGACGCGTGGGGCAGAACCATTGTCGCCGGACGACAAAATCCATGACTGACGCAACTGCAGATTTCGGAGTTGGGCGGGCTCGCGGATGGGCCAACCGGCTCATATCGGCCAACCATCGCGGCCCAGGAGACACCGTCGACGCAGCGATACACCGGGCATCGGTCAAGCATGGCCTCGACCCAAAGGTTCTGTGGCGGCTTCGATATCGCACGCCAAAAGACATGCTGGCGTCGGTCTACCTCAAAATACAAGCGGCATACGAAGCCGAGTGCGAGCGCCAGGAGGCACGTCTTGCCCATGAACTCGAGATCACCAAGAGGCTCCCCGCTACGGCGGCTCGCCTCGCTCTTATCGCAGAGACTGAAGCACTTCTGGGACAGACGCCGCGGGCGGAAGTCTGAACGCCTGCCCAATGAACCCGAGCAGAAGGGAAACGACAATGACCCTGACCAATGACGTGCTGCAGCAGCTTGCCACACCAAAGCCCGGGCCGATGGGCACCCGTCTGCCGACCAAACTCGCCAAGACAAACGCAGGCCTTATCGCCTTCGTGAAAGCCAAAGAGAGCAAGGGCACGAGGGTATGACTGTTACAGCATCGAAATACGCTCGCGCGGCCAATGAACTTTACCAGACCGAGCCGTGGGCGACGGAGGTGCTGTTGCGGCACTTCCCGATGTCCGGCCTTGGCGTCTGGGAGCCAGCCGTAGGCAATCACCTCATGGCCGATGTACTGCGCGACCGCGGCGCCATTGTCATGACCAGCGACATCGCACAGTACGACCGGGCCCACGATCGCCTGTTTGATTTCCTGACTGGCGATTGGCTCGAAGCCCCTGGCTACTTCCACGCCATCATCACAAACCCTCCATATGGCAAGGGAAACCGCCTGGCCGTTCGTTTCGCCGAACTGTCGCTAGAGCGCTGCGATGGTATGGTCGCTCTGCTGCTGACGGCCAAGTTCGACTTTGGCAAAACCCGCCGGCACCTATTCCAAAATAACCCGCGCTTCATGGCGAAGATTGCTCTGCTTGATCGCATATCGTGGGCAGGGAACGGCGAGACCGGCACCGAGGATCACGCCTGGTACGTTTGGGGGCCGGGCAGCTACCCGCAGGCTAAGATGCTGTGGGGGAACAAATGACCCAATCCAACCTCCCGGCCATCACCGGCCCCGGCAACAGCTATATCCCGCTCCTAGCCGTACAGCAGCGCCCGCATAGCCTCGTTTACCAGATGCCGGTCCGCGAGCATGGCAGCGCAGCAGAAGCTACTGCAGCAAGCTTGGCCGCGCGCGCCCGGCTGCGTCAACCACTGCCATCGCTGGTCCTGCCAAGGCGCGTGTTCCTCCCGTCTGCGTTGCCAGAGCCAGAGTTTGTCGCTGACGGTGTGCCGCTCAATATGCTCACCGTTGGGTCGTGGAAGTTCCTGGTGGCTCTGACGGCATTGCGCCATGGCTTAACACCCGATGATCTAACCGGTCGTAGCAGGAGCTACTCCATTTGCGCAGCACGCCACGAGGCCATTTACATGGTCGCGCTGCACACGGTTTATGACACCGGTCGGATCGGTAGGTTGTTCAGCGGCCGGGACCACACGACCGTGCTCCACTCGCTTGGCAAGTTTCCGCCGATTTGCCGCGAGAGGATATCCCCATACTTGGCGTTACCGCCTGGTGAGCCGATTCCAAACCTATCAGCTGAAGAGCGCCATCGGATTATCGAGCAAGGCTACGCTGATGGGCTGTCCTGTAAGGCCATCGGCAAGGCGATCGGCAAGTCAGATGCCACAGTCAAAGGCCACGCGCTGAAGCACCGTATTCGGCACGCGAGCAAGCCCTACTACACCCGCAAGTCGGCAGTCGATAAATGAGCCACAAGGCCACCAATTGGGCAATCGAACAGCGCGGCTTGAAGCCGATCGCCAAGGTATTGCTTTGGCGGCTGGCTGACCGCCACAACCCTGACCATGGGTGCTTCCCTGATCAGGCGAGCCTTGCCTATGACTGTGAGATCTCGCGCGCCTCGGTAAACCGCTACCTCGCCGAATTGGAGAAGATGGGTCTCATCCGTCGCGAGCAGCGCATCGATCCTGCGTCCAAAAAGCAGCTGGCAACCCGTTACATTCTAGCGTTCGAAGCTGAGTTCGGCACACCACATGTTGTAGGCCGTGTCTCAGATTGCGACACGGCTTCAGCCGGTAGCCGTGTCTCAGAAAAAGCCGTTCCCGTGTCTCAAAAACAGGGGGTAGCCGTGTCTCACAGCTCTGAGACACTAACCAGTAAGAGAACCAGTAATCGAACCGGTAACGGGAGCGAGCGCGCTTCATTCGATGATGTTTGGGAAGTCTTCCCCAAGCGCCGGATGACGAACCGGTCTGACGCTGTCGCTGCCTTCGATGCTCTGAGCGATGCCGAGACCCATCGGTGCCTTCTGGCAGCCAAGCGATTCCGCCAGTGGCACATTGAGGACAGCCAGTCGCGTAACGCCACACCGGACAGCCAAGCTGAATTCCGAGTCGGTCTGGGCAAGTGGATCAGATCAGACGCTTGGATTGAGGCACTGACTGTGCCGCTGCAGCATGATCCGGTTCCCGCCGATCCCGTCAGCGGCTGGGTCTATCTGGCCCCAGCTCATCCCGACTTTCAGGCTGTCGAGAAGATGCTTGGGAAAAAGCTTCCGGTCGTCAGCGCCAGCGGCAAACGCGGCTTCCGCATCGAGGAAGTCGAGCAGGCGAGGGCGTCAGCGTGAGGATGAAGATCGCCCTTTCAGATCAGATCGCTGAAGCCCGGCTTCACCGAGACGCCCTAGCAAAAGCACTACCAGACAAACCCCACCTGAGGGAGCGACTGGACCGAGCAGAGGCAGGGCTTCTGATCCTCACAGTCTACCAAGAATACGAAACCGAAATCTTAGCCGCGAGACGGCAGCAGAGCGCAGGGAGCGAATAGCATGGCCAAGGGCAGACCACGGAAGATGGGCGTGAAGCGGACAGCATCGGGCAGGGCAACACGGGCGGGCGCAGTGCCAGCCAACATGGAGGCCATCCTGCTGCGCATGAAGATGTTTGGGCTGTCAGAGGCCGATGCACGCGACCAGAAGGCGGCGACCTTTATCGGGCGCCTCAACCTGACCGACAAGAAAACGCTGATCAGCAATGCCCAGTACGACGCCGCCGTGGCTTTCCTCGAGGTGTACGACAAATACAAGCGGGCGATCGGTGCACCTGACGCGTCCAAGCAATCAGGGGGCGTCGGCGGTGGCGATAACACCGAGGACTATACGCGCTGGTGCCAAGCGGCCAGAGGCAAGTATGATGCCGCGATCAAGGCCATCCAGGATGAACAGGAGATACATCGAGGCGCCAACCTTTACGCAGCGCTCGACTATCTCGTGTGCAGGGATGAACAGCACTGGCACATGGTGGGTGACTGCCGGATCGCCTTGAATGCCCTGGCACATCATTTCGGCCTAATGGGGAAAACCAAGAAGCTTCAGATAGCAGCTTGACGGAAATCCCGAACAACGCCATAAAGGCATTATTCCATTTTCAGACTATCGTCTGAAGCGACCCGCCAAGCGAAAGCCCGGCGGGTTTTGTCATTTTAGTCCCCGATGGCTCAGACGCGAGAGCGTCTCCACCCAGCAGCGCGCGCTTCCTCTTCCGAGCAAAACCAACGTTCCCCATGAGACGCACTAATCCTGGTCTCATCGTAATAACGCTGTCCAGGAACGTGGTAGATGCGCTCGCCCCGCGTACTGACGTTGCCCTTGATGTTGCATTCGCCGTTTTGCGCAGAGGCGTGCGGTGCATAAGCGGCAAATATCGCAATCGTCATTGCAGCCGCAATTTTTAGTCTCATTGTAAATTCCTCCGGTGCCCAAGCTTATCAGCATCGAGCCATTCGCCAAGGAGTGAACTATGCTCAATCTTCGTGAAGAGCGTAGGGTCGATCACTTCGTCAAGCACCACATCGAAGGACTGCGGTGCGCCGCTGTGCTGCACCAGTTCAGCCTCTAAAAGTTTAGCGGCCTAGTTTCATCCCGCGGCGCTCGAACAGCGTCTTGAACAGGGGGTAGCAGGTGCCGGCGAGAACAGCGCCACAGATCATCCAGCCGATTAGGCCGCTGATGACCTCTTCGTAGATGAAGCCGACGGCAATGCAGCCGACAATCGCCAGTGCGATCTTCCAGATCATATCCTTGGTCATGAACATCGACAGACGGTTCGCCATTCGAGAATCCTGCGCTAAGATCGACTTTAGTCGGAGTATCGATCCAAACCCGCGCTTGAGCAACAGGTGGATGCTGATGGCGTTGAAGGTACTCAAGCCCAGGCTGACCAAGATGGCGCCTCGGATCGCCATGCGTGCGCATCTAACGACGTTCCACAATCTGCAAATTGGTGAGCGTTGAGTTGAGGTGCTGGTCCAATTGCCCCAGCACCAACTCGGCCTCATCAAAATTCTTGGCGATAACGTGCGTCATTGCAGCGTGAAGCCCGCGACGAAAATCCTTCAAGCGGTCTTCCATCGCTTTGTCGCAAACGTAGCTGCTCATCTGTACACCCTCAGAAACCCATCGAAGATTAGCAAACCATGTTATTGCGACAACAGGCTTAGTTGATGTCCCTTGAGGTTCAATCTCGCGCGATCCAACAAAAGGTACAAAATAGCCTGGCATTCGGTGTAGCTCGTGGGCTGACGAATACGGCTAAGTTCGCAGCCGCAAAGATGGAACAGCAGCTGCCATCTATCTTCGACCGGCCCACACCGTTCACACAACGTGCTATCGGATTCCAGTCTGCAACTAAGGCTAAGCTTGAGGCTCGGGTATTCGTTAGAGACGTCCAAGCAAACTACCTGATGAGGCAAGAGCAGGGCGGTCTACGCCGCCCAATGCCAGGCAGTCCGATCAACATCGCAGTCGGTCAGCGCCTCAACCAGTATGGCAACATCAGCCGCGGCGCACTGTCTCGGCAACGAACCAAGCCGAATGTCTTTGCTTCCAAAGGCACAGGCAAGACCAAGCACTTGCCCCCTGGTCTTTATGAGCGAATGGGAACGCGTAAGGCCAAGGCCTTGGGGTCGAAGCGTGGGCGAAAGCGTGCCGGCGGCAAGGCCGGGCGCATTAAGCTGCTTGTCGCATTCGAGCGGCAGGCCAAGTACCAGCCACGCTTCCGGTTCGTGGAGCGGGTTAGCAAGATCGCGCAGGCGAACGTCAAGGCCATCATCTCGGTATCGATAGCCGAGGCCATGCGCACCATGCGGTAATTGAGGCGGAGACTTATGAAGTCCTGCACATTGTGCAATGAGGTTAAGCCGCTCGACCAATTCTCTCCCCACAAGAAGGGAAAGTTGGGCAGAGCCAGTCGGTGCAAGCGGTGCGCTGTCAGGCTGGCGTTTGAGCGCGGAAACGGCGATGTTGTCGCCGCCAAGCGATGCCCGGCATGCATACAAGTTAAGCCGGCCGATGACTTCTATCGACACCGATACGCTAGGGGAGGCCTGACCGCTCGGTGCAAGGCTTGCCACGACAGCCTTAGTTGCCGTGGCACGGTTGCGCGTCAAGCCGATAGGCGGCGCGTATCCCTTGAGCATGGGCGAGCCTATCGGACAGTGGCCGAAGTCATGGCGGCACAGTGCGAGGCTAAAGGCACACGTAAGGCGGACATGCTGCGGCGATCACTGGAAAGAGCGGCAAAGCGGGAAGCTTCGGCCATCACTCGGCAGCTTCGGGAGAAGGTGAAGAACCAGATCAAGAAGCAGCGACGCATGGGCGGCATGGCTTGGCGCATCCGCGACAGCCTCAACCATGATCGTTGGTCGCCGACGATCCTTGCGCGCTTTGGCTTTACCGTTGCAGACCTTAAGCAGCATATGGAACGCCAGTTCACCAAAGGTATGGACTGGTCAGCATTTCGACGTGGCGAGATACACATCGACCACATCGTGCCGGTGCGATGCTTCGACCTCAACCAAGAGGCCGATATTCAAGCGTGCTGGGCATTGACCAATCTTAGACCCCTATGGGCGGCAGACAATCTGGCCAAGGGCGGGGATAGGGTGTTGCTCGTCTAGTCGGGTGTCAGGGTCCCTACGGTCCATTCTGGATGAGGGTATTTCAGCACCGCGAACTGTCTCTAGGTGCAGGGTACGAAAGGTTGTTCGCAGTTGGGTGAACCTCTGTCCTTTCGTGAGTTCGCACGTCGAGCCGGTTGCAGCGATACGCTGGTTCGCCGCGGCGTCAAGGAAGGTCGCCTCCCCAGTCTTTCTGGGAAAAAAATAGACTCTGACTACCTCGGCACAGCGTGGCGCACAGAGGTTGTGGGTCAGGTTCGCACTGCGAACACTGCGAACATAAGTGCGAACACGGATGTTCGCATCGAGCCGGAAGCCGACGAGACACTCGAACAGGCTGCCGAGCGGCTGACGCCGGAGTTGCTGTCGCAGTTTGCGACGAAGGCAGACGCTGAAAAGGTCAAGGAGACGTACCTCGCGCTCCTCCGAAAGCTTGAATACGACGAGAAGTCTGGCGAGGTCGTGAAGGTATCGGAAGTCGCCAAGATCGTCGGCGCTGAGTACGCGAAGGTGCGATCGAAACTGATGGAAATCCCATCTGCGGTCGCGCCGCTGGCGGTGTTGATGAAGACGCCTGAGGAAATACGAGCCCTGATCGAAAAGGAGGTCGCTCACGCGCTTGAGGAGCTCGCCTATGATGGAAATCTCGGCGCCGTCGCCTGAGACACTCGCGCGCTACGAGCGCGGTCCTGAGATACTCCGGCGGGCACTGGTCGATATCCGACGGGTGTCTCTGCTGCCCCCGCCACGGCTGTCTTTGTCGGGGTGGGCAGACAAGTACGCGGTGCTGTCGAAGGAAACGAGCGCATCGCAGGGCAAGTTCAGGGCCTTTGCCTACCAGAATGGCATCATGGATGCAGTGACGGACCCGACGGTCGAGACGATCACGGTGATGAAGTCGGCCCGCGTCGGCTATACCAAAATCCTCGACCATGTGGCGGGGTTCTTCATCCATCAGGATCCGTCGCCGCTGCTCATCGTGCAGCCTCGTGTCGAGGACGCCGAGGATTACAGCACCAGCGAAATAGCGCCTATGCTGCGCGATACGCCGGTGCTGGCGGAAATAGCCGGTGACCTGAAGGCAAAGGACAGCAACCAGCGGATCCTGAAGCGGGTGTTCAAGAATGGCGCCAGCCTTACGTTCGTTGGAGCAAATTCGCCGGGTGGCTTCCGCCGTATCACGGCTCGTGTCGTGGCTTTCGATGAGGTCGATGGTTATCCGCCAGCCGGTGCTGGCGACGAAGGTGACCAGATCAAGTTGGGCAAGAAACGAACCGAGAGCTTTTGGAATCGAAAGATCATCTTGGGCTCAACCCCGGCGATCAAAGTGACCAGCAGAATATTCCGCTCCTGGGGAACCAGCGATCAGCGCCGCTACTATGTTCCGTGCCCGCACTGCGAGCAAAAGCAGACCCTGAAATGGTCGGGCATTCGCTGGGAAAACGATGATCCCAAGACCACGCATTACGTGTGCGAGAATGGCTGCATCATCGAGGAGCACGACAAAGCCTGGATGGTCGATAAAGGCGAGTGGATCGCCGATAAGCCCTTTAACGGGCATGCCGGATTTCACATCTGGGCTGGGTATTCGCTCTTCGCCAATGCGGCATGGCCGAAGCTGGTCGAAGAGTTTCTCAGCGTCAAAGGCAATCCGCTCGAGCTCAAGACTTTCGTCAACCTGGTGCTCGGCGAGCCCTGGGAAGAACGCGGCGAAGAAGTCGATATGCATGGTTTGCAGGAGCGGGCCGCACGCGAAGGATGGAAGGGCGAGGCGCCGGAAGGCGTCTTAGTAGTCACCTGCGGCGTCGACACTCAGGGCGATCGCCTTGAGATCGAGCGGGTTGGTTGGGGCGTAAACGACGAGTCCTGGTCACTCGATCACGAGGTAATCTATGGCGATCCGTCTTCGCCGGAGATTTGGAACGATCTCGACGAATATCTGCTGACGCCAACGGAAACGGTAGACGGTCGAAGCCTTCAGGTTGCGGCAACGGCCATCGATTCCGGCGGCCACTCAACTGACGCGGTCTACAACTTCGTCAGGGACAAAACGCGGCGCCGGGTTTGGGCCATCAAAGGCCAAGCAGGCGAGGGCAAGCCGGTTTGGCCGAAGCTTGCGAGCAAGAACAACAAGGGCAGGATCGCCCTTTTTAATATTGGCGTCGATAGCGCCAAGGACAGCGTCTATGGCCGGCTGCGTATTGCGGAGCCGGGCCCCGGGTACTGCCATTTTCCGGCTGATCGGGATGGCGCATATTTCGAGCAGCTGACTTCTGAGACCGTCGTGACGAAGTACGTCAAAGGCTTTCCCGTTCGATCGTGGGTGCCAAAGCCAAGCACCCGGCAAGAGGCGCTTGATTGCCGCGTCTACGCATTCGCAGCCCTGCGTTCAATGTCGATCAGCTGGGGCAAAGTGCAGCGGATGCTTTCCGAGCAGCTTCAGGCAAAGCGCCGACAAGAAGTCGTCGAAGAAGAAGTTGCACCGGTGCCCGCCGTGGCTGTGGCGGCGACGCGCAAAGTGAAGCGCGCTGTGTCGAGATCATCCTTTCTGGGTCGATGAGGTAATTTGAATGGCATGGACCCAGGTTGACGTCGACAAGCTAAAGGCTGCGATCGCGCAGGGCGCAACCAAGGTGAAGTTTGCCGATCGTGAAGTGACCTATCGCAGTCTCGACGAGATGCGCGAGACGCTCCGGCTACTGCAAGCCGATGTTGACGCTGCTGCCGGCAAGGTGCGTCGCCGTCCTCGTCAGGTTCGGTTCGTGACCAGCAAAGGCCTCAACTGATGGCCGGCCCTGTTCGATATCGCATCAAAGGCACCTCGGTTTACGTCAAGCCCACTGCCGCAAAAGCGGCGTATGAAGGGGCAAGCCGAAGCCCGCGCCTGGTGAAATGGTCGGCGCCATCAGCTGGGCCAAACTCTTTACTGTCCGGATCTGTGGAAACCTTGCGGGCTCGGTCCCGTGATGCCGTTCGGCAGATGGGATATGCCGAGGCTGGCGTTGACGTCTTGGTGTCGAACATCATTGGGACTGGGATCAAGCCACAGTTCGCGACATCAAACCCGGAATTCAATCGACAACTGGCTGATGCCTTCTTGGAATGGACCGACGAGGCCGACGCTGAAGGTCGGCTAGACTTCTACGGGCTGCAGGCTTTGGCCGTGCGGTCGATGGTCGAGGGGGGTGACGTCTTTTCACGCATGCGGGCCAGGTTGCCGCAGGATGGCCTGTCCGTCCCGTTGCAAATTCAGGTCCTCGAGGCGGAATACGTGCCTGAGGAGAAGAACTCAGGCGGTACGGGCGCCAACGTGGTTCGGTGCGGCGTCGAGTTCGACACAATCGGACGTCGGTTCGCCTACCACATGCACAAGACCCATCCGAACGACGGGCCAAACCTCGTTACGTTGGGCGCGATCAACACATTTCCCGTTCCTGCTGGGGAAGTTGCCCACTTGGCGGCTGTGCGCCGGCCTGGTCAGGTCCGCGGTGAACCATGGCTCACCCGAGCTTTGGTGAAGCTGCATGATCTGGACAAATACGATGATGCCCAGCTTGTCCGGCAGCAGATTGCAGCGCTTTTCGCCGGTTTTATCACGGATGACGGCGAGGAGGGGATCGGCGACGAAGAAGACCTGATGGGCGGGCAGGTTTCAACCGACGGAGAGCTCGAATTAGCTTCGCTTGAACCCGGCACAATGCAGGTTTTGCCGCCCGGTCGGTCCGTCAACTGGTCTGCTCCGCCGTCGCCAGGCGACAGCTATGAGGACTTTGTTCGCCAGCAAATGCGGGGCGTCTCGACGTCGCTTGGCATCCTGTACGAGCAGCTGACCGGCGACTATTCGCAGATCAACGACCGAACGTTTCGAGCTGCGGTCAACGAATTCCGGCGCCGCTGCGCCATGTGGCAGCACCACCTGGTGGTGTTTCAGTGGTGCCGTCCGATCCTTCGCCGCTGGGCCGAACTGGCGATCCTGTCGGGTCGCGTAACGCTGCCGGCTGGCGTAACGGTGGGGCAGGTGGCTCGGGCGAAGTGGGTTCCGCAGGGCTGGGCATACATTCACCCGGTCCAAGACGTGCAATCGAAAGAGCTCGAAGTTCGTGCCGGGTTCAAGTCACGCGCGGCCGTTGTGTCAGCAGCCGGCGACGACGTCGAGCAGATCGATGCCGAGATCACTTCGGACAACAAACGTGCAGATGCCTCTGGTCTGGTGTTCGACACCGACCCACGCAAGACGACCCGCTCTGGCGCCAATGCCGGGCAGGAAGATGACGAGCAGCCTGAGCGCGCTCAACCCTAACTGAGGTTCACAACATGGCTGTCATTTTGGAAGACGGGAAGCTTCGGCTCTCCGGCTACGTCGGTGACTATTATTATGACGACGGGTTCACATCGAACGATGTCGTCATTGCACTTGCCCAGATCGATGCCGATTCCGAGCTCGACGTGTTCGTCAACTCGCCCGGCGGCATTGCGACCGAAGGCGCGGCCATCCACGCGCTGCTGTCTGCACGCCCTGGAATCACAAACATTGTGGTCGAAGGCATCGCAGCGTCTGCTGCATCGCTGATCGCGATGGCAGGCGCGACGGTCACCATGTCCGCCGGCGCCGTGATGATGATCCACGATCCTTCGGGCATGACCTGGGGCACCTCTGACGATCACGCCAAGACGATCGAAGGCTTGGAAGCGCTCGCGACGGCTTATGCGCGGGTCTACTCGGCCAAGTCGGGCAAAACCGCCGACGAATGCCGCGAGATCATGAAGGCCGAACGCTGGTTCACGCCTGACCAGGCTGTGGAAGAGGGTTTCGCCGACGCCACAACCGAAACGAAGGCCAAGGCCGTGGCCGCCTTCGATTACCGCATTTATGCACACGCTCCGCAGAAGCTGAAAACGCTCGCGAGCAAAAAGAATTGGTCTCTCCCTGAGCCCAATACCCCGGCGCGAACCGCCGCTACCACCACCTCAACCGGAGACGATCCAATGGGTGACAAAGAACGCGCGGATCAGCTTGCCGCGGAAAATGACAAGCTCAAGGGCCAGGTGACGACTGCTGTTGCAGACGCCACCAAGAACACGGCAGCTGCAGCCGCCGATATCGTCGATCTCTGCGCGACTGCTGGTGTGCCGACGATGGCATCCGCCCTGATCCGCGAAGGCGTATCGATGGATGTTGCGAAGGCTCGCACCAGCAATGCCAAGGACATCCGTGCTGCCGTGGATCTGGCGCGCAAGTCGTGCCCGTCGATCGAAGCCAATGCGGCCGACAGCTTCATTGCTGCCGGCATGACGATGGATGGCGTCCGCGCCAAACTATTTGAACAGATCACGGCGGGTCAGTCCCCCGAGATTACCTCCGCCCACCAGTCCACGACCGGCGAAGGCGATTCTGCGGCAGCTGAGGCTGCCAAAGTTGTCGCGTCCTTCAATGGCGCCAACACCAATGTCAAGAAGGGGAGTGTCGCCTGATGGTTGCTTCATTCACATCCCAGGGCACGTTTACCCCTGACGGCATTTTTGCCGGCGAAGATGACCCACAGACCCGCCAGATCGTGCTGATCACCGGGCAGAACTTGCCGCGCGGCGCCGTGCTCGGCAAAATCACAGCTTCTGGCAAGCATACGCTGAGCCTTTCGGCATCTTCGGATGGTTCTCAGGTGCCTGTTTGCATCCTGGCCGAAGCTACCGATGCCACGGCAGCCGACAAGACGACGATTGCCTACCATGGCGGCGTCTTCGACGAAAACGCCCTGACCTATGGCACGGGTCACACCCGCTTGACCGTTCGCGAACAGCTTCGCGACTACGGCATCAAGCTCCAGTCCAGCATTGTGCGTTGAGGTAACCCCATGGTCGATCTTTACAGTTCCGCGGTACTCAACCGCGTCGTCCAGGACCTGAAGTCTCAGGCACTGGAGCCCTTCCTGCTCAACACCTTCTTCGGCGAGGTCTCGATCTCGACCCAGGAAGAAATCTACTTCGACGTGCTGACCGGCAAGCCGCGCCTCGCGCCTTTCGTGTCGCCACTGGTCGAGGGTCAGATCGTCGAGTCGCTCGGCTACACCACCAACAGCTTCAAGCCCGCGTACATCAAGGACAAGCGTGTCTTCGAAGATGGCAAGGCTGTTCGTCGTGCTCCCGGCCAGGCAATTGCTGGCCCGATCGATCCGATGGAACTCCGTCGCATCAATCTGGCTACCGAAAGCCTTGACCAGATTGCTATGCTCAACCGTCGCCTCGAGTGGATGGCGTCCAAGATCATGCTGACCGGATCGGTGACCATCACCGGCGATAAGTATCCCACCACGGTGGTCAACTTTGGTCGTGACGCCAGCCTGACGGTGACTAATACGGGCACTGCTCTGTGGACCGACGTCGCGTCCGACCCGATTGCCGACCTAGAAAACTGGGCTGGCCTTATCCGTGCCTCGTCGGGTGCAAATGCGGTCGACGTCATCATGGCGCAGAACGTGTTCAGCATCTTCCGGTCCAATGCAAAGGTTAAGGCGCTGGTCGACAAGAACTCCGGCTTTAGCCGCCGGACGGATCTCGATCTCGGCCCCAATTCGATGCGCGCCGGCGCGTCGTACATGGGCACCTTCGGCGCCTTCAACATCTGGGTCTACTCGGACAGCTATGTTGATGAAACGGGCACCGTCGGCAAGTACATACCCGACAACTATCTCGTCATGGCCGCCACTGGCCAGGTCGAGGGTGTGCGCCACTTCGGTGCCATCAAGGACGAGACGGCTGGCTTCCAAGCTCTGGACTACTTCCAGAAGTCGTGGACCCTGCCGGATCCTGCGGCCCGCTTCCTCATGCTGCAGTCAGCGCCGCTTGTGGTCCCGTACCGCATCAACGCAACCCTCAGCGCGAAGGCGATCTGATCATGAAGCTCATTGCCATCAACACCATCAACTTGGGCATCAACAAGTCGGTTGCGCCCGGGGCTGAGTTCGAGCTCTCGAGTGAATCCGAGGCGAAGGAACTCATCGAAAGCGGCGCCGCTGCCCGCAAGACCAAAATTGTTGCCGACGACAGCGACACCAAGGTCCCGCTGGCCGATGTGCTCGCCATGGCCGATAAGGAGGGCGTCACCCTGGCGGCCTTCAAGGCAGCCGCCGGCAAGCACCTGACCGCGGTGCCAGCCAAGAAAGAGGACATCGTCGCAGCGCTCCTCTTGCTGCCCCCTGAGCAGCCAGCCGTCTAACCGTCATGGATTTTTCAGCCCTGAACAGCGCCGTCCTCGACGTGTTCGGGGACGATCTTCAGACCTCGCCGGTTACGATCGGCGGGGTTCCCGTCCAAGCGATTTATGACAGCCGACACTTTGCCGACGAAGAAGGTGAGGGCGGTTCATCCGACCTCATCACCACAATATCTGTGCGGACGGCGCAGCTGCCGACGATTACCGACGACACGATTATTGTGGTGCGCGGCGTTCTCTATCGCCGGTGGGAAGTTCGGCCCGACGGCCAGGGTATGACCACAATCCAGTTGGAGCGCATGGAATGACGCATAAGCGCCAACGCGTTCGCGAAGCCGTCATTGCGACACTGACCAGCATTCCGGATTGGTCCGGTCGTGTCTTTGCCAACCGAGCGCGGCCGACAGAGCAAGCCGAACTGCCAGTGGCTTTGGTCTATACCGTTGCCGAAGAGTCCGAGCTCGCAAACATCGCGTTCGGACTTTCCCGCACCCTGACACTAAACTTGGAGCTTCGTGTCTCGGCAGTATCGTCCCTAGACACGGTCCTGGACGGGTACTGTGAAGCTGCTGAGGCAGCCATGAGACCGACCCAACCTTTGGCCGGCTGGTGTTTATCAGCTTCCTTCGTGGCACCACCATTGGCATCGATGGCGAAGGCGAAGCCCGGCAGGCGGTCGCCACCCTCAATTACGAATTTCGGTACGAGACCGACGCAGCCGGCAATTAGCCCGGTGGCCTAGCGCCCCTTCGGCAAGGGTTTCTGACATCACGGAGAATGCAAATGGCACGCTATTCGGTAGCTGGCTGCAAGATTTCTATTGGGCCCGCTGTGGCCGACAAAAACACCGACTTTGTCATAGGCGATTTCACCATCGGCTCTCCGGCCTTCGTCGAGATCGGCGAATGGGTGACGATGGGCGACATAGGCGACAATGCCGCGGTCGTCACCTCGCAGGTCATCAACTTTGGCCGTGACAAGAATGCCAAGGGCACGCGCGCTGCGCACGCCATGGAAAATCAGTTCAATCGCGACGATGCAGATACTGGCCAGGTGGCGGTAAAGGCGGCCGAGAAAACCAACTCGAATTACATGATCAAGATCGAGTGGAACGACAAGCCTGCTGTCGGCGCCAGCCCCAAGAACGGCGTGACCTACTTTATCGCCCTTGTCAGCGGCGCTCGCTACATCGGCGGCTCGGCGAACACTAACCGCATGCTGGCTGTGACCCTGCTGCCAAATTCCAATTTCGTCGACGTCCTGGCTTCCGCCACCTAATTGAAAGATCGCTGAATGACCAAAACACACATTGGCGCCGGCAACGTCGATATCGAGCTCAACGGTGAGCCCGCTACTCTCCGTCCCACGCTCAAAGCCGCGCAAAACATCTCCCGAGCGAAAGGCGGCATCGCGAGTGCGATCGAGGCAGTCGGTCGCTTCGACTTCGACGTATTGGTCACGGTCATTGCATTGGGCTTAGGAGCCGAGGGCAAAGAAGCGCGCGAACTTCCCGACAAGGTTTTCACTACCGGGATGGCTGACTTGGTGGCCCCGGTCATCAGCTACCTTACGATCCTGGCGAACGGGGGCCGGCCCGTGCAGGAAACGGGGGGAGAGGGAGAGGCGGACCCTCAGGGGAAGTAGTTTCGCTCATCGAGTTTTACGACGCATTAGCCGAGTTGGCTCTGGGCTGGCTCGGCTGGTCCGAGCAGCAGGCCTCAACGGCCGACGTCAATGCGATCCTGGTCGGCTACTCCGGGAAAACCGCCATGTTGCGCGCGGTTTTCGGAAGCGACGAGCAGGAAGCTCCTGAAAAGCTCGAGCCGATGACGCCAGACAAATTGCGCGGCTTGTTCGGTTCCAGCACGTCCGACAGCTAGTCCCGCCGGCTGCTCGGCCAAGTTCAAATTGCGGCACACTTCATCAAGCGAGGCAGAACAGTGGATCTGTTAAACGTCGTCATCCGAGCAGACACGGGTGGAGCTGATCGCTCGACGGCTGCGCTCGACAAGATGACTGCCGGCGCTCGCCAGGCAGATGCTGCGATCGCTTCGCTCGGCAGTCGATCTGCGGGGGGCATGGGCAAGGTTGCCCAAGCTGCCGATCTTGCGGCAGCAGCTAATCAGCGCCTTGCTGCATCTACGAAAGGGGCTTCCATCAGCACCGCCAACTTGGCAGCTCAGTTCCAGGATATCGCCGTGACCTCGGCGATGGGAATGAGCCCCCTCCAAATCGCGTTGCAGCAGGGCACCCAGATCTCAGCGGCTTTTGGCGATAAGGGCGCCGCTGGTGCTTTGCAGGCGATGGGCGCTGCATTTATGTCGGTCATCTCGCCAGTTAGTTTGGCGACGATTGGTTTCGTGGCCCTTGCTGCGGCAGGACTACAGATGGTTGATTGGACCGGCGTTGCAAAAGGCGCCCTGCAAGGCGTCGCTGCTGGTCTGGAGATCATCGCACCATATGCCGCTGGCGCTGCTGCAGCCCTGACCATCATCTACTCGCCAGCGATCGTCGCCGGGCTAGTCAGTGTGGTCGCCTACCTGGGAAGCATCGCAGCAGCTGCAATGACGACAGCGGCTTCTTTTATCGCTGCATGGATCGCGGCAGCGAGTCCCTTAACCCTCATCGTGGCCAGTCTTGCAATCGTCGTCACAGCTGTTCTGCTATTCCGCGATCAAATCAGTAAGGTGCTGGGCTTCGACTTGGTCAGCGCCGCACAAGGCGGCATCAACGCCATCATTGGGTTTTTTGTGGGCGGCTTCAACGCAATTGGAGCAGTGTGGGGCAACCTTGGCGCCGTATTTCAGGAATTGATGTGGAACGTCGGCCAGGAGATCGCGCTTGGCTTCCAGAATATCGTCAGAAACGCCGCATCGTCGATCAATGACCTGATCAACCTGGTGCCCGAGCAGTTTCGCATGGGGCTGGCGCCTATAAATGTCGAGGCTATCAAGTTCACCAGCTCAGAGAAAAACCCCAGCGCTGGTGCGGGTGCAAATGTCGGGGCCATTATCGCAAAGGAGTTCGGTGACGCCCAGGGGGTGAACTATGTCGGCGCAGGCATTGAGTTTGTCCAGAACGCCGCGAGCGGGGCCGCCGATGCTCTTCGCGACCTCGCCGGCGGCCTGGGCAAAGCCAAAGACGAAAGCAGCAAAGCTGCGAAGGAGGCGGCAAAGCAAGCTGAGGCTTACGCAGATCTCACCAGAGGTGCACGCGAGTTCATCGAGGCAGAGCAGCTAAAGGCTCGTAGCCTGGGCATGACCGAGGAAGCCGCATCGCGGTTAAAGTTTGCTCAAGACATGATGAACAAGGCAGCAAACGACAACATCAATCTGACTGCTAGCCAGCGGCAAGAAATCGACATGCTGGCGACAGCCATGGCATCTGCACAAGAGGCTACGCGGGAGATCACCGAGATCTACAATTTCGGCAAGGGCGTGTTTGGCAGCTTTTTCTCCGACCTTAAGACTGGTCTCACAGAGGGCAAGGGCCTTTGGGGCAGCTTTGCGAGTGCGGCCTCAAACGCCCTCGATACGATCGCCAACAAGCTGATGGAGAAGGCTACCAACAGCCTGTGGGACATGCTGTTCAACAGCGTCCTAAGCGGGTTCGGGGGTGGCAACTTCATGGGAGGCACAGTTGGTGCCCCGGCCCTTAAGCTCGGGTTCCAAACTGGCATTCCCGGCTTCGCCGTTGGCACCAACTATGCGCCTGGCGGTCTGGCATGGGTTGGCGAGAAAGGGCCCGAGCTCATCAATCTGCCTCGCGGTTCCAAGGTTTTCCCGACCGGTCAGTCTATGTCTATGGCCGCTAACCAAAATCAGGCCAACGACAACCCCCGCGGCGATCTACATGTGCACATCAACGGGTCGGGCATGTCCGAAGAACAGCTTGGCCGTGCAATCGCTTCGGGCATTCGCGACTATGATGCATCTCTTGCTCCCAAGGTCGAGGCCAAGTTCCGCACTATGCAGAATGACCCCCGCGCCGCTGATGGGGGCTGGTGATGGCACTATCGTTCCCTCTGTCCTTCGATGCCTTCATGGCCTTGGTCGGCCTTGAGGATGGCATGTTCTCGCTATCCCGCAATGATCAGGTATCCGGCCTGCCCAATGCTCCGCTTAGCGCCGAACTGGCATCGCCGCTCTGGCGCTTCGACGGCACCACCGGACCGATACCGAATGATGCCGCGGAAAGCATCGCGGCGCTGTTCGAAATGCTCGAAGCACCGGGTCGTGACTTTTACATCGCCAACCCGCGCAAGATCGGGCCACGCATGGACAAGTCCGGCGCGATCTTGGGCAGCGCTACGCCAACGATCCACACGCTGGCGTCGAACAATCGCGAGTTGCGGATCACGGGGCTGCCAAACGGCTATGTTCTCTCCCGCGGCGATATGGTTGCGTTCGACTATGGCCCGACGGACCAGAAGCGCCGCGCCTTCCATAGGCTCGGTGGTGACGTTGCAGCCTTATCAGGCGGGCTTACGCCGCTGGTCGAGCTAACCACCTTCATTCGGGCAGGGGCAGCCGTTGGCGACCCTGTCTATCTTGCGCCGGCTACCATGCGGGCGAAGCTGATCCCCGGCACCTACAAGCCTCAGCAGAGCGGTGCGCTGCATCAGCGGTTCACCTTCTCCGCTATCCAAAAGCTGATCTGATCCATGAAAAATGCTGATGCTCAGACCGTCGCCCTTCTGCAGGGCGCGGACACCCGTGGCCTGATCGAGGCGGACGTGTCGATCTGGAACGTGCGGACCTATGCCGGCGAGGCGAGGACATTCGCGTTCTGGACCGAGCACGACACCGAGACCGGCACGTTCGTATCGCCATGGACCGGGACATCAATAAGCCTGCCAATGGTAGGCGGCGGGGCAGTGCTCGACGTCGGCGAAACGCCGCGAACGTCCGACCTGTCGATCCGTCGCAAATCTCTCACCATGTCCGCCATCCATCAGGGTGTGCTGGACATGTGGACCGGCCACGACATGCGCCTCGCTCAGGTCGCGGTGTTCCAGGCCCTGTTCGATCCTGACACGCGCAATCAGGTAAGCATGCTGCTCGAGTTCGTCGGCGAATTGAACGGCGCTCCGAAACAGGTGCCGGCGGCTGGCGGCGAGGGCGGGATCAAGTTCGATCTGGTGTCAGACACGCGCCAGTTGACGCGGTCCAATCCGGCCAAGCGCTCCGACGCCCATCAGCGGACGCGGGGCAATGACGGGTTCCACAAATACATCGGAGTGGCCGGCGACTGGATCATTCCATGGGGCCAGTCCGCAGAAGGCGGCGAGGCTGCCGTGCCAAAGAAACGCGGGCTTCTAGGTAGCAAAAAATGACCCGCAAAGAGGACTGGCGGAAGCGGCTCGGCGACTATGTGGCCGGGCTTCGCACGCGACCCTATGCCTTTGGCTCTCAGGACTGCTGGCTGTTCGTTGCAGGAGCTGTGAAGGCAATGACGGACACCGACCATGCCAAGCCGCACCGAGGCCGTTACAAGACTGCCCGTGGAGCCTTGGGCATCGTCAAGCGGGCAGGGACGGCCAACATGGCTGACTTCGCTGCCCAGTTTCTCGACGAGCACGACGCGCCTGTCTTTGCCCAGATCGGCGACGTCATGGCCATTCCGACCAAAGATGCATTCGGCTTCTCGCTGGGCATCCTCAATGGCGAACGAATTCTAGTGGTGACGCCCACCGGCGTCGATACCCGCGACCGCTCCGAAGCAACCCGCGCCTTCAAGGTTTAATCCATGCCATTTCTCGCCCCGATAGTTGGAGCAGCGCTGCCGTTTATCGGGCAGATGCTGGTCTCCACGGCATTGTCGGTCGGCGCGAGTATGCTCATGTCGGCGCTGGCTCCGCAGCCAGAAGGCCCTCGCGACGCCGGCGTATCGCTCACCATGCAACTGGGCGGGGATAGCCCGCTATCGTTCCACGTCGGCTTGTCGGCCACGGCTGGGCATCGGACCTATGCCGGCTCATGGGGCCACGGTGGTGAGACGCCCAATGCCTATTTCGCTGATGTCCTCGAACTTGCTAACGCGCCGATCGATGGTCTCAGCGGCATCTATGCCAATGGCGAGCGCGCCACCGTTTATACCGGCGAAGCCCACCCCGACTACGGCTTCCCGATTAGCGTTGGTCGAGTGGATGGCAAAGACCACCTGTGGGTCAAGATCTACGACGGGCGCCAGACAGGGCCTGACCCTTACATGCGCGCCAAATTCGGCAGCAATGCCGAGCGCCCCTATGATGCGGACATGGTGGGCGATGGCACGCCCTATGCCGTGGTCACGACGCGATACAACCGCGAGCTCTGGCAGAACGGCGCTCCGAAGCTGCTGTTCGAGGTCCGCGGGCTCCGCCTCTATGACGTCCGCAAGGACAGTTCGGCCGGCGGCTCGGGCGTTCATCGCCGGAATAATCCTGCCACCTGGGAGTGGAGCGAGAACCCGTATGTAATCGGGTACAACGTCGCCTTCATGGGCGTCTATGTCGGCTCCGAATGGCTGTGGGGCCTGCAGAACCTGCCGTCCATGCGCCTGCCGCTATCGGCTTGGATCGCGGCCATGAACGAAGCCGATCGCGTCCTTGCGACCTGGGGCAATCAGCGCCAATTTACCATCGGCGGCGAGATCACCGTCGATATGGAGCCGGCATCGGTTCTCGAGGATATCGCCCGATCGTCCATGGGTCGCTTCATCGAAAGCGCGGGCTCATACAAGCCACGCTGCGGTGCACCAGCAACGTCCGTCTATTCGTTTGGTGAGGCCGACATCCTCATCACCGATCCACGAACCATCACGCCGTTTCCGGGGTTGGAGCAGACGCATAACACCGTTGAAGCATCGTATGCGGAGCCCGGTGAGGCTTGGGGCACCAAGGCCGCGCCGGTACAAACCAATGCCGCCTATATCGCCGCTGACGGCAACCGCAGGCTGTCTGCGGGACTGTCGTTTCCAATGGTGCACCGCAATGAGCAGGTGCAGCGGCTCTCGTACAGCTATCTGGTCGATGGTCGCCGTTTCCGTGTGTTCTCGGCCAGCTTTCATCCCATCACTTGGTTGCTTGAGCCCGGCGATATGATCGACGGTACGATCCTCGCCGAAGGCTACAGCGGCAAGCAGTTCGAGATCCTGCAGATGCAGGGCCGTCGGACCTTCGTGCAGACCATGACGCTGCGCGAGATCGACCCGTCTGACTTCGATCCTCCCGCAAGTGCCTATCAGCCTTGGACCGTCGGCCCGATCCAGACGATCTATCCGCCGACCCAGCCAGCCACGGGCATCAGCTTCGCGCCCTACGTGTTCCGCGACAATGGCGAGAATGCACGCCGTCCCGGCATTGAAGGGTTCTACCAGGGCGGCATGGATGACGTGCAGTACTTTGCCGTGCGAGTTTATCGCCCCGGCGCCGAACTGCCGTTCTTCGAAAACGACGCCATGCCTTACCGCGTCGATGTGGAAGGTGAGGCTTCGCAGCCCATCTTCAGCCAGTCCTTTGTGGCGAACATGGCGGTGGAGGTATCTGGCAAGTATGTGCCTTTCACGTCTCGCAAGACCGAATGGTCAACCCGCCAAGCGGTGACACTGCCAGACGTTCGGTTGTCGCTCTACGAGATCGACGAGGAATTTGGCAACGTCCTCGGCGTCATTACCGGTATGGGCGAGGGCTCGCTGTCAGAACGTTTGCAGGAGCTATATGACCGGCTGGCCAAGCTGGCAGCGACTGAAATCAACGCTACGACGGTGGCCTACACCGAGCGGCGGGAGCTAGAAGCAAAGCAGAACCAGGACCGCGCGTATTTCCTCGAGCAAGTGACGGTGCTGGTCGACGCCGATCAGGCTCTTGGCACGCTGATCCAGCTCCTGGAAACCAACTTCAATAATAATGCTGCGTTCGTAGCGCAGCAGCTGCAAGCACTGTCAACGGCCAGTAGCGCGACGGCCTCTCTCGTTCAAGAAGTGCAGGTGCAGGTCGGAGGGATCACTGCCGGTGGGCTGCGATCTACTGTCGCCAGTGCAGGCCCGTCCGGGTGGGAAGTCAAGATAGCCGATATCGCTCGCGTCTCGGCGGGCGGTCAAAGCTACGAGGTCGGCACCTACATTTTGTTGAACTCGAATGGCACCCGCGCTTGGGCAGTGAAGGCCACGTCGTTCTACATGTTGGACGACAGCGGCAACGTCATCGACAGCCCGTTTTATATCACAGGCGGCGTGGTCAACATCAAAGAGGCCGTGATTGGTATCCTGACGGTTGGCAGCGAGAAGATCAAAAACAACGCGATCAGCGATGATTACTCAGCCAGCGATGATGGCCAATTTGAGGTCTATTCGTCCAACACGGTGATCCTGTCCTGTGCCGTGTTCGTGCCAACACCAGAGACCAAAGTTTACATTCTTGCTGGCACGGCCATGGAGCGCATGGGTAGCAGCGACGCCACACGAACATATGTCAGGCTCAGGCGCGACGGTGGCCAGCTGCAGGAAAAGAACAGTCGTTTTGCCGTCGGCGGCGCGGGCAACACGCAAGCTCACATCTTCTTTCAGAAGCCGGACTATCCAGGCGCCGGTTGGCACACATACGACATGCTGGTCACCGGTGATGACTCGAGGCATTTCAACCGCGGCATCATCGCCCTCGTGATGAAGAAGTAGCTATGCCCAGATATGTCATGAAGGAAACGGCAACGGGGCTGATCCGCAAGTTCGTCACCACTCCACCCGACATTGAATACCCTGCTGAGTTCGTGGACGACGATGCCACGCTCATCGAGTTCGATTGGGAGGAGTGGCAGGCCGACAGCAGCCGGTTCTACATGCCAGGCGATGTGCTCGTCGAGCGTCCTCAGACAGAGACGCTTGCGGCGGTGAGCGACGTCCAAGCCGAGGCCGAGCGGCGGATCATTGCCCTCTATCCCTTGGGCAAGCAGAACACGATCATGCTGCGCGGCGGCGTTGAGCGCGACGACATGCATGCCTTCATCGAGGCCATCATTGCCGCCTCGCATCGGATCGAAGCCATAAAGCCCATACCGCCTGATTTCGCCGCCGACCACCACTGGAACTAACCGGCCCGCTTCGTGCGGGCTTTTTGTTGACCACCGGAAACTACCACATGGCTAATACCTATTCGACCGGCACCGTTGCGGTGACCAACGGCAGCACGACCGTGACCCTGACCGGTGGTCTGTCGATCTCGTTCAACATGAAGCCAGGCGACGACATCGGCATCGTCGGTGGCTATCGCAATGCCATCGAAACCCTGACCGATAGCACCCATTTCGAGCTGGCCCGGGCGTGGGAAGGTGAAACTGGGTCGGGCTTGCCGTATATTGTTCAGCACATGCCTATGGGCTGGGGTGACCGCAGCGAGCTGCAGGAAGCCGTCGTCGAGAATATCCGGCTGCTAGCTGACGGTATCCCGTTTACAGCAGAGCAGCTTGCCGCGGCAAATGCGGCGGCGGCGAATGCCGAAGCGTCGATGGTGTCGGCGTCGCAGAGTGAAGCCTATGCCGAGATCGACGCCAACCGAGCAGAAGCGAAAGCCAACGAAGCCACGGCTGCCCGCGACCTTGCTGTCCCTGCGGCCGCCTCGGCTAGTACCGATGCTACTCGCGCAGAATTGGCGGCTGAAGGGGCTTTAGCCGGCGGAACCATTTATCCGGATATTGCCGCGGGTCGCGGAGCCTCTTCGGCGATCTCCGGCCCAGATGCTTATTTCAAGGTTCTTGGCTCTGGCCCGGTTTCGTTCCGACTTTACAAGCGGCTGTCGAGCACCAGTGAAGTGTTGGTCATGGAGCAGCTCAGTGCTTCCTCCGCGACTGATCAATATGAATACGTTGGCGCCAACGGTGTCACCGTTGTCGACCTGTTGGGCAATGTCATTCAGAAGTCTGTGAACGGCAAAATCTATAGCGCGCTGGACTCCAGCGACCCGTTCTACGCCGACATCGTCAACGTCGCTCTCAACAATACCGATCTCAAAAACATGTGGACCTATGAAGGTCCGAGCCAGGTACTGACCACGGATTTGGCCGGCAACATTCTGCAGCGCTATGATGCCTCCGAGGGGAATGTATCTGCGGGTTATCCTCGCATCGTCCGAGCCCCGCTTCCGTTGAAAGCTGGCGACCTGATCAACACCACGGCTGCATGGATAGGCGCCCTGCTGGCTGGGCAATCCCTTACCGTTGGTGAAAGTGCCAACGGTGTGATCTCCACCACGCAGCCTTTTGCTAACCTGACCTTTGGCTCCGGGCCAAGTTCATCCAAGGCTGGCTCGGTCGGGGTGACTAATGCGCCAGGCGTGTCGACTGCGATCCCGCTGGTAGAGAAGCTGACGCGTGCAGAAGGCGGGACGGCTGGTGAAACGCCATGTTCGGGCCTAGTCAATTATGCGGTCGAGCGCGCGATCGTGCGCGGGCAGGTGGTCCAGGCAGCCGATTACGTGAATTTTGCTTTTACCGCTGGGCATACTGGGTACTCTATCGCCCAGCTGACCGACGATGCCTGGTTTCAGTTGTTGCGCGATCAGGTCGACGCGTTTGTAGCTTTGGCAACAGCTGCCGGCAAGTCCCGCGTCATCCCCTGCATGTTCTGGGTGCAGGGTAACGCCGACGTCGATCTGGGCACCACCAGAGCCGCATACAAAACCGCGCTCAAAGCCTATCGCCTCAAGGCTCAAACCTACATCCAGTCGGTAATCCCCGGCAATGGCACTGTCGCTTTGATCATGGTGCAGACCGAGTATGGTTTGAGCATCAGCCCGGATATCGCGCTTGCCCAAGTCGATCTGGCCAAGACAGAGCCGCACTTCTATTTCGCCGGCCCCACGTTTCACCTGCCGCACACTGGCAGCGAAAGTCATTTGGATCGGACGGGGTACAAGTGGCTTGGTTGCTATTTTGGCCGTGCCAAGCAGCAGATCGAGATCGAGCAGGCTGTGCCGCAATGGCTTGAGCCGCTGTCGTGCATTTATGACGGCACCCGGGCGCGGTTCAAGTGGCGTGTGCCGGTCGAACCCCTCGTGCTGGACCCATCAATCGGCGGCGTCACCTCTCAATACGGGCTGTCCCTCAAAGACAGTGGTGGCTTGATTGCCCTCAGCGACATTCGCGTCACCGCGCCTGATGAGATTTCTGGCGTTCCCGCTGCCGTGCCGCTTGCTGGCGCCACAGGGCGCATCGGTCTCGACTACATCGGATCGTCGATCAGCCTGCTCACCGCGAGGACATGCAACGTGCGAGACAGCGCCACTGAAAGCGCCCTTGTCAACGGCGTGGCTCGGCCACTCATCAGCGTGTCTCCCTCCTACGAACTTCCCGTTCTCTTTTTGCAAGGCTGAGCCATGCCCGTTAAAAACCCTCTCGTTGTTCTGCCCATCATCACCACGCCGACCAACCTTGGGACAATTGCACTCGGCGAGCGCAAGCCGGTCGTGCAGCGCTTCCCGGTGGAGGTCACTGCCGATTGCCATGCGCAGTTTGGCACTGATCTATTTTCCTTGATTGACCAGGCCGGCGGCGGCGGGTTCGCCCCCGTGGCCGTCGACGGCTCAGCAGGGTCGCCCGTCCTCAATGCGAAGTCTCTGGTCATTCCTGCGGGCCAGTATGGGCTGGTATGCCCATGGGTCGATCAAGCGGCCCAGACCTGCGTGATCGTATTCAAATACACCGGGGCTAACAGCTCGGTCATCATGGGCGATTACTCAAGCGCCGGAGACACGGCGGCAGGTTGGTATCTCAGAAACAATGCTGGCAACTTGCAGCAGTTGGTGCGCCCCGGCGCCGCCCCAGTTACCGTCAGCCGCCCCGGCGCTGCCGTTGACGGTGACTGGCTATGTGCCGTGATCACCGAGGACGCCACATCGGTACGGATCAAGATTTGCGACGGCACGCTATCGACTTCTGCAGCAGCGCGCGTTCCGTCATCTCGACGTCGGTCGATTGGCAATCGCTATATCGCCGGCAGTTATACGGCGACGCTTGAGGTGGCTGAATGTCTCCACATTCCAGCGACGGTCAACACCGCTGGAATGACTGCTCTATATACTCAAGCCAAGGCGAGGGCTGCTGTCAGAGGCGAGGTTGTGCTCTAGTTAAGTCGGGACCATAAATCAAATTGTTAATGCGTGACCGACTACTTAATAGCGGACCAGTACCCAGCGTCGTTTTCCTCTGTTTGATCAGCCCTGACGGTATTCCCAGCCCGACCATTCCATCGGCCATTTCCCAAGCCCCGGTGGACGCGTCTGTGGTTGGGCGTCAATCAGAGTGCCGCCAAATTTTAATTGCCGCTCTGACAATAGATTTCAGTATCCATACCCTCAAAACGCCTACCTCAGTGAAAAGAAGATATGTGCGTCCGATTTGAACAATGATCGCAAGTATTAGGTAATCATATAACTCAGGATACTAACCGCGCAGACAGAAATTGCTATTGGCACATCGATCCGTTTGCCTTATCGGTGAGCTCCGTCAACAGCAGCGTTAGCCAATGCAAACCCCAACCTCGCCCGTATTGAATAGCCGTGTTATGTTTGTATGCACTCAAACCGAAGCTGGGGGAGTCCAAATCCGCGCGACCGGAATGCTTCGGGCATTGCGGGCTGAGGGAGTCGAAGCGAAACTCGTTTTTTTGTACAAGAAACGAGAGATTTTTACAGACGATGATGGTGTTGAAGTTTTGGCATCGAAGCCTAATGGCATAATGAACGGCATTTTTATCGTTTTGGCGCTCTGGAAAACGATGAAAAATTTCAGGCCAACAGCGGTCGTAGGGTTCGCGCATTATTCTTCCCCTCTCGCTGCTTTCTTGGGGTGGATTACTGGTGCCAAAATTCGCATTGGGACCCAACCTGGATTGATTAAAAAACACAATTTCGTCGCTAGGTTCACTGATTGGCTCTGTGGGGTCACCGGGATTTACACGTCGAATATTTGTACCTCTAATTTTATACGCGAGCAGTTTTCAGACTATCCTGCGGCCTACAAGGCTAATCTCACTACTGTATACAACGGTGTACCTCTGAGCATATCAGATCTTACAAAGGCGGAAGCGCGTAAGCGTTTCGGTCTGCCGGAAGCCGGCTTCTTTATCCTTAACTGCGGGCGACTTTCATTTCAAAAGAACCAGAAATTCCTGTTGGAAGTTCTGGAGCGAATTCCAGACGCAAACCTTGCAATTCTGGGTGAAGGTGAGCTGCGCCAGGACCTTGAGCGCGAAATCATTGAGCGGGGCTTGATCGGGCGAGTGCATTTGCTCGGAGAGCTACATCCCTCGGAAGTTATGAACTTTCTTTCTGCAGGCGATTTGTTTGCATTCCCCTCCCGGTGGGAGGCGTTTGGGCTAGCTGTTGTAGAGGCAATGAACGCTGGTCTACCGGTTATATCGTCTGACCACGCCGTTCTGACCGAGGTCGTAGCCGACGGCGGCATCTTGCTTCCAACTAGCGATTCAGAACTGTGGGCCGAGCAGATCAGCCGACTAAGAGCGGCTCCTGATAAGCTTATGCGGCTAGGTGTAGCGGGGCAGCAGCGAAGTCAACAGTTTTCGTTTGCCGCTATGCTTGCCTCCTTTAAGCGGGAACTGAACGTTGATTTGAGAGATCCGACGCTCGGCCCAAACCACACAAGTATCAAGAAGAATTACCATGCTTAAACTTAAGCGCGCCATATCCAGGTTCATTCCAGAGCCAATGTATCTAAGGGTTAGGCACCGCATTCGGTTTGGCCGCTGGCCTTCAATAAAGTCGCCCAAGACCTTCAACGAACAAATACTAAAATTAATGATCGATCGCGAGGAGAGCGTTCTACGGCGAGTTTTCGCTGACAAGTACGGCTTCCGCAGTTACGTAGCGGAGAAGATCGGGAGTGAGCACCTACCTAAGCTAATTAAGGTCATCGGCCAAAACGACGATTTCAATTTGGATGATGTTGCTGGGCCATTCGTAATGAAGGCTACGCACGGATCGTCACTCGTGAAGATAGTCAGGGATCGTGCTGCCGCCCAAGATGCGGAGCTCGAAAGTATCGCAAAAGCTTGGCTCTCCACGGATTATTACTGGTCTGGAAGGGAATATGTTTATAGGGGCGCTGAGAGGCGTCTCCTCCTAGAGGAACTGCTAAAAGATCCAGCAGGGGGCGGAATCCCACCCGATTACAAGTTCTTCGTTTTTAGGGGAAGTACGAGAGTTATTCAGGTAGATCTCTCAAGGTTCGACAGACACGAGCGGCTGCTTCTGACGACAGATTGGTCGCCAATTGATGTCGAATACAAGTATCAGCGCCCGGCTCAATCTGTTCCGCGTCCTCCAAACCTTGAGAAAATGCTATCTCTCGCTGCGTCGCTAGCTGGATCTATGAGCTTTGTGCGCGTAGACCTGTATGACCTAGGGGACCGAATTTTAGTTGGTGAACTTACTAACTTCCCAGAGGCCGGCAATGGTAAATTCAAGCCGGATTCTTTCGACTATGAATTAGGTAGCTTTCTCGCTTCTTGATCCTGTTATCCTGAGCGCTAATCAGTTTTTCGCTCACTTCTGACTGCGCCGTTGGTGTTGTAAACGGTGAAACTACAAGCACCATGATTGCCAAAGAGAAATACGTAGACGTAGATCTGAATAAAAAGGTTTCTGTTAGATTGAGAACAAAAAAGTAAACTGGAAACCCCACTAAAATTGGATCTACACCTTTCCATCCCATCGACTTCATAGCCCGTCGTATGTGCGAGCGCTTGACTGCTAAGAAGGCTATTAATAGTAGGTAACCAAATAAGCCTGTCTCCGCCAAAGTGGCGACATATCCGCTGTGAAAATTATCAAGCGCCCATCCATTCTCCATCTGGAACTGAGCTAAGCTAACTTCATTTGTCCAAAATCCATTGATGCCATAGCCGAACAATGCAACGTCAGCCCAAGCTCTGAGTGCAAACTCCCAGATAAGAGTTCGATTCTGAGCAGTAACCTCTTCGCCTAAAATCCAGAAGCTTTTCTCGCCGGTCAAGCCCAGCCACAGGACCGCAACACCGGCAAATATAGCCAAAAACACAGGCGCTGCTGCCGATGCTGATCTCACGAACTTCCATGAGTATGTAAACTTAACCATAGCGACAGTAGCCACGGTGATCAAAGCGACTGCCGACTCTGTGTAGATTATGGCTAGCAAGCAGAGCGCCAGCATCGCTAGTCGAATTAGCGGCATACGTCCATTTTTGGCATATAGATAGAGTACAAAGAGCAGTGACGAAGAGGCACCAAGAAGCTGCTTTTGGCCGAAGATACCTCGCCATTTCCCGACGTGGAGGTAGGTTTCCATCAAACCGACATCGGGTCGTAAAAATACAATCAGAATCGAAGTAAGGACTGCAATCGCTAAGCCTCTGCGCAGCGATTTAACCGCATTTTCTAGACCTATGGCCTGGACAACAAAAATTGCAGAAAGACTTGTTACCACCAGAACAAGAGCCTTAGACGCAGAGTCGATAGGCTCCGGGCTCCAAAGGGAAGAAGAAAAAGAAAGTAAAATAATAGATGTAAAGATACTGACGGCTATTTTGTCGATGCTCTGTATTTTATTTGCACCTAAGCAGAGTAACGCACAAGCCGACCACAGACCAACGATTGCATATTGCTGCAGATTGCTAATCCCAGCCCCAAATAGCTTCTGATTGAAACTTCCAAAACCAATGACGCCTATTGTGCTCAGGAGAACGCAGATCGCGTTCACCCTCGCATTAGCCAGCACTGCGGGTGTTGCTGTGGCATTTAAGCCAATGGGCGCTACTGACATGCTGATCTCTACTATGTTGGCAGAACTACAAACCTGTACCCCGGCTAGCCGTAAATTTCACTAGCTACGCCGGAAATTAGTCTCACATAATTCGCACCGGTGCGTGTGGTGAAACGATCGTCCAAAACGGTCGGCGGCTCAGCTTAAGAACCGATCATCTCTCGGTCATTATGTGCTGACCTTTTAATCTCATCATAGGAGGCCATTATGGCCAATGAACCTGGTTTCGGTCGCGCGCTTCCGGCTGTCGATTATGACGTGGCTATTGAAGTTGCCGGTCACGAGGCGCTGATCCGCCAGACATACAAAGACAGCGTCGGCGTCCTGACTTGGGACGTTGGAATGACCAATGCCACAGGCCATACCGTTGAACGCTATATCGGCAAGCCTGCCAGCCTGCAGCACTGCATGAACATCTATGCATGGGCGCTGGGCAACTATGCCGCCGGCGTCCGCCGGGCATTTGCTGGCAATACCCTGACCAAGGCTCAGTTCGCAGCCGCGCTTTCCTTCCACTGGAATACCGGGAAGATCGAGGAAGCCAGCTGGGTCAAACTATGGAAGGCCGGTGACATCGCCGGCGCCAAGAAAGCGATCATGAACTGGGTCACGCCGAAGGAGATCACCGGGCGGCGCGAGAAAGAGCGCGATCTGTTTTTCGATGGCGTCTGGTCAAACGATGGCCGGATGATCGAATACACCAAGCTCACCAAGAAGATGACGCCAGTCTGGTCGAGCGCAATCAAGATCGATGTCAGCGCCGAGCTGCGCGCCGCCTTTGGTCAGCCTGTCAAGGTCGATCTCGACGTGCCGATGCAGCCCGATGCGCCGGTTACTGTCCCAACGCTCAGCCCTGCCAAGATCGGCGCCGACGAAATCCGCCGGCGTCTCAATGTCGTCCGCGCGGAACTCGACGCGCTGGAAGCCGCGCTCTAAGCGCAACCACCCTCACATCACTGGAGACTACCCATGCGACTGCTCAAGCAGGCGGCGATGCTCGCTGCCCTTATGTTTCTTGCCTTGCCGATCCTTGCCCCTATCGCCGCCTATGCCCAGGATGCTGCCCAGACGACCGTGACAGCCGAATGGGGCGACTGGGCAGCCAATGCCCTGCTGCTGGTGTCCACGATCGTGGTGGGCTCTGTTGGCGCTGTTCTGACCTGGGGGCTGCGCTTTCTGCCGGCGGCACTTCGCGGGTTCATAACGCAGATCCTCATCAAGCAGGTCGAGCAGCTTCTGACCCGGGCCCTGCAGCACGCCATCAACTCTGTGGCGGAGGAACTTCGCGGCAAAGCCTTCACGATTGACGTCAAGAATCGCCTCATCGCTCTGGCGCTGCAGTTCGCTTTAGACAATGCGCCGGCAAAGCTCATCGAGTGGATGGGCGGCGAGGTCGGCATTCGCCAGAAGATCGAGGCCCGATTGCCGTGGCAGGTTGTCTCGGATGCTCCTCTGCCCGTTCCGGCCGGGACCATTATGCCCAATGGCGACGTGCTAATGGGCCGGGCAAAATGAACCGGACACCGTATATCGGGCCGGGCCTGTGGGTGCAAATTACCCATCGGTTCGGCCCGCGCATGCCTGAGTGGTTCATGGCCGGGCATATCGCCCTCTTCGGCCTAGTGTTGCTCTTGGCTGATAGCCTCTTCACTCAGCCGACTTGGTCAGGGTTTGCTGGCTTGGTCCCTTGGGCAGAACCGTCGACTGTCCAGACATGGATGGGCTGGATCATGGTCATAGCCGGGGTGGCCCGTTTCGGTGGCCTTATCGTCAACGGCGCGCGCAAGCACGTCACCCCCATGATCCGGCAGGTATCTGCCGGCGTGGGCTGCATGATCTGGTTTGGCATCGTCTATGGGTTTGCTTCCTCGGACGTTCTCAGCACCTGGCTCGCCATCTATCCGCTCTTCGGCGTCAATGAGCTGTTCAACATCCATCGTGCCGCACACGATCAAGGGGAAACGCGGAATGGAAAAGCTGGCTGAATTTCCGCCACTGGCGATCATCACATTCGGAGCCGTTCTCGCGGTCATCTTCGGTGTGCGCTACCTCGGCCTATGGCAGGGCCAGAATGCCAGCCCAGCGGCGTCGGCCGGCGCCGCGCAGGTGGCGGCTGTCATCGTCGATCCTACGGCACTCAACGCCGCGGCGGCGGAAGTATCCGGCTTGTCGATCGCCGTGCACGATTTGGTATCAGTTATGAAGGAGGGGGTTATCCAGACTAGGCGTACTGCTGAAGAGCTTGACGCTATGCGAGAGGAGTTGCGCATCAACCGAGAGGTCAGCAGGCGATGACCCTGGCCAGCCTTACAGCGCTCATGTCGAAGGTCGGGCGGACTAACCCGTCGCTGTCAGGCGACCGCAACGTCACCCTGTTCATCCAGGCATGCATAGAAGAGGCGAGGAAGCTGCCGAATGAGGTGCATCCACGCTCAGGTAACTGCTCCGAAAGGGCGACAACCGATGACCTACTTTTTATTGGGGAAGTAGGTTTGCAGATAGCCGATGAAAGCCAAGATGAAGCCGCCGCGTAAAATCATATCAATGGTTGGCGACACGTGTAACATCACTAGGCCGCCAATTGTAAACATGGCGACAACAGCAAAGAGCCAAATTGGGTCATCGGACCCAGATCCATCATCATCTTTCATAGCAGCGATATTGCTAGCAGGTGGAAAGAGAACAGCAAGTAGCAAGCATAAAATTTGATTGCCCTGTGTGTCGATTCTGATCACGAGCGTGCGTGCGAAGTGTTGGCAGGGCCAAAACGCTAAAACCCTCGCCAGTCTAACGACCCTCATTTCAAATGTTGCCGCGCCAACCAGACGCTAGCTTCCGAAGGAAGCGTGCCGCTCTTCATTGAGCTTAGCTCAAAAGGCTCGCAAAGTGGTGTTAGATATGAGCTTTGACAAAAGTGATGTCTTGTTTAAAACACAGCTAGGGCGGGACTACCGGAGAGAAACATATGCGTAAATATCTACTAGCTGTAGCTGCGGTTGGACTGTTGGGCTTTACAAGCATCAGCAGCTCATTTGCTCAGGCAGTCACTGTCGAGCAGGCGGCTGTCACCTCAGCGCAAAACGAAGCTATTGCGGCTTGTACAGCTGGCACTCCCGCTGCCTGCCAAGCTGCTCTAGCCCTTTTGGAAGTAGCAATTACCCGTCTTGGTCTCACGGGTCCTGCACTATCAGCAGCAGTCTTAGCTAGTTTCCGCGTTGTTAGCGCTGCTGTTCGGAGTTCAAGCGGTGTCAATGCTGTGAACATTGCTACGATCGATGCGCGATTCTCCCAGAGCTTTCCAGAACGTAACGACAGGCCTTCGGCAAGCCCCACCTAAAGTCTGAACGAGCGCAGCCTGCAAAGACCAGCTAATTAATTTTAGCTGGTCTTTTTCATTCTATCTCGGGAATGTTGCCGTGCTCGAACAACACTACAGGGTCACCAAACTCGCCGTTGACCAGGTCGGCACTGCGCGACCAGGCAATCACCCCCTCATAGGTGCCAAGCGCAGCCATGCGCTTGGCATCCATCTTTGCTTTTTCCTCGGACTGTATCTCGCGCGGTTCAAGCGCTGGCTGCAGTTCGCCTTCCTCGTCACGCACGAAGGCTAGCAGCACGATCAGCTTGGTGGGTTTGGCTGGCTTTTCCATCGGGGCAAAATACCAAAGGCCAAAGTGATCGGCAAGGACTTGTTCCGCTTTCGTTCACGGTAATACGCGTGGTGCCAGTGAGGCGCCATGCACCGAATCCCGCGAACGCTCGATGAAGTCCAACAGGACGGCCACCAGATCATTGCGGTGTGCCGGAATGCTGCTTGCCGGCATGCACGGGTTGCTGATCTAGGCAGGATGATCAGTCGCCTGGGCGGTAAGACGCCGTTGCTCCCGCAGCCCGATCGCGTGCATTACTCTGACCGCATGCGGTGCCCAGCATGCCGAGGGCTGGGGATGTTCGTCTGGTTTCTCTAGACAATGCACTATATTTTACTAGCCCTCCGATTTCAGCAGTTGATCAAAATATGTAATTGTTTTGGCAAGACCTTCTCGAAGCTGGATCGCTGGCTCCCAACCCAATTTTTCCCGGGCTAGGGAAATGTCCGGACGACGCTGTTTAGGATCGTCTATCGGCAATTTTTTGAAAGTGACCTTCGATCCCGAACCAACCATTTCAACAACTAGATCCGCCAGCTGCCTAATTGTGAATTCATTTGGATTACCGGTATTGATCGGTCCAGTAATGCTATCGTCCGTGCCCATCATTCTTACCATTGCATCTACCAAGTCATCTACATAGCAGAAGGAACGCGTCTGACTGCCATCCCCGTATAGGGTGATATCTTCACCGCGCAGGGCTTGCACTATAAAGTTGGACACAACTCGGCCGTCTGCAGGATGCATATTGGGCCCATAAGTGTTGAAAATACGCACGACTTTGATCTTGACGCCATGTTGTCTATGGTAGTCGAAAAACAGTGTCTCGGCACAGCGTTTGCCTTCATCATAACATGACCTCGGGCCCACTGGATTAACGTGCCCCCAATAAGTTTCTTTCTGCGGGTGTATTTCAGGATCCCCGTAGACCTCGGATGTCGATGCTTGGAGAATCGGTACTTTAAGTCGTTTCGCCAAACCCAACATATTGATTGCGCCCATGACGCTAGTCTTGGTCGTTTGCACAGGGTCAAACTGATAATGTACTGGTGAAGCAGGGCATGCCAAGTTGTAAATTTGATCGACTTCAACGTGGACAGGATAAGTTACGTCGTGCCGCAGAATCTCAAAATTTCTATTGTTTAACAATTCGAGAATGTTGCTGCGTCGCCCAGTAAAAAAATTATCTACGCAGAGAACTTCATTTCCGTCAGCTAAGAGCCTAGCGCAAAGATGCGAACCAATGAATCCTGCGCCACCGGTCACTAAAATTCGTTTTGTCATCTATCAGTTCTATTTCCTGTCACATCTAGTTACATGAGCTATTTAAGTTTGTAACTTGATCACAATTGTTAGGATGGGCGGCTAATTCGAACAATGCTATAGCCCCGAACCGCCCGACAGTTCTTGGCGAAGCGTACGCATGATGATCTTCAAATCAAGCGACAAAGTTCGATTTTGAATATATGCGATGTCGTGGTCGATGCGCGCTATAGACGGTGCTGCATCGATTGTCGGTCCGCGCAGGCCATTAACCTGGGCCCACCCCGAAAGGCCGGGCTGAACACTGTGACGGAGATCGTAATAAGGCACCAGCTCAGTATAATCGACACCAGCAGCCTTCATACCGAGAGGGTGAGGCCGAGGGCCGACCAAAGACATATGCCCCAATAATACATTTAAGAGCTGAGGTAATTCGTCCAAGCTTGTCTTACGGATAAATTTACCTATAGGCGTAAGCCTCATGTCATTATGTACAGTTTGAGTGACACCTGTTGCATCACCTAGCCCCTGCTGCATCGAACGAAACTTCAGCATAGGAAACATCACACCGTTTTTGCCGGGACGATGTTGAATAAAAAAGACAGGGCCTTTACTTGTTACCACAACTGCCAAACTCAAAAGAACAAAGACAGGTGACAGAAAAATCACCGCCATTCCTGACAACGCCAAATCCATAACTCGTTTGAAAAAAGCAGTAGCTAGCTTAGGTGCTTTGACTTTGGTATCATCTCCTGGGAATATCCAGACTAGTCCGCTTGCGCTATAGCGCTCCCCGGGGTTCTTAATATAATCAAGTCCTTTGGATCCATCATGTTCGTTGATAATATTTACATCTGATCTTATGACTTGGGTATCTATTGCTTCGGCACTAATGCTGTTAAAATGCATGATGGCAACCTTAATGTCACGACCTTGTGTACCAATATCGCACGCGCACGCGCGGTGTCGACAGACTAAATCAGCAAGGGACCTAATTGACCCACGCAAATCTAAAATTTTGCATTCGGGAACCGGTGCACCGCACATTCCTAAACCCTGTTTACCGTCATTTTTGAGGACCGTAATGTTGAAGGTTTCAGTAGGCGCAATTTTAACGTTGGTTGGCTCAATCGTCTTGGCTTGCCTTCACAGCCTAACATTGGGAGCGTCGATGTTATGGGTGATAACGGCTGTCTCCGCCTACAATCTGGTAATCCTAATAGCCATTTTCACATCGACGAGTGCGAAGACTGTGGACCGCGATTGACAGTACTCGCTTAGCCTAGGTTGCCGGATTGGCTAGCTGAAAAACCGCTTGGTGAGATTTAGAAAATATGCTTTTTAAATCCCGCCAACATAGCCTCGAAACTAAATTCTTCCGAACGCTGAAAACCTAGCATCTTTATCTCTTCTAAAAATGCGTTGTCTTGGCGTATATGCATCACTTCATCTGCCCATTTTTTTGGATGCGTTAAAGGTAGCAATATCCCTGCGTTGCCGATGACTTCAACAAGTGCGGGATGATTTGACGCGATGACTGGAAGCCCGCTTCTCATAGCCTCGACAGCGGCCAAACCGAAAGCTTCGTAAGTAGAGGGGAATAGAAATACATCACCGCAAATCAAAACGTTGGGCACGATGTCAGGAGCTACCTCTCCAAGAAGCGTGACCCTTGAGCTCAAGCCTCGGTCAAGAATTTCTTTCTCAAGAGCCGCTCTTTTTTCACCTTCTCCGATTATAACCAGATCAACGTCCGGCAAATTTTCTATCACTTGAAAAAGATACTTCTGGTTTTTCTGTTCTGACAATCGACCACAGTTGACTAGAAGATATCGCTTCGGGCTGAGACCAAACTTTTCACGAGCTTCTGCCCTCGTTAGAGTTGGATTTCTAATTGTAATGCCGTTGGTTACCACTTTGAGGCGTTTGCGGTAGGTTGATGGATATTTTACAAAGTCCGAATAGATTGCAACTGATGCCGCAATATTAGCTGTATAAACTCCGGTAGTACCGCATATCCAATCCAAAATTCTCGCAAGAATGTTGTGCGTTTTTGGAGGATTAGTCTGCGTAGCCACCCGTCGAGGAACACCTAATAGCATTGCAACAAGAGTCGCTATAGGAGAGGAGTAATGGGCCATTCCAACAACTGCAGTTGGCTTAAATTGCTTTATATGATGGTACAACCGAACCAAAATTGTTACGAAATCGGCCACGTTAATCGGTGGACGGTCGAGTAAAACACTTACTCCCGAAATGTTGTCGTACGCAGGACGCTTTTTGTAAAGAAAAAGGACTTGTGCTTTGAATCCTTCAGTTTGCAATGCTTTCATCATGGAGGTGGCGCGCATTTGAACGCCTCCTGCCTCCATCTGGGTGCTAACGAATAGAATTCGATTTTTCATATATTAAACCGGCCCCTATATTCTGCTGTTCATGAATCTGCGGTAGGCCCGGGTGGTGATTACCAAATTTAGAAGTTCTCCGGATACCGCGCCTAATAGGCTCATAGCCGGATATTGGGGATAAGCTACCAAGATCGCGACAACGGCCACTATGGTTGCAGGGGCACATATTGCCGCAACTTTTGCCAGGATTTCAAACTCACCGGCAGCTTGGAGTACCGCTGTGCGCGGTTCCCGCATCGCACGAATAAGTACAACAACGCCGGTCAACGCCAAAGCGGTGAGTACAGATCTAGCATCATATCCTTCTTTATTAACTGTCGAAGGAAAATATTTTAAGGCAAATAGTATAACTCCAGCATTTAGCAGCCAAGTGCAAATCACGGCAGAAGCAATAAAACGAACGTCCGACGCCAAATCCTTAAATAATCCTAATTGAATTTTCTTAGCTAATCGTGGCCGCTCAAATTGTACAAGGCCCGTTAAAACTACGCCTATTGGTCGAAATAGGAGATTAGCGAGCGCGATCGGCGCAAAAATGCTAGCACCGAGCAACAACGTGACGACGTACGCATGGAAATTTGCGGTAATTTGTGTGGCGAATACTGCAGAAACTGACCATTTGCCGTGCTGCTGAAACGACAGATAATATACTGATAGTGGAGAAATTATAGCTTGCTTTGCAGCAGATAAAAACGACCTTGATCCCAAGATCATAGATGCAAAGCACATTAGTATCTGCAATATTAAAACATTTTCTAACGTCACCTCACTACTATAAAAAAGGAATAGGATTCCGATGAAACCGCTCGCTCCGTAGACAATGTCTGAAATTGAAGCGGCCTTACGGTCGTTTAAAGCTAAATCGGCGCTTCTGCCAAACCACCGAACTAGCATAGCAGCGGTAGAGACGCCGAATAGGGCCGCTTCATATCCTGACGCGCCAGCTAACGCTGTTAACCCGCTGGCAGCAAAAGCAGCCAATATGGTAAAGGCCATATTCGCTTTAAAAAAACTGCCAAGGACCCGCAATTGATTGGTATTCATTCCGGCGATAGCAACCACCAAGGGGGTTGCGAATAAACCATTTGATAGACCAAGTGTGGCAGCAACCACAACTTGACCGAAAGCGAATAGTCCAAAGAAGTGTGCCGTAGTGAACTGCTGTAATGTGATGCCAAGTAAAAAATTAGCTGCGGCAAAAATTATTGGACCCGTTAATCCAACTAGGCCGCGTTTCAAGGTCTCAGCGTTCATACTTGCGTCCACCGACTATCTGGAAGCTTTACTTCGGCCTGTATGACGTAAAAGACGATAGAGAGCGTATGGATTAGTTGCCAAGTATCGCCAAATAAGCCGTTTTGGATCATCCATTGTTCTGTAAAGCCATTCTAGTCCGGCCTTCTGCATCCATTCCGGTGCTCTTGGAGCATCGCCCGTCAAGTAAGAAAACAGCCCACCGCATGTCTTTAGCCAGCCAATTCCATGCAATCGATCTCTGTTTCTAACGCACCACAACTCCTGCCTCGGCTTGCCAAGCGCTACCCAAACAACATCTGGTTGAGTTGCTAGAATTTCTTCACAAACCGCAACATCTTCATCTTCAGAAAAGTATCCGTGACGGTGCCCGGCTATAATGACGTTAGGGTACATTTCACGAATCTTGGAAACTGCAGCATCATTCTGGGATTTCGTTGATCCTAAGATATAGAAAGACAGTGAATTTGCTTGTGCTGCACGTGCCGCATCATGAAAGAAATCAGTAGTGCATATGCGCTCAGGAAGAGGGTGGTCGGTGAATTTGCTAAAAAACACCACCGGCATTCCATCTGCATGAATGATGTCTGCCTTGTCCATTGCCTTGGCGAACTCTTGGCTTTTGCCGGCAAGCGCTATGCCCTGACCATTTGATGAAAAAACCAGCTTCGGCGGTGTGTGCTCTCGATCATTTCTGGCAGATAAGCAGTCAGCTACCATAATGTTAGCTAGCTCGCTACGAGTAGAAACTAATGTAGAAAGTCCGCCTACTATAATATTTACTGCCAAATTATTTTGCATCCAAGTACTCCTGATGCCAGTCTATAAATGAGCTGACCCCATCTTCCAATTGGATGGCCGGGCAAAAGCCGGTCAATGCTCTCAACAGATCTGAATCGGCATAAGTTTCCTCAACATCACCGTCCTGCATGGGTAACATTATTTTTTCGGCCAGAAGACCCAGTTTTTGTTCGATAATTCCAATGAAATTTAAGAGCCCAACCGAATTTCCGCCGGCTATATTGACTACTCGCCACGGAGCCACAGGAGATAACGAGTCTTTAACGCCAGGGAGTTCAACTGGCTTACCTTCTTCTGGAGTGGTCGCAATTAGACGAGTAATGCCCTCTATTAAGTCGTCTATATATGTGAAGTCTCGGCGCATTTTACCATCGCCATAGACTTCAATTGGCTTGTCAGACCTTATTGCCGAAACAAACTTGAAGAGTGCCATGTCCGGACGTCCCCAAGGACCATATACAGTAAAAAATCTGAAACAGGTGGTTGGGATCTTAAAAAGATGTGAGTAGGAATGGCTCATCGCCTCGCAGGCCTTCTTAGTGGCTGCGTAGAGCGATACCGGGAAATCGGTGCGGTCGGCCTCGCCAAACGGCATGGCTTCGTTGCCGCCATAGACAGAGGAGGTGGACGCAATCAGCAGGTGCTTGGGCTTGGTTGCCTTGGCCAGTTCTAGGAGATTGAACGTGCCGATGACATTGGCGCTGATATAGGCCTCGGGCGCCTCAAGGCTGTAGCGAACGCCGGCCTGGGCGGCGAGGTGAATGATCACCTCGGGAGCAAACTGCTTGCCCGCTGCATTGAGCTCCGCCTTGTCCTCGAGCATGGCTTCCACAAAGTGGAAGCCATTAGAGCGTCTCAGTATGGCCAGACGTGCCTCTTTGAGGGACACGTCATAGTATTTGGTCATGCCATCGAAGCCGAGTACCTCATGGCCATCAGCGAGCAACCGCTTAGAGAGGTGAAAGCCGATAAAGCCGGCTGCACCCGTAACCAGGATCCTCATTCTGCAGCCGCAGACCGGTCAGTCGTTTCATAGGAAACGGGGCGCCCAACGCTATGATAGGCAAACCCTGCCGACTCCACTTCCTTCTGACGGTAGACGTTGCGAAGATCAACGAGAATGGGGGCCTTCATGGCGGCCTTAATCCGTTTGAAGTCCAGCGAACGGAATGCATTCCATTCGGTGACCAGAACGAGGACATCGGCTCCGTCTGCCACGTCATAGGCATCGGCCACATACTCGACATTGTCGAGAACCGACTTCGACATCTCGATACCTTCAGGATCGAAAGCGCGGATGGTTGCACCGGCATCCTGCAATGCCTGGATGATCGAAATGGATGGCGCATCGCGCATGTCGTCTGTGTTCGGCTTGAAGGTCAGGCCCAGAATACCAACCGTCTTGCCACGAACATTGCCACCGGCGGCGGCAATAACTTTACGGCCCATGGCGCGCTTGCGGCGCTCATTGACCTCGACGGTGGCTTCCACTAGGCGAAGCGGGGAATCATAGTCCTGGCCAGTCTTTACCAGTGCCAGCGTGTCCTTGGGGAAGCAAGAGCCGCCATAGCCGGGACCTGCATTAAGGAACTTGCTGCCGATGCGGTTGTCGAGACCGATACCACGCGCCACGTCCTGCACGTCGGCACCCGTGCGCTCGCAAAGATCGGCCATTTCGTTGATGAACGTTATTTTCATCGCGAGGAATGCGTTGCCGGCATATTTGATCAGTTCGGCCGTGCGACGCCCGGTGAACATCAGCGGCGCCTGATTCAGGTACAGCGGGCGATATACCTCGGTCATGACCTCGCGGGCGCGTTCGTCTTCAAGGCCGACCACGATGCGATCTGGGCGCTTGAAGTCCTCGATAGCTGCGCCTTCACGCAAAAATTCGGGATTAGAAACAACGACAACGTCTGCTGATGGATTTGCATCACGAATGATGCGCTCTACCTCGTCCCCCGTGCCAACGGGTACCGTAGACTTGGTCACCACTACAGTGAAGCCTTTCACGGCCCGTGCGATGTCCGCCGCTGCCGCATAAACGTAGGAAAGGTCCGCATGGCCGTCGCCACGCCTTGAAGGAGTGCCGACACCAATGAAAACCACGTCTGCATCAGCGACGGCTGGAGCGAGGTCAGTGGTAAAGCTCAAACGACCTGCCTTGGCATTCTCGCTGACCAGCGCTTCAAGCCCAGGCTCAAAAATCGGAATCTTGCCGTCTTTTAGAGCAGCAATCTTCTTTTCGTTTAAATCTACACACACAACATCATGACCAAAGTCAGCGAAGCAGGCTCCGCTAACAAGACCGACGTAGCCACTGCCAATCATCGTGATACGCATATTGTCGCCCCAACTTACCGTACTCACCCTTAGTACATAAGTTTTAGCCATCACGAAACGGGGAGGTTCCACACCGGTTAAAGAAAGTTGATTGTTCGATTCAAGGTATCTTCAGCAAGCGCGGGGCTTTTTGAAATCTCTTCTCAGATCGCATAGAACATATGCATGAAGGAGCTGGCTTCAAACAGTCCAAACAATGCCCTTCCGCTTAAACCTGGATCAGCTAGCCTCGTATAAGAAAAGACCGTTCGCAGGCTTTAGCAGTGGGACTGGGAATCCAAAAAGCTCAATGAAATGGGTTTCAAAAACGGGTCCCACCTGAGCCTAAGCAGTTGTTCCTGCTATTCTTGCCTATTCCGGTCCCCGCCGTTCCCCTTCCGTATCATTCAAGCGGATATTGCGATCGCATTCCGGTGCGTAAAGAGCACTTACCTTGGACACGACCTCGGTGTCGGGTTCGAGCGTGACGAAGCCATGGGCAAAGCCCTTGAGGACCAATATCTGGTTCCAGTTCGCAGCTGACACCTCAAGGCCGACCCACTTCCCAAACGTGGCGGAAGAGTTCCGGATATCGACGGCAACGTCGTAAATCGAGCCCTTCATCACACGTATCAATTACCTGGGCGCTGGGCGGCAAATAAAGGGACCGCTGAGTGGCCTTTTACAATAATTAGCAAAAAGGATTAGTGGGATGCTGCCACCCAGCTGAGCTATCAAATGGCCTTCCCGTCCCCATCCATGATCCGATGAGTTGCTGTCCATGGTAAGGCAGGATCAAAAGCGCCGCATATGCGCGCAGGTGATCTATGCAAGGTAGGTAAGGTCTGATCGAGTTTTCCAAGCTGCACTCATGCCGTTGTCAGCATCGGCTTCCATCATGATAGTAAAGTTTTCGAACAGCAGCATATCGTGATTATTTGAGAAGACCTGCCCTAACCGTAGGTCAATTATCGCGCTTTCTCCAGCTAATTAGCAGAACGCTGAACTTCGTTAGGGTTTTATGACCATGCCTCGCCGGTGCGATCAGAGATGATTTTCAAGGTGAAGCTTAACGGTTGGTTGAGTTAACCGTGCCGTGCAGCGAGCAACGTTGCCTTGCCAAGGTTGCTTGTTCACCTTGCTAGATCGCTACTAGTAAAAAGCCGAGGAAGCCGAACCTACCCACTACTCTTTACGCCAAACCGGTCGCTAGCTTTGCTTCACCAGCTCCGCCAGCAAGTCAGTCCAAGCTGTCCAGCGAGCAGGTTGGCTTGTTATTCAAAAACCTCTGCGGAGTTGAATCGACCTGCAGCCGCGTCTTTGGCCGAAAGTTGCACCGATCCAACGTCGATAGGCCATTCGATGCCGATGTCCGTGTCATCGAAGCGGATATTGCGATCGCACTCCGGTGCGTAAAGTGCGCTGACCTTGTAAACGACCTCGGTGTCGGGTTCGAGCGTGACGAAGCCATGGGCAAAGCCCTTCGGCACCAGGATCTGGTTCCACTTGGCCGCCGAAACCTCAAGGCCGACCCACTTGCCGAACGTCGGCGACGAGCGCCGGATATCGACGGCAACGTCGTAAATCGACCCCTTGACCACACGGACCAATTTATCCTGGGCGCTTGGCGGCAATTGATAATGCAGGCCGCGCAGCACGCCTTTTGCGGCCGAATAGGAATGGTTGTCCTGCAAGAAGACCAGATCGATCCCGGCAGACTTGAGCTTGTCGGAATTATAGGTTTCCGAGAAAAACCCGCGGTCGTCCCCAAATTTGCCCGGCATGATTTCGAGCACATCGGGGATTTCTAGCTGTCGCACATCAACCACGGTTCACCTCGGTCAGACGGCGCAGATAGGCGCCATATTCGGTTTTTTTCAGGCTATCCGCGCGCCGCAGCATGTGTGCATCATCGACATAGCCGAGCTCATAGGCAATCTCTTCGAGACACATGACCTTGGTGCCCTGCCGGTGCTCGATCGTGCGCACGAACGACGAGGCCTCGTGCAGGCTGTCATGGGTGCCGGTATCGAGCCAGGCATAGCCGCGGCCCAGCTTGGCGACATCCAGCCTGCCGCGCTCGAGGTAGATATTGTTGATGTCGGTAATCTCGAGCTCGCCGCGCGCCGAGGGCCTTATGTTGGCCGCGATGTCGAGCACCTCATTGTCATAAAAGTAGAGGCCGGTAACCGCCCAGTTGGATCGTGGGTTCGCCGGTTTTTCTTCGATGGAAAGAGCCTTTTGGGTCGCGGGATCGAACGACACCACGCCATAGCGTTCCGGATCGCTGACCCAATAGGCGAATACCGTGGCACCGGCCTCCTTCTTGCGCGCATCGGCGCAGAGCTCCGCTAGGCCTGCACCGTAAAAGATGTTGTCGCCCAGGATGAGTGCAACCGAGTCATCGCCGACAAAGTCGCGGCCGATGATGAAGGCTTCGGCCAGCCCATTGGGTTCGGCCTGCTCGGCATAGGATAGCGAAATCCCGAAATCCGATCCGTCGCCAAGCAGGGCGCGGAAAGCGGGCAGATCGCGCGGGGTCGAAATGATCAGCACTTCGCGGATGCCCGCCAGCATCAGAACGCCGAGCGGATAGTAAATCATCGGCTTGTCGTAAATCGGCAGGAGCTGCTTTGAGATCGGCAAGGTCACGGGATAAAGCCGTGTACCACTGCCGCCGGCGAGAATAATGCCCTTCACGTGAGACCCTCAAAATACAGCTTGTCCGAATTTATAGCGCTCATTAAATGCTCCGTACCGCACGGGCAAGGACCGTTTTTATTGTTAAGTGGTTGCTGGTTCAATTGGCAGCCCGAGGGCAGAGCAACTTAAATAGAATGGCTATCATGCAGAATACTCCCGCGATCACGGCGAGGCTTGGCCTGGCGCTACTTGTGTTTCTTGCATGCTTCGTACAGATGTCCCTATCAATTCCTAGTTTTCCAGTGGGCGGACTCGATCCGTCTTGGACGCTTGCCATGAACTATGCAGTGGCAAACGGCTTATCGATTGGTAAGCAAATAGTATTTACATTTGGGCCATACTCTTCCGCTTACACAAATTCTTACAACCCAGATATATTTCACCTAACAACTATCGCTTATTCTATAATCGCATTTAGTGTTTCTGCATCTATATATAATAGCGATCAAAAGCACGTTTGGATAATAGTATTATTAATAGTAATTATGCCATCGATTGCTAATTCCAGAGACACATTTTTTATATTCTGTGCATTTATGAATTGCGCCGTCACTTTGTACTTCTGCTTGGCCCAGACAGTAAATAGACGGTCTATGATCGTATCCGCTATTTTAGGAGCCCCAATTTATGCACTTCTGCCTTTAATAAAAGGTAGCTTTTTAGTTGCTAGCGTAGCGTTTTACCTAATTATTATGTCCAGCCTAATTTTTAGCAGATCATTCATTGGCGCTACAATATTTTCAATTGTAGTGTTTATATTCACTTTGATACTTTGGATTATAGCAGGGCAAAATATAGAAGGTATTATTCAATACTATAATTCTATGATGCCAATCATAAGTGGCTATACAGACGCAATGTCACTTTATTTTGGCTTGGTTTCTATTATTGTTTTCATTATAGGATGTGCAATAGTAACGGCTACTTTATTTATTCGTGATTTTAATAGAGAATACATTCTAACATTTTCTCTTTTGATTGCTTCCTATGTTGTATTTCTATTCATTTCATTTAAGGCTGGATTCGTTCGTCAGGATGGCCATGTCGTGGCTGCGGGTACCGCGCTAATACTCGCAGGGAGTACGCTCATAGCGTTCCGCGCTCCATGGAGCCAATGCATCGGTGTCAGATCAAGCGCCTCCAATGTCACCAGCGTGATTGTTATCGGTATTGGGTTTCTGGTAAATTCTGCATATGTGCCCGTCTCTAGCTTATTCAATTTGAATAACGGTGTCGGACAGATTCAGTCTTCGTTACTAGGATTGGGTAATCTTTTTGACCAAGAAAACTGGAAAGCTCAATATGTGGCTGGATTGGCAGCCATTGGCTTCGATTACTCGAGCGACGAAATCGTTGGCACTGCGGACCTATACAATTACGAGCTGTCTCACCTGTTTTCAGCGGGTATTAAATGGTCACCACGACCGGTATTTCAAAGTTACTCTGCATATACTCCGCAACTAATATCGATGAATGCGGAGCATCTAGTCGCAAAGGATGCGCCAGATAATGTGTTCTTCACGCTTCAAACTATTGATGGCCATCTTCCAACTGTTGACGACGGTGCAAGCTGGCCTGCCTTGATCGCAAATTATGATGCGGCGGCGCTTCGCGGCGATTTTGCTCACTTCGTCAGAAGGCCAAACGCCTTTCCGCTCTCAGCAGAAGTAATTCTTAATGGCTCCTGGAATCTTGGCGATAGAATAGAATTACCTCTCACCACTGACCTGTACTTCGCAAAAATCGCATTTGCAGAAACGATCGCGGGTAGATTTATGAAGCTCTTTTTGAAATCAACTCCAACTTTTATAGACCTATTTTATCCGGATGGTACCTCTGCGACTTATCGACTACCAGCAGGGATGGCCAGTTCGGGATTCTATATTTCTCCAATGCCGCTAACGACGCGGGAAGTTGTAATGCTCTTACAAGGCGAGGTGGCTTACTTGAGCAGAGACCGGCCAGTTTCCTTCTCTCTGCATGGCGCTGAACTCGCAAACTTTTTGTGGAAGGACACCGTGGATGTGGTCTTGGAGCGTCATGCCGTCGCCCAGAAGGGGTTACCAGATGGAGTTCGAACCCAAAGGGTTAACGATCCGCTCATCGGCCAAACAAGAGAGAAGGCCTGCTTGGGTGTGCTCGACACAATAAATGGGGGGGGTGTGCCGCCGCCCGGGCAGCGAAGTTTGGCAGTAGGCGACGCGCTAATGATAAAGGGTTGGCTGTACGGCGAACGTGAGGGAGCGGCAATTCCATCTCAAGTGTACCTGCAGTTGGTATCCAGTGGAAATGTCATATCGACCTTTCTTATGAACCGTACAGCGCGTGACGATGTCAAAATTCATTTTAATAACCCGAATCTGCCTGACCTAGGATACGAGGCAGCTGTAACGGTTCCAAAAAATATTGACACCGTCCAAGTCCTTTATCGCGACGGTGAGGCGATCACGCACTGCGTAAATCTCAATTTTTCGGTTCTGCACACTGATGATAACTAATTGGCGCACTGATCGTACGATAGTATCTATATGCACTTAATATTCAGTCGGTCACCGAAAATGCTATTGAGATTCATCGTTGCCAAGCGAAATTTGCCAATCGGGAGGATAGGAATAAATTGCCGAGCCTGAGGCGTAGTAGTCCTGAACTGCGCTGCGCCAATTGTCGGATGCAGCGCGTTCTCGCCGCTGCCATGCGCTCGGTTCTGACTGTAGGAGTAAGAGCCCGAGCGTTAAAACTCCAAAAAAATTAACAGAAACAGACTTTTCTGCCAGCAAGGTACCAAAGGCGCATATCGTCAGCGCCGATGGGATGTACCAGTATCGAAATCCTACTATTCCGCTTTCAAAAATGCCTGGGTTTGCGGTGAATCGATATGCTGTAAATCCTGTCACTAAAACTGCTCCTAAGATAAGACCAGAGCGGGCGATGCGAAAATCGCCAATAGTCAGTATCGCTACGACAGCAAATGAAAGAAGTATCGCCGCCAAAGTAGATCCACCCAAACTTTGAGTAAACAGATCAATCATTTCGGGTAGAAATTCTGAGGCGTCCACAGCAGATTTTGGCGATGTGGTGAGAATAAAAATAGCTTGTACTGCCGCCAGAATGATCGAAAGGGCGGCGATGAATGCTTCGGATTTATTCTTAGCTCGGACAGCAAAAAAAAGTCGAACTAGGTAAATTGGCGCCGAAAATACCGAAAATGGTCCGGAAAGCGACGCAAAGAGAATTAACGTCGTACGATTTGATAATATCGCGGCGCTGCAAGAAAACCTGCTGATCGCAGTTACAAAAAGACCTATTGCCAGAATCCACTGCAAATTAGTCGGAGTTGCTAGAACTTCGCTCGCTCCAAAAGCCAGTATTGGGGCAAGTGAACACACCACCCCTGCTACTCCACCTATAGCCGTTGCGATGACGAACGACACCCATACAGTGATCGCAAAACTCGCCCAGAAGAATATACCTACCGTCCAATCAAGTGGAAAAAGCCCGGCAAAAGCGGCAATTGACCTGGGCAGTAGGTGAAGGTAGCCGGCATACGGTATTAGAAAACTGCCGAGCCCTACTTTTCTCCACTCGTCGAAAAAGACAGTTCCGTCTTCTGCCCAAAAGGCAGGATGCAACAAGGCATCAGGTACTCGGAAGAAGAAAAGCGCCGCGGCCAGAGCGGCTGCGAACCAAGACAGCGCAATGCCATTGGGGGCCGCCATTTTTTCTTGGGGAGCCATTGAAAGTTACACCTTCCGAAACGTGTAGAACCGATGACCTACAAAGCTGGTCACCGCTGGTGCCAGTACTCCGATAATGTGGGCGATGTCGTTGGCGTACCATGTAAACCCGATAGCCGGGAAGACATAGCGGGCCAGGCCGACGCTGATCAGCCAGGTCAGTGCCAGGGCAAAGACGTTGACGATGGCGAAGCGATAGAAGTCGGATCCGAGCGAGCGGCCCGAGGCCTCGAAGACGAAGAGGCGGGCTAGCACGAAGGCAGTGGCCATGCCGCACAGATAGGCGACGAGGACCGCATACTCGAACGGCATCATGAAATTGAACAAATAGCGCGAGCCGATATTGACGGCCGCGGCAAAGCCGCCGGTCAGTAGGAAGCGTAAAAACTGGCTGGATACCATTGCTAGACAATGGCCTCCACAGCGCCGCGCGGCACCGTAGCGACCATGTCTTTGGCAAAGCGAACGCTTTCCGAAATGCCGCGATCCTCGGGATAATAATAGCAGGTATCGGCAATCTGCAGCCCGGCGATGGGCGTTTGCACCGGAGGAATCTTGGCGAGGAAGCCCGGCTCGCAGATCGGCTGGGCGTAGCGCAGGCGACCGACCTTGATGTCGATGATATCGGCATCGCTGATCTCGGGGTTGAGCAGCTTGACGTAGGAGCGGGTTTCGGCCTCGAAGAATTCGGCAGGCTGGTCGAACTTGGGGTGGGTTTGCGGCATGTAATAGGGCACGTAGACGATGGTCTGGTCCAGGTGCCGCAGGTTAGAAAACTCGACGATACCAGGGATATCGATCCGCTCGTCGTTGATATTGAGCCAGAAGTTTTTCGTTACCGGCTTGGTGATCTTGAGCAGGACGCAGACCACGCCGATGTTGTTGATGGCGCGGTACTTGTCCTTCCAGGCTTCGGGCAGGGCAGGGACCATGTCGGGAATATAGGGCGTGGGAGCGGTCGAGATGACGTAGTCGTGGGCCGTCATGCCCTGATCGCGGGTGGACACGCCCTTGACGCGGCCATCCTCGGCAACGATCTCGGCCACCGGATCGCCAAGGCGAATGATGCCCCCCAGCGCGGTAATCCTGTCGACGAGGGCATCGACCAGGGTCTGCGAGCCGCCCTCGATATAGCCAAGCTCTTCCTGCAGCAGCGACTTGCGCGAATTGCCGATGCGCTTGACGCGTGTCGCCAGCCAGGCCGCCGAGACATTGTCGGCATATTCGAAGAACTTGAGTTCGAGCAACCGCTTCCACAACAGATCATAGGTCTTGCGGCCCATGGTGTTGAGGAACCAGTCCTTGCCGCTGACTTTCTCGAGGCTGTCGAAATTGGACCGCTTGGTTTGCCAGAAGGCCGTGATTCCATAGCGGAACTTGTCGATCAGCCCCAGCTTGGGAAAGGTCAGCAGCGAGATAGGGTCGCCCCAGGCGTAGGTCTTGCCGTCGATGAAATAGGCCATCGAGGTCTGCCGCCAGACCATTTTGTCGCCAATGCCAAGCTCGTCCATCAGCTCGAACAACGGTCGGTCGGGCTTGCAGACGAAATGATAGAATCGCTCGATCGAGACGCCGTTGAAATCGAAATGCGCGGCCATGCCGCCTGCCACCTTGTCGCCTTCGTACACCGTGACGCTATGACCCGCCTTGAGCGCATGATAGGCGGCAGCCAGCCCCATGGCGCCCGCGCCAACAATGCCGATATTGGCCATGTCAGAACTCCAGATTGATTTTTGAGTAGACGGGATGCTGATGCGTTTCCGCGAGCGCTGCTGACAGCGGCGTTGCTTTGACGCCGAAGATGCCCGGCCAATCGATGATCTCGAACTCTTCGGGGATCACCAGGGCTTCGAGCTGGTTGATCGTGAAGGGCGGGTTCTTGTCGACCAGGGCATAGGTTCGCAGCATGAGCTCGAACAAGCCATAGGGGATTTTGATGATCGGCGTGCGCGACCCGATGGCGGTACGCAGGGCCTTGATCAGATCGATGTAATAGAGCTTTTCACGCCCTGAAATGTCGTAGGCCTCGCCGGGTCGTGGAACGTCCACGGCCGACATGATCACGCTGCAGAAATCGCCGGCATACAGCGGCTGCCGGATGAACTTGCCATTGCCCGGCACCGGGAAGACCGGGACCTTCTGCATGAACCGCGCCAGCCAGCCCAGATGCTTGCGGTCGAACCAGCCAAACATCAGGGTTGGGCGCAGGATGCACGCCGGTATGCCACTCTCGACAACCAGCTTTTCCTGAGCCTTCTTGCTCTCGGTATAGAAATCCACCGCCCTCGAATTCACCACCGAGGACGAGATGTGCACGATGTAGTTGATCCCGGCATCCCACGTTGCCTGCAGAACGTTGCGCGTGGCGGTCACGTTGTTGTCGATGAAGGGCTGCTCATCGAGCGCGCCGATCTGGGCGTGATTGAGGATCAGAGTGCCGCCGCCGGCGAAGGCCTCTTGCCAAATCCCGGGTTGGGCCAGATCGGCTTCGATCACCGTGATGTCGGGATGCAAGTCACGCAGCGTGACGATATTGGTCGGATGCTTGTCGATGGCGACAATATCGTAATCGCCGCGCGCCTTGAAACGCGTGATCAGATTTTGGCCAATAAGTCCCGCGGCGCCGGTGATGATCAGGCGCGGCTTCGGGGTGTCGGTCATCATGGTCAAAGCTTGGTCCGATGGAATATGGCAGAGGGAACAAAACGGATGATGGACATGATCGGGCGCCAGATCCAGGGCAGGTAGGGCTTGACGCCGCGTGGTTGGTCGGCGAGCGCGACCAGCTTTTGGGCTATGGTGTCAGGCTTGGCCCAGAGGGCGCCCTTCTTTTCGATATGGGCGGTCATCGGCGTATCGACAAAGCCCAGCCGGACGGCCAGTGCGCGGCCATTTCCCTTGGCCAGGCGGTGGGCAATGCCTTCGACCAGAGTGGTCAGTCCGGCCTTTGCGGCACCATAGATATAGTTGGACTGGCGGCCGCGGTCGCCGGCGACTGACGATATGGCAATCAGCACGCCACTATTCTGATCCTCGATCACATTCGCCACCGCCATGCACCATCCGGCGGCGCTCAGAAAGTTTACCTCCAGCATGGATCGGGCAGTAGCCAGGTCACGCTCATCGGCACGCTGATCGCCAAGCACGCCATAAAACACATAAGCGACGTCAAGCTTGCTGCTGGCTTGCCGGATCATTTCTGCAAGCTGCCGGTCCGGTGCCGCTTCCGCTGCAAGGTCGAGCACCATCGTTTCGCACCGTAAGGCGCCTCGCGCGATCAGGTCTGATTTGAGGCGTTCCAGCCGCTCGGCGTGCCGGGCCACCAGCACCAGAACATCGCCACGCGCTGCGTGCGCGCGGGCGGTGGCTTCAGCGATCCCGGACAGAGCACCAAGGATGATGACGGTCTTTGTGCTCATTTTTTTACAACACGCTCCCAGAAACTGGATTGAATATTCGGATCCTTCAGCGCGGCAAACTCGCGCCAACGCGGGTAGCCTGCCTGAAACATCTTTGCCGGCATTCGCCCATCCTTGGCTGGATAAAGACGCCCCTCGAACTGCGCCACAATGGCATCAAGTTGAGACATAAGATGCAGCGTTTTGGCGCCACGATTGGAAAAATCCAGCGCCAGCGTCGCTCCCTCGGTCGGAAACGACAGCATGCCGCCGGAGTTCTTGCTCCCCAAAGTCTTGAGGACCGCGAGAAAAGAGCCTTGTCCGGAAGCCGAGATGGTTTTGAGCAGGCTTGGCACTGCTTGCCCCGCGGCTTCCATCGGGATGACGCATTGATACTGATAAAAGCCCGCCGCACCGTACATCCGGTTCCAGTTCCGCAGTGCATCCAGCGGATAAAAGAACGACTGGTAATGCTCGCGCCGTCGGCTTGGACCGCGGGTTTGCATCCAGTTGTAAAACACGTTGAACATGCGGATCGAATGGCGATTGAGCGCCCATTGTGGAAAGTCGACGGGGAGTGCCGGGCCAGCGCCCTTGGTTGGCGCAGCATAATCGCCGTCGGAACACCAATTGGCACGCTGGAAGACCCCACGGCCCAGATTGGCGCCCTGGGCAGCACAGTCGATCCAGGCCACTGTATGCTCGAAATCACCGCTCTCTTGCGCGAGCTTGAAAAAATCGCTGACCGAAGAAAATGCGATCCGCTCGTTGTCCAGCCAGGCGCTGCCGATCCGAGTGAGCTGGATTTCCGCATCGAGGATGACACCGGTCAGCCCCATGCCACCGATTGTTGCCAGAAAAAGCGGATCGCCGGATCGGAGGGTCTGTGTCGTGCCATCGCTGCGCGACAGGGTGATCGCTAGGACCGCGCAGCCTATACTGCCTGCATTGTGATGGTTCTTGCCGTGAACATCGTTGGCGATCGCTCCACCCATCGTGATGAAGCGCGTGCCCGGGGTGGTGGGTAAAAACCAGCCTGCAGGCACAAGGATACGGTTCAATTGATGAAACGAAACGCCGGCCTCGCAGCGCAGAACGCCAGTATCGCGATCGAACTCCAGCAGCCGATCTAGCCCGGTCATGTCGATTAGGCGCTGGCTGGGATTTAGATTTGTGTCCCCATAGGACCGCCGCAACCCGACAGGCAAAATGCTGTGCCCGTCCTCTTGCTGCATCAGCAAATCAATTTCGTCCACGAACTGCGGCAGAGCGACGTCATGCGGCACCGACAGCGTTCGGCCCCAGGAAGAATAATCAAGGCGCGTTCTATACCCGGTCATATCACCGAAGCCACAAATGCAGCCGCCGCAATCGCACCGATCAGCAGGCTTGGCCGGTCGTGCAGCGCAAATGTCACTGGGTCATCGTTCAACTCGCCGCGGTGGCTGAGGAGCCAGATGCGGGAGGCCCATATCAGCACCATGGACACGACGCCCCAAAGCCATTCGGGGTGCGAATAGGCGGTTTCCGGATAGATGTCGTTGACTAGATAGAGGCTTAACACCAGCACAGCCACCATTTCGGTGGCAACACCGGTCGCCAGCGTCAGCGGCGCATCGCCGGTACGGTAGCCCCGGCCAGCTATAGGGTGATCGCCATCGACCTTCCTGGCGGCCTGCACGATTTCCACATGCCGTTTGGCGAGCGACAGCGAAAAGAAGAAGAAGAACGAGAACATCAGCAGCCAATATGAATTGGCGACGCCCAGCGCCACGATGCCGATCACGATCCGCAAGGTGTAAAGGCTGGCGAGAACGAAGATATCGACCATCACCAGGCGCTTGAGCGCGATCGAATAGGACAGCGTCACGGCAAGATACAGCAAAAACAGTCCAGCCACAGACCATGAGACCGCAACACCGATGGCGACCCCCGCACCGATCAGGCAAAGCGCTACGAGCAGAGCAATGCCTGCATCGATGTCACCGCTGGCAACAGGCCGGAACCGCTTGGTTTTGTGGTTCCGATCGGCGGTAATATCGAGGATGTCGTTGATGATGTAGGTGCCTGAGGCCATCACGCTCATGCCCAAGAATGTGATCAGCGCCGTGACGACGGCGTGCAGGTCGAAATACAGATGTGACAGCAGCAGTGGCGCAAAGATCAGAGCATTCTTGGACCACTGGTGAACGCGCATGAGCCGCATCCACTGCCGAAGAGAGCGATTTCTGCCCTCGAACTCTGCCTCGATGTCACATGGCATGGCTTCGACGCTGCGGCGCGTGGCGGGGCTGACGCCCACAAGAATGGCAGCGTCGGCAACGGCCCAAATTGGAATGTCGGCCGAGCTATCGCCCGCATAAGCGAAGCCCCCGGGAAATTCGGCGAGCAAAAAGTCGCGTTTGTGAATGCCCTTGAGATTATGATCGGCATTGGTGCCGACCGCGCTGTCGAACAAACCCAATTGCCCGGCAACAGCATCGGCGACACGCTGATCTGCGGCGGTGACCAAGTGCATTTCGCGACCCGCGGCTTTCTGATCGCGCAGGTAAGCAACGAAATCCTCGTTGAACGCTAAACGCTCGATATTGAGCGGAGCGCCGTCGATGACCTGCCGCTTGAAACCCGCTTTACCGCCCGAGATGGAGGCCACAGCCCGCACCGCTGCTACTGGTGAGCTAAAAAGCAGCTCCAGGAACTGTTCGACCAGCGTGTCGGTCTTGAGCAGGGTTCGATCCAGATCGACGATCAGTGGAAGGGCCTGGCCTGCCGCTTCTTCTACAACAGGCGATACGATCACAATGCCCCCAAAAACAATTGCGGCGGTCGCCGTGCTGCTCGCCACATACACCGGCTCAGGGTTTTTAGACAAACAAATTGCTCAACACACCCTGAAATCGACACGGACCCCGGCGATAGCTGATCTACATCGTCGCGCTGGTTCGCTCGCAGCTATCATCCTCTTCCAAAAGCGAATGTCGCCGCGACGATCTTCCAGGACTGCACGAGTGTGCGAGGCTGGGCCGATGCCTTGTCTAAACAGGGGGCATCGGGTACGAACCAGTCGCAAATATCAGCAGGGCCTCCGTGACAGCAATTTTTGGCAATTTCCCCCTAACCATGAAGCTTGCACGACGCGAGTTCGAGCAGCGCTTCCGGGGATCATTCCTAGGCTGGTTCTGGGCGCTGCTGGTCCCGCTGGCGATGCTGGCCGTGTACTCGATGGTTTTCGGGGTGATTTTTCAGTCCCGCTGGCAACGGCCAGGCACCGATGTGCAGTCTGAATATGGCTTTCCGCTCTTGCTGTTTTCCGGCCTGATCATGTTCAATTTTTTCAGCGATCAGTTCAACCGCGCCCCCGGGCTGGTGCTTGAAAACGTCTCCTACGTCAAAAAGGTGGTGTTCCCGCTCGACGTCCTGGTTGTCGTCAGCATGCTGACCTCGCTCGCCACGGCGGCCATCTCGTTCGTGGCGTTTTTCGTCATCTACATTACGTTCCACGGCTTGCCGCCGGCCACGGCATTGCTGCTGCCGCTGACCATAATTCCGCTGGCCTTTATCACCATGGGCATCAGCTATGTGCTGGCTTCGCTGGGGGTGTTCCTGCGCGACCTGAAGCATATCACCCCGCCGCTTTCGACGGCCCTGCTGTTTATGTCTTCAGTTTTTTACGATCCTTCGACCTTGCCCGAGGGCTATCGCTGGCTGGTCTACCTCAATCCGGTAACCCCGGCCGTCGACTTCATGCGTGACATGGTGTTCTGGGGCAACATTCCCAACCCGGTCAGCTATCTCGCCTATCTCGTGTTTTCCGTCATCGTTCTGCTGGCCGGCCATACCTGGTTCGCGCGGACCCAAAAGGCGTTTGCCGATGTCATCTGAGGTGGTTATCCGGGCATCGGGCCTGGGCAAGGCGTATCTGATTTACAAAAAGCCGGAAGACCGGCTCAAGCAGATGCTGTTCCGCAATAAGCGTTTCTACAACGAGTATTGGGCGGTGCAGAATGTCGATCTGACCATAAAACGGGGCGAGACCGTTGGGATCGTCGGCCGCAACGGGTCAGGCAAATCCACGCTGCTGCAGATGATCGCCGGAACGCTGACGCCCAATTCGGGAACGCTGAACGTGACTGGCCGGGTGGCGCCACTGCTCGAGCTCGGTGCTGGCTTCAATCCCGAGTTTACCGGCCGCGAGAATGTGCGGCTGTCGGCCTCGATTTTGGGCCTGTCCAACGCCCAGATTGTCGAGCGTGAACCCGCCATCCTGGATTTTGCCGGCATCGGTGATTTCGTTGACCAGCCCGTCAAGACCTACTCATCGGGCATGTATGCCCGACTGGCGTTTGCCGTGGCCGCGCACGTCGACGCCGATATCCTGATCGTCGACGAGATCCTGGCCGTTGGCGACGCTGCGTTTACCCAGAAGTGCATGCGGTTCATTCATCGCTTCAAGGAGCACGGCACCATCCTGTTCGTGTCGCACGATACGAGCTCGGTGAATGCGCTGTGTGATCGGGCGGTCTGGATGGAAAACGGCCAGGTCCGGGCCGAGGGCGAAGCCCGTGACATCTCGCTGGCCTACCAGGCCGCGCTGCACGGCGAAGCCGACGGCAAGTCGTTCTCGGTCACCGGCCGTCGCCGCGATGTGCCGCGGCAGCGCCAAGACATCCGGCATGATCTCATCAACAGTTCGACCAAGCGGAACGAGATCGAGGTTTTCGACTTTGATCCGAACGCACCGGCCTATGGAGCCGGAGGCGGACGGATATTGAATGTCGATATCGAGGACGCAAACGGCGTCTCTTCAGTCCTCGAAGGGGGTGAAGAGGTCTTCTTGCGCATCACAGCCGAAGCCACATCCCCGATGTTTGGCCCGATTATCGGCTTTTTTGTGCGCGACCGGCTCGGCCAGAACCTGTTCGGCGACAATACCTATCTGTCTTATGCCAACCAGCCGATCAGCCTGGAAACTGGTGAAACAGTAATTGCCCGGTTCAGCTTTCGTCTGCCCTATTTGCCAGAAGGGGATTACTCAGTGAGCGTCGCTCTTGCAGCGGGCACCCAAGCAGAACACGTTCAGCACCATTGGATCGACGAGGCCATAACGTTCCACGCCGTCGGTGGGGCCCATGAAAAGGGGCTGCTTGGGATACCGATGCACGAGATCGATCTGGCGAAGCTTGAGCTATAGGCGCTAGTGCTTATAAAATAACGCCGAGAAGGAAGTGCAGTTGTCAACTGACGAAATTCAGCCTTTACTGGAGCCGACAGGCGAACGACTTCACCCTGAAATATTTGGGGAAGTACGGCAGGAGCATGTTCATCGCTACAAATGGTGCCTAGAATCGGTTCGGGGCAAAGACGTTTTGGACGTCGCCTCAGGAGAAGGCTACGGATCTGCTATCATTGCAGCGGTTGCTAGATCTGTAATTGGAGTAGACATATCTGAAGCAGCGGTCGCACATGCGAACAAGCGCTATCAGAGGGACAATCTTTCATTCACGCACGGACAAATTGAGAATTTGCCCTTAGCCAGTAACTGCGTTGATGTTGTCGTTAGTTTCGAGACAATTGAACACCTTGTTGACCAGGAACTAGCTATCGAAGAAATTCACCGCGTTCTTCGGCCCGACGGCATCTTGATAATGTCTACGCCAAACATTGATATTTACACAAACAAACAGGATCACCACAACCCGTTTCATATGCGCGAGTTGTCGAAGTCAGATTTTGAGTCACTGATTTCCAAGCATTTCCCCGCTTTTCGGATTTTTTCCCAGCGTCTCGCTGTGGGCTCGATAATGCTACCCGATGAAGGCTTGGATATTGATAGTAAGGCCGATATATTTATAGATGACGGAAATTTAAGTCTGTCAGGAAATAACATTCCTGACATGATGTACTATATTGCCGTCGCCGGGAAAAAACTGAGCGACCTTCCGATTTTTTCTCCTTCTGTGCTTTTATCTTCTGCATACGACGTCTACTGGTCTACGCGGATGCATGTCGAAAATCTGCAGAACGATATCTCACAAAATCATCTACAACATCATCTACAACAGGATGAAGTAAAAAACCTGCTCGCTCAGTTGAGCGTGGTAAATACTCAATCCACCGTAAAAGACTCGCAGCTAGCAGCATTAGCTTCAAAAGCAAATGCTTTGTCGTCGAAGCTGGCTGAACAAAGCTTGGATTTGCTGGTGCTCAGCAGCGGGCTTTTCGACACTGATTACTATGGCACTGTTTCCTCACAGTCAGGCTTCAGCGCTGCGGAACTTGTTAGCCATTATCTTTCGGTAGGTGAAAAATTAGGGTTTCGTCCGTCCGAAGCTTTTGATCCAGCCTTCTACGCGCAAACAAACCCAGACGTTGTCGCCGCGGGGTTTGGCATGCTGGTTCATTACATTGTCAACGGACAGTGGGAAGGTCGCCTCCCCGTTGCCCCGAGGTTGGGCGCCGAGGTTTGATGTGCTGAAACTCGGCTAGACAGTGGGTCGGCGAGCTACATATCAGCAGGCATGTAGAGCCTGCAATCAAGACTTCTCTACGCAACATTCAAGAAATCGTAGGTAGCTTCAGCACACGCGGAGGATATGCGAGTCCGAAATCTTCATGCGTAAGTGAAAGATTGGGTGAGTAATAAGGGTCTGCCTCTAGCTTTCGTCCCCATTTGGTTTTCATGAAATGGGTCTCCCTGTTGAAGCGTGCTACCTTTTCAGGATTATCTTCCGCACCTCGCGAAATACTTTCAAGGTGATAGAGTTCTGCGTACGGGGTCCAGACATTGCGATACCCAAGATCACTGACTTTGAGACAAAAATCCACGTCGTTGAAAGCGACCGTTAGCTCAGTCTCGTCTAATCCGCCAACTGCATCAAAAATACTCTTTCGAACCAGCAAGCATGCTGCAGTAACCGCTGAAACGCCGTGCACGATTTTCAGCCGATCAAAATTACCATGGGAGTCGCCGCGGGCATGCTTGTGGTCATGACCCGCCACGCCGCCAATTCCTGTGATAACGCCGGCATGTTGGATCGTTCCGTCGGCATAGTATAGCTTGCCTCCGACGCATCCAATCCCGTCCTGTATAGACAAGGAAACCATCTCACGGAGCCATTCTGCCGAGATGACCTCGATATCGTTGTTGATCAAGCCGACAATGCTGCCTCTGGCCTGAGAGACAGCAAAATTATTGATAGCCGAATAGTTGAACGGCTTGTTGTAACGAATAATACGAACCTGAGGATTGTCTCTCAGGCTATCGAACCAGGCAATGGTTTCCGGTTCGACCGACCCATTGTCCACGATCAATATTTCAAAATTCCTGTAGTCGGTTTTTGAAAAAATAGAATCGACGCAGGCTTTGATGAGTCCGACGCGGTCGCGTGTTGGGATCACCAGGGAGACCAGTGGTTCTGGCGACGGTATGGAATACTTAAAACGGTAGACCGGAAGGCCGTCTACTGCATCTACCGTAGCGTGATCTGAACTACGTTGCGCATGGTCATGCAATGCATTCAGTCCGGCGGTATAGGCATAACTCTTCGCGCTTCCAGCACTCGCGGTCGAGCCCTCGGCTGCGCGCCAATGATAGAGAACCTTGGGAATATGTCGGATCTGGCTGGGTTGGAGACGCTCAACGACACGCAGGTTGAGGTCGTAGTCCTGGCTGCCCTCGAATCCTGTTCGCCAGCCGCCTAATTCACGCACCAGGTCTGCGCGATGGACCGTTAAGTGATTGAAATAGTTTTGCGACCTGAGTTGCTCAACGGAAAAGTCGGGTTTGAAGAAGGGGTCATAGCGGTTGCCGCTTCCATCGATCTTGTCCTCATCCGAATAGATCAAGCCCGAATCGGGGTTTGCGGCAATTTCCAACGCAACTTCGAAAAGCGCGTGCGGACGAAGAAGATCATCGTGGTCCAGGAGCGCTATCCAATCGCCGCGGACAATTTCCAAAGCACTGTTCGAAGCCTTGGATATGTGCCCGTTCTGGGGCCTGAAAACGACTTCAATCCGCTCGTCTTCAGCGGCGTACTTTTCCAAAACGTCGCGGACGTCCGGGTTGGTGGAAGCGTCATCTGCAACGCACAATTGCCAATTTGTGTAAACTTGGCCTTTTACGCTTTCGATTGCCTCGATCAGCAACCCTTTGGGTGCATTGTACACCGGCATGAGCACCGAAATCAGTGGCGTTTCGGCAAGTCGACGCGCCATGCTTCGCATCTGCGCAAGCTCTGGTTCGCTAAAGCTGTCATAGCGGCGAACCCATTCGGCATAGCCGGAGCCGGTCAATCCCAAGGTCTGTCGCGCCACAGATCGGCTCACCGCATGGCGCAGCCCGATGACACCATCCTTGCGTAAGATGGTATAAGACTTGGTGAGAAGACGAACCGCATCGTCGAAGGATGCGACCCGGCCCGCCGCTGCCTGCGTCACGCGCGTAGCCCGGTGCAGCGTAGTCGAAATGCGCGTCAGAGTGAGCCCGGCTGTCGAAATTGTGCCCGTTGCATCATGAGGATCGAAGCGCAGACGACGAACGTCACGAGCCAGTTGAAAGAATACCGCAGGCTCTTCCCTGGAGAACTGAAAAGCGATCGTTTCCTGTTCAGAAAAATCACTGCCGGTATCGAGGTACAGCTTCGCATGAAGGCGATCGGGCACGAAGACTGGCTTCGTGAACTCGATTTTATAAAGCCCGGGACGCAATGGCTTTGCCAACTGCAACAAAAAACGTGGGTCGTTACCGGTAAAGGTCCAGGCGGACAGTCCTCGATCGGCCTGCACAGTTTCGACATCGCCGATCGGAACCAGATCGAACTTGATCGGCATTGGCAGAATTGGCATGCATAGCACCTTAAGCGATAATGGCTTTCGCGAATTTCTCCACGCCGGACTCCCAGTCCGCCAAGCGATGTCCGAAAATACGGGTAAAACGATCGGTGTTCAGCCGGGAATTGTTGGGGCGCCGTGCCGGAGTGGGATAGTCAGCCGTTGAGATCGGCTCGACCCGCGCCGATGGACCACTGCGGGCTGCAGACCGGGCGAAGACCTCCGCCGCAAAGCCCGCCCAATTGGTCGATCCGGTGTTGGTCATGTGAAATACCCCGTGCCATTCAGTCCCGTCCGGATCAGCCGCGATGGTGCGGCAGACGGCCAGCACAGCTTCGGCGATATCGGGGGCATAGGTCGGCGTGCCATGCTGGTCCGCGACCACGCGAATGGTGTCCCGGTCCGCCGCCAGCCGCAGCATGGTGCGGGCGAAGTTATTGCCCCACGGCGCATAGACCCAAGCCGTGCGCAGGATCACATGCGCATCGTTTGCAGCCGCTACAGCCTGCTCGCCAGCCAGTTTGGAGGCCCCATACACGCCCGTCGGACCGGTCTGGTCCTCCTCGGTATAGGGCTCGGCCTTGTCGCCGCGGAACACATAGTCTGTCGAAATATGGATGATCGGCAGCCCGGCTGCCGCTGCCGCGGCGGCCACATTGCCGGCCCCGTCCCAGTTAATGGCAAAGGCCAGGTCGGCTTCGCTCTCAGCCTTGTCGACAGCTGTGTAGGCGGCTGGATTGATGACGATATCGGGCTGGTACCGCTCGATAGCCACGCGGATCGAGTCGGCGTCGGTGACATCGATCTCCGGTCGCCCGACGCAGGTGATGGCGAATTGCTCGGAGCCAGCAAGCGCCATGGCGCGCGCAACCTGGCCATCCTGGCCAATGACGAGAAGCTTCAAAGCCATGTCAGACCACCTGACCCAGGCGCTCTCCGGCATACGTCTTGTCGCGGATCGGTCGCCACCAGCTTTCGTTGTTGAGATACCAGTCGATCGTCTTGGACAGCCCGCTGTCGAAGGTTTCCTGCGGACTCCAGCCGAGTTCCCGCTCGATTTTGCTGGCGTCGATGGCATAGCGGCGGTCGTGACCCGGCCGGTCCGATACGAAGCTGATCAGGTCGCGATAGCTTTTACCGCCGCTGCGCGGCCGCTTGGCGTCGAGCAGATCGCAGATGGTTTCGACCACGGCCAGGTTGGTCCGCTCGGAGCGGCCACCGATATTGTAGCTTTCGCCGGGGGTGCCCTCGGTCGCGACCAGCGCCAGTGCTCGTGCGTGATCCTCGACATAGAGCCAGTCGCGCACATTTGCCCCGCGGCCATAGATCGGCAGCGGCTCTTCGTGCAGCGCGTTCAGGATAACCAGCGGGATCAGCTTTTCAGGGAAGTGATAGGGACCATAGTTATTCGAGCAATTCGACAACACTGTCGGCAGGCCATAGGTGTGGTGCCAGGCCCGAACCAGATGATCCGAGCCGGCTTTGGAGGCCGAGTAGGGCGAGGACGGCGCATAGGGTGTGTCTTCGGTGAAGACGCCGCTGTCGAACGGCAGGTCGCCGAAAACTTCGTCCGTCGAGATATGGTGAAACCGGAAGGCCTCCTGCCGATCGCTCGACAGACCGCGCCAATGGCTCAGCGCAGCGTCCAGCAGGCGAAACGTGCCGACGACGTTGGTTTCGATAAAAGCTGACGGACCATCGATCGAGCGGTCGACATGGCTTTCCGCTGCAAGATGCATCACATGCGTGATGTCTTCCGTGCGCATGATGCCCAGTATGGCCTCGCCATCGCAAATATCTGCCTGATAGAACTGGTAACGACCGGTTTGCTCGGCACTGGCGACCGAATTGAGGTTCGCGGCGTAGGTCAGCTTGTCGACATTGATGACCGTCGTATCCGCGCGCTCGGCGAGCAAACGAACTACAGCCGAACCGATAAAACCAGCGCCACCAGTCACTAAAATCCGCAAAGCCAGTTCTCCATTCGATAGCCGCCCCCATCTACCCTTGTGCGCTTGCAGAGAGCAAGCCAGATTACCGGAGAGCACATCGGCACGCGACCTAGCCAACAGATTGACGCATGGCGGCATTTTTAAGGGTAGACAGCCGAACGCGCTTTCCAGTGTTATCGACAAGGTTGGCAGGATACCCAAGGTTGGCATGATACCAAAGACCAGCTAGATGGTCGCTCACGCGCAGTTTGCCCTGCCCAGAAAGAAAACGCCGGTGGAGTTAGGTAAAGCCATTTCATCTGACAGTTTCATGTCGTGTACGGTTTTGCTCTGCACTTTTAATGGTGCTGCCTACCTTGATGAGCAATTGCGCTCCCTGGCGGAGCAGACAATTCCGGTCCTGAACCTCCATGTCAGCGATGACGGATCAAACGACGCGACGCTCCAGATCCTGCAGCACTGGCAGCAGATTTGGGCCAAAGGCGCTTTTCAGATCTCCGAGGGACCGCGACAGGGTTTTTCCGAGAACTTTCGCAGCCTGGTGCTGAGGGCATCTCTCGATCCCTATATCGCATTCTCCGACCAGGACGACATCTGGCACCCGGACAAGCTTGAGTGTGCCATCGCAACCTTGCGTGCGACGCCATCGGTGCCCGCACTCTATGGGTCCCGGTCGGTGCTGGTCGACGAGCATGGCCAAAAGATCGGTCATTCGCCACTGTTCCGCCGCCCTCCAGGTTTCGCCAATGCCCTGGTTCAGAGCTTCGCCGGCGGCAACACCATGGTCTTGAACCAGCCCGGTTTTCAGCTGATGCGCGAGAGCAGTCGCCGGACCGCCTTCCTGATGCACGATTGGTGGGCTTACCTCATTGTTTCGGGCGCCGGTGGAGCGGTCTACTACGATCCGACCCCGCATATCGACTATCGCCAGCACGCCAGCAACGTGCTCGGTGGCGGCCTCTCCCTGGCCCGGCGACCGCAGCGCTTGAGGGAGCTCTGGAACGGCAAATACGTGCGGTGGAACGCGTCCAACCTCAATGGGCTGGACACCTGCAGCGATCTGCTCGACGACCGCGCGCTTGCGCTCATCGAGGCTTTTCGCCGCGTCAGGACAAGCGGCTCCATCTCTGCCGTACGCCAGTTACGCCGGTCGAAAATCTATCGCCAGACGCCAAAAGGCGACATCGCCCTGATGCTTGCGGCGCTGTTCGGGCGGCTCTAGGCGGCAATTATTCGTGCCCTTTTCCCATCCGGCCCGAAAATCCGTCGCGCAATCCGCGCGCCATCATCTGTCTCTGCTCTCGATGCGGCGTGGCAAAAACTGCGTTGATCAGCAGGTGCAGCACTATCTTGGGCATTTTGAGGAAACGCCATTTGGGCTGCAGCCAGCTTTGACGCAGCAGCCAGATCGAGTTCCGCACCATATAATAGTGACGCATCGGACTGTGCGTCGAAATCGTGCGACCGAAAACCTGCATCGGAACCCCTAGTTGGTGGTCCATTTCGGCATCGAGAGCGACATAGGACCGATAACCCGCCCTCAAGGCCCGCAATCCCCATTCGATGTCGACATAGTCGATGAACAACTCGTCGCGCATCGTGCCGACCGCATCGACCGCGGACAGCGGCACGAGAGCGCCCGACGCGATCAGATGATCGACCTCGAGCAAATTGGCATTGCTCGAGGATCGCCCCCGCGCCGCGAGCCTACTTCGGCTGTCCCAACGACCGTCGACAAGGCTCGGGCCCACTGCCGCGACCTTGATGCCCTCAGACAATAGAGTGTCCAAGTGAGAGGCCAGTTTGCGCACCATGCCGGGCGAGGGGACGCTGTCCTGATCGAGCAGCAACACGCGATCTGCCCCCAGACTTCTTGCCGCATCCAGCCCGATATTCTGGGCCGCGGCTATCCCTTGGTTTTCTCCCAGAGCAATGAGCCGCTGTTTCGGTGTCAGCATCCGCCTGATCGCTTCGACGACGAGGGTCGGTGAGCCGTTGTCCACAATCACGGCCATGTCGCAGTCTGTCCTGATGGACAGCAAAACCTGCTCCAGCCGTTCAGGTGAAGGATCGTACGTCACGATCACAGCCCCGACGCTCATAGCTGATGCCCCATGTTGAACCGCCACACTGTCCGCCTGCAACCTGACGCACCGATCAACACGTGTCAGTCGTCGCTCAGATCTTGGGCCTACCTATCAGGGGCTGAGACGTCAAAATAGCTATTCTCTGCGATGATATTGGGGATCGCGGTCTTGCAATGAACGTCTGGTAGACTGGCAGTTTCAAAAATCGACCGAGTTTGGCGGCATCACCGGCCCACTAGTTATGGGCAAGTGATATGTTAAAAGAGCGGAGCCTAGCAACAGTTTGGTATCCAATCAGAGCGGTGTCGCCGTCTTTCTTGGCAAGCCAATTTCGGTGGGCATGAGAACTGAAATTGTTTAATGAAATGAGTGCGAAAAAGGCGTCCCACCGAGCATCAACCAATTGTTTTTCCTATCAAATCGTAGTCCGGTCCCGGACCCCATCAGCCTAAATCGACGGCACTGCGCCCACGATCCGCAATGACTGGCCTTCATAGCCATGCAGCCGGATGAATAGCTCGCCGGTTTCGGGCAAATCGCCGTAGATTTTGCCGTTGAGCATGTCCACAACCGGGCCGGTCTGAATCTGCTCGAGAACGATGGTTTCCTCGAGCGGCGTCGGGCCAAAGTTGAGGGCGGTCACCTGGGTGCCGCGACCGTCGGGCAGTTCGTGCACCATGATCAGCAGCGCCGGGTTCAAAACGTCGGGGATGGCGATCTGACGGGCGGCGTAGAGGCCATACGATTGGCGGACGGCCAGCAAATGCTTGAGCTGGTTGGCGAAGGAGTTCGGATCCTGCAATTGCTCGTTAAGCGAACCGTAGAGCGTGCGGGCCTTTGGCAGCCCGGCACTCGAATGTTGGGCATGCGGATTGACGTCGATCAGATCGTACGCCCCGCGTTCGATCCAGCGCGTATCGCCTTCCGCGATCAAGTCAGCCACCCCTTCAGCCTTGAGGGGCAAGGCGCCGACCAGGTCCCAGCCGGAGAGCGCAAAAACCCCTGGCTGATAGGCATTGTACATCACGAGCAGCAGGTGAATGCGCTGGATCAGCTGCTTTTGCTCGTCGGTGATGTTGTCCAGATCGCGAATGCCGAGCGCCGCGGTGATGACGCTGATCGTCGTGCAGGCGACGCCGTTGGCCACGAACCGCAGATTGTATGGCGCCGCGTCTCCTGTCAGCTTTTGATACATGATATCGCGCAAATGCTCGCGCAGCAGCCCACCCGGCCAAGCCTGCCCTTCGAAGGTGAAGGTGTCGTTGGCGTGCTTAGTCCAGAAGTGAACCAGCTCCAGCGTCAGCTCGTCATGGTTCTGCATGGCGTGGATGAGCGAAGCCGGCTCGATATTATACTCGGGCACCATGCGCATCATCAGCCGCAGGAAGTCCGTCGTGCCGGTCAGCAAGGCGTGCTGATAGGCCGGCCGGGTGATGAAATCATAGCTGAGATCGGCTCCGCCCTTGGACATATCGGCAATGTCGTCGACCGTCAGGTTCAGCTCCTGGAACGAGAAACCACCGGCCTTCCGCACCATGCCGGCAATCAGCTGATTGCCCACCAGTGACAGCGGATGTCCTTCGGACCAGGCGGTTTCGCCCTGGCGGACTTCGACGCCCAAGAAACCGTTGGCATCGAGCCGCAAGCCGCGGGCACCCAGCACATCGAGCGAATGAAGCGCATCGCCAACTATCATCTGTTGCGCCGCAAAAGTGGGGTCGAGCCAGTTCAGCGATGGCTGGCCTTCCTTGAAATAATGCAGGTAGACCCAGCGGCGAGCGACGCCATCGACGCCGACGATGACGTCGGTGGCGCTCCAGTCGGTTTCCTTGACGCCGGGTTCAAAGAAGATCACGCGGCGCAATTGGCCAACGATATAGCCCTTGCTCTTGAGCGCCTCGACGCTGTCGGGTGACATGTTGGCGGCGCGGCGGCCCTCGGGGATCGGGGGCAGCAAACCCCAGTCTTCCTCGGGAATTTCGACCATGTGGTAGAGGCCGGGATAATCGCCATAGAACATTTCGGCCAGGCGGAAGTCGGCGCCCTTGCCGGTGTGAGCGGGAATGATATCGTCGATGACGATGGCATTATAGGCCGCTGCAACGCGGCTCATGGCGATGAATTCGTCGAGCGTACCAAACTGGGGGTCGATGTCGAAGCTGATCCGGTCGAAATTACCGTCGACGGTCGGCGTCTTGACGCCGTCGCGAATGCCGCCGGCTTCCTTCATCGGGCCGGTGTGGACGCCTTGAACGCCAACCGAAGCCAGCAAACGCCAGAGCTCCGGATCGCCCAGCGTCGCGAGGACGCTCTCGCCTTCTCGGGTGACGATGGCAGCCGGATAGGCCGTGAACCAAACCGACGCCAAGGCCGATGCGGCGCGGGGCCGGGCCTCAGCATAGGGATTGCGCCAGAACCGCCCCTGGCCGGCATAACGGCTGGCCAGTTTGCGGGCGTTGTTCAGCATCGACTGCTGCAAAAGCCAGTCGATGTATTGCGGATCTGGTCTGTCCATGTCTGCCCTGCTTGGTAATTTATGTCTCGGCGCAGCTGATCGCTGCGCCTTGCCCTGTAGACTGAACGCCCGGGGCGGGCAGCCGTTGCGTCGGCTGCCCAACTCGCCTGCTAGGCGTGCTCCGGCTTTGCCCGGGCCAGCGGCGCCACCAGGCTCCAGGCATCGGCATCGGACGCCAGTTCTTCGATGCTGATCCGATACTTCCGGCGCCAGTTCGGATGCTCCATCCAGGTGCCCGGCACGTTGACCGGAGCAACCTCTGCGGTCATGTCATCGAGCTGTGTCGCGAGCAGCATGGACTTGGTCATGGCGAGAAAGCGATGCGCATGATGCGAAAACTGCTCGGGCGAGAGCGCCGAAGGATCGGGCGTTTCGTCGAACAGGCCGGCTTCGGAGAATGCCGCGAGGATTTGCCGCCGTTCGCGATCGCGTCGCTCGTACTGGCTGCGCGTTTCATCGGCAGTCGGAAACAGCCCGAGATTTTCCTTGAGCTTGATGTCCGCCGCCTGCCACCACGCCAAAAGCGTCGGCAGATCGTGGCTGCCGGTGTTGGCAAAGGCCAAAGCTGGATAGGCACTCGGCGGCAGGAAGGTGCCGGAGTGAAAATCCTGCTCGAAGAACAGCACGCGATAGGACAGCACGTTCGCCGCTGCCAGTTGTTCGCGGAAACCGGGCGGAACGGTCCCCAGATCTTCTCCGACCACCAGACACTGCTGCCGCTGCGACTCGAGCGCCAGCACCCCGATCAGATCGTCGAGCGGGAAGGTGACATAGGCGCCTTCAGAGGCGTGCTTGCCCTCGGGAATGCAGAATAGCCGCCGCAAGCCCATCACATGGTCGATCCGCAAGCCGCCGGAGTGGCGCATATTGGTGCGGATCAGCTCGGCAAAGCTCTTGTAGCCTTCCTGGGTCAAAGCTGTCGGATCGAATGGCGGCAGGCCCCAGTTCTGGCCCGCTGGATTGAAGATATCGGGTGGCGCGCCCACCAGCACATTCTGCAGGAATGCCGCCGGATTGGCCCAGGTCTCGGCGCCCGAAGAGTCGCAGCCGACGGCCAGATCGCGGTACAATCCAACCGCCATGCCCTGTCCGCGTGCGGCATCCGCAGCCGTTGCAAACTGCTCGTCGGCAATAAACTGCAACCAGTTCTGGAAATCGATGTCTGCCCGGTGCTCCGCGGTAAAATCGTGCTGCTCCTGCGAGCCAGCGGTTTGCAGTTCTGCAGGCCAACGCCGCCAGTCGGCTTTTTCCGGGCTGATCTGCGCAAAGTTCATGCGTAACACCTGGAACAGCGATGCACGCTCGAGGCTGTCGCCCTTTTCGCGGACAAACTCTGCGTAATCCGCCTGCCGCTTGGCTGTCGCGGTTTGATTGAATGTCTCAAACACCAGCCGCAATGCTTCGAGCTTCAGCGCCGTGACCCCGGCATAGCTGACCAGCATGGCCTCCCGGCACGCGGCGATCCGCTCCTGGAATTCCGCCGTTTCGGTCAGCGCCTTGGCCGCTTCCGACTGGGCGTATTCGGGCACCGCCGTCACGTCGATATAGATCGGGTTGAGGAACAACCGCGTCGCTGGCGAATAGGGGCTGGCCGCCTCCGGATTGTCCAAAAACATCTGGTGCAGCGGATTAAGCCCGATCAAGCCACAGCCATGTGGGCCTGCCGCCGCGATCAGCGCGCTCAGATCGGTGAAATCGCCAATGCCCCAATTGCTGTCCGAGCGCACCAGGTAAAGCTGCACCGCAATACCCCAATGGCCGCCCTCGACCTGTTCCGGCAGCCAGCACTGGCCGGGGCTGACGATCAGATGCGCTTCGGCATCAAGCTGGGGCAGCGACAGGCGGTGATAACCGAAGGGAAGATTTGGGATCGGCAGATCGACAGTGCGGTCGGAAGGCGCCACGGCGTCCAGCCAGTCAAAGCTGCCGCTGATGTCATTGCCGTTCTCGAGCGTCACGTGCCACTCGACCGGCGACGGCAGATTGAGCACCTTCACTTTGACAAAGCTGATGCCGTCCCTGGGCACCACAACCGCCGTCGCGGGCAATGGGTTCTTGGCGTCTTCGCGCTCGAAATCGTCCAGTTCGGCCTGGGCTTCTTCCTCGCTGCTCACATACACGCCCATGCTGTTGAGCAGCTGCGTCAGCGTATGGTGGCTGACGGAAATGATGTTGCCATAGGCGTTTTCATAATGGTCTGAAATCCCATAGCGCGCGGCCAACAGGTTCAGCGCGGATGGTGTCTGGTCAGTGTCGAATGCCATTGATGCTCCTGGCGTAGCTGCAGCACACGGACCGTTTCGGCCAGAGCACCTGTTGGGGGTCAATAGTCCGATAAGGTATCGGTTCCGCAACTATGCAACAGGAATTTTCGCATCGGCGCGCAAGGCCGTCATGTCCCAACGAAAGGGTGAATATGGAAACCAAGCCAGTGCTGGCGCATTGGGTCTCAAACAAAGACAGATTGCGGGGACGGCATGCTGCTTGACGGAAAAAAATCCAAGCCTGGAAAAAATCGCCTCGCGTCGGCGAGCGAGACCTTCGCATCCCTGGTCAATGTGCCCGCCGGGTCCGACCAGCGCCTTTTGAGCCTCGCGGCAAACCGCATTGCGATCGAAGGCATCTCGCCCGAAATCGATGGCGGTCGCTTCCCATCCAAGGCTGTGGTCGATCATCCCGTGCTGATCGAGGCCGATGTCTTCGGTGACGGCCATGAGAGCATCGACGCGGCGGTCCTATATCGCGCAGCCGGCTCCGACGCCTGGCTGGAACAGCCGCTGATGTTCTTTGAAAACGATCGCTGGCACGCCCACATCGCCTTCCCCGAAAATCGTCTGTACCAATTCACCATTATTGCCTGGCGCGATCTGTTCGGCACCTGGCGCAAGGAAATCGGCAAGAAGCACGCGGCTGGCCTCGATATCTCGCTCGAGCTCGAGGAAGGCCGTCGCTTGCTCGATGCCGCCCAGCTGTCCGAGCGGGCCAGTCCGGCCGACAAACAAGAACTCTCCAGCGTGCTGGCGGCCTTTACTGCGCTAGGCGACGCGCCCGAGCGGCTCGAGCTGCTGGGCTCGAACGCCGTCACCGAGCTGATGCAACGCGCCGCCGTGCGCACCAATCTCAGCCAGTACGAGCGCATCCTCGAGATTTTCGTCGATCGCAAGATCGCGGCAACCGGCGCCTGGTACTGCATGTTCCCCCGCTCGCAGTCCGGCGATCCAGAGCGTCACGGCACCTTTGACGATGTCATCACCAAGTTGCCCTATGTGCGCGATCTCGGCTTCGACGTGCTGTACTTCACGCCGATCCACCCGATCGGGCAGGCCAACAAGAAGGGCAAGAACAATTCCCTGACGCCCACTCCGGACGATCCTGGCAGCCCCTATGCGATCGGCTCGGCCGATGGCGGGCACGAGGCAATCGAGCCAAAGCTTGGCACCTTCGCAGACTTCGATCGCCTGGTTGCCGCCGCCGCCGAACACAATCTGGAAATTGCGCTTGATTTCGCTATCCAGTGCTCGCCCGATCATCCCTGGATCAAGTCGCATCCGGAATGGTTCGACTGGCGTCCCGATGGCACCATCAAATACGCCGAAAATCCGCCGAAGAAGTACGAGGACATCGTCAACGTCCACTTCTACCGTGATGCCATCCCGGGCATTTGGTATGCGCTGCGCGATATCGTGCTGCTCTGGGTCGATCATGGCGTCAAGATTTTCCGCGTCGACAACCCCCACACCAAGCCCTTCCCGTTCTGGGAATGGATGATCGGCGAAGTCCGCGCCAAGCACCCTGACGTGATTTTCCTGTCGGAAGCCTTCACCCGCCCCAAGGTCATGAAGCGCTTGGCCAAGGTCGGCTTTGCGCAGAGCTATTCCTATTTCACCTGGCGCAACCTCAAGTGGGAAATCGAGCAGTATCTGACCGAGCTGACCACCGAGGAAAGCCGCCATTTCATGCGGCCCAATTTCTTCACCACCACGCACGATATCAACCCGCGCTATCTGCAGACCAGCGGGCGCCCAGGCTTTCAGACGCGCCTCGTTCTGGGTGCGACGCTCGCCAGCACCTATGGCATCTACAACGGCTTCGAGATCTGCGAAGCCGAGCCGGTCCCTGGCAAGGAAGAATATCTCAACTCGGAAAAATACGAGATCCGGGCCTGGGACATGGACAAGCCCGACAATATCAAATGGGACATCGCATTCATCAATCGCCTGCGCCGCGAGCATAAAGCGCTGCAGCAGTTCACCAATCTGGAGTTCTACCAGGCGTGGAACGACAACATCATGACCTATGGCAAATGGACCGACGATCTGTCCGACTTCCTGCTGTTTCATGTCTGTCTCGACCCGCATAACGAGCAAGGCGCCGATTTCGAACTGCCACTCTGGAAATTGGGCCTTCCCGACGATGCCTCGATCGAGGTCGAGGATATGGTGAGCGGCCAGCATTTTACCTTGCACGGCAAGTACCAGCACATCCACCTCAATCCCTTTTACAAGCCCTACGCCATCTGGCGCCTCATTCCCCCCGGAGCCGCTCGATGACCGATACGATTGCAACGCTGGTCTTGTCGGACGCGACGCTTCTGTCGGGATTGGGCAGCCCAGGCACCAACCAGCTGGAAACCGGCACGCTGCCGGCTTTCCTGCCGACACAGCGCTGGTTTGGTGCCAAGGACCGCGCCATCACTGCCGTGCGTCTAATGCCTCTTGGCGAGCTGGTCGAAGGCGAGCATGCCCTCATTGCCGCTGACGTCCAGGTCGGCGAAGAGACCCAGCGTTATCTTCTGCCGGTTTCGGCGAAGTGGAGCGATGTCGGCGATGCTGGCCAGCCGATAGCAGCGCCCATTCTGGCCGTGCTGCAATCTGGCTCCCGCATCGGCATGCTGGTCGATAGCGCCCTTGAAGCCGCTTTGGCCAAGACCCTGCTCGACGCCATGAGGACCGACCAGCACCTGTCGACCGACGCGGGCGCGCTTGTCTCGATCGGCAGCGCGGCGCTCCGCACTTATAAAAATCTGCCGAATGCACGCCCGCTCGGCGCCGAGCAGAGCAATGTGTCGATCGCCTTCGGCACCGACATCATTCTCAAACTCTATCGTCGCCTGCGCGCCGGTGAACAGCCGGACGTCGAGGTCGCCCGTTTTCTGACCGATGTCGGGCATTACCAAAGCACGCCCGAGTTTCTGGGTGAAATCCAGTATCGCCCCAACGACGGCGAGGCGACGACCATCGCCGCCGCTTTTGCCTTTGTTCCCAACCAGGGCGACGCCTGGGCGGTGGTGACCAATGCCCTGACCCGGAGCATAGTCGACGAGAGTGGCGACGCAGCCGTGTGGATTGGTGCCGTTTTGGGGCAGCGCACTGCTGAAATGCACCAGGCCCTGGCTGTCCAAACCACAGATCCCGACTTCAAGGTCGAGCCACTTGCTCCCGCCGACATTGCTGCATGGTCGAGTGAGGCCGTTGCCGAGACGAGGCAACTACTGGCTCAGCTGGAGCAGGGGCTGGCAAGCCTGCCGCCTTCCGCCCGCGCTATCGCCGAAGCGGTGTTGGCACAGCGTGACACGCTGATCCGGCGCATCGAGGCAGCCTCGGCCATGCAGCCCTCTGGCGGTCGTTCGCGCATTCACGGCGATTACCACCTGGGCCAGGTCCTGGTGACCGATGCTGACGTGATGATCATCGATTTCGAAGGCGAGCCCAAGCGCAGCTTGGCCGAACGTCGGGCCAAGTCGTCGCCGCTGCGCGACGTGGCCGGCATGCTGCGGTCCTTCCATTATGCCGAATGGACCGCTCTTAGTCGTTATACCGAAGCCAAGGGCGCTGTGCCGGAAGCTGTTCGGAGCAAGGTCGAAAACTGGCGCCGCCAGGTCAGTGCCGATTTCCTGTCCGCCTACGAGACCCACATCGCCGGCGCTTCCAGCTACCCGGCCGATCCGGTCTTTGCCAAGGCGCTGACCGATCTCTTTCTGGTTCAGAAGGCCATTTATGAAGTGGGTTATGAACTCGCCAACCGGCCCGACTGGGTCGAAATTCCCCTCAGCGGGATCAAAGACCTTTTGAACGAGGGCTAATGCCCAGGATTACATCATGACTGAAGTAACTGAACAGCCGTCGGCCTATCCTTCCGATGTCGAGGCTATCGTCCGTGGTCGCCACGGCAATCCGTTCGCCACACTGGGTCTGCAGGGCGGCAACGGCGCGCCCGTGGCCATCAACGTGTTCGCGCCGCAGGCAGCCGAGGTCGAAGTCGTGGATAGCCTGACCGGCGAAAGGCTTGGCCCGCTCAAGCGCATTCATCCAGAGGGATTTTTCTCAGCCTTCATCCCGGATCGCACCGATCGCTTCCCTTATCGGCTGGCGATGTCCGCTGGTGAATTCACCTGGGAAACCGAGGACCCGTATCGCTTTCCGCCAGTTCTTGGCGAGATGGATGAGTATTTGCTCGGCGAAGGCCGGCACCATCGTCTCTACGAGCGCTTGGGCGCCCATCTGACGACGATGGAAGGGATCGATGGCGTCGCCTTTGCTGTCTGGGCGCCAAACGCCTCGCGCGTCAGCGTCGTCGGCGATTTCAACGCCTGGGACGGTCGCCGTCACCCCATGCGCAAGCGCATTGGCGCCGGGATTTGGGAGCTGTTTATTCCCAACCTCGAAAAGGGCACCGTCTATAAATACGAGCTGATGGGCCAGCATGGCGAGCGCCTGCCGCTCAAGTCCGATCCTCTATCGTTTTATCAGGAACAGGCCCCGGCCACAGCCTCTATCGTGCACGGCTTGCCGCAGCATGAATGGCAGGACAAGGAATGGATGGGCGCGCGTGCCGAGCGCCAGGCGCTGTCGGCGCCGGTTTCCATCTACGAGGTGCACCTGGGCTCCTGGCGCACTGGCGGCGACGGAAAACTGCTCGACTACGATACCATCGCCGACCTCCTGGTGGCCTATGTCAAGGACATGGGCTTCACCCATGTCGAACTGATGCCGGTCGCCGAGCATCCGTTCGGCGGCTCATGGGGCTATCAGCCGGTCGGACTGTTCGCGCCAACCAGCCGGTTTGGTCCGCCCGAGGCGTTTGCGCGCTTCGTCGACCGCTTTCATGCCGCCGACATCGGCGTGCTGATCGATTGGGTGCCGGCGCATTTCCCATCCGACCCTCATGGCCTCGTGCAGTTCGATGGCACCGCGCTTTACGAGCACGAAGATCCTCGTCTCGGTTTCCACCGCGACTGGAACACGCTGATCTATAACTTCGGTCGCAACGAAGTGGCCAATTTCCTCGAAGCCAGTGCCCTGTTCTGGCTCGACCGCTATCACGTCGACGGCCTGCGCGTCGACGCCGTGGCCTCGATGCTCTACCTCGATTACTCGCGCAATCCGGGCGAATGGATACCCAACAAGTTCGGCGGCAATCACAACCTCGAGGCCATCGAGTTTTTGCGCGGCACCAACACCCGCGCCTACGATCTGTTTCCGGGCTCGCAGACCATTGCCGAGGAATCCACGGCCTTCCCGGGCGTCAGCAGCCCGATCTACAACGGTGGGCTCGGCTTTGGCTACAAGTGGAACATGGGGTGGATGCACGATACGCTGCACTACATGCAGCTCGATCCCATCCATCGCCGCCACCACCACGGCGAAATGACCTTCGGCATGCACTACGCCTACACCGAAAATTTCGTGCTGCCGATCAGCCACGATGAAGTGGTCTACGGCAAGGGCTCGATGCTCGGTAAAATGCCCGGTGATCGCTGGCAAAAGTTCGCCAATCTGCGAGCTTATTATGCCTTCATGTGGGCCCATCCCGGCAAGAAACTCTTGTTCATGGGCTGCGAATTCGGTCAGGAAAAAGAGTGGAATCACGACCAGTCGCTCGACTGGCACCTGCTCGACGATCCCATGCATCAGGGCGTGCAATCGATCGTCCGCGATCTCAACCGGGTCTATCGCGAGCATGAAGCGCTGCATCAGCTCGACACCGATCCGGCAGGCTTTGAATGGATCGACGCCAGCGATGCCGACGGCAGCGTTTTCCTGTTCCTGCGCAAGGGCCGCGATGGCGTCAAGCCAGTGGTCATCGCCTGCAACATGACGCCGAACGTGCGGTCGGACTACCGTGTCGGCGTTCCGCAAGGCGGCAGCTGGGGCGAGATCCTCAACACCGACGCTGCAGTCTATGGCGGCTCCAACGTCGGCAACGGCGGTCACCTCAACGCCGAAGACATGAGCTGGCATGACCGCCCGGCGTCGCTGCGCCTGACCCTGCCACCCCTGGCCGTGATCATGCTGACGCCGAACAGCTAGGCGACGCCCTCAGGACCAGATCGAAAAAAGGCAGCCGAACCGGCTGCCTTTTTTCATGTTGTACCGCCCCATGGTGGGACGGCTCGAAAATAGTGTTTTGTTCACCGATAAACAGCATGACTGCAGTCTCAACGTTAACACTATGTCAAACGATTGCTATGGCTTTTGGCCAATCGCAGTGTTGACATGTGGGATGGATGCGGTAACGTTCCCATGGCGTCGAAAGCGGGCAATTGATCCGCAGCCGGAGTATCCGGCGGGCGTCTTGGGAAGAGGTCATGGTACAGAGCCACAATCGTCGCGCGACGATTATCGATGTCGCCGAGCGCGCTGGAGTGTCCAAGAGCACTGCCGCGCGCGCGTTGGCAGGCTCGTCCAATATCACCGATGAGACACGCGAGCGCGTGCTGGCTGCGGCCAGCGCTGTCGGCTACGAGCGCAATCATCTGGCCGTGGGCATGCGCTCCGGTCGCTCTGGCCTGTTGGGCCTCGTCATTCCCGACATTACCAATCCATTCTGGGCCGACGTGGCGCGGGGCGCACAGGATCGTGCGACCAAGGCCGGCACGTCGCTGCTGGTGTTTTCCTCCGACTGGGATCCCGCCATCGAGGGTGCGCACCTGACGGCTCTGCGGCGGGCGCGGGTCGATGGCGCGATCATCAACCCGGTGGCTGACAGCTTTGACGATCTGGACCGCTTCGGTCTGCCGTTCGTCTTCATCGGCTCCAGCGCCGAGCGCTTTCCCGATGTATCCAGCGTCGGCTCGGACATCGGACAGGCCGTGCGACTGGGCCTTGATCACCTTGTCAGCAAGGGACATTTGGCGCCGTGCCTGATTTTGGGACCACGATCGCGCCTGGCCCGCGCGCGGTTTTTACGGACCGTGCACGAGCACTGCGTGGAGCGCGATATCGATCCGGCGATCCTGGCGGTCGAGGATGGCGAGTACACCGTCGACGGTGGCCGCGAGGCGATGCGCCGCCTGCTGGCGCGTCCGCGCGTCGGGCATTTGTGCGTCTTCGCTGCCAACGACATGATGGCGATCGGCGCCATGATGGCCGCACGCGAGGCCGGATTGAATTGTCCGAACGATGTCTCGATCATGGGTTTCGACGGCATTCCGTCGGGCGAGTTTGCCTGGCCGGGGCTGACCACGATCGCCAAGCCGGGCCGGGAAATCGGCGAGCGGGCGGTCGAGGGATTGTTTGACGAAATAGAACACCGGCCGGAACACCGCCGGATTTATATGCCGTGCCGTCTGATAGAGCGAGGTTCACTCGCCGATCTGACGCAACGGCAATCCCCCAGGTTCGCCGCCGGGGCAGGGAGGGTCTGAGCATGCCGGGTCAAGAAG